>Ga0315912_10000210_pt1 | contig 124459 bp, 101 predicted proteins | sample VfabasoilMG_FD_204469 | JGI IMG/M metagenome (GOLD analysis project Ga0315912, IMG submission 204469) | Garden soil microbial communities collected in Santa Monica, California, United States - V. faba soil | ecosystem: Environmental > Terrestrial > Soil > Garden | place: USA: California... | reverse complement strand
AGCACGGACTCCACAACTTCATCCATGCCATAGCCTGCTTTCCGCACTATTTGAATCGTTGAGATTTTTCCATCCTTGCCCAGGATAAAATTGACATACACCTTTCCTGAATACCGCGCTTCCCGGGCCGCTGCCGTAAAGACCAGGTTTTGACGCAGGTATTTATAAAACTTTTCCATGCCTCCCGGAAAGGCAGGTGCCACATCTACCGCTGCCATTTCGATGGGTACGGTGTACGCCGGTATTTCAGATCCCGGAGGATTAGCAGGCGTTGTTCCTGTTGTCGCTGAAGCCAATGGCTGCGTCTCATGGCCGCCTGCCGGCGCAGTAGCTGTGGACGTAGCTGCAGTCGCCGCGGGCTCAACCGGTTTTTCAGTGACACTGAAATTTTGTTCCAGCGGTTTGGGAACTGCGGCGGGTTTTTCAGGTTTAACCGGCGTTACAACTTCCGGCTTTTTCACCCCTTTGATGCCTGTCTCCAGTTCAATGGTCCGGATAACATAGGTATCATTTTTTGTGACATCAGGCATCACCGGTTTCTGCATGACTTTATGCGCAATCATTACCAGTCCGGCAAATAAACTGATTGACAGTAAAGCAATACCCATGGCCCTGTTCAGGGTGCGGTGGTAGTCGGTGCGCAAACGGTATGCGCCATACGCTTTGTTTCGGTTTTCGAAAACGATTTCCTTCAGGTCGTCGCTTTCCGGGAGGTGTAGCTTCATGCTGACGGTTTATATAAGAGATACATCACCCGCGGAAATTCCATAAAACAATCCCAATAATTTTCCCTGTCAGGCATCATTTCCGTATTTTTGCCTGTGAAACGGGATCCTGTTTTTTTCATTTTTAATTCTTAATTATTCATTTAAAATTTCTTCCGCTTTGTACGACGAAAAGAAAACCGGTAAAAGATTTTCCATGGACCAGTCGCTGGTAAAAGCGCAGAAGTACTGCGCCTACCAGGAACGCAGCCAGCAGGAAGTGCGCGACAAGCTATATACATTCGGTCTCCATAAAAACCAGGTAGAGGAATTGATCTCCCGCCTGATTTCCGACGGCTTTTTAAAAGAGGAACGCTTTGCCATTGCCTATGCAACCGGGAAATTCCGCACCAAAAAATGGGGCGTGGTAAAAATCCGGCAAGCACTAAAAGAGAAAAAAGTTTCCGAACCCCTCATCGTCCTGGCCCTGAATGAAATTGACCCGCATGAATACCTGGCCGTTTTGCAAAAACTTGTCCGGCAGAAACAAAAAACCTTGAAAGAGCCGAACATTTTCAAACGCAACTACAAGCTGGCGCAGTACTGCATCAGTCATGGATTTGAGACGGAGCTGGTGTGGGAGGTGATTCGGAGCGAAAATGAAAATGATTAGCCAATGTGATAATGTGCTAATTAACTAATTGGCTAATTAACTATCTTCGCGCCCGCTATGAATTTCGAACAACTTACAGACATGAAAGAGCGCCTGGAGGCGCTGAGGGGGTACCTTTGACATCGATGGTAAACTACAATCCATCCGGGAAGATGAAACGTTAAGTCATGCTCCCGATTTCTGGAATGACCCCAAAAAAGCCGAAATACTACTTAAAGGCGTTAAACAAAAGAAAAACTGGACGGAAGCCTTCCTGAACGTCAACGGTGCTTACGAGGACCTGGTGGTGCTCTTTGATTTTTTCAAAGCCGGCGACGTTTCCGAAGCGGAAGTAGACTCCCAGTATTCCAAGGCATTAAAAGACCTGGAGGAGCTGGAGTTCAAACGCATGCTGGGCGCGGAAGAAGACCAGCTTAGCGCCGTGTTGAACATCAACTCCGGCGCCGGAGGCACGGAAAGCCAGGACTGGGCTGAAATGCTCATGCGCATGTACATCATGTGGGGCGAGAAAAACGGCTATAAAGTCATTGAAGTGGATAAGCAATACGGCGATGGCGCAGGCATTAAGTCGGCCACGCTGGAATTCGACGGCGACTTTGCCTACGGTTTCCTGAAAGCCGAAAACGGCGTGCACCGCCTCGTACGCATTTCACCCTTTGACGCCAATGCCAAGCGGCATACCTCGTTTGCTTCCATCTATGCCTATCCCATGGTCGACGATTCCATTGAAATCGAAATCAAGGATGCCGACATTGAAATGCAGACCTCACGATCAGGCGGCGCGGGCGGACAGAATGTAAATAAAGTAGAAACCAAGGTTCAGCTCACCCATAAACCTACAGGGATTGTCGTAGTCTGCCAGGTAGAACGCTCCCAGGTCGCCAACCGCGAACGGGCCATGAAGATGCTAAAGTCACAGCTCTATGAACAGGAGTTGCGCAAACGCAATGAAGCAAAAGCCGTAACAGAAGCCGGTAAACGAAAGATTGAATGGGGATCACAAATCCGCAGCTACGTCTTCCATCCTTATAAAATGGTAAAAGACCTCCGTACCGGCGTGGAAACCTCCAATGTGCAATCCGTCATGGATGGAAACCTGGATGAGTTTATGAAAGCGTACCTGATGGAAAATGCGAAGAATTAATTAGCCAATGTGCTAATTAGCTAATTAGCTAATTAGCTAATTACCTAATCACATAGTCACCTAATCACCTAGTCACCTAGTCACTGTGCTTAAAGTTTATTTCAAACCCAACTGTGCTACCTGCCAGACAGCCCTGAAGCTGATGAAGCAGAATACGAAGGAAGAAATTCAGACGGTAGAATACCTTGTAGATACGCCTTCGGAAAAGGAGATTAAGGAGATACTGAAAATGCTGGGCATGAAAGCTGAGCAGCTTGTTCGGAAAAAAGAACCTTTGTACAAGGAAAAATACGATGGGAAGAAAATTTCAAATACAGAATGGATTAAGATACTGCATAAGAACCCTATCCTGATTGAACGTCCTATTGTCGTTAAAGACGGCAAGGCCATTATCGGAAGGCCTGTGGAAACCATCCTGGACATTTTATAATTTTGTTGCCGGTTTAAATAAATTTGAGATTTGAGATTTGAGATTTGAGATTTGAGATTTGAGATTTTAACATTTGAATATTTGAAGCATAATCACCTGGTCACTTAGTCACCTAATCACCTAGTCACTTAATCACCTAATCATGAATTACCGCATAGAAAAAGATACCATGGGAACCGTCCAGGTTCCTGCGGAAGTATTCTGGGGCGCCCAGACCCAACGCTCGGTCGAGAATTTTAAAATCGCCGAAGACATCAACAAGATGCCGCGTGAAATTATTTACGCCTTTGCCTACCTGAAAAAAGCGGCTGCCCTGACCAACCTGGATGCCGGCGTCCTCGATAAAACCAAATGCGACCTCATTGCCGCGGTATGCGATGAAATCCTGGCCGGTAAGCTGGACGACCAGTTTCCATTGGTCGTATGGCAGACAGGAAGCGGCACGCAGAGCAACATGAACGTAAATGAAGTGGTTGCCTACAAGGCCCATGTGAATAACGGAGGCAAACTGTCGGATGAGAAAAAGGTGATCCATCCAAACGACGATGTGAACAAGTCGCAGTCTTCCAACGATACGTTTCCTACGGCCATGCACATTGCCGCCTATAAAATCCTGACGGACGTAACGCTGCCGGGAATCCAAAAGCTGCGGGATACGCTGGCCGCCAAAAGCAAAGAGTTCATGCATGTGGTGAAAATCGGCCGCACGCACCTGATGGATGCTACGCCCCTGACCCTGGGCCAGGAAATTTCAGGCTATGTTTCCCAGCTGGATCATGGCATGCGCGCCATTAAGAATTCACTGGCACACTTGTCGGAACTTGCGCTCGGCGGCACGGCAGTCGGGACAGGAATCAACACGCCTCCGGGTTATTCCGAAAATGTAGCCAGACACATTGCCACACTCACCGGTTTACCGTTTGTGACGGCAGAAAATAAATTTGAAGCGCTGGCCGCTCACGATGCCATCGTGGAAGCGCATGGGGCGCTGAAGACCGTTGCCTGTTCCCTGATGAAAATCGCCAACGACATCCGCCTGCTGGCTTCCGGTCCGCGCTGCGGCATCGGCGAATTGTTTATTCCCGACAACGAACCCGGCTCCTCCATCATGCCGGGCAAGGTAAATCCCACGCAATGCGAAGCCATGACGATGGCGGCAGCCCAGGTGCTTGGCAACGATGTGGCCATCAATATCGGTGGAGCCACGGGGCATTTCGAGCTGAACGTGTTCAAGCCTCTGATGATTTTTAATTTCCTGCATTCAGCGCGCCTGATCGGCGATGTCTGCGTTTCTTTCAACGACAAATGCGCTACAGGCATCAAACCGATTGAAGAAAATATCAGCAAGCACCTGCACAATTCCCTCATGCTCGTCACTTCCCTGAATACGAAGATCGGCTATTACAAAGCTGCGGAAATCGCCCAGACGGCGCACAAGCAGGGAAAGACGCTGAAACAAACAGCCATCGACCTGGGTTATGTCACCTCTGAACAGTTTGACGAGTGGGTGAAGCCGGAAGAGATGGTTGGGAAAATCTGATTTCGGCCCGCGACTTACACGCATTAGAGAAAATTGTACATTCACCGGGCTAACCTGCCCGGATATGAACAGAAACGATTGGCTTGTAACCGGTTTTTTATTTACCACAGTATGCCTGCCATTCCGCAGCAACGGTCAGACCGTACAACAGGTATTTGACAAAGCAAATGAATCTTTAGCCCGGGAAAAAGGCAACATTACCTATATACAAAAGATCAAACCCTATTTAACTGACAGGGTATTCCGTTTTGATTTCAGACTGCAATATGACAAGTCTGTCGTTACGGAAGATTCTATAGGAACTTTTTTGCTTGAAGACAAGCCGGGATCGGGCGCTGCGTTTTGCAACAGCCAGGTTTTCTTCTACGATACAGCGGAAAAAAAAATTTACTGTCACTCCATCGATACCGCTGATAATAAAACGGTGAACGACCTGGTGTATCACAGTTGCCATTTTCTTTATCAGCCATTTGTGAAACAAAATAAAATAAAGCTGAACCCACCGGCCGGCTTCCTGCATTCCGATGTCGCTTCCGATTCGCTATACGGAAAAAGCTGTTTCAAGGTCACCTTCTGGAACACCCTGAAAGAACCTGTTACCCGGGACGACAGGCAGGTATATTATTTTGACCGGTTCAAAGGATCGCTCCTGAAATATGAAGACATTCGTTACGACTCCGAAGCCGATGACCAATCGGTTAAGACGATCGACTCCGTAAACATCAAAGTAGCGACTGCGATCACCCGGCTTCCTTTCCCGGAATTCCTTGACAGCCTCATCAGCCAGGGCCTGGTGATCGAATACTATAATCCCTACGCCACCGATACCACGGTCCCGGCAGTTGATACCATGGCCTACATGCCTGACTGGGAAGTCACGGATTCTCTTGGAAGGAAAGTTCATTTCAGTGAATTCAAATCAAGGTATTCCATCATCGACTTTTCTTATCTCTCCTGTTATTACTGTATGAAATCCATGCCGATGCTTAACAAATACTTCCTGAATTACAGCCGAGAAGATCTTTCTGTATTTTGGATCGATCCCAGCGATTATGACCGAAAGGATTACCTGCAAGAGGTATTCCGGAAAAAAGGACTTTCCTATCCGGTGTATTATGATCTAAACCGCAGCCTGGTAAATAAATACGGGATTAGTGCATTTCCCATGCTTTTCCTTGTTGACATGTCTTCGAAAAACATCATAAAAAAAATCACAGGATACAACCAGGATTTTGAAAACGAACTGGATGCTGTATTAAAAAACCTCCTTCGATAAGGCTCACCCTTAAGCGCTTTAAATCCGGAAAATCGGATGGCAAAAGAAATACGGTCTCAATACGTCTTTTCAGAGTCCTATTTCGTCTGTGTTTAATCCACTCCTCTCATTCGTCTAATCACATTTTTAATGTAAATTTGGTACATGAAAAAACTCTACACTTTAACCACTGCCATCCTCTTTTCCATGGTCCTTCACGTGCAAGGCCAGCAATTCACACTTCCCAATACGACTATTCCCGTTATTGACGGTCTGGATACCCTGCAAAATGCATGGGCCGGCGGACTGAATGCACCGCTGATATCTGAGGTGGATGCTAACCTTGACGGCCTCAAAGACCTTTACATTTACGACCGTTCCAATGAAAGGGTGACTGTCTTTTTAAACGACGGCAGCACAACCCGTAATCCTTACCATTACGATTATAACCTGTCCTATAAATTTCCCCAGGTGAATGCCTGGGCCCTCATGTATGATTATGATAACGACGGTAAAGACGATTTTTTCACACTCTCGCCATGCAATTGCGGTATTGCCGTTTACAGGAATACCTCCACAGCCAGCCAGTTGCAATTTACCCTTATCACAGGAACGCTCCTCGAGCTCTATATGTCTAACCCGGTGAATGTGTATGCAAGCTCCCTGGCTGTACCGGCTTTTTCCGACATCGACAACGACGGCGACATGGACATCCTGGGGTATAATTCCGTTCCGGATGGAAGAATCCAGTATCACCGGAATTATTCCGTGGAAAACTATGGCGTCGACGATTCCCTCTCCTTCAAATTCGAAACGGCAACCTGGGGATTTTTTAAACTTCAGATCGGGGGCACCAATACCGTAAACTGCTATACCTGCCGCACCAGCGGCACCCAGGAAGGCGGAAGCCTTTCCATCCATTACGATAATATGGAAGAAGCGGACCTTTACCAGCAGAGCAGCGCGGCCGCACGTGACGATTCCAATACTTCCATTTTCGCCATTGACCTCGATGGCGACAACGACAAAGAAGTGCTGATCGGGGATATCACGGCTATTAATACCCTGATGGTTTGTAACGGCGGTACGCCCGGAGCCGCGCTGATGGATTCGCTTTGCACAGATACCCTCTGGCCTTCCAACAATACGCCCATTCAATTGCATTCTTTTACATCCCATGCCTATATCGACGTGGACAATGACGGCAAGAAAGATCTGCTCGTTACGCCCCAGCGAACAGAGAACAAACGAAGTGTCTGGTTCTATAAAAACAACGGGACGACGGCCTCACCCGTATTTAACTTCGTGCAGTCCGACTTTCTCATCAGCACGATGATCGACGAAGGAGAAGGCGGCAGTCCCGTATTCTTTGATTACAATAACGACGGATATTTCGACATGGTCGTAGCCAATTATGGTTTGTACGATTCTTCCAACGGATCCTACCGAACGCGATTGTCGCTATACCGCAACAATGGATCCCTGGTAACACCAAGCTTCACCCTCGTCACGCACAACTATGCCGGCGTGCAGTCCATGAACCTGGATGGCCCCATCTATCCTTCTTTTGGTGACCTGAACAACGACAATGTCACGGACATGGTCCTGGGTTCGGGCGACGGCAAGCTTTATTATTTCGCCGGCTCCGGCAACCCGGTGAGCTTTACACTTACACAGACGAGTTATTTCTCCATCGATGTTGGGAATGCCAGCACACCGCAATTGGTTGACCTGAACAACGACGGTAAGCTGGATTTCATCATCGGTGAGCAAAACGGTTTCCTCAATTATTATGAGAACCTGGGTACCGTAAGCAGCCCGGCGTTTTTAAGCGCACCCACGATCGATACGCTGGGAGGTGTGAATGTGCGTACCACAGGCTTTGTGGACGGATACGCCGTGCCTTTTGTTTACTATGACAACGGAGATTACCAGCTCTGGGTAAGTTGTTCCCAGGGAGACGTATATAAGTACGACAACATAGGAACAAACCTATACGGAGTATTTGCGCTATCCGATACCCTGATTCATGCAAAACAGGGTGTGCGCCTGGCATATAACCTCGCTGTAACCGGTACCTATATAGATAACGACGGCCTAATTGACATGGCTTTGGGGGTATACGGTGGCGGCGTGACGCTCTATACCAGCATCAATCCACTGGCCACTTCGCAACCGAAGACTCCATCAGATCAGTTTATACTCTATCCGAATCCTGCCGCTCAAAACATCACCTTGAAAATTAAAAACCAGGCCATGAAAGTTCCTGTGCGTGCCGAACTGTTTAACAGCCTCGGCCAGGTGATCCTGGCAACGGATGTGAATGAATTCACGCATACGTTCGACGTGTCATCCTATCCTTCAGGCCTTTATTTCATGAAGCTGACCTCCGACCAGGATGTGGTGACGCAGAAATTCTTTGTCAGTAGCAGGTAATTAGCCAATTGCTAATGTGTTGAATTGTAAATGCGATCAATATTGATAGGTATTTACTTCACCTAGTCGCTATTTCCATTTACCCCTGGTCACCTAATCACCTAGTCACCTAGTCACCTATTCCCTTAATTACCAACACCCAGGGTTCATCTTTTTATTAGAAAGGCCCCCTGCAGGGAGGAATCTTTTCAATATACTTGCAGCCGAAATGCTCGGAGGTAGCATTTCGCTCATAAATCACACGTACATCTGAATTTATATGCACCATTCGTCCAGGCTTGCTTTGTTAGCCTTGTTCCTGCTTAGTCCATTCCTGGCAAAATCCGAAGAGCCCGAAAAAAAACATCGCCTGTATATGGAATGGGGATGGAACAAGGACTGGTATTCAAAAAGCACCATCACGTTCCATGGCCCTGATAACCCTGGATTGCCGTATGATTTTACCGTGTATGATGTTGAAGCAACGGATGAATTCCGGGGCGAAAAGGTGATTTCCGAGCCCTTCGTTCCCCAGTATTCCTACCGCATCGGTTACATTTTTAATGCGGCGAAAGGCCTGGGTATTGAATTCAATTTCGATCACTCCAAGTATGTCGTGAAGAAAGGCCAGACGGCACATGCCGAAGGCACCATCAACGAAAAGACTTTTAACTCCGACACGGTACTCAATGAACCGTTCCTGTTATTTGAACATACCAATGGCGCCAACTTTACCATGCTGAATTTTGTGAAGGAGAAGACTATTCACACCACGGCAAATAAGAAATTCAGCTTTGTCCATACGATGAAAATCGGCGCCGGCGTCGTCATTCCGAAAACGTATATCCTGATTGACAGGCAGGTGTTGGACAATGATTTTCATGTGGCCGGTATGGTTGCCGGTGTAGAGACCGGCATCAAAGCCTTTTATAAAAATCACTTTTTCCTCAACCTGGCGGGAAAAGCCTGTTATGCCGATTACAGCAATGCGTTGGGATTGGGCAACGGAAAAGTCAGCCACCACTTTTTCGCTTACGAAGCACTGTTCACCTTCGGCTACCAGTTCTCCTTTTAATCAGGCATTCACCTGGGAGCGGATACTATTCAGTGCTCTGCCGACGCTGAACACCCCTGACCCCTAAAAGGGAACGACGCAGTAAAATTATCTTTAATCGTTATTTTGCTTCTAACTTAATCAGCATAAGAAATCAGGCATTCACCTGCGAACGAATTATATTCAGCGCTCCTCCGGCTTTGAACCATTCGATCTGCTGATGGTTATAGCTGTGGTTTACCTTTATTGAATCGCTGCTGCCATCGGCATGATTCATAACCAGGGTCAACTGAACGCCCGGCGTAAAGGAGGTAAGCCCGAGGATATCTATCGTATCATCTTCTTTAATTTTATCGTAGTCCGCTTTGTCGGCGAACGTGATAGCCAGCATTCCCTGCTTTTTCAAATTCGTCTCATGAATACGGGCAAACGATTTAACGAGCACTACGCGTACGCCGAGGTGGCGCGGTTCCATCGCTGCGTGTTCGCGGGAAGAACCTTCCCCGTAATTTTCATCGCCCACCACGATGCTGCCAATGCCTGCCGCCTTATAGGCCCGCTGCACTTTCGGCACGGAATCGTATTGTCCGCTAAGCTGGTTCTTCACCGTATCGGTCTGATCATTGAAAGAATTCACGGCGCCGATCAGCATGTTGTTGCTGATGTTGTCCAGGTGGCCGCGGAATTTCAACCACGGTCCGGCCATGCTGATATGATCCGTGGTGCATTTTCCCTTTGCCTTGATAAGCAGGCGCAGGTTCTTAAGATCCGTACCTTCCCAGGCCGGGAACGGATCGAGCAATTGCAGGCGGTCTGATGTCGGAGACACCAGCACTTGTACATGGCTGCCGTCTTTCGCAGGCTCCTGGAAGCCCGCATCTTTCACGGCAAATCCTTTGAGCGGTAATTCAACGCCCATGGGCTCAGGCAACTTCACATCCTGCCCTTTTTCATTTTTCAGCGTATCGGTAAGCGGGTTGAAACACAAGTCACCGGACAGCACCATGGCTGTGACCAGTTCCGGTGAAGCGACGAACGAATGCGTATTGGGATCGCCGTCATTGCGCTTGGCGAAATTCCTGTTGTAGGAAGTGAGAATGGAATTTTTTGGCTCGGTTCCTTTGCGGTGCCGGGCCCATTGCCCGATGCAGGGCCCGCAGGCATTGGCCAGCACGACACCGCCGATCTTTTCGAATTCCTGCAAGAGCCCGTCGCGTTCGGCAGTATAGCGAACCTGTTCGGAACCGGGTGTGATGGTAAACTCCGCTTTGGCTTTCAGGCCTTTTTCAGTGGCCAGTTTTGCGATGGACGCCGAGCGGGTCAGGTCTTCATAAGAGGAGTTGGTGCAGGATCCGATCAGACCCACTTCAAAATACCGGGGCCATCCGTTTTCCTTTACCGCCTGCGCAAACTTTGAAATGGGCCATGCCAGGTCGGGTGTAAACGGACCGTTGACATGAGGTTCCAGTTCGGAGAGATTGATTTCAATCACCTGGTCGAAATACGCCTGCGGGTTTTCATATACTTCCCTGTCGCCACGGAGGTGTTCGGCAACGCCATCGGCCAGTGAAGCTACATCGGTCCGGCCTGTGCCTTTCAGGTAATCCGACATTTTCTTATCGTAACCGAAAACGGAAGTAGTCGCGCCGATTTCAGCGCCCATGTTACAGATGGTTCCTTTACCGGTACAGGAAAGCGAATCAGCGCCCGGACCGAAATATTCCAGGATGGCATCGGTGCCGCCTTTTACAGTGAGTATGCCGGCCACTTTCAGGATGACATCTTTGGAAGAAGTCCATCCGTTCAGTTTCCCGGTAAGTTTCACGCCGATCAATTTTGGAAATTTCAATTCCCAGGGCAGTCCCGCCATCACATCACAGGCATCGGCACCGCCCACGCCAATGGCAATCATTCCCAGGCCGCCGGCATTTACCGTATGCGAATCAGTACCGATCATCATGCCGCCCGGAAATGCATACTGTTCCAGTACTACCTGGTGGATGATACCTGCACCCGGCTTCCAGAAACCGATGCCGTATTTATTGGAGACGGAGGCCAGGAAATCATAGACCTCTTTATTCTTATCGAGAGCCGTCGTCAGATCTTCTTTCGCACCGGTCCTGGCCTGGATCAGGTGATCGCAATGAACGGTAGAGGGCACAGCAACCTTAAAACGGCCGGCCTGCATGAATTGCAGGAGGGCCATTTGCGCCGTAGCATCCTGCATAGCCACACGATCGGGTTTAAAATCCACGTACGAACCTCCTCTTTCATAGGGCGTCCGGGGTAACTCACCGGCCAGGTGTGAATACAATATTTTTTCGGTAAGGGTCAAGGGTCTGCCGGCTAATTGGCGGGCATCGGCGACGCGTTCTCCCAATGCAGCATACACTGCTTTTATCATGTCAAAGTCAAAGGCCATGGTCGTTGTTTTTTGAGGTGGAAAAGAGGCTGCAAGTTAAGAATTATCAATTTCCGATCGTCCGAAAACCCGCTATTCCGATAAAAATTACTCAAAAAAAAAAGGGTGCCGCTATCAACGACACCCTTTGAACACAAGCAAATCATAAAAAAACAAAAAACTAATAAAACTTAAAACCGGGTTTAATTATATACAAGACGCTACCACAAGGGTTCTAAGATGCATGAACGTAAAAAAAATTTAGTTAAATATTCTGATGCTTTTTTTAACAAAATAATTTCTGAAATGCATATAAGAAATCGACTGCAAAAGAAAAATATGATGCTTATATTTTACTGATATACAATTGTTTATAACACTTTCACTGGAATTTCACAACGCAAGATTCCAAATGAAAGTCCGGAAAAAAATGCAGCGATAACTCATCTTAATTTGTCACATAAATGTCATAGCGGAATACAGAAGACAGAAGACAGAAGGCAGCAGTAGGAATAGTCAGAATCCATGGTCCAGTGTCCAGAGTCCAGAGTCCAGAATCCAGTGTCCAGTGTCCAGTGTCCAGTGTCCAGAATCCAGAATCCAGTGTCCAGTGTCCAGTGTCCAGCGTCCAAAGTCCAGAGTCCAGAGTCCAGAGTCCAGAGTCCAGAATCCAGAGTCCAGAATCCAGCGTCCAGAGTCCAGAGTCCAGAGTCCAGCGTCCAAAGTCCCATCCTCCAGAACCCTTATTTTCATTGAATTCCGTCGCTTCCTCCTTGTTGAAAATTTTCTCTTTTTTCCACCCCCTTTTTGAGAAAAACCTCTACCTTCGCGCACTCAAATTTTAAAAACCAAATCATGGCTAAACTTGGAAAAATAACCCAGATCATCGGGCCGGTAATTGACGTAAGTTTTGATGTGGAAGGCAGTGAACTTCCCAATATTCTGGACGCCCTGGAAATTGACCGTCCGGGCAGCACTCCACTCGTTCTGGAAGTGCAACAACATATCGGGGAAGACACGGTTCGTACCATCGCCATGGATTCCAGCGACGGTTTGATGCGTGGTATGCCTGTGAAATCCATGGGTATGCCCATTAAAATGCCTACCGGCGACCTGATCAAAGGACGTCTTTTTAACGTGGTAGGTGATGCCATCGACGGCATCGGTTCGGTAAGCAAAGAAAACGGCGCCCCCATTCACCGCGAGTCACCAAAATTTGAAGATTTATCTACGGAGACGGAAGTTCTCTTTACGGGTATCAAAGTAATTGACCTTCTTGAACCTTATTCCAAAGGCGGAAAGATCGGTTTATTCGGAGGTGCCGGTGTAGGTAAGACCGTGCTGATCATGGAACTGATCAACAATATCGCCAAGAGCTATGCCGGCTTGTCTGTATTTGCCGGTGTCGGAGAACGTACCCGCGAAGGAAATGACCTGCTTCGTGAAATGATTGAGTCGGGTGTAATTAAATACGGCGACGCTTTCAAACATTCCATGGAAAACGGCGGTTGGGATCTTTCCAAAGTCGACAAAAACGAATTAGCTAAATCACAGGCTACCCTGGTGTTCGGACAGATGAACGAGCCCCCGGGCGCACGTGCCCGTGTAGCCCTGTCCGGACTGACGGTAGCAGAATATTTCCGCGACGGTGATGAGAAATCAGGCGGTCGTGATATCCTCTTCTTTATCGACAACATCTTCCGTTTCACACAAGCCGGTTCTGAAGTATCCGCGCTCCTGGGCCGTATGCCTTCAGCCGTAGGTTACCAGCCTACCCTGGCTACGGAAATGGGAGCCATGCAGGAACGCATTACCTCTACGAAACGTGGTTCGATCACATCGGTACAGGCCGTTTACGTACCTGCAGATGACTTGACCGATCCCGCCCCGGCTACGACGTTCGCTCACCTGGACGCCACTACCGTTTTGAGCCGTAAGATTGCCGAGTTGGGTATTTACCCTGCCGTGGATCCCCTGGATTCTACTTCCCGTATCCTTTCCGCAGCTGTCGTTGGCGACGAACATTACAACACCGCACAGCGCGTAAAAGAAATCCTCCAGCGTTACAAGGAACTGCAGGATATCATCGCCATCCTCGGTATGGACGAGTTGAGCGACGACGACAAGCTTGTTGTTCACCGTGCCCGCCGCGTACAGCGTTTCCTGTCACAGCCGTTTAACGTGGCTGAGCAGTTTACAGGCCTGAAAGGCGTGATCGTTCCGATCGAAGAAACGATTAAAGGTTTCAACATGATCCTGAACGGTGAAGTGGATGAGTATCCCGAAGCAGCCTTCAACCTCGTAGGTACGATTGAAGATGCGATTGAAAAAGGCAAAAAGATCCTGGCCGAATCCAAGTAATCCATTCCCATGCATTTAGAAATCATCACCCCCGATAAAAAAGTCTACAGCGGCGAAGTCACTTCCGTAAGCGTACCCGGCACAATGGGACGTTTTGAAATGCTGAAGAACCATGCGGCTATTATTTCTTCCCTGACCAGCGGACAGGTGAAGGTGAAAGATGCCGAAGGCGTGAAAACGTTTGAGGTAAAAGGCGGCGTGGTAGAGAACCTGAAAAATAAGATTATCATTCTTGCCGAATCGGCTTAAGAGAAACCCATTCTCAAATACCAGCAAGGCTGTCTCAAATCCGGGGCAGCCTTGTTTGTTTTTGCAGCGTGTGAAAAATGGAAATTATATATGGCAGCCCATGCTAAAAACCCAGGGATAAGATCGGGAATCATCCTTACGGAGCATTGGAAAATTTTCTACCTTGCCTTATAATTTATTCGTTTATGAAGAAAAAATTTGTAGCGCTTTTTCTATGCATTAGTTTATACGCCATGACAGCTGACGCACAATTGACCGTTACCTTCCCCTCGCACGACAGCCTGGAAGTGACTGCCGACTGGTACCCTGTAGAAAACGATCTCCCGGCCATTCTGCTTTGCCACCAAAATCGTTACAGCCGCGGCGAATACAATGAGACGGCTGCCAAGCTCAATAAATTCGGATTCAATTGCATGGCCATCGATCTGCGTGTCGGCGATGAAATAAATGGCGTCAAAAATGAAACTGCCGCCCGTGCCAAACAAAAAAAGCTAAACCCCGGATTTGCCGATGCCGAACAGGATATCCTCGCCGGCATTGAGTACCTGCACGATAAATACCACCGCAAGGTGATCCTGATGGGCAGCTCTTATTCCGCATCGCTGGTTCTTAAAATTGCGGCTTCCAATCCGAATGTGATGGCTGTCATCGCCTTTTCTCCGGGGGAGTATTTTCCCGACAAAAAATATGTTTCGAAGAATATCACCAACCTCACCAAGCCCATTTTTGTGACTTCGTCAAAAGAGGAAGCCGCCGGCGTTACGGAACTGATGAAAAATGTGAATGCCAGGCTGATGGTGCAGTTCGTCCCCAAATCAAAAGGCGTGCACGGTTCCAGAACACTGTGGAATGATAACCCCGATCACAACGAGTATTGGGTGACGCTCATGAGTTTCCTGAACCGACTTAAAAAAATGTCCAATTGAGTTTGAAGAGCAGCTTCTTTGTTTTTTCTTTTTGCCGGCTCTCCTGCTTTTTCCTGTTGTTCTTTCCCGCTCAGTTGTTTGCCCAGGCTAACCATGTCCATTTCGGACTGCAGGTAAAACCGATATTTGAAAGCGGCTTGCTGAAGACCGGAAAAGAAAACCTGACGCAAAATAATGTGGATTTCAATGTAACACTGAAATCCGGCGTTTCCTGGGGCGCACTTATTCGCCGCGGAATCAGTGACCTGATCTCCCTGGAGACCGGCATCAGCTACACAAAAAGAAAATATGAATTGGGAATTACCGATCACGATGCGGATTTTACAGGCATCTCCGATTTCCGTATTATCTCCTACGAAGTTCCCTTGTCCCTCATGGTCTTTATCCAACTGGGCGAGCGTTCCTATATGAATGCTTCGCTGGGCTACTGTCTGAATATTTTTGCCAGCGATATTTTTACTTTCGACACGACGTATTTTGAAAATTACGCCGTCTACAATACCCGCTTCCGTTCAGCGCTCCTGGCCAACCTGGGCACGGAATTCCGTACAGAAAAAAGCGGTTATTTCTATGTGGGGGCTACCTTTCAGCGCCCTTTCGGTGATATTTATACCGAACATATGCTTTATGAAGCCCATGGAAAAAAAGAAGATGTTTATACGGGTCTTTCGGGAAGCTACCTGACACTGGACCTCCGGTACTACTTCCATTCCGAGGCGATTAAGAAAAAGAAAAAGAAGAAAAAAACGGAAAATCGGGAGGAGTAGAAGTTGAGGAGTTCAGGAGTTCAAAAGTTTAAGAGTTTAAGAGTTTAAGAGTTTAAGAGTTCAAAAGTTCAGGAGTTTAAGAGTTCAAAAGTTCAGGAGTTTAAGAGTTCAAAAGTTTAAGAGTTCAAAAGTTTAAGAGTTCAAAAGTTTAAGAGTTCAGCTTTTTTAGTTTTTTGTTGGCAACATGCCGCTTTTTATCCCGGGTCGTTTTCTTCTGAAGATTGTTTTCCAGCGCGCGTGTCAAATCGACTCCTGTTTGATTCGCAATACAGATTAATACAAAAAGTACATCGGCAAGTTCATCGTCCAGTTTTAAATTCTTATCCGAGCTTTTCGATGACTGCTCACCGTATTTACGCGACATGATGCGTGCCACCTCTCCCACTTCTTCGGTCAGGATGGCCATGTTGGTCAATTCGTTAAAGTACCGTACGCCGTACTTTTTAATCCAATTGTCTACTTGTTTCTGAGCTTGTTTTAAGGTCATGGCGATTGTAAGTAACGCTGTGTTTTCGTGTCTCTGTGGTTAATTTTTTGATATCACTCCCTGTTTTTGCTATCTATAATGATGGTTACCGGTCCGTCGTTGACCAGGGAAACCTTCATATCGGCTCCGAACGTTCCTGTGCCGATCTTCTTTCCGAGTTCCTTTTCAAGCTGTGCAATAAACTGTTCATAGAGCGGAACCGCAACTTCCGGCCGGGCGGCCTGGATATAGGATGGCCGGTTTCCTTTTCTCGTCGAAGCATGCAACGTGAACTGGCTGATAAGCAAAAGCTCGCCGCCTATGTCCCTGATCGAAAGATTCATCACGCCGCCGGAATCGTTAAAGATCCGCAAGCTGGAGATTTTGCCGCACAGCCATTCTCCGTCTTCTTTTGTATCGTCGTGTTCTATGCCTAAGAGCACGAGCAAACCATTGCCAATAGCGGCTTTCACGTGGCTGTTAATTTCCACGGAAGCTTTGGATACACGCTGGATAACGACTCTCATAGAACCAACGAATTACGAAACGAATTAACGAATAAGACGCTAGGCCTGCCTCATCGGAAGATATCCCTGTTCTCCAGGATACTCAGGTAGTTCTCGTAACGGGAACCTGCAATCCTTCCCTCTTCCACGGCCACTTTCACAGCGCAATCATTCTCATTCAGGTGCAGGCAGTTATTGAACCGGCAGTCTTTGCTCACTTTAAATATTTCCGGAAAGTAATGCGACACTTCATTCCGGTTAAAATCGATGATGCCGAATTCACGGATGCCCGGTGTGTCAATAATAAAACCTCCGCCGGGAAGCACATGCATTTCGGCAAAAGTCGTCGTGTGTATGCCCTTTTCATGCTGCGTGGATAACGTCGATGTTTTTAAATCCAGCCCGGGTATAAGGTTGTTGATCAGCGAGCTTTTTCCCACGCCGGAATGCCCGGAGAACAGGGTCGTTTTATTTTTCAGCTCTTCATGCAACAAATCCATGCTCTCCGGTTGCAGCGATGAAGCAATCAATACCTTGTAACCGATGGAGGTATACAACGCTTTCAATTCATTCACCCAGGCCCATATTTCCTCCGTATACAGATCGCATTTGTTAAAGAGAATGCCTGCCGGAATCGTATAGGCTTCTGCCGTAGCAAGGAACCGGTCTATAAATCCAAGGGATGTTTTAGGGAAAACAGGCGTAGCGACCACTAAGGCCTGGTCGATATTGGCGGCAAGTACCTGGACCTGCCGCGACAGCTTAATCGATTTGCGGATGATGTAATTCTTGCGTGGAATAATTTCAGTTACCAGGGAAGTATCCTCGTCACGCAATTCCACTACGACATAATCCCCCACAGCAAGCGGGTTCGTAGCTTCAAAATCCTTCAAACGCAGGTTGCCACGGATCCGGCAACTGACCTGCCTTCCATCGGCCAGCATAACCTGGTACTGGCTTCCTGTCGACTTGATAACTGTGCCCTTCATGGCGGCGAAAATAGGCAATCGTAAGCAGTTGGAAGACATCCCTGTGTTTTACATGAAGTCTTCGAAGGGTACGGTTGTTGTATACGAAGAGACGGAAAAATTACTTTATTTTTATGATCTGATTCCACAGTTCACAGTTCACAGTTCACAGTCCAGAGTCCAGAATCCAGAGTCCAATATCCAGAGTCCAATATCCAGTAGCCAGTAGCCAGTAAACCATGTCAGTAACAGTTACCAATATCTCTAAAACATACGGCGCACAAAAGGCCCTTGACGATGTTTCATTCTCTGTAAACAAAGGCCAGGTTGTGGGTTTGCTGGGCCCGAACGGGGCGGGAAAGAGCACCCTGATGAAAATCATCACCTGCTTTATCCCTCAGACTTCAGGCGCTGTTTCCGTTTGCGGACAGGATGTAACGGAGAATCCTATCGAAGTAAAGAAAAGAGTGGGCTACCTGCCGGAGCATAATCCCCTGTATGCCGACATGTATGTAAAAGAATACCTGTCTTTTGTGGCTGGTATGTACCACATAACCCAGCCCAGGCAACGCATCGCCGAAATGATTGAACGCACGGGACTTGGGCCGGAACAAAAGAAAAAAATCGGAGCCCTGTCAAAAGGGTACCGCCAGCGTGTAGGCCTGGCCCAGGCGCTGATCCACGATCCCCAGGTCCTGATCCTCGATGAACCGACTTCCGGGCTGGATCCCAACCAGCTCGCTGAAATCCGTTCCCTGATTTCAGAAACCGGTAAAGAAAAAACGGTCATTCTTTCCACCCACATCATGCAGGAAGTAACTGCTATCTGCAACCGGGTGATCATCATTAACAAGGGAAAGATTGTGGCCGACGAACATCCGGAAGTACTTCGCAGGCATGCTTCGAAAAACAGTTTCCGCGTGGAATTTGACAAGGCCGCTCAAAGGCAGCAATTGCTCGCTGTTACCGGCGTCGCTTCTGCCGAAAATATTTCCGGTAACAGCTGGCGCCTGGTGTCGAAGGATGAAAAAGACATTCGCCAGGAGCTTTTTCAGTTTGCCGTTGCCAACCAACTGGCTGTGTTGTCACTGCAAAAGGAAGAAAGCAGCCTTGAAGATATTTTCCAGGATTTAACACGCCAACCGGTTGCATGAAGGCGATACTTTTTCTTTTCCTGGTTTTGTTTACAAGGGATTGCTTTTCGCAACAGGTGTCGGCCTATTCCGACAGCAGGAAATATTTTTATTCCTTCGACAACGGAACCTATCAGCAGCTTGAATACCTGCCCGTCCTTTCGTACAAAATATCCGGCAACAGCATTGCCTATGTTGACAATACCCATGAATTCAAAATTTACTATGACGGCCAGGTTTACAAACAGGATATCTATGCCGCCGATTTCAGGTATTATGCTACGGCCTGCGTAGTCCCCTTTCAGCTGGGGAGAGCCTTATACGCTTTCGACCGCGGCCAACGTACAAGCCTTTCCTATTATGCCAGTTCCTTCACTGCCGGCGACAGCATTATTGCTTTTTTTGACGAAACCTCCCCCGGTTTAAAAATCTATGAAAACCACAGCGTATTTGAGGCAGAAAGCACCATGTTGCAGAACCCGCGCCAGGTGCAGTCCGGCGGAAACCTGGTGGCCTATGTGGATCCGGCCGACTACTTCAAAGTATATTACCATGGTGTGGTAACTACCCTCAGCGAGTTTCCTCCTTTATCCTTCAGTGCCGGAACCGATATCCTGGCTTACGAAGACGGCTATGGACAAGGTTTTGTGGCCTTCTACAAAGGGGATACAGCTACCCTGGAGACTTTCCCGCCTGTCAGTTATAAAACAGGATACGGCATCCTGGCCTATGTAGACCAGACTAATGCTTTTAAGGTTTTAGCGAAAGGCGCCCTGCAGACCATCAACTCCTATGCTCCGGACGCTTATGAAGTGAACGGAAACATGGTCGTATATGCCATGAATAACCGGTTTATGGTCTTTTACGAGGGTAAGGAAACAGAGCTTGAAAATTATATTCCGCGGGATTACCAGGTGTCGATGAACGGAGTGGCTTATAAAGATGTCAGCGGCCGCCTGAAGTTTTTCTGGAGGGGAGAAATGTACACCGCTTCCTATGATGTGATCACGGAATACAGGCTGAATGGAGACGTTCTTACCTATGAAACCGGGCCTACGCATACCCAGTTTTTTTTCAAAGGCAAAAGCTATTGAACCACTATTCTTCTTAAATTTGACGCTTGCAGCCCTCAAGGGCTTTCAAACACATTTATTAACATTTTAACTTACCAAACATGCCCTATTTATTCACTTCTGAGTCCGTTTCTGAAGGCCATCCCGATAAAGTTGCCGACCAGATTTCAGATGCCCTCATCGATCATTTTCTTGCGTATGATGCAACGTCCAAAGTAGCCTGCGAAACACTGGTGACTACAGGCCAGGTGGTTCTTGCCGGCGAAGTGAAATCATCTGCTTACCTGGATGTGCAGGATATTGCCCGCGAAGTGATCCGCAAAATAGGGTATACGAAAAGTGAATATATGTTTGAGGCCAACTCCTGCGGCATTTTCTCTGCCATCCATGAACAGTCTCCGGATATCAACCAGGGCGTCGAACGCAGGAAACCCGAAGATCAGGGTGCCGGCGACCAGGGCATGATGTTCGGTTATGCCTGCCGCGAAACCGATAATTACATGCCCTTGCCACTGGAACTCGCCCACTTATTGCTGCGTGAGCTCGCCGCCATTCGCCGGGAAGGCAAAGTAATGACCTATTTGAGGCCCGATGCCAAATCACAGGTGACCATTGAATATAACGATGATAACAAGCCCGTACGTATCGATGCCATCGTGATCTCTACGCAGCACGATGATTTTGACAAAGACGCTGCGATGCTTCGCAAGATCAAGGAAGATGTGATCCATATTCTCATCCCGCGTATTTTGAAAAAATTACCAAAACGCGTACAGGCTTTATTCAACGACAAAATTAAATACCACGTAAACCCCACCGGTAAATTTGTAATCGGCGGTCCGCATGGCGACACCGGCCTTACCGGCAGAAAGATTATCGTCGATACCTATGGCGGACGCGGAGCGCATGGAGGCGGCGCCTTCTCAGGAAAAGATCCTTCCAAAGTAGACCGTTCGGCAGCTTATGCTACCCGTCATATCGCCAAACACCTGGTAGCAGCCGGCGTATGCGATGAAGTGCTCGTCCAGGTAGCTTATGCGATTGGCGTGGCACAGCCCGTTGGATTGTACGTGAATACCTTCGGAACTTCCAAAGTTAAAATGACAGACGGTGAAATTGCCGCACGCGTCAGCCGTATTAAGGAATTCGACATGCGCCCGTATTTTATTGAAAAACGTTTTAGCCTGCGCACGCCTATTTACCAGGAAACAGCTGCCTATGGACACATGGGGCGCGAATCCAAAATCGTGGAAAAGACTTTCAATAAAGGCAAGCGCAACGAGAAAAAAGTGAAGGTTCGGCTTTTCCCCTGGGAAGAACTTAATGCCGTAGATGCTGTGAAGACAGCCTTTGGTACTGAAAAAAAAACAGGAGTGAAGTCCGGCCAGCTTGAAGCGGTAATGGCCTGACCGGCCGGCCCCTACGGCATCCGATGAAAAACAGCACAGCATGGATCACCTTCTTTTGTGTCATCCTGTTTTCCTGTTCCTCCCGGCAGCAAAAAACACCCCCTGATTCCGTTCCGGAAGCTCCCGTTGTAAGCCCCGTTCAAACCCGGGGACAGGTAATATCTGCAATTCCCAGCCAGGCTGATCCGTCGCAGTCTTACGCCTTGTACCTTCCACTGAAATACGCAGACACCGCGCAGTTTCCGGTGATGATTTTTTTTGATCCGCATGGGGATGGCCGTTTGCCTCTGAACCTTTATAAAGACCTCGCCGAGCAGTTCGGTATCGTACTTATCGGGTCGAACAGCAGCAAAAACGGCTTGCAGTTTGAGCAGACCAACCTGATCGTTGGTAACCTGGTGAACGAAGCTACCAGGCGCTTTTCCGCAGTTCCCCAAAAAATTTCCCTTGCCGGGTTCTCCGGAGGCGCCAAAGTGGCCCTGGTGGCTGCCTCTGTGCAACGCGATGTTTGTTCCGTGATTTATTGCGGAGCTGCAGTTCCCTTTACAACGATTCAATCCTTACCACCGGCCCTAGGCCTGGCCGGAATACGTGATATGAATTATATGGAGGTGGGCCAGTCATCCGGCGAGCTTTATTCAAAAAACCTCCCGCATGCCATGATCGAGTGGAATGGAAAGCATGAATGGCCCGATGCAGGTACTTTTGAAGATGCATTCTATTGGAGTGCATTCCAGGCCATGGCTAACAAAAGCATGCCGGTAAACAGGGCATTCATTGAATCTTTTGTAAAAAAAGAAAAGCATTCCCTGGCAGGAAAAGCATCGTCCATTGAAAAGGTGAATACGTGCTCCATAGCCATTGCTTTTTTACACCAGCTCACCGACGTTTCTGATTTTCGAAAAACGCTGGAAACGATAAGCCGTTCCCCGTCATTCCAGTCCGAAATGCAAAAGCGTCAAACCCTTTTCTCCCTGGAAACAAACCTGAAAACGAATTATACCCAATGTTTCGAATCCAAAGACCTGGGCTGGTGGCAGGATGAGATTAAGCGCATGAGGACGGTACAAGGCGATGAAGAACTGATGTACCAGCGCCTCCTGGGGTACCTTTCCCTGGCGTCCTATTCCTATTCAGCTGCAGCCATTAAGCAGAACAACAGGGAAGCGGCCCGTCAGTACCTGGGCATCTATAAACTTGCCGATCCCGGGAATCCGGAGCAGCCCTTTTTAGAAGCCTGCCTGTTTGCCCGCAATGGCGACACGCCTAAAGCAATGGCAGCTTTGCAGCATGCCGTTGACCTGGGATTAAAAGACCGTGCAAAACTTGAAGCGGAAGATTCTTTTCAGCAACTCCGTGGCAATGCAGACTTTATCAGCTTGCTCAACAAAATGTGAATCCGCTTAGCGCTTAAATGGCAGAAGTCACAAGTCAAATGACATTTACCAAAGAATAAAAATTCTAACTTGTGACTTGTAACTTTTGACTTTTGACTTTTGACTTTTGACTGCCGACTGCCGACTGCCGACTGCCGACTGCCGACTTCTGACCTATACCTTGATGATTACAACACGGCGAACAAAACCAATGAACCTTGTCCAGGGAGACCTCACGTTATTTGAGCGTGACCTGGAAAGAAAGCTGCCGGAACCAAAGATCCAACTTCTAAAACACGCCATTGTCCTGGCCAATGCCATTTGCTTTCATAAAGGACGCCGCGTGGCGGAAAGCCTGCCCATCGGTCCGTACGACCAGCATTTCGGATGGCGCTATTTTTTCAGGGAACGCCTGTCCTACAAATGGCGGTTTATTTTCGATTCAAGAAAGTACCTGCTGGCTGTTGACGCCTGGTCGTTCGGGTATTTTCACTGGATGACTGATGCCTTGCCACGGATTGTTTACGCCCAGTCTCAACTGGATGATTTTGTTTTATTGCTTCCCGAAAGTTTCTGCCTGCCTTATCATCTTCAGTCACTGGAAACCCTGGGTATCCGCCATATCAAGTGGCTGAAGCGAAATACGCTTACGTATATGAAGAATCTGTATCTCAGCCATCACCAGGGCACGCAGGGGAATTACAACCCGGATATCATCCGGAAGATTGGAAGCGTTTTCAGGCAATCGGCTGAAGACCCCGGGCTGGGTGAGCGGATTTATGTCAGTAGAAAACAAGCACTGCGAAGAAAAATAATCAATGAGGCGGAAGTTATTCAGACCTTGACGGAGCGCGGTTTCCGGGAGGTTTGTTTTGAAGATTATGACCTGCAGCAACAAATTGCCATCGCTTCACAGGCCATGCACCTCGTTTCTGTGCATGGCGGAGGGCTAACCAATATTTTATTCATGCAACCCGGAAGTAATGTCCTCGAACTGCGCCAGGAAGCCGACAACAGGAATAATTGCTATTTCTCCCTCGCCTCGGAATTAAAAGTCCATTATTACTATCAGAATTGTCCTTCTGCAGAACCGGATACCGTTATACAAAATAACGATTTGACTGTGGATACAGAACGGTTAAGAAGGAATGTGGATCAGATGCTTGGCAGCGGAGACAGAAGATAGAAGATAGAAGATAGAAGATAGTAGATAGTAGATAGAAGATAGTAGATAGTAGATAGAAGAAGTATCCTGTGTCCAGTATCCAGTATCCAGTGTCCAGGGTCCAGTGTCCAGGGTCCAGGGTCCAGGGTCCAGGCTCCAGGGTCCAGGGTCCACCGTCCAGAATCACTTACTCCGCATATTTTAGCAGGGTTCCCAACAACGTTTCATCGCTGGGGCGGGGCGCGTTGGGTTCAACAATCTCACCTTTCTTGTCCATGATCATATAACGCGGTATGCTGCCGATCTGAAAATAACGGCAGGCTTCCGACGACCAGTTGCCCGGGGAAATTACATTGACACCCTGGACGCCCATTTCATCGATAGCCTTTCGCCACCCTTCCTCGCTGGCGTCAATGGAAATATAAAGAAATACCAACTGCTTCTTCTGCTTGGGGGTCAATTGCTCATGCAGCTGTCTTGAAAAAGGCATCTGGCGCCGGCAGGGACCGCACCAGCTGGCCCAGAAATCAATATAAACTACCTTTCCTTTGAAATCCTCCAGTTTCACTTTTTTGCCTTTCAGGTCCGTAAAAGATATACCTGCAGTGGAAATACCGCTTGATGAGGCAGTGCTTATAGCCACCGGTTTTTGTGCTCCTGGGGTGTTTACCTGCATTTGCTTCGCATCACACAAGGCAACCATCACGGGCTTATACAGGCCGGTTGAATCATTCTTTTCAATGAGGCCTTTAAACTTTTTAACGAGGTAGGGCGCCATCCGGGGACATTCTTCATTCAGATGGTTTGCCATCCACCAGCTGTACACGTCACCTTTTAACCGTGAACCTGCATACGACAGCTTTCTTTCCGATGAAGTGCCATAATCCTTGAACTTATTAAAGCCATTGGCTTCGGAAGTAAAATAGGTAACATAGTACTTCAGGAAATTTCTGTACGAGGCCGAAGAAAGCATCCTGGAATCGTTTACAATCACCTTGTTAAATCCCTGCATCATCGTGGCCGGCAAGGGGTTCACCTGCATCACCGTATTGTTTGCATTCGCAAGGATAATGGGGTGTGCCAGCAGCAGGTACCAATACTGGTAGTTAATCGTGTTTCTCAGGTAACTGAGGCATGTGGGGGAAGCACCGCGGTTTCCGCTTTCATCAAGAAAAGCCAGCTGCTTTTTCCGCTGATCAAAAAGTGCTATTTCATAGGCATCAACGCCTGCCGACATCATCTCCCCTGCCTGGAGGCTGTCGTTGAAATCCGTGGCAAACCGCTGGTAAAACAGTTTGACCAGGTTGCTGTTCGCGGCGCCTTTGCCATCCAGCATGAGCTCCAGTCCGCGTTGCATAATGATCAAATCGTCGCCACCTTCCAAAAATAAAGGTATGGTATGGTCGCCTTGTGAGAACGTGACGTTGACATTCTCGCGGGTCTGTATGTCAAAACGTGTTTCCCCCTCCAGCCTCTTGCCGGGCAGGGTGTCTTTCAAAGAATTTAAATACCAGCGGTCTGCAATACAAACTGAAGCGAGCCTGCTGTCTCCACGTACGGTAATGGTAGCGGGTTGAGCGCTTGCTGAAGCCAGGGATAACAGAAAAAAGAAGCAGATAAGGAGTATGGATTTGTCCGGTCGTTGCATACAGGATTGTTTGCAGCAAAGTTAATCTTTTCAAAAAAAGAAGAGCGGCCCTTTGACAGGCCGCCCTTCCCTAACCAACATGAACTAAAAAAACTAAAAATTGACAGGGCCGATATCCGTCATGTTGCCCACACTAACAGAGACAGCTTCTACGGTATCGGATATATAGGGCAATTGAGGTTCTATTACTACGGTATAGGTACCCGGAGGTACGCCCCGGATCAGGAACTGTCCGGTGGAATCCGTAAACGCACTGAGTGTATCGGTGCCGTTCATAGCCGTAGCCAGGGCAGGCAATGCCGCATCCGGGCTTACATTTCCGGCGATGGATCCCGTAGCAGCTACGCTAACCACCCGGATCACAGGTTTTAATATATAGGAACCGCTGCCTGTCGTGACAATAGACCGTCCTGCATCGAAATCAAGAAGCAGGCTATAGTCAATGCCAGGTGACAAATCGGTGTGTACATTCAGCTTAAGCCCGGATTGTTGCGCGCTTGGCGTGGTAAGATCGTAACGCACCCCGCCGATTACCACATAGTTATTTGTACCCAGGATCAGCCGTATCTGGCTGACACGGCCGGCCGGTACATCGGCGGAAGCGATTAAGGTATCCTTACCATTCGTAAAGTCCAGTAAGTTGTACATTCCGGCGTTGACGTTTAAAAGTATGTCCGAACCCAGTCCTTTGACCTCTACCGCTTGTACGTCTATCATGACTGAATCATAGTCTGCCGTCGTATCCGTTAAGCGGATGGCAAGATGAGCCGTACCGGCATTGTCTTCATCGTCATTACATGCATTCAGCATCAAAGCGCCTCCGAAGAACGCCAGCGCTATCACATATCTTTTCATCATATATCCCCTTTTGGCATTTTGCTCTTCAAAAATGCTGCCACGGCCCTGAACTATAACGATTTATTGCGAAATACACGGCAACCAACCCGTTTCTGTGCTTTCTTTTCATTATTTCACAGGTATGGACCTGGCACCACGAAGCGCGGATTACTCAGATTGTGGAATTTTTACACAGCCTTTTTTCCGCATCCCGAAACAAAAGCCATGATGAAGCGTATCTACAGCACCTTTTGGCAAAAAAAGAAGGAAGGGAAAAACGGCATGATTGTTTCATCTCTCCGAAATATTAAAAATAAAATAAACCTTAAAATCCAAAACCATATGAAAAAGTTATTGTTGTCGATCGGTGTTGCAATTGTAATGGCAGGCTGTCATGATTACAAAGCAGACATTGCAAAATTGCAAAATGAAAAAGAAGCTTTACTGCAAGCATCAACCTACAAGGATTCTACAATCAATTCCTACATGGGTTCGATGAATGAAATTGAAAACAACCTCGCTACCATTGAAGAACTTCAGTCCAAGGTTGCCCAGCAATCAAAGGGCGGTGAATTGAGCGCCTCTCAAGTCGACAGGATCAACGAAAATATCCGTTCGATCAACGACCTGATGAAAGAAAACAAAGATAAAATTGCAGCGCTTAGCAAAAAGCTGAAGTCTTCCAATACGAAAGTTGCCGGACTTGAGAAAATGCTGGCTAACCTGCAAACACAGGTAGAGGAAAAAGACAAGCAATTAGCTGAGTTGAATGTGAAGGTAAATGACCTGAATACTACGGTTGAGCAGCTGAATACCAACGTCACTACCCTGACTACTGAAAATACGGATAAGCAAAAGGTAATTGAAGATCAAACTACCCGCTTACATACTGCTTACTACACTACGGGTACCGCTAAAGAATTGGAAACAAAGAAGGTAATTACCAAAGAAGGCGGTTTCCTGGGTCTCGGCAAATCGAAGAAAATGACCCCGAACGTAAACAATACTGCGTTTACCAATATCGATATCACCAAGACTTCCACGATTCCCCTGCAGGCTAAAGATGCCGTTGTACTGACTTCCCATCCTTCCGACTCGTATACGATCGAGCATAAAGGAAAAGAAGTTTCTCAACTCGTAATTACCAATCCTGACAATTTCTGGGAAGCCTCTAAATACCTGGTTGTTGTCATCGACAAATAAAGAACAAAGCAACGGTTCCCTGATCATCACAGGGAAGAATCCAAAAAGCTCCCCTCACAACTGAGGGGAGTTTTTTTATGTGTTGATTTGAGAATTTGACAAAGACAAAGGCAGCTTTCGCCAACGCGAAGGCTGGTATATTTTTGTTGCGTATAAAATTGTGCTTGTTCTACCGCCTCCCGTTTGCCTGCCTTTTCAGTGATCTTTAAAGAGCTTTAAGATCAGGAGAACAACCACTACGCTGACCGCCGACATAATTGGAATAGAAATTTTCAAATAATCATCATCCGCCATGCGGGCATAAACGTTTAACAGGATGTGGATAAAGACAGCGAGGCCAAGAACCATGCGCTGTGCTTGCTTATTCATGGCCCGTAGCTCTGCGGTCTGCGTTTTTAAATATTGCTCACTCATAAAATGTTATTTTTTGAATGACAAATAACGCTACCGTTACGTACTGAGCGGAATGACTTTTGCAAAAATACGGATGACTTAAGTCAGGATGACTAGAACCTATCTCAAAAATATGCGTTAGGGACTTTTCAAGCATTTGTCAGACAGGCAAGCCGCCTTTCACAGCCCATACCAGGCGGGTATGAGCAAGGAAAGCAACGCAGCATGGCTGGCAAAGGCGCCGAAAAAGCGCAACAGATATTTTGGAGATAGGTTCGAATCAAAAGGGCTCTTTGGACGCTCAGGATTCCGATGCACGATCAAAAACAAGGATAAAGCGGGTACCTTTTCCCAGTTCGCTCTTTACGTCAATGGTGGCATTGTGAGTAAGTACAATATTCTGAGTTGCGGTAAGTCCAAGGCCCATTCCTTTCACTTTGGCGCTGAAAAACGGATCGAATAGCTTTTCCAGGTTTTCTTTACTGATACCATAGCCATTGTCTTCGATTTCAATCTTGCATTTGCTTCCAATGGCATAGGAACGAAGGGTCAGCATGCCTTTCGATTCAACCATAGCCTCCACTGCATTAATGATGATATTGAGGAGGGCGGTTTTCATTTTAGCGACATCCACACGGATTTGAAGCATCTCCTTGCTGTATTCCTTGGTGAGCAATATCGATTTCAACCGGATGCGGTCCATGGCCCAATCCATGGTATCGTCGAGCAGCCGGTTCACCGGATACACCACCATATCCATTTCAGAAGGCCGCGAGGTATTCATCAATTCCGTGATCAGCTGGTTGATGCGGTCGGAGTTACGTTTGACGATGTCCACATAAAGTCCCAGGTCGGAATGGTCTTCTCCCCCGTCTTCCTTCATTTGCCCGATAGCTAAGTTGATATTGGTAAGCGGATTTCGGACTTCGTGGGCAATAGTCCTTGCAATACGGCCGGCAACAGCTAATTTCTCCGTTTTCATTAATTCCAGCAATGCATTTTTACGCTTGGAGATATCCGAAATAGTGACAGTAATGCCATCGTGTAATTTCGTACCAAAAAGCAGGTACCAGCGGCCCTGGCTTTCAGAATAATGTTCCTGGTTTAGCGGCTCCCCGGTTTCGACGACCGGTTTCAACATTTCCAGTAAGCCTTCTTTCCTTGCATGCGGAAATGTTTCCAGGAAGCTTTCACCGATCAACTGGGATGGCTTCACGCCCAAAACTGTTTCAATAGCCGGGTTGGCCAGCGTCCACTTAAAATCTACAATGGTACCTGCATCGTCGCGGATGGCTTCGAAAGCGGCAATACCGCTCAGCGTGCTGTTTAATACGCCGGCCAGGTTTTCCTCGGCGTTTCGCCGTATTCCGGCTTCCTTGTTCAGTTCTTCGATCACGCGTTTTTCATTCCGGTGCGTCTGGAGGTAATTCATACCCAGCCCTACAAACGGAATAAAATATGCGAATGCCATCATAATATGGGAGATATTGAATTCATTGTCGAACAATTCAATAGATCCAAACGCCATATACAACTGTGCCGCTACAGCCGGGATGGTGCTCAGCAATAAAGTTTGCGAGAAAACCGAAGGAAACTTATCATAGAACTTTGGAAAAATAAACAAGGCCGCTGCCAGGTAGAGAATTAAGGGTACGAGATCATAAATACGCGCAATATTCCGGTAGGGGTACTTCACATCCGGAAACCTGCTGTCGTAATACATGGTGATGATGGTCAGAAGCGTCCCCAAGACAAAGACCGTGGAGATTCCATAGACAAAACGCCGGGCTCCCTTGTTGAACTGGTCTTTAAAGAATTCCACCCGGACGAGAAAAATGCTTACGCCAATGATGAGAATTAATCCATGATACATCCTGGAAAAAAACCAGGTGAAGGAAGTTATCTGGTATTGTGCCGCTACCGTTTCAATCAGGCGTGTGGATATGAGGACGTGAAACGCTTCGAACATTCCGGCACAAAACAGGGCCACTCCCACGATGGGCGTACTCACTTCGCCTTTAATGCTGAAATCGATGAACGCCAGGATCACCGTCATGAAGGCGATGGCGATGGAAAGGCTGACAAAAATGGTATGGATAGCGCGGCCCCTCAGGATTTCGACGATGCCTTCCTCATGCTCGAATTCAAAAAGTTTCATGACCCGGAAAGGGTTGAGCACATTCTCTGTGACCCCGAAATTTATTCCGGCAATAGTGAGAAGGATGGGGCTGACACAAAGAATCAGTACCAGCCAGATTATTTTTTCCGGGATGTTGTATTTATTTTCGAAAAGCACAACGGGGATGCTGGGGTTCGGTCAGAGTTTATAGGCCTTCATCTTGTTATAAAGCGTTTTCCGGTCGATGTTCAGGATTTTGGCAGCCTTAGATTTGTTGAAATTAACCTCTTTCAACACCTTCAGGATCGTTTCATATTCGGCCTCCAGGGCCACTTCCTTCAGGTTATGACTTTTGCCCTCATTTCTTTCAACGACCGATGAGCCATTATTCAGGATGAATTTGGTATAGTTGGAAATTTCTACCGGCAAACTCTTCGCAAAAATAAGCGTGCCGTCACTCAGCAACGCAGCGCGTTTAATGACGTTTTTCATTTCGCGAATGTTGCCGGGCCAGTTGTAATTCATGAAACAATCAATGACTTCCTGGTCAAATCCACCAATATTTTTATGCAACTCCTGGTCTGCTTGCCGCAAAAAATAGTCGGCGAAGATCATGATATCCTTTTTGCGTCCGCGCAAAGGAGGCACATGAATGCTGAATTCATTAAAGCGATGGTAAAGGTCTTCGCGAAACACTCCCTTCCGGTATGCTTCGGCCAGGTTTTCATTCGAGGCGATGACGATGCGAACATCCAGGTCGATTTCCTTGTTGCCGCCAATACGCTTGACTTTTCGTTCCTGCACCACACGCAGCAGGGAAGTCTGCACTTCGAAAGGAAGATTCGCCACTTCATCGAGGAACAGCGTGCCGCCGTTGGCCATTTCAAAGTGACCTACCTTTTGTGACAAGGCTCCTGTAAACGACCCTTTTTCATGTCCGAATAATTCACTGCCTGCCAGCTCCCGCGAAATGGCGCCGCAGTCAAGCGCCACGAAAGGCTTGCTCTGCCTGGGACTCTTCGTATGGATGCTCCGTGCGACCGCTTCTTTGCCGGAGCCGCTTTCCCCGTAAATGATGACACTGTAATTGGTTGGCGCTACCAGGTCGATCTGCCGGTATAATTCTTTGGCTTCCTTGCTGTCACCTACAATATACTCATCATCCGAAGCATTTTTGGCAACGACTTTATGGCCGTTGACCTTTTCGTCCTTTTGCTGCTTCTTTTCTCCGGCTAAGGCCCGCCCGATAGTCAGCAGGATTTCATCCGGTATCAGTGGCTTGGTGATGTAGTCAAAGGCGCCTGCTTTGATCACATTCACAGCGGTTTTTATATCCGAGTAACCGGTGATGATGATCACCGGAACATCCGGAGCAAATTCATTAAATCCGGCCAGCATTTCGAGACCGTCCAGATCGCCAAGCCGGAAATCACAGAGGATAAGATCAAACTTATTGTCCTTATCCTGGATTTGGTTCAATGCAGATCTGCCGGTATGCGCCTGAACTACTTCGAATCCGTTTTTGGTCAGGAAGCGGCTAAGCAAAAGGCAGATATCATGATCGTCGTCGGCAATTAAGATTCGATTCATCTGGGAAAAGTATTGGTTTAATTTTTTTTCAAAAACAATTGTTCAATGGAACCTTCTATGGATTCCTGGCTCAACGGCTTGCTTAAAAACAAATCAGCCCCGTTTTGAAGCGCCGTTCTTTTTTCGGCACTGCCATCGTGAGCGCTCATCAGGATAATTTTCATATCCGGAAAATCTTTTCTTATGGACAGGATTTCCAATAATCCCGACCCGTCAGGAAGCTGGTTGTCAAGAAACAACAGTCCGGGTCGGATGGTAGCTAGTTTTTGTTTGCCGTCAAGCAGGGAATTGGAATTAACAACGGCATACTTCCTCTGTTTTAATACGTTTCCCAGAAGGAAGCAGATATCAGCTTCGTCGTCTATTATTAAGGCTGTAGATAGATTCACAGAAAGATATCAGGTTATCCCCCTCAAATTTACACAATTTGATTGGCATTAGCCACTCCCAAATAATATTACTCCTCTTCTTTGTCTTTACTGCGGAAAAAGAGGCTAATGGGGACACCTGAAAAGTCAAAATGTTCACGCATTTTATTCTCCAGGAAACGGCGATAGGTATCTGTTATGTATTGAGGAAGGTTGCAAAAAAACGCAAACTGGGGAATTGCAGATGGAATCTGTGTTATGTATTTTATCTTGATGTATTTGCCCTTGGTAGCCGGCGGCGGATAGTTCTCAATAAGCGGCAGAAGCAACTTATTCAGTTTGGACGTTGGAATTCGCTGTTTCCTGTTTTCATAAACCTTCAATGCCGTTTCAAGAACCTTGAGAACACGTTGTTTGTTCGTTACCGACGTAAATAGAATGGGCACATCCGTAAATGGCGCTGTTTTGCTTCGTATGGCATCTTCTATTTTTTTTGATGTCTGGGTTTCTTTTTCAACCAGGTCCCATTTATTGACCACAATGACAGCTCCTTTCAGATTTCTTTCGATGAGATGGAATATACTAAGGTCTTGCGCCTGGATTCCTTTTTCCGCATCGATCATCAGGAGGCAAACATCGGCATCTTCAATGGCACGGACAGACCGGAGTACAGAATAAAACTCAACATCTTCGCTCACCTTGGCTTTCTTCCGTAAGCCTGCGGTATCTACCAAAAGAAAATCGTGACCAAATTTTGTGTACCGTTGATGGATGGTGTCGCGTGTAGTTCCTGCAATCGGGGTCACGATGGTACGCTCCTCACCGGTCAGCGCATTAAGCAATGAGGATTTGCCCACATTCGGCTGCCCGATAATTGCAATGCGGGGCAGGCCGGCTGTTTCATCGACGGTGTCGCCGGGTAATTTCTTAAGAATCGCATCCAGCAAGTCGCCCGTGCCACTGCCGCTGATGGATGATATTGGAAAGGGCTCGCCTAATCCAAACTTATAAAATACACTGGTTTCAGCCAGGCGCGAATTATTATCCACCTTATTGGCTACTAAAATTATCTCCTTTCCGGATTTGCGTAGCAGCGCTGCCACCGCTTCATCCAGGTCGGTAATGCCCGGTTCCACATCGACAACAAACACAATCAGGTTGGCCTCCTCTATGGCGAGTTCTACCTGTCTTCTTATTTCTCCTTCAAAGACATCGTCTGAACCTTTTACATAACCACCGGTATCAATCACGGAGAACTTCCGGCCATTCCACTCACAAAAACCGTAATGACGGTCGCGCGTAACGCCGCTTTGTTCATCCACAATGGCCTTGCGTGATTCGGTCATGCGGTTAAACAAAGTGGACTTGCCCACATTGGGTCTTCCTACGATGGCTACGATGTTTCCCATACGGATTTATTGATTTACGATGTAGCCGAAGCGTTTAAGCAGGTTTTCATCCTTCCGCCAGTCTTTTTCAACCTTTACCAAAAGCACAAGATGCACTTTTTTGCCGAGGAATTTCTGAATTTGTTTTCGCGCCTCTGTACCGACGCGCTTGATACTCTCGCCCATCCTGCCGATGATGATTGCTTTCTGGGAATCACGCTCGACAAAAATGGTTGCAGATATATGGAGGATGCCATTTTTTTCCTGGAATGAATCTACGGCAACTTCCGATGAATAAGGTATTTCCTGTTTGTAATGAATGAAGATCTGTTCACGAATCATTTCAGAAACAAAAAAACGTTCATTCAGATCTGACAACTCATCCTTATCAAAATATGGTGGTGATTCAGGAAGCGTCTCTTTAATCAATTCCAGCAGTGGAGCCGTATTAAACTTTTTTAAGGCCGATGCAGGTACAATCGCCATCGGCTTTAGATTTTCCTTCAACCAGTCAGCTTGCTTTTGAATGACTTCCTGGCTGGAAATATCAGCCTTGTTGATTACAATAATCAATGGCACCTTTATGGAACGTAGTATCTCCAGGCTTTCACTATGGACTTGGTTTTCACCCGCTTCCGTAACGAATAAAACGAGGTCGGCATCTTCAAGCGAGGCGCTGACAAAGCCCATCATTTTTTCCTGCATCAGGTAGTTGGGTTCAATCATGCCGGGGGTATCTGAAAAGACAACCTGGTGGTTATCATCGTTGTAAATGCCTTTTATACGATGCCGGGTAGTTTGTGCTTTATGTGTTACAATAGACAAATTCTCACCTAACAGGCTGTTTAACAGGGTTGATTTACCCACATTGGGCTTGCCAATGATGCTTACAAAACCAGCCTTGTGCATGAGAGATTTATTTTGGTGCGGAATGCGATTGCAAAAAAACTAATTATATCTTTGCGCACCAAAATTAAACAGGGCAATAGCTCTGAAACGTTGAAAAAGGAGTTCTTTTACACTTAAGATTATCATACGGCTCGGTTCTTGTCAAGAGTTTTTGAAGCCGGTGATGAATCAGAGTTTATAAAATATAGTGCGGGGTGGAGCAGTTGGTAGCTCGTTGGGCTCATAACCCAAAGGTCGTCAGTTCGAGTCTGGCCCCCGCTACCAAAGAAAGGCTGCAGCAATGCAGCCTTTTGTTTTTTATCGCCAAGCCATTGGAATCCTATAAAAAGAAGCGGAATGTCTTCAGAATTTTGGGAATATTAACCGCTCACCACACTTTTCTCCAGGCGCTTTAAATATCCTTCCTCAACCACAGCGCCCAATCCGATACCATTAGGTACGGTAACAACGCCGCCCTTGCCATATTGAATTCCGCCAACAACAGGATCTTCCTTAAACATCAACGGCGTGTCAAAGTCACAATATAAAATCCGGGGACTGGATAAGGCCAAATGCGCCGATGCCGTAAAACCCAGCCGGGATTCCAAAAATCCTCCCACCTGCATGTCAATGCCTGCCTGCTCTGCCAGGTGAATGATTTTCCTGGCATTCACCAGGCCCGACGATTTGCCGAGCTTTAAGTTAAACAGATCACAGGCGCCCAGTGCAATCAGCCGTTTGGCGTCATGGTGATCGCAGCAGGATTCATCGGCCATGACAGGGATCGGGCTGTATTTCTTAACCTTTGGTAGTTCCATGTAGTTCCATCGGGCTATCGGCTCTTCACAGTACTGGATACCGAAGTGCTGCAATGCTTTTAAAACATACAGGGCATCGTCAACATCCCATCCCTGGTTGGCATCGATCCGCATGGGAATTGCGATTCCAATAGCTTCACGGATTTTTCGTATGCGTTCCACATCCTGCTCCTTGTTTCTTCCGAGTTTCACCTTGATGATACGAAAACCAAGCGCCACAATTTCTTTCGCATCCTTTGCCATTTTACCCGGTTCGCCCATGCTCACCGTATAATCCGTCACCAGCTCCCTGGTTTCCTTGCCGGAAAGAAACTTATACAGCGGAAGACCTGCCTCCTGTGAAGCGATGTCATGCAGGGCCATGTCAAAGGCACTTTTTATGCTGGAATTACCGTAGATAACGGCATCCAGGATTCTCAGACCTTGTTCTAATTCCAGGGGATTTGTTCCCAGCAGGGCTTTGGCCAGGTATTGGCCCACCACAAAAGCCGTATCCATGCTCTCGCCGTTAATGGTCCTAAACGGACTGCATTCCCCAAAACCGGTAAGGCCTGAATCTGTTTGGATACGAATAAGGATGTTCTCCGCGAAATCATGCCGGCCCAGGGAGGTGACGAATGGCGCCTTCAGCCTGATGGGCGACTTATATATTTCCAGCCGGTTTATTTTCATGACCATCGCATGCTATTCAATAAGCTGCAGGCTTTAAAAGTAATTAAAGAGTTCCATGTTCGGTGTGCAGTGGATCATCCGATTTAAAATAGTACCCACATATAAAATAAAGAGGTCTTCTCTCCGTTATCCGTTCGTACTCCATTAATAATACAGGCGCACTTCAAATCTGAATTTCGATGGACACCGTACGGATCTTTTGCCGGCTTCCTTTTCTAATCCTGGTGCATGCTACGGTCCTTTTTTTGTCTTCGACTACTACAGCTCAAAACATTGACTACGACTATCTTTTTCAAAGCAAACCCATATTGGTCGAAAAGTATATTCCGGATTCCATGAACCGCACGAAGGTTGTGCTCCCTACGGACTTCAATTCGGCGGAAATCAAAAACAAAAACAGGAGCCTGGCATTCGCCGGCAAAAAAGTTACGAAAGTCGAGCTGGTCTATTCAACCTACCGGCTTTCCAAAACGTTCAGTCAGCCCGAATTAAATCAAAAACGAATTGAAGCGTTGCGAAAATTGTCACCGGATTTGTTTAAAAGCACGGTGATTGAGTGGAAATTTATCGGTCAAACCGCGGCGAAAAACGAGGACGATGCCAAACAGCTTTTCCACGGTTTCGTCATCACCTTTTTACCCGCTCCCGATAAGGAATTCGCCCGCAGAGAATTCGACTATTTCAAATCCCTTATTCACAGCGATTCCCTGGGAAAGGACAGCCTGGTTGAAACCGTGAAATACAGGCTAAAGAAAAAACGGTTCACGACCGGCCTTTATTATCCCAATTCAGCCCGCAAGCGTGCTGCAGGTATTACCTATGAAAAGAAAGGGATCTGGAACCGCAAGCCCAAATACAGCTTCCAGGTAGATACGATTGCTACCGTCACATCCACTTCAAAAGTATTTGTCCCGTCAAGGACAGCCATGGTCTATGTTGCCAATCTTCCCGACTCGGTGATCTTCCGGGTACTGGATCGTAAAAAGGAATGGAAAAACATGCTGTTTGTCTGTGATGTAACGGGCAGCATGGCGCCGTATAGCGCGGAACTGATGATATGGAATAAACTGAATTTTAATACCGGCCGGGGTAAGTATTTTACTTTTTTCAATGACGGCGACAATAAACCCGACAAAAGAAAAGTAATAGGCAAGACCGGAGGTATTTATCACGTGGAAGCGAAAGATTATGAGGATGTGGAAAAACAGGCCATGCATACCATCCGGAAAGGCAGCGGCGGAGATGCGCCCGAGAATAACCTGGAAGCCATTCTTGAAGCCACTACCCGCTTCCCTGACGCCTCGGAAATTGTGCTCATCGCTGATAACTGGGCGAACATCAAAGACCTGGAATTACTGAAAAAAGTCAACCGGCCCGTACATGTTATCCTGTGCGGCATTTTCAACGGGCTGGTCAATGCCGACTACGTGCAGCTTGCCTGGAGCACAAAAGGATCCGTGCATACCATGGAAGAAGACATTGAAAACCTGGCTTTGTTAAATGAAGGAGGGAAAATACGAATTGGCAACAATACCTTTAAGCTTGAAAAAGGAAAGTTTGTCTTAATACAGGAACTGTAAACAGGCTTACCGATTCCCGGCTTTCACCAGCCTGACCGATTGGATGCTGTGGCTTGTATAAACTTTCAGGAAGTAAATCCCGTCAGCAACATTCGACAAGTTCAGCTTTTCTTCCGCACCGATTTTCCCGCATTCTTTTTGATCGAGTATCCTTCCGTGCAAATCATACAGCTCCAGCCTTACGATTCCATCTTGCAGATCACTCCTGACCGTGAGCTCATCCTTCACAGGGTTCGGGAATATTGAAATACACGATTTGTCCAAGACAGGGATGATCCCGGAGATTACCATCGTATCCAGTTTTGCAATAAACAGGTCATCAAATCCTATTGTGGTGTTAGCCAGGTTAGTGGAATCGAATGCCACGGAACTGCTTTCAAACATTCCGGAGAGGAATACTTCCCCGGAAGCGCTGATGGCCAGGCAATCGCCGTAGTCAGAACCACTTCCACCCATGCCCTTAGCCCAGGCAAAATTGCCGGAGCTGTCCAGCCTGGAAATAAAAATATCACCGCCACCGGCTTCTGTCAGGTTATAGGCAACCGGTCCGGGATCAAAGTCACAGGTCATTTCAAAAAACCCTGTTGTATAGACTCCGTTGCCTTGTGGATCCAGCTTAATTGTGAACGCTTCATCATTGCCGGCACCGCCCATGGATTTAGCCCACAGGAAATTTCCAGAACTGTCGAGCTTCAGAACGAACACATCAAATAAAGATGGAGTCAGATTGTAAACGCCGGTCGGTGAAGGGTCAAAGTCTGCCGTTCCATCAAACGAACCGGTGGCAAAAATGGAACCACTGCCTGTTAGATCCAACGCTAAGGACATTCCCAACTCCCGGCCTGTTCCGGAAACCGCTTTGGCCCAAAGTAAGCTGCCTGAAGTATCCAGGGTGCAAAAGTACGCATCCCAATCCCCGGCTGCCGTGATATTTACTGTGGCTGGTCCCGGCGCAAAATCGGCAGTCGATGCAAAGTAACCCGTAGTATAAATTCTTCCATTTCCGGATGGGTCGACAAGTATTTGCCTGACGAGATCGTTTTGCGGACCGCCCATCCTACCGGCCCACATAAAATCGCCTGCTCCGTTGAGCTTGGATATAAACATGTCGGTGAAATTCGCAGGGGAAGCTCCCAGGTTATAGCTTCCCGGTCCGGGATCAAAGTCAACCAGGCCATTAAAATTCCCCGCCGTATAAACATCTCCATTGCCCGATGGATCCAGTGCCAACGTAATTCCGTAAGCTGTCGTACCGATAAAAATATTCAGAAAAGCTTTTGCCCAGATAAAGTTACCCGAACTGTCGAGCTTGCAAACAAAGATATCGGTGTTGGCTGAAGTTAAGTTAAACACGCCGGCTCCCGGATCGAAGTCGACGGTACCTCCAAAATAACCCGTTGTATATACTTCACCATTGCCGTTATTATTCAATGCAATGGCGAAACATTCGGCATAATCATTCACCGTAGTCCCTCCGAAAGCCTTTGCCCATACCAGGTTGCCTGTTTCAGTTAGCTTGGATACGAAGGCTGATCCGCCCATCGAGGTTAAATTGGATGTGCCGGGTCCCGGGTCAAAATCAACCGTCAGGTAAAAATACCCTGCAGCATACACATGCCCGACCGCGTCGCAGGCTATGTCATCGAGTGCATCGAAATCGGCCCCTCCAAAAGATTTTGCCCACTGCCAGGCGGGCGCCTGTGAAAAAGCATGTTCTCTTTCAATACCTGCTAAAACAAGCAAAGGCAACAGGATGGTCCGTATGTTCATGGCTGATAATTTGAGTTAAAAATGTCAAACGTAATTTCAGCTTACATCCATCCGGCATCGAAAAAAAATCGACCGTGTGCGCAGTTGATTCGATTGCCGGCGGCTCCGTCAGATTGAATACAAAAAGAACTAAAGTATTTGAATTAAACAAATACCGCTTCATTCAGCGCAAATCCTGCTCTGCTTCCTTCAGCTTTTCCAGGATAGCTATCCACAGGACATCAAAAGGAATTACTTCCAGTTCCTCCAGTGATTTTCCCACCTGCCGGGGATCTCTCAGGTGGTTAAAATATTTTTGGGCAATCTGCTCCGTTTTATCGGCGTCAAAGCTGTATTTAATCATTACTTGTAGCATCTTCATAAAATAGTAGGTACGGCTGTTGTCTTTCAGCCGTATATAACGCTGACAATAAATTTTTAAGGCATCGTCCTTTTCTACGATATCATCAAACCGGCCGGCATTGATCAGGCTGATAATCTGGGCGATCAGGATTGAAACATTAAAACCGGATTTATCCTTTGAATGAAGCGGAACATCATTCAGAAACTTATAAAGATTAAAGCGGTTTAATTTATCGGAAGGCAATACAAAGTGTAGATAGGCCTCATAAATTCTCCACTTTTCTATTCGGACTTGCTGCTGATTTTGCAATCTCGTATGTTGTTTAATCATTTTTAAAACCTCAATAGCTTCTTCGTATTGTTTATTATGCATTATTAACAAGAAATACCATTCTAAATAAATAAACCAATTATCGGATCCTGACTGAAATATTGATTCACATTTCCTTGCACACTCCCTTCCTGATTCTAAATCTCCTAGTTGGAGGCACGAACCCATTTTGTATAAGGCGAATTCACCTAATCGCACATTTTGCACCAAGTGTTTATTTAATGTCAGGTATTTATCTGCTTTGTTACAGATTTGAAGAACTTGGTGATGATTTTGCACATATTCCATAAGTCGAATTCCAAATCGAAAATAATTCAGCATATTGCTTCTTGATGGGAATTTCAGACTCAACCTAGCTATCTCCTTATACAATCGTGTAAACTTCCTTTTCTGAGCTTCATTTGGTGTTGCGGAATGATGAACTTCAAGGATAAGCTGTTGAGATATGCTTTCAATCTTTAATTCTGACTCAATGATTTTTAAACTATTTTCCAATAATTCATTGTAGTAGACAAACTTCTTCTTGTTATCTCCAAAAGCTGCATGATATCTAAGCAACCTTACTGAATTGATCATTACATCAGTAAAATGATATTTCCTAGCCAAGCTTACATTTCTCTCCAATAAAGAATTAGCAACTTTGCGAGCATAATTCAAATACAGAAAATTAGCAAGCAGAATATTTCTAAGACACTTGCTATACAATTTATCATATGTACTCTTCAAATATTTTTCGTTATCACTCGCAATAATCGCCTTCAATAACTTTTCGTTTAATCGACTCTTACGCTTACGATAAGTCGATGATTGCATTTGTTTTTCAGGAGGCAAATCTTTTACAACTAACTGCTCATACAAAATCGTATCTGCTTTATTTAAGCTAAGAGACTTTTGATTTTGCTGCAGCTTAATAGCATTATTTATGGTCACATATTTTAATATTTCTACATTTTTTTTCATCTCTATTCCTTGGTATAAATCATTTCAAATGTAATTAATATCTATTTATTTGCGTCACATATTTTATTTTTCTGTTTTTTATTTAGAACTAATTGCTACAATCTTTGACCCATCAAAACAATACTAAAAACAAAGAATTATGAATCTATTAATCGCAATCTCTTTAATTATCCAAATGCTGAGTGGCTCATTGTCTAGCAAGGATGAAGCCCGCAAAATTTTAGAAAACGGCAATTACCATATTGAAAATGGAATTGTCATCATCGACGAAACTGGTGGCAAAAACTAGCAGTTGAATCCAACCCAATTACGACACCGGAGGGATATATTATTCCGGGCTTTTCTTCGATGATTAAGATCGGCTGAGGCGCTTTTCGTCCCGTTCGCTTTGGCCGGTCTTTTTTCCCTCCTTCATTTTCACTTTTCAAAAAACCATTCCCATGTGCCATCGCTGTACCATCCTTCCTCGCAGGATTCTTGAAAATCTGGAGAAAGAAACACATGCGCAATTTCTCACTACGGATCTGTCCGACCGTTTCCGCGTCAAAAGATCGGAAGCCCTTCTCCGGGTAAGCGGCCCGGATGGCTTTCCTCCCGGCAATGCTGACCGCTGGGTGTATGATTCGCAGCATACGGAAACCCAACGGCAGAAGCTCGTACGCGGCGAAGGGCAGCCGGCAACACGCGACAAAGACGTCAATACCGTTTACGAACATGCCGGCTTTATCCGCCGGTACTTTGAAGAGGTCTTGCGCTGGAATTCGCTGGACAACCAGGGCATGGATCTTATTTTTAATGTGCACCTGGGTGTTGGCTACAACAATGCATTCTGGGACGGCGACGACATGTCGTTCGGCGACGGCGACGGAAAATATTTCAGGGGATTTGCCCGCGCCATCGATGTCACGGCCCATGAAATGACGCATGGCGTGGTGCAGTATACTGCCAAACTCAATTACAACGGCCAACCGGGAGCGCTCAACGAACATTTTGCCGATGTTTTCGGCACCGTCATTAAGCAACTGCATAAGAAACAAAACGAACATACGGGCGACTGGCTCCTGGGAAATGAAATAATGGGTCCCGCCCTGGAAGGCCATGCCATCCGTTCCCTGAAAGCGCCCGGCGATACCGTAATCCCCCTGGACCCGCAGCCTGCTCACATGCTGGATTACTATACGGGCGAAGAAGACTATCACGGCGTCCACATCAACAGCGGTATTCCGAATAAGGCATTCTACCTGGTAGCTATGCAGGTTGGAACATTCGCCGCCGGCAGGCTCTGGTTTGAAGCCCTGAAAAAGCTTCATGGCAATTCCGGGTTCCGGGACTTATACAGCGCCCTCTCCGAAAGTATTCCGGCACTTGCAGGCAGCGGGCACCTTCCTCCCTCGGCATCGCAGGAAGTAGACAAAGCCTTTGCCGAAGTGGGAATTGCCGGTACGGTTTACGAAGCGGTAGCATAAGATTAAAAGATGAAAAAAATCCTCTGCATCCACGGAGTCGGCGGAATGGACATGAGCCCGAACCAATGGATTCCGGCATGGAAAAGTTCACTCGCCAGGTTTGGCCCCGGTTTTCAACTGAACTTCTGCTTCATGAAAATGGATGACCTTTTTCGCGAAAGCCGCTACAGGCTGGGCGGCATACGGTATATCGAAGCGGTCTCTGCTTTCATTGACGCCTGGATTGATTCCATCCAGAAAGAAACCATTTCCCTGGTGGATTACTCGGAAGTCATACGATGGACTGCCGGCATGCCCGCCCAGTTCCTGACCGATACGCTTCTCCGTGAAAGACTCCGGTACCGCCTGGCGGCCATCCTTCTCGCCTACCGGCCTGACCTGGTTTATGCCCACAGCCTGGGTACGCTGGTAGTATACGATCTCCTCCGGGACGGAAATCCAACGGGCAAAGATCCCTGCATCGTCCTTACCTCCGGCACGCAACTGGGCCATCCGGCCGTGGCTGCATTATTCGGAAGAAATCTCCGGCCCATGCAGGCTTCACTCTGGGTCAACCTCCACAATCCGAAGGACAGGGTATTTGCCTTTCGCCCGGTTGCCTTGAAATCCCCCGGCTTCCTGGAAGTGGAAACACCTTTTGAAAAAAGAATACTGAATCATGCGGCCTTAAGTTACCTAAACCATCCAAACACCGGCGCGATTCCCTGGCGGCTGCTTTGGAAAGATCCGCTCCTGCATCAGAAATGGATGCGGATGGAACCCTGGATTTCGCCGGCCCGGCCTGTACGCTAAAGGACGTCCCTTCCTTACAAATCAGGCTTCCTCTCCTTGCTGCAAAACCCTGTACCTTCCGCTTAAGCGGTCAAGGAGAAAAAAACAAAGAGACAATGGAGAAGATCCGGAATAAATGGATTCAAATCCCCGTGAACTTCATGAGCTTTCCTCCGTGCGCTACTGACGAACTCCCTTTAACCCTTTTATTTTAGCTGTAAGTATAATACGCAGAATGGTTTCACTACATCGTCCCCCTTTAGGGGTCAGGGGTGCGCACGTGCCGGGAACGAATACTTTATTTACTTAAAATAACTTCCAATGGAGTTACCATGACTCAATAATGGAGACATCGAATTTCTGGCCTGCCCCCGCGCACCCCGCCCCTAAAGGGCGCCGCCCTTACTGGATACGAATAGAAAATTCCGCTGTTCATTCCTCGCTATTTAGTAGGTTCTTCCTTCAACCCTTCGTGCGAAAAAATCCCTCTCCTGGTTTTGGGGTATATAATTTCAGGATATTATAACATATCCTGCTTCCTGGTTAAAAACTATTGATTTGATGACAACTTCTGCTTCCCGGCTCGCGGCTACCTATTATTAAAATGCATGATTAAGTTTTTTTTCTCACCTTGTGTTGAACTTAATCCCCGGCTATGGAAACCCTTTACCTGCTTGTCATTGTTGTTCTTTTTTTCTGGATGCGCAATACGCTGCAGCAGGGATTGAAAAAGCTTTCTGATGAGATCATGGAGTTGCGCCGGGTTTTGGATCAAAGAACAGGAACGGCAAGCGAAGAATTCCGGAAAGCGCCTGCTCCCGCACCTCCCTGGGCCCATCCCGCTGAACCACCGGTAGTCGTGCCGCCGGAACCTGCCGGAGGTCTTGTTCCGCCGGAAACTCCGCCCATCCGTATTTTTGATGAAGTGGAGAAATCCGTCACCGAAAAGGAACAGCTGAAATCTGCGTTCCCTCCTGTGGAATCTTCACCCACACCTGTCTATTCCAAATCGGATTTTCCGCCGCCATCCCCCGAGCCGGCATTTTTTGAGCGCCATCCCGACCTGGAGAAATTTATCGGCGAAAACCTGATCAATAAAATCGGAATTGCCATCCTTGTATTGGGTATCGGTTTTTTTGTGAAGTATGCCATCGACAAGGAATGGATCAATGAAATCGGCCGCGTCGCCATTGGCATCCTGGCCGGCGGATTGCTGATCGGCATCGCCCACAGGCTCCGAAAAACATTCCTTGCCTTCAGCTCCGTGCTGATTGGTGGCGGCCTTTCCGTTCTTTACTTCACGATTGCCATTGCCTTTCATCAATACCATATTTTCAGCCAGGAGGCTGCTTTTGTGGTGATGGTTGTTATCACCGCATTTGCCGTAGCGCTTTCTGTCGCTTACAACAGGATCGAGTTGGCTGTGCTTGCGCTGATTGGAGGATTCACTACGCCTTTTATAGTAAGCACGGGCCAGGGAAATTACAAGGTCCTGTTTACGTACCTCCTTATCCTGAACATCGGCATGCTCGTGCTGGCGTACAGGAAGAAATGGAACCTGGTGAACCTCCTTTGCTACCTGTTTACCGTCGCGCTGTACGGAGCCTGGCTGGTTACGAAATGCCTGGGGATGAACGATGCGCCTTATATGGGCGCCCTGCTTTTCGGCACGTCCTTCTACCTCATCTTTTTCCTGATGAATGTCGTGTACAACATCGCTAATAATTTTCGTTTCAGGGCTTTCGAGATCGGCATTTTGCTCAGCAATACGGCCCTTTATTATGCGGCAGGCATGGTCATACTATCCTACTATCACGACCACGCCTACCAGGGGTTGTTCACCGTGCTGATGGGCCTGTTCAATTTCGGATTTGCTTTTGTACTCTATAAAAAACAGGGCACGGACAAAAACCTGATTTACCTCCTGATCGGTCTTGTGCTGACCTTTATCAGCCTGGCCGCCCCCGTTCAGCTGGAAGGAAATCACATCACGCTCTTTTGGGCAGCGGAAGCCGTTCTGCTTTTGTGGTTCTCACAGAAGTCGGGAATAAAGCTGGTACGACTTACCTCTGTTCTTGTGTGCGCACTCATGACCATCAGCCTGGTCATGGATTGGTTCGAATTGTACCAGCTCGATGTCTATGACAGCGGTGAACAAATCCTCCCGCTCTTTCTGAACAAGGCATTTCTTACGGCGTTGGCTTCCACGCTGGCTGTCTTCCTTTCGCAACAACTCCTCCGGAATGAGACCGATACGGCTTTTGCATCCCCCCTGCTTTCCTTAAACGTTTACAAAACCGCTCTCGATATCTTATTCATTGTTCTGCTATACAGCACTTTCGCCCTGGAACTGGATTACCAGCTGACCCATCCATACGATACCCCTTATTCCCGGACCCTTGGTCTTGGCCTCTACAATTTAGCATTTCTTACGGTAGCATGGCTCCTCAGCATGAAAAAGAAAACGCCCGTCCGGGCCATCGTGTTTACCCTCGCTTCAGGGCTGTGTCTTTTCGCCTACTTTATGAAATACAATTCCGCTATTATCTCGAGCCGGGCCGATTTTCTCCATGGCCTAAACAGCGGATTGTATTTTAAGCTGCATTTTCTGCTGGCGGCGTTGTTTGCAGTGGTTCTGTATATTTTCAACCAAAGCGCCAAGCAATGGTCCGGGCCGGGGAAAACGGACTGGATCAAATGGACGACGGTATTTTTTATCGTATACATCACCAGCGCCGAGCTGAGCCACCTGGGAACCTGGATCAGCTACAGCCCGGGAAGAATCATCTCGTATATCAACCGCCAGGTCGTGAAAACCGGCTACACTGTGCTGTGGGCACTCATATCATTTGTCATGATGCAACAGGGAATGAAAAGAAAAGACCGCACCCTCCGCATTATTTCCCTTTCACTTTTCTTCCTTACCATTCTCAAATTATTCCTGTGGGACATTCGCGGAATTTCAGAAGCAGGCAAAATAATTGCCTTTATTTCACTGGGCGTCATCCTGCTGGTAGTTTCTTTCATGTACCAGCGGCTTAAGAAGCTTATTTTGGAAAATGACGGAGGCGATGGCTCCGTGAAAAATGAAACGGCACCGGAATGAGGACAACATATCTTCTCACGCTTTTATTCCTGCTGGCCGGCTACACAAGCTTTGGCTACCGGTACCGGGCCCTCTTGCCTGCCGTCGACAGCAGCGGCTATTATAAGATCCGGCTGACCCCGGAAATAAATGCAAAACTTAAAAGTGATTTTTCCGATTTGCGGCTGGCCGACAGCGAAAGCCATGAGATTCCTTACCTGCTGAATGAAGATCAGCCGGCGCAAGCTCCCGCGAGGTTTAAGCCCTACCCCATCGTTTCGAAAAACTATTTAAAGGACAGCTTAACCCAACTCATTCTTTCCAACGCATCGGGCGACAAGATCAACAACATCAGCCTGCAGATTGGCAATGCGGAAGTGCAGAAAACCATGTCTCTTTCAGGAAGCTACGACAGGCAGCAATGGTTTGTGGTGAAAGAATCTGCTTTGCTTTCCTCCCTGAACAATGCCAACGAGGTATCGGAGATACGGCTGATCAATTTTCCGCTCAGCAACTATGCGTTCTATAAAATTGAAATCAGCGACAAACATTCTCCGCCGCTTAACATCCTGAATGCAGGCGCCTACGAATCCGTCACGACGCAAGGCAGCTTCAGCCTGCTCAAGTCGTCCTGGACGGTTCATGACAGCCTGCAAAAGAAAACATCCTGGTTTCATTTGAAGCTGGATGAAGCCCATGCTCTGGATTTCCTGGAGCTGGATGTTTCATTTCCCGAGTTTTTTGTCCGCAACGCTTCGGTTTACCAGGCTGACCCCATTCATCCGGGCCGGAAGAAGCTGGTGCAAAGCGCCGTCTTCACCTCAAAATCCGCCATACGTCTTGACTTTTACGGCCTCCGCCTGCAGGAGCTGTGGATTGAAATCAGCAATGACGACAACCCGCCGTTAAAAATCACGGAAGCGCGGGCCTGCCAGGTCAGTCATTTTTGCCTTGCGCGCCTGGAGAAAAATAAAAGCTACGAGCTTCAATTTGCCGACTCCCTCCTCCCGGCTCCACGCTATGATTTGAAATATTTTCAAACGGCCATACCGGCGACATTGAACACCCTGCTTCCCGGCATGCCGCAGGAAGTGATGCAGGCGGAAAAGCAGGCAGACACGTCCTACAGCTTATTTGCCGATAAGCGTTTCCTGTGGACTGCCCTCGGTATCGTAGTGCTTATCCTGGCTGTGGCTACTTTCAGGATGATGAAAGAAATAAAATAACGGGGAATGGAGCTGACCGTATGAAACTGTTTCGCAAAATACTGGCAGTCGTGGGTATCCTTGCCGGAACGGCGGCCATGGCAGCCTATTTTTTCCTGCTGCAGCAGAAACCGGAATACCGGGGACATCTCAAAGTAAAAGGACTCCGGGAACCGGTAGAAATTTATTATGACGCTTACGGCGTCCCGCATATCTATGCCTCCAATGAAGAGGACCTGTATTTTGCCCTGGGATATGCCCAGGCCCAGGACAGGCTGTTCCAGATGGAACTCTTGCGAAGAGTCGCTTCCGGGCGTTTATCGGAAATCTTCGGCAAGGACCTCCTGGAAGTTGACCAGTTCTTCCGCATGCTGGAGCTGAACCAGCATGCGCAGGAATCCGCGCAGATTTTTTACAACGACAGCAACAGCGCATTCAAACGTGCTACCAACGCCTACCTGAATGGAATCAACCGGTTTATCGACCAGGGCGCCACGCCGCTGGAATTTATCCTGGCCGGCATTCCCAAAGAAAAATTCTCTGTCAGGGATTTATTTCTTGTCGTGGATTACATGGCCTTCAATTTTGCCATGGGTTTTAAAACCGATCCGCTCCTGGGCAAGCTTCGTCAAAAGCTGGGAGATGGCTATATGAAGGACCTGGCATTGGGTTATACGGAAGGCACGATGAAGGCGCCCGTTTCAGGAGACAGTGCGGCCGGAAAAATTTCACACTATTTCCGTGACCTGGAAGGTAAGCTGCCCGTGCCCATCTGGACTGGCAGCAATGCCTGGGTGCTGGCGCCGCAGCATACCGTTTATGGCAAGGTTCTTTTTGCCAATGACGCACATATCGGTTTCTCGCAACCCTGTGTGTGGTACGAAGCTCACCTCGAATGCCCGGGGTTTAGCTTCTATGGCAACCACCTGGCCGGATTCCCTTTTGCTCCCATCGGTCATACGCGAAAACATGCATGGGGACTTACCATGTTTGAAAATGACGACATGGATTTTTATGCGGAGAAACTGAACCCGGAAGATTCCGGGCAGGTCCTGTACAAAGATAAATGGGTTCCTTTAAGACAACGCAGGGAAACGATACGGATAAAAGGAGAAGATGACGTGAGCTATGCCGTTAAAACCAGTCCCCATGGCCCCATATGCAACCGTGTTGTGAAAGGCATGGACGCATGGAGCAGGAATCCCGTAGCGGTCTGGTGGACCTACACGAAATTCCCGTGCAACCTGCTCTCTGTCATGTATGATTTATCCCATGCTCCCACCATGAAACACTTCGAGGGAGCGGTGTCGCGGATTGTGGGCCCGGGAGTAAATGTATTGTATGGCGATGACCAGGGCAATATTGCCTGGTGGGCTGCTGCAAAGCTGATGAATCGCCCGGCGGGAGTCCTGCCTGCCCTCCTGCTCGATGGAAGCTCCGGCAAGGAAGATCCCCTGGGCTACCTGGATTTTTCAGCCAATCCCAAATCCGTGAATCCACCTTCCGGCATGGTTTATTCAGCCAACAGCCAGCCGGAAGCCATGGCGGGACAGGAGCTGTATCCCGGCTATTATACACCGGATGACCGGTTAAGGCGAATCATCGCATTACTGGGCCGTAAGGAAAAATTTTCCGTGGCCGACATGGAAGCGATGCATGCCGATGATCAATCTCCGGGATGTACGGAAACAGTAAGCCAGATATACAAGGCCATCTATGCTTCGAATGTTTCTTTGAATTCTGACATGGCCGGCTTCCTTGACCGCCTGTCAAAATGGGATGGCAGCCATCACCTGGAATCGGCAGAGCCTACGATCTATTATTCTTTGATCTTCCATATACTGAAAGGCTGCATGGCCGATGAAACAGGGGAAGAAGACTTTGAGGCCTTCCTGCATACCCATGTGATGAAAAATTCCATACTTCCCCTTCTCAGGAACCCGGAATCAGCCTGGTGGGATAATATGGACACCAAAAACAAAAGAGAGTCGGAATCTGACATTTTGCTTTCGGCGCTTGCAGAGACCCTGGAGTCCCTGAAATCCCAATTGGGTGACAACCCGGATTCCTGGAAATGGAAAAGGGTGCATACACTGGAACATAGCCATGCCATGGGCAAGAAGAAGCCGCTGAACCGGGTATTTAACGTAGGGCCTTTTGCCACAGCCGGCGGAAATGAAACCTTAAACCAGATGGGCTTTGACATGAATGAAAAGGGGCTGTATCCTGTTCGATTCGGCGCCTCCATGCGTATCACCCTTGATTTTGCCGATGTGCTGAATTCCAGGAGTATACTGCCTACCGGACAATCGGGCAATGTGATGAGTCGCCATTACAAAGACCAGGCTGCGCTTTATATAGCCGGAAAAACGCGGAAACAAATGATGGATAAAAAAGAAATTATCGAGAACTCGCCTGATCGATTAACTTTGCAGCCCAACTAAATTGGCCCTTTAGTTTAATGGATAGAATTTGAGATTCCGATTCTCAAGGTACAGGTTCGATTCCTGTAGGGGCCACGGATAAGCCATAAAGTATTGCAAAACAATATTTTATGTCTTTTTTGATTTTAAGCGACTCAAACAATTGGTTAAGAAATCGCTCGTTTTCGATTCTTTTATTTATTTAAAAATTTTACTTTGGGCTAATCATGAATCAACATACTGACAATTGATGGAATACTTCACAATCGGCTGTAATGCTTAACGGCAGCCAGGGCAGCTTTTATTCGAGTCCGATCAAGCAATCGAGGCCGAAGGTAAAGACGTCGAGGGCGTAAGGGATTTCCACCCCTTTTTCAATGTTGTAATAGCCGTATTTGTAATAGTCTCCGTGCAGGCCGGCGCCGAAGACAATGTCAATGGGAGCCTACATGCGGGGATGCCGCAAGCGTCTCGCAGATCGTAAACCGCAGCGCTCGTCCGCATATATGAGTTAATCATTAAGAATAATAAACCGGTCCCCGCTTTCGCTGTCTACTATTTCCCTTTTTATTTTTTGTTGAAGCAACCCAGAGAGCTTTGCAATGGGCGAGACAACGAGGTATGTTATCTTATACTTATTAATAAAATCCACCTGGCTTTGTTCAATACTTTGAAATTGATTTGCTTTCTTTTGTTTCTGAACGAACTGGTAAAATATACCAAGTGACAAATATTTTTCCCTTCGCCTATTATACAGTTTGTTCGCCAATCCGCTATCCGGTCGAATGGTCGCTTCAGAATAGTCACTGATGGAAAGCGTTATCCAATTATTGTTCAGCAAGAACAAATAGTCGCCCCGGATAGTATTGTAGGTAACAAAGCCATACTGTTCGTTCGCAAAATCTTCCTCTCCTTTTATTCCAGCACCCAAATTTCCAATCTCACTTGAATCAAATACCTTGGTTAGATCTTGAATATAATTTATTGAGTGCCCGGAATTTGAATCATATTTAGCATTCAACTTGTAGAGTCTTAAAGATACCTGGTTGTATGCACAAAACCCAATAAGCAATATCCCGACAGTCGCTACTAAAATATGCTTTGAGGAACCCGAATTACTCCGCATAGAGGTAGAAATAAAAGCAATAAAACTAAAAAGCAGCAAGCAGTTCATCATTGGGGCACTTGCTTCAAAAATCCTGTTGGATGCCAGCTCATCGAACAAGCACATCCACCCGAATAAACTGCTCAGAAAAATACAGCCACCGGCTAACATAATCGTCTGAAGACTTTTCTTCCAAGGTGACTTACTCCATTTCTTCCAAAAGCTAACCAAAAGCGCAGCAAATAATATGTACGGTATCCAGATAAATACCAATGCATGGGCAACAATATTAATCCGGGTACGAATGTTGACGGGATCGAAAATATTCCGGATAATTTTTTCGATTGCTGGTTGGGATGCGACCATATCGCTCCGTTGAAAACTTTTTCCTCCAAAAGCCAGGTAGAACAAAACAACCAACAAAAGGATCACTCCAAAGTTAAAAATGATTCTTTTCAGTATTGGCTTCTCATATAGATGCATTCGCCAGGCAAACAGAACAAATAAAACAAGTCCGCCAATTACAGCCGGCACTGCAGTAATTGAGACCAGCGCGACACCTGTAAGCAGGATAGCCGCATTGACTGGAGCATCATATAACAACAAGACAATGAATGAAAGATAAAACAAGTAAAGCGGAAAAAATTTGATATTGCTTATCGGCATTGACCATGAGTAAACCAAGATGTTTGTTAGCTGCGGATACTTGGTATATATCTCCAGCACCAGGCCTCCCGCAAACAACAGAATCAGTGAAAAAACGATTGCCAGTTTTTTCACCTTTCCAAATCTTTCCCAAAGTGCCAGGATTCCCAGGTAGAAAATGAACAGGCAAACTGATGGAAAAAAAAGTGTGAAGTTGGTTGCGCTGTTTCCTCCAAATAGCTGAGTTACCAACGCATTACTCCATAACATAAAATAATAGTATGGGCTGGTCCCATGATATTTGTCATCCAGCAAATTGTAGAGATAGAATTCATTCTCTTGCCCGGTGATCGGCAAAAAGAAGGACTGCCTCGCATAGATCACATAGTCCTGAAAACCGGCATCCGGCAGAATAAAAAAATAGGCCCATGAAAAAATTATCAATGAAACCAGACCGATCATAATAAATTCGACAAATCCGATTTTTTTATTTCTTGCTTCTTCTAACTCTTCAGAGCTTTGAAGCGGAGATAATTTCCTCTGCTCACGTATTAAAAGGAAAGCTACTACAAGAAAGATACTATTTACGGTAATGAATTTCGTTTCAATAATTGAGTAACCGACAACCCAAACCGTTAACCCGGTGAGAAATTCAAAAAATAAAGTTGCAAAGACGGGTAGTTTTCGTGTTTTGCTTATACTAAAAAAAATGATGTGTGCTGCTTTTCCAGCTGCAAAGCAGCCGAGAAGAATGGTGATGAAATGAAAATACTGTTGTATAAAACTCATAGGTTTTTTTCACAAAACAACTCAGCCTGATCGCTTTTTCAAGTGCAGAAATACCAAGCCGCCATTCGGAATATTAATGTTGCGTTCAATTAATTTCTTGTTTGCGAAAAGAGAAACAGGAAACATGGTAATTGTTCTTAGCCAGGGCATTAGCGTCCAGCGATTAAATGCTTTTTTGAAAACAAAAAGAGGAAGAGAAAGTGGCGTCGATACATCATTAAAAAGGCACATTGCCTTTGAGTTGTATTCAAATGCAGTTGCAACATGAAAACCATTTTTCTCTGCCAGGCTTTTCCATCCCGCCAGGTCATAATAATGGTAATGACGCCAGAACTTATTGAAGAATTTCCTGAACCTGGATGCTGTAGCTTTCAAACCCGCGGTAAGAAGCACCTGGTTGATGGTACTGTATTCATCGAAGTGATTACTCGGAACAGTCATGTAAAAATTTCCTCCATCGGCAAGCAGGCGATTTGCTTCTTTTAAAACATCATCAATGCCTGGAATGTGTTCCATTACACTATTGCTGAAAATAGTATTAAATGCACCCGATGGTTTCGGGATTTTATCTCCGAAGCATTTGATCAATTCAGTATATGCATCGTATTGCTTTGCCATGACCAGCTCCCGCTCGTCAGGATCAATTCCCACGTCAATTTTTTCATCGAACAATAGGTGAGCAAACAGCCCTTCACCGCAACCGATGTCAAGTATAGGACGAGTGAAATCCTGCTTTGAAAGAATCGCGCATTCAAGCGTACGCTCCAGTGCAAGTGGCATGGGTGCGAGTTTCAGGTAATTGGAGAGGAACTTAGTTTTGAATTTCATTAACTTGTCAGAGAAATTAATGTACTACATATCATGGAAATTTCATCGTCAGAAAGTGAAGGATAAGAAGGAAGACTGATTGAACTTTTTGCAATACCATCACAAACCGGCACTGAATGAGGCTCGTATATTTTCAACTGGCTTGAAGAATAAAAACCCGGTCTGCATTCAATTCCTTTTTCTTTCATCTGTTCTATTACACGATCCCTGCCTTGCGAAAATGCACGAGGATTTAGTTTCATCGCAACCGCCCACACGACAGGATCAACATTTTTATTAAATGCCTGTAAATCGAAAGAATCGTTTCCTGCTAAATTTTTGAAATACGATGCATAAATACGCTTTCTTTCCTTCAGTATTTTATCTGACTGCTCCATTTGCGCTACGCCCATAGCGGCCTGGAAATTAGTGAGCCTGAAGTTATGCCCCGGCAAATCGTGCCAATAAAACTTTTTGCTCCTGTCCATTCCATGGCTGCGATACAACATCATCCTCTCTGCGAACTCATCGGAATCTGTACTAACGGCTCCGCCTTCACCCGTAGTAATTGTCTTGGTTGCATGAAAACTATAGGTGCTGATTGCGCCAAAAGATCCGCTCTGCTTGCCTTCGTATTTTGAAAAGAGAGATTCGGCACAATCTTCAATTACAGGAATACCGTGCTCATCGGCCACTTTCATTATTAAATTCATTTCGCAAACATTTCCATACGTATGCACAGGAACAATGGCTTTTGTTTTTGATGTTATGAGTGAATCCATATTCTCATGAGACAAACACCAGGTATATGGATCAACTTCAGCGAACACCGGTTTTAAATTCATGTGCAGCGCTACGTTGGCCGCAGCCATAAATGCAAATCCCGGAACTATTACTTCATCTCCGGGTTTTAGTCCCAATCCAAGATAAGCAAGATGAATGGCAGTAGTTCCATTTGAAACTGCAAGCACATGCTTCTTTTGAAGGACTGCGTTTAATTTTTTTTCAAGGTCATTCAGATACCTGCCTCCGGAGATCCATGTTGATTCGAGAGCTTCGGTAACGTATTTGATTTCGTTGCCATAGAATTCCGGTTTTGCCCAGGGAATGAATGATTTTGTTTTGGTCATTTACTAAGCTGCTTTACGTACAGATTCCATTTTACATGATACATCATAAAACTTGTGGCGAGTGTCATTCCGTTCTTTATGTAAAACTGATTAGACCTTTTCATTTCGTCATGAACAGTTACTTTATATTCCATAACATTCCGCTTTAAAAACTCCGCGTTCATCCTATTAACGAGTTGTGAGCCGATGCCTTTGGAGCGATTGTTCGAATCTGTTACTATTACAATCAGCTCTGACTTTACATTCGTGTTTTCCTTTTTAACATAAAAGAAAGTTTCAAAGAGTTTAGGAATCAGCATGGGCCTGGTTATCAGCCTCGGCAAAATAATTTTTGAATAGGTGAATATTTTTCTTTTCACCGAACTGAAAATTTTATTGCTGTCCATACTCGCTAATACAAATCCACAAACTCCTTTCCTGTTTAATGCAAAAACAAAAAAAGCGGAATTATCAGCCAGCATATCTTTATATAATTCCACGATAAACGGCCTCCCAAACAACGTGATAAAACTGCGATACGAGAGATGTTCAATGTGCAGGTCTGCCGCTGCATTCAACAATTCAATATCAGCGGTTTTCAGCACTTTGTATTCTACTTCATCATTCATGATAGGCATCCGTAAGTGCTTTGCTCAGAATTTCCTTTACTAAACCCCTTTTTAAAACGGACAACCATACAGCCCTGGTATTCCATTCGAATTGCGAGCTCTGTGAATCCAACTTCACATTGCTTCCTTTTACTTTCACAAGGTAAACAGTTGTTACAGCATGTGACACTGCACGCTGCTTCAAATCAAGAAGAACATCGTACGTTCCGATTTCTTTATGAATTTTTCCATTTAATCCACATTCTTCATGAAGTTTCCTGAGGGCTGCATCTCTTCGCATTTCCATCTTATGTATCCTGCCACCCGGAAACCACCACTCATTTTTTGCCGGCTCATTTTTTCTTTTCAGCAAAAGAATTTCATGGTGCGTGTTGATTACTAAAAGATCCACGCATACCACCGGCATCATTCGTGTGAATGCTGAATACACATTTTCCGGGATAGCTGCTGATTTCGATTTCCTCATTTTTATTTATTCCTGCCGAAAACGAGCTTAAGCGTTTCCTGTGCATATTGAAAAAATACTTTTATGAATCTGCTGTTTGATTCTCCCGCCAGGCGCTTTCCATTCACAGCCGGTATCTGTAGAATGGTTGCCTGCTCCATCTGAAGGTAATACATCAGCCGGATGCAGTAATCTCCATATCCCCAAAATATTTTATCGTAGTCAAGCTTTTCAATAAATTCCTTCCTGGCAGCCCAGAACCCGTACAAGCTATCGGTAACAAATTTTCTTGTAACCACACGCACAAAAATATTAAATACCCAGCTGGCAAGATGCCGGAAGCGGCTTTCCATTTTACCGCCATACACAAAGCGGGATGCAGATACGCAATCATAAAACTCGAGGTTCTTTATTAAGCACGGCAGATAATGCGGTTGATGATTAAAATCACTGTCCATAACGACCAGGATGTTTCCATCCGATTGCTCTATCCCTGTGCGTATTGATTTTGCGAGACTGGGATCGGAGGTGCGAAGGATGGCTTTGACATAATCCGCGGGATAATTTTTCGCAAGCCGGTATGTTCCGTCAGGGCTGTTGTCGTCAACAACAACAACCTGATGTTTACAAAAAGCAAGTTCTTTATGAATTGCCTCAATAAGAGGAATGATATTACCGCTTTCATTATAGCAGGGAACAATTACAGAAACATAGTCTGATTTATCCATGCAAGATTTGAATTTCAGGTAAGGGCAAAATAAAAAGTCCTCCATCAGAAAGGAATTGTTTCTCTTTTTCAAGAATTCCTTTGCGGAAATGCCAGGGTAGCAGGAGGAAATAATCAGGCTTCCTCGCTCTTGCTTCTTTTTCAGAGATAATCGGAATAAGGGTTGCTGGAGTAAACGCCCCGAACTTATCCTCATTCACTTCTGCAATAAAAGGTATATCGGCAGATGTAAATCCGCAATACTGCAGCATTACATTTCCCTTGGTGGAGGCACCATAACCAAAAACTTTTTTCCCTTGCTTGTTCAGATCGCGAATAAGAGCACGCAGATCATCTCTGTGCTTTTCAACCTTCTCCGAAAAAATCCGGTAAGGTTCCAACTTATCCAGCATCAACCTTTTCTCTTCTGCCTCAAGATTATGAATATGATCTTCATTTGATATAATAGGAGAGTTTTTCTTCACGGCAGTTACCTGGAAACTTCCTCCGTTTACATCATTCAGCTCTACGTCTGCTATTCTCATGCCATTTTTTTCAAGCAGCCATTTTATCTGTTTCATGGAATAGTATTCCGAATGTTCGTGGCATACCGTATCGTAACCATTTGTTTCAAGCATCAATACAATATAGCTCTGTTCAAAAATCCAGATGCCTTCCTCAGAAAGGCATTCGCTGATGTCTCTGACAAACTGAGAGGGGTCTTCCAGGTCATAAAACATAGCGATTGAAGTAATCACCTTAGCCTTTTTACTGCCAAACTTTTCTCTCAACAAGGAAGCAGCAAAAAAATCAGGAATCAATTCTATATGGGAGGGGTAATACTTTTTAAACTTAATGCCGGTTGGATCAATGCCCGTGAGCAAATAACCTTTATCGGAAGGATAAAAATTGAGCATGGTGCCATCATTGCTACCGATATCAACTATTAAATCTCCATTCTCCAAAATATTTCTACTGACAATTTTCTGTTGAATTCCTTTGAGATGCCTCACCATTGATGCATTAAGTCCTGAACGGTACCCGTAATTCATACCATACATTTCGCTGTGATCGTAGGCATGTGCAAGCTGGATGAGCCCGCAATGCTCCTTCCCCGACTCTGAATAGCACTTTACGAGAGCAAGAGGTCCGGTGGTTAAGCGATCTGCTTTTGACTTAGGGAAGACTCCTGTCAGCGATTGCTCCCCCAGGTCCAGAATCAATTTGAGATTTGTATTACCGCAAATTCTGCAGGCAGCAATTTTTTTAAACATACCGCGGATTTATAAATAAAAAATAGTGTTGGAAATTATTTTCAAAAAGAATAGAAATATTTTTTTATATTGCCACAAACCTAAAAAAAATAAAAATATGTGACAAGCAAATTTCGTGATTAATGCAAATATACATAGGTTGTCGCAGCGGAGTATGAAACGGCAACTAACAGGGGTAACTGTTGCACAACTTCCAAAGCAACTTAGCTGCAAATAATCGGAATCTCTTTTTGTAACATTTCAGCAATACATTTTTATTCATGCCAGGTTTGAGATGAAAATGCCGTGCGTTATCCTAAGAAGGCGAATGAGCTTATAGATGGCTGCAACTGATGTTTTTTGGGCTTCTCCGGCGAGGGCCCGGTATATCCATCCCTTCATCGCGACTATTTGCCCAGCAGCTGGACCCTACCTTTCTATCAGATGTTTTATGGTTGGGGCATTAGCATCTCTTTATTCATCTTAAAGACAATTTAAAACTTGACACGGTTAACTATCAACATGTGGTGGGATTTCCGGCATTCGGAAGTGTGGTAAAAGGAATGGATGTCATTGAAAAAATTTTTAACGGCTACGGAATTCAAACCATGCAAGTGCCAGACTCTGTGATTTCTGACAGAATTAAATTACTAAATCTATTCCCAAAATTAGATTCCATATAGAAGGCCTATCTAACGCAAGCATCTGGAAGATGAGCGGCTATTCTTTGACAATTGTGCGCCCATCGATCGTATGAAGCAATAAAAAACCCCGCTGGTTGATACAGCCGGGGTTTTTATTTATTGATAATTAATTAATGCGTATTTTAATCCGGGAGGTTTAAAAGGGAATACAGATTTTCATGATTTACCAGATTTGTTCTCCTTAATCCCTACTCCCTACTCTCTACTCACCACTACCTCATTACGTAGCGTAAGCTCACTCCGAAGTCAATATGCTCAGGCCCTTTGTTAACGATTTCTATAAAAGGATTGCAGTCGGCGGTAATGCTGAGCGGAAGCCAGGGCAATTTGTATTCAAGGCCGATCATGGCGTCCAGTCCGAAGGTATATACATCGAGAGCATACGGTATTTCCACGCCGTTCTCAATGTAGTAATAGCCGTATTTGTAATAGCCACCGTGCAGACCCGCACCGAATACAATATCGATCGGAGCCTGCATGCGGGCATCCATAATCGGGCGCTGGTATACCCAGAATCCTTTGGCGACCCAGCCGTAATCACGGCCGATTTTCGAGCGGCAGATCCACGTCTCCACTCCGATGTTGTTGTTGGCGTTCACGAAACGTTTAAACGAAAGCCCGGTATTGAATTTGCCTCCACGGAGACCGATGCCGGTTACATATTGCGCGGTAACCGACGAAGCTGAAAACACAGCAAGCACTGCAACAATGCAGCCGAGAGTAATGACTCGTTTCATAGTATGCTAAGTTTGTTTTAGCATAGTTACGACCCGGGCATGGAAAGGATGGTTCAAAAACACGTCCTGCTTGCATCTGTAAGAAAAAAGGAAAAGACAAACAAAAACCCCTTTCTTTTGGGAAGAAAGGGGTTTGCGAAATTTTCCTTTTCGGGGAGGATTAATATTCCCAGAGATCGTGTTCCATATTGACGATTTCCGTCTTGATCCTTTCAGATTCAAGCAAGGCATTTAAGCCCTGGGCGTAGTCGTCGATACGGCGGTCGTAAACGTTAGACTCCTTCATGATATAGCTGGAGAATATGCGTTTCTGAAATAAGTCGTCGTAAGATCTGCGCTCCGCGTCATTCACACGGTTAAATACCTCTGAATTGGCGAAGAGCTGGCGCGCTTCGTTGTAATACACCCAGAACAGTGGTACCTTGATATTTCCTTCCCGGATATTACCGTATTCATCAACGGCATAAATCATCGGGGCAAGACCGATAATACGGGCTTCGATTACTGAACGTTGCTTGTCAAAGAACCAGTCTTCTTTCAGGCGGTAGGCAATCACCTTGTCGCGGGAGAACTGGCGGGTAATGACGGTATCGTACGTATTATATGGAGGATCGGGTTCGGTCAGCGTCACGGTATCCACACCGGCTCCACCCAGCTTCTTCATGTCTTCCGAAGTCAGGGGCATCGTGAATTCGTCATCGGCCTGGTTGTATAAGGTCAGGGATCCTTCCTCGGCAGCATCCATGATGACGTCGATCAGGCTCCGGCGCTCACGGAGCGATTTACTGGCCGGGAAAGCAAACGGAAGATTGATTTTCTCCTTCAGGTCAATGACCCTCCAGACACGCTTGTTCCACATCACGTCGGCTTCCCTCAGGTAAGAATAAGGCAGCGCCTGGCGCGTGGGCGTCGTCTCTTTTACATATACCCCGTCCAGAACATTCTGGGCGAATGCAGTTCCTGCCATGCAACACAGGACAAAAACTACCAGGATTTTAATTTTCATTTTTCCTCCTCTTGGTTTTTTTCTATTGAATGGTAAAGCTCAGCGGCGGCAGGGAACGTGTGCTTTGGTCGCTGCCTGTAGCCATCTTCGCTTTGATGTATTCAAAAAACACTTTGTCACCGGGCCTTGCGCGCAGGATAAGGTCTCTCATTTCCTGTGTCAGCTGGCTGCCGTTGCTTTCCTTGTCCAGGATGGGATCTCTTCCTTTTCCGAAGATACTCATCTTGAATCCGGTTACTTTAAAGTACAGTTCGAAATCGAAATTTTCGAGGACAGGAATCACGTTCGCCGCAGCAAGCAGGTTCTTGTTGATCGGACCGCCCTTGCTGTTAGCAGCCGTGGCAATCGGATCCGGTACACGTTTAACGCGGTACGGGAAGGTTCCCATCGGCATCACTTTCCCGCCGATTTCAGCGGACACCTTGATGGTGGCATTACCCACGGTGCTTACCGTTGCAATAAAGTGACCTCCTCCTTTGGAAGGATCCGACTTTAAGGAACCACCGGCTCCTTCAATGGATGATTTAACCATGTTATTGGATACGCCCGGAACGGAAATAGACATCGGGTTATCCACACCGATATACAGTACGTTCATCTTGTCGGCCGCAACCACGGAAGTCGGTTTCTGAGCTACGTAAGATTGTGTGAAAGGATAGCCGTCGTAAGTACCGTCCGGTTTCTTTACGCGGATCACACCGCTCCATTTTTGTTCGCCTTCCGATCCCGGGCGCGCCGTATATTTGGCATAACCGCCTTCAACCGGTAACGGAGTATTGCTTCCTCCTACCAACTCCCGTTTCGAAGAATCCCAGGAGGCACCGATGTATACTTCAGGCGCCATGGTGGAAGATGTGGCGGAGAGGAAAACGTCAGCCTGGTATTCACTTCCGATGGTAACAACGGTGCTGTTGGCAATAACCTTGGCATTCAGCTGATCCAGCTTCACGATGTTCTTATCCACCGACTGAAGCAGTTCATCAATAACCTGTGATTCGGCCGTGCGCACGTCGTTCTGGTATTTGGTCAGAAGGGCAATGGTTGCTACCACGGGGTTGTGGTAGAAGTTTTTCATTTCCCAGGTACGCTTGCCTTCTTCAGCCTTTTCAGGATCCTTGGTATTCAGCATGAGTTCCAGGGATTTATCGTACGCCTGCTTGTCGGCTGTGGCGGGAAGGTTTGCGATAATTGTTTTCTTCATGTTATCCAGCTTGCCTTTTAGCTCGCTGGCCGATGCGCCCTTGCCGTTCTGATCTTCCCCGCACATAATGCGTGTGGGCGTATCGTAATCGTCTTTACGTTCCATCTCCGGCAATTCGGGGATGGGCTGGCCTGCATCGAGCTTATCCGTTTCACGGAAAAGCTTGTCTTTCAAACCGCCGATGTACGTAACCAGTGCATCGGCTTCCTTGCGGATATTGTTCGCTTTATCGTTTACGTCTTTGTACTTCTTGGCGTCCAGTTTCATGGCCGCTTCGAAACTTCCGTACGTAGTCTGATTCTTTTTATCCAGGGTTTGTTTGGACAACAAAACGCTTTGGTTAATGGTCACGAAAGCATTGATAACCTCCTTCGTTACATTAAGCGCCAGAAGAGCGGTTAACACGAGGTACATCATGTTAATCATCTTCTGCCTGGGTGTTAATTTACCACCTGCCATATCTGAATGTGTTTATCTAAAAATAAGTATGTGTTGAATTAAGTCCCGATTTGTTTCCCGCAAATCAAGCACGGTTACCCGTCATTGCAGACAACATGTTTCCGTAAATCGTATTGAGCTGCGACAGGTTTTTAGCCAGCGTCGAAACTTCATCACGGTACCTGCGGGTATCATCGAGCGAAGAAGAAAGATTGGCAAGCAGCTCGGTAATTCCTTCGTAATACTTATTCGTTTGTTTGAGGTGATCATTCGAATCCTGCAGTTGCAGTTCATACACAGCATTCAGGGCCGCCAGGTTTTTACCGGCCGTTACGATCTGGTCGTTATATACTTTGGCATTGTCAGCGTTTGAAGAAAATCCTGTCGTAGCGGCCGCAGCGGCTTCGAAGGACTTCGCGAGGTTTCCGACAGAACTGGAAGCTTCGTTCATACTCTTCGAATAGGTGTCGGTAGCGACGCTGGCATTGCTGATATCGGCCAGCTTGCCGGCGTTATCTCCCAGTGATTTTAATCCTGAACCTAAGCTGTCGATCAACTCCGGTCCGATGTTGGCTTCCGTCATCAATTGATCTAAACGTTGGGAAACGGGATCTATTTTCTTTTTGCGAGTCTTGGATGAATCTTCATCATGCATCCCTGACAGTTCAGGGTATACCAGGGACCAATCCACTTCTTCATGTGGCGGTTCGAATGCGGAGAAGAAGAAGATAACGGCTTCCGTTCCCAAACCAAGCACCAGGAAAAACCCGGAAAAAGGCCAGTGTTGAATCTTAAACAGAGCGCCCACGATTACGATGGAGGCACCCCAGCCATATAATCTGGCCATGAACGTTTTAAACTTTTTTCCTTGTGTTATTTCGGAAATTCCCATAGTTAAATAGATTTAGGATTTGCTGGTTAAACAATGAATATTAATTAAGTTAAATAGGTGCAAGAGGTGAAGACGTAAAGAAGATCGAAACAATAAGTCCTAATAATCTTCTTTCGCACGTCCGAGGAAGCTCATCACGCAACGGAAACCGACATAACACTTGGAGGTGTCCTGGTACTCATATGTACGGCTACCGGTTTGCAGGTAATAACCTACGTCTTTCCAGGAACCGCCGCGAATGACTTTACGTTTCATTGCGGGAGGGTCGGATTCCTTGGCTTCATAAGTATAATCGCTGCTTACGTCATGAATGAAGCTGTAGGCTGATTCATCGAAGGCATTGCTGGTCCATTCGGATACGTTACCGGCCATGCAATACAGCCCGTAATCGTTCGGCCAGTACGAGGTTACTTTCACCGTATACGTACCGCCGTCGTCCATGTAATTACCGCGCATAGGCTTGTAGTTACCCAGGAAACAACCGCGGCTGTTCCGGATGTACGGACCTCCCCAGGGGAAGGGTGAGTTTTGCAGACCGCCACGTGCGGCATATTCCCATTCCGATTCAAGCGGAAGGCGGAAGTCCTGCACAAAAGACTGATCGTTATCGGCCAGGTAGCTGTTCAGCAATTGCGTTCTCCAGATACAAAAAGCACGGGCCTGTTTCCAGTTCACGCCTACCAGCGGATAATCGTCGTAAGCCGGATGCCAGAAGTACATCTGCGTCAGGGGATCGTGATAGGCATAGGCATAATCGTGAATCCAGGCCAGCGTATCAGGATATACATTGATGACATCTTTCTTAATGAAGACGGAACGGTCCTTCTGACCCTGCTCACGGCTCTCTCGCTGTGCAGCCTGCTTCAGGTCAATCCAGTAATATTCGAAGTTCAGTTTACGGGCATCGATTTCTTTGCGGCGGTAAAAGCGCTCGGATTCAGGAAGGAATAATTCCGACAGCGTCTCCACATTTTCTTCGCTGTCCCATTCGATCTTTTTTCTCCAGTTAATACGCTCACCGTATTCGCCTTCTTCAACCAGGTGCTCCCCGCCAATCAGGCGGTGAGCCAGTGAATCTCGTACCCAGTATACAAACTGGCGGTATTCATTGTTGGTGATCTCCGTATTATCCATGTAAAACGGCTGAACGGTCACCGTTTTAGACTGTGCTGTGAGGGCATAGGGAACATCCTGGTCACTGGGTCCCATATTGAATGAGCCGGCAGGGATATAAACCATTCCGTACGGATCGGGCTGATACCACTTCTCCCTCTTTAAAACGCCCGTCAATTCACCGTTACCGCCTCCGCTGCAACCTGCGAAGATCACAGGCATGGCTGCCACGATTAACAGTGTTTTACTTCGTTTTAAGTTGTGAATCATTTTAATTGGAACTTAGTTTTTTGTTTGGATGAATTACTAAACGCTTACAACAATAGAATATTTTTCCCATTGACGCAAATGTAAACACATTTAACGCCATAGAAATGATTATAGTTTCATCAAAGATAGGTGCCGCAGGTCCGATAACCTAACCGAATCCTACAGGAACCTTACATTTCGATGAAATTGCCGTTTTGGTATCTTAACAGGTGGCTTAAAGCAGTATCCCAGCATAATTTCATGCGTCCCGCTGCTATAAGTCTTAATATCAGAAGTCGTCATATCGTAGGAATAGCCGAATTTCAGATTCGGAATGATTTCAATTCCGGCCATTATTACAATTGCATCGTCTAAACGGTACCCTACGCCACCCCAAAAGCGATTTTTAATGAGCACATTGGCGTTGATGTCAAACTGTTGGGTAGCGCCGTCGGATTTAGCTAAAACTGAGGGCTTTAAGATTAAATCCGGGTTTATTTCGTAGCTATAGCCTGCTGTCAGGTAATAGTGCCTGGCCAGGGGAGAAACAATCTTGTCGTATTTAATTTCGCCTTCAATAAGGTGGGTGGAGGAAAGACCTACATACAGGTCGTCGTCCTGGTAATAAGCGCCAAAGCCCAGGTCCATGGTAGAACCGCTGACATTCGTGGTTGGAATATTGGGGTCGTTGGCGTGATAGTAGACAAACTTGGTGCCGTCAATGCCTTTCTGAACGAGGCCGAAAGATGCGCCGATTCCCAGTTTTCCGCGGCCCAACGGCATGCGGTACGCGTACGATAAATTGGCGTACATGTCTTTTTCAAAACCCAGCTTATCCTGTGCCGTTACGTTCAATCCGATTCCACCGTGTAGTGGTGCCACCGGCATGTCGAAAGAGAACAAAGCCGTCTTGGGTTCATCTCCGAAACCGGTCCACTGGTTGCGGTAAACCAGTGTTCCGCAAATCGCGTCGTTGTTACCCGCATAACCCGGGTTCACAGCCAGCCTGTTGAACATATACTGGGTGTATTGCGGGTCTTGCTGACCGAAAATGTCTGCAACCGGAACACAGAAAACGGATAAGAAGAGAATCGTAAAAATTTTCCTCATAAAATAGGGGTTGGCTTTTTTAGGTTGAGATAAAATCAGGTGAAGACACGATGAACTAAGAGCGGGTAAAGTAAATAAATAATAAAAATAAATGCAAAATTATTTTATCCCCATCCTGTCCACGTCCAAGTAAAAATGAGAGGAGGCATACCGGTGTGTCATCCCTTTGTCAGGGAGCACCTTAGCTGAGTTTTTGGAAGGCCTGCCACCAGCGTTCAGGCATCTCGTCGCTGCAGGCAATTTCATAATCCCGGTACGAGCATGGAACCAGGTGATGCCTGTGATAACGGGCCTTTGCATTGGGATACGGAACATCCATCCACCACCGTTCGCTCTTCTTGCTTTTATAAAAAATAAGCTCGTGGTCGCCCTTTTTAACGGCCACATTGTATTTAATGAAGCCGCTCTTGTTCGAAACGGGCATATCCTTCTTCCGGTTGTAAAAACCGTCGATAAAATACCAGATCATCTGGGCAGCCAGGTGGGCTGTTTGCCCCGAATCGCGTGTGGGGTTGATCTCGTAAAAACCCGCCGAAGTCAGCTTGTCGCTCATACCCGCATACCGTGAAATCTGGCAGGCTTCGTCGCCAAAGAATCCATTGGGCGAAGCATAGGCATTGCCGGGTGCATCGCTCTGCCGGATGGCGGAAATATCGAACGAAAAAATATCCGCATTCCGGATGATGGGCTCGGTTTCTTCGATGTCTTTTCGCATCTGGCCCAGCCGGTAGGTATCAAAATAAAGTTTCTCCATCAGCTGCACGGCATCCGTGCCCACAAAATAGGTCTGGTAACCGATGTTGCTGTAGTTGAAAAGAAAATTAGGTTCGTGAAGAATGATTTTTCCGAGGTAGGATTTGGAGTTGATTTTTTCTTCCGTGTTGCCCAGGTCGAAATGGGAGTCCACGGCAACGATGTTTACCGTTTCTTCCATACGCTGGTAAGCGACATATTGCGCATAGGTAAGATCCTGGCTGCCGCCAAGGATCACAGGCAATACATTCGCCTTCATCAATTCCATGACGATGGTGGAAACAGCGGCATACGTATCGGCCAGCGTTTCTCCGGGAACCAGGTTTCCGAGATCTAAGATCTTATAAGGAATATCCGATTTTTTAAGCTTGTAGAGGTAACTTCTGACGACATCGGGAGCATTTGCACAACCTTTATTTTCCAGGGCACCGCGTTCTTCCGGAATTCCGATGATGGCCAGGTGCTGATCCTCGAAGTCGGGAAAGGCGCCGTCCTCGGCGAATTTTGAAATGGAAAATCCCAGGGCTGTTTTATCCTGGCTGCAGGCAGTTACAAGGTCGGAATTGAGAGGCTTAAAGTAGACGGAAAGATCCACGGCTGATGTACTTTTTTAGCGTTATTTTTTCTTGGTCTTCGGAGCGGCTTTCTTGGGCGCTGCTTTTTTCACAACCGCCTTCTTTTCCGCTTTCACCGTGGCTGCCCTGGTCTTTGCTTTGGCTGCCGGTTTTGCCGGAGCAGGCGCCTCCGCTTTCTTGAATGTACGTTTAAACCCGCGGCCTTTTGAAAAGTTTCCTTCACTGGCCATTTTATGTATTTCTTCCAGCGTCAGCGTTTCTGCTTCCGTGCCTTTGGGTATGCGGAGATTCTGTCCTTTGTAAGAGATATACGGACCCCAGCGGCCTTTAAGCACCTGGATGTCCTTTTCTTCATCAAACGTTTTGATGATGCGTTCAGCCAGGGCCTTCCTTCTTGCCAGGATTATCTCTATCGTCCGGTCCAGGCCCACTTCATAAGGATCGTCTTCCTTCCCCAGGGAATAAAACGCATCTTTATGTCTTGCATACGGACCAAAGCGGCCGATGGAAACGACCACTTCCTGGTCTTCGAACATGCCTACGTTGCGCGGCAGTTTGAAAAGATCCAGCGCTTCATCGAACGTAATATTCTCAAGCCGCTGGCTGGACCTCAATTTTGAATACTTCGGCTTCTCGGTCTCATCCTGCGCACCCAATTGTACCATCGGTCCGTAACGGCCGATCCGTACCAGCACCGTAAGTCCCGTCTTGGGATCTTTTCCGAGAATTCTTTCGCCGGTAGCGCGTTCCGATTCCTTTTCGGTGATTTCAACGGTTTTGTGAAACGGAACGTAAAATTCTTCGATCATTTTATTCCACTTCAGCTCGCCGTTGGCGATGTCGTCAAATTCCTTTTCTACGTAAGCTGTGAAATTGTAATCGAGGATGTCTTTAAAGTTCAGCACCAGGAAATCGGTTACAACCGTTCCGATATCGGTGGGGAACATTTTATTTTTTTCAGCTCCCGTGATTTCAGTTTTCTGCTGATGGGATACCTTGTTATTTTTTAACGTAAACACATGATAACTGCGTTCACGACCGGGCCGTTCTTCTTTCACGACATAGCCTCTTTTCTGAATCGTAGAGATCGTCGGTGAATAGGTAGAAGGGCGCCCAATCCCCAGTTCTTCCAGTTTCTTAACCAGGGAAGCTTCGGTGTAGCGGGGTGGAGGGTTTGTATAGCGTTCGGTGGCCGTAATATCCTGGACGCCCAACATGTCGCCGATCTTTACCGGGGGCAGCAGGCCGCTGTCGGTTTCTTCCGGTTCTTCGTCGGAAGACTCCATATATACCTTCAGGAATCCATCGAATACAATGACTTCGCCGGTGCCGGTAAACTTCACGTCATTTTTGTCATTCTCAACGGTGATGACGGTCTTTTCCAGGATGGCATCGGCCATCTGGGAGGCCATGGTGCGTTTGCGAATGAGATCATAGAGCCGCTGGTCGCGCTGGTCGGCATCAATGACTTCAACTGAAAAATCTGTAGGACGGATGGCTTCGTGAGCTTCCTGCGCCGAAGCCTGCTTTGTTTTATACTGGTGCGGCTCTGAATATTTCGCACCATATAAACGGGTAATCGTATTGGCCGCCATACCCAGTGCTTCCTGGGAAAGATTGACAGAGTCCGTTCGCATGTACGTGATCTTACCGCTCTCGTACAGCTTCTGCGCGATGATCATGGTTTGCGCAACGGAATAGCCCAGCTTGCGGCTGGCTTCCTGCTGAAGCGTGGAGGTGGTAAACGGTGCCGACGGTGAACGCTTGCCCGGTTTTACTTCCAGGTTGCTTACCGTAAAACGGGCACCGATACAGCTCTTCAGGAATTCTTCCGCTTCTTCCAGGGTGGGAAAACGTTTGGAGACTTCCGCTTTAAATACTTTTCCGTCGGCGAGGAAGAGTCCTACGACTTTAAAATAGGAACTGGTCTGGTGACCGTCGATTTCGCGCTCGCGTTCCACGATCAATCGAACGGCTACGGATTGCACCCGCCCCGCCGACAGGGAGGGTTTTACTTTTTTCCAGAGTATGGGCGAAAGTTCAAATCCCACGAGCCTGTCGAGGATACGACGTGCCTGCTGGGCATCTACCAGGTTGTAATCAATGCCACGCGGACTTTGTATCGCTTCCAGAATGGCTTTCTTGGTGATTTCATGAAAGACTATCCTGCGTGTGGCGTCCTTTTTTAAATTAAGTGTTTCGAACAAGTGCCAGGAAATAGCTTCCCCTTCGCGGTCCTCATCCGTTGCCAGCCATACGACTTCCGCTTTTTTTGCGGCTTTGGTCAGTTCGTCGATGACTTTTACTTTATCCGGGTGCACTTCATACACCGGTTCAAATTTCTTTTTGAGATTGATGCCCATGCCCGACTTCACCAGGTCACGCACATGGCCGTAACTGGATTTCACTACGAAGTCCTTCCCAAGATATCCTTCAATCGTTTTTGCTTTCGCCGGGGACTCAACTATGACAAGATTTTTAGACATTCGTTATTGCTTCTGTTAACGGTTTAAGGTATGCGGCTTGCAGTTTAAAGGAGTCGGTTTTCTTCTACGTTTTCAGGCGACTCAATCCGAAAAAAATTTCAGTGTTTGCTGGTTAACTTTGAATAAAAAGTTCCTGCCCTTTATCAAATTGCAAACAGCAAAAGTAAACCGCAATCGTTTTTACCCGCTGCAAATAAACGCAATTTATTTTTTTACCTGCAAAGGAAAATTTTTAACAGGGCGGAAAGTGCGTTGATAAATGCTTGATTTCTCCTATGAAAATACGCTATCTCAACGTAAAAATAATCGGCAGGTTATATCGTACATTAACCGGGTTTCCATTTAATTTCCCCGGAATCCAGTTCGGCATCAGGGCAACCACGCGTAAAGCTTCCATTTCAAGCGATGCATCTTCGCTACCTGATTTACCGGCTTTCTCACTCCTTAAAATTTCGGGATTGGTCACTTCGCCCAGCTTGTTTATTGTGAACGTTACATAGACCCTTCCCTGGCTATTTTTTTTCTTTGCATCCTCAGGGTATTTAACATGAGACTGCAGAAAATGCATTAACTCCACGTCTCCTCCGGGAAATTCAGGCATCTCCTCAATAAAATCATATACCCGATTCGATTCCCGGACACTTGAATCATCCACAGAAAATGAACTACTGTTTGTCCTGATCATGCCGCCGCAATGTTTGCGGAGTACTTGAAACACAGCGGTATCACCAAAAAGTGCAACCATGCTCCAGTCTTTGCATGCATGCAGCGTGTCCTGCATTTTGAAACCTGCAGCACCCCTGTTATAATAGGCATCTGCATCAACCGGGTTATATATTAATGCATTATTAAATTCCTGGATCGCCGACAGGAAATCACCCTTTTGCAACCAATCCACTCCGGCATCATAGGATCCCCGGAGAACATCAGGAGCTGTGGAGTTTTTAGTTGCATGGTAGCCTGATGATTTCAAATCAAAAATGACAGGCACCTGGACCTGCACCCTGACGGTTTTACCATTCATCACGCCGGCCTTCCAAGTGGGCATCATGTCAATGATCCGGAGCGCTTCGTCTTCACAATTCGCCCCGAGACCACCTTTCATTAGTTTTATATCATGCAACGTACCATCGTCGTCAACTACAAAAGTGGTCATTACAGTTCCCTGGATGCCATTTTCAATAGCCATCTTCGGATAGCGCATAACAGATTTGATAAACCTGTTCATCACAGAATCTCCTCCCGGGAATTGAGGCATCATGTCAGGCTTGGTAAATATCATACCGCTTTCAACATCAGGTTGACCTGCCGTTATGAAGGAACTCAAAAACAAACAAATCACTAAGTAGGTTGAAAAGACGTTGCGGGCTGTCATTGAATAGCAGATGTGGGGTAAATCTATTAAAAACACTTTTCGCCGCAAACAACCAGTAGTTTTCAGGCATTGCCTGGCTTGAAAAAATGTCTGCATTTCAAAATGTAAACAGTGTTGAATATGCTAAAAAGGCCCGGATTCGTAGATTCGTAGATTCGTACCAATTCGTATTCGTAGATTAACCTGCCATCTTGGCAACCTTCCGGTTAAAAGTTATCTTTGCGCCATGTCTTTTGAAGAAAACAAAGTAATTGACGAATCCAGGCAGGGAGAGGCTTTTTTATCCGATTCAAGGGTCCAACCGCTGAGGCAGGGATTTGGTGCCACCCGCAAATTATACCTGGAGAGCTATGGCTGCGCCATGAATTTCTCCGACAGTGAAATCGTGGCTTCCATCATGGGCGGCATTGGGTTTGAGACGACACAAACGACGGATGATGCCGACGTGATTTTATTAAACACCTGTGCCATCCGCGAAAATGCGGAGTTAAGAATATGGCAGCGCCTGAAAACATTTAAAAAAGACAAAAGAAAGAATCCTTCCCTGATAGTCGGCGTGCTGGGTTGCATGGCTGAACGTTTGAAATCGAAACTGCTGGAACAGGAAAAGCTTGTGGACCTGGTTGTGGGACCGGATTCCTACCGTGACCTGCCCAACCTGATTTCCTCCGTGGAAAGCGGGCAAAAAGCGGTTAACGTTTTGCTTTCGCGTGAAGAAACCTATGCAGAGATAAGCCCTGTGCGATTGGGCGGCAATGGCATAACTGCCTTTGTCAGCATCATGCGGGGTTGCGACAACATGTGCTCTTTCTGCGTAGTACCCTTTACCCGAGGACGGGAACGCAGCCGCGATCCCGAAACGATCGTAGCCGAGGCGAGGGAACTTTTTGAAAACGGCTACCGTGAAATTACCCTGCTTGGCCAGAACGTGGATTCTTACCTGTGGTTTGGGGGCGGACCGAAAAAAGATTTACCGGAAGAAGTAGCGGCCGGAGCATTGGCGCATACATTGCCTGCAGCTGAACAGGCACGTTATACAACCTTTGCAGATTTGCTGGAACGTGTAGCGCTTGTCAACCCGGATCTGCGCATACGTTTTTCAACCAGCAATCCACGCGATATTACGACGGCTGTGCTTTACGCCATGGCCAGGCATCCGAACATCTGCAAGAACATTCACTTGCCGGTGCAATCCGGCAGCAGCCAATTGCTGGAACGGATGAACCGCGGCTATACCCGTGAAGATTATATCCGGCATATTGAAGATATCCGGAAGATTTTGCCCGGATGCGGATTGTCGACAGACATCATTACGGGTTTCTGCGGCGAAACGGAAGAAGACCATAAAGAGACCTTGTCGCTGATGGAATGGGCGGGATACGACTACGCCTATATGTTTAAATACTCCGAACGGCCGGGAACCCTGGCTTCCAGGCAATACAAAGACGATATTGCCGAGGAAACAAAATCCCAAAGACTGGCAGAGGTAATCGAAATGCAGGCCCGCCTGTCCTTACGTAGTAACGAACGAAATCTGAATACCGTATGCCGCGTGCTGGCAGAATCCGTTTCAAAACGGTCCGAACATCATCTTTCCGGGCGCAACGACCAGAATAAGGTGGTGATTTTCCCGCGCGCACAATATAAACCCGGCGATTACGTCAATGTATTGGTAACTGAATGTACCAGCGCCACGTTGATCGGAATCCTTGCCGACCCGGAATAAACGCTGCGAACAGGCTTCGGTTATTTCACCTTCTTATCTCTGACGAATGACCATACAGGAAATAAAGGCCCGCTACGGAATCATCGGAACATCCCCGTTGCTGGATCATGCCATCAATGTGGCCCGCCAGGTAGCGCCTACAGAAATCAGTGTTTTAATTTACGGCGAAAGCGGTGTGGGTAAGGAGGTATTTCCTCAAATCATCCACCACCAGAGTGCCCGCAAGCACGGACCCTATATCGCTGTAAACTGCGGCGCCATCCCCGAAGGCACGATCGATTCGGAACTCTTCGGGCATGAAAAAGGTTCTTTTACCGGCGCCCATGAAGCGCGGAAAGGCTATTTTGAAGTCATCAACGGCGGCACCATCTTCCTCGATGAAGTGGGCGAACTTCCGCTCAACACCCAGGTTCGCCTGCTGCGCGTCCTGGAGACCGGCGAGTTTATCAAGGTGGGTTCTTCGAAAGTGCAAAAGACGAATGTGCGTGTGGTAGGCGCCACGAATGTGGACCTGCTGCTTGCCATTGAACACGGCAAGTTCCGCGAGGATCTTTATTACCGTCTCAATACCGTTCCCATCCGCATCCCCCCGCTGCGGGACCGCAAAGAAGATATCTACCTGCTCTTCCGGAAATTCGCATCGGACTTTGCCGAAAGATACCGCATGCCTGCATTGACACTGCAGGCCGATGCGCAAAAAATCCTTCACGATTACCGCTGGCCCGGCAACATCAGGCAATTGAAAAACATTACGGAACAGATGTCCATCCTGGAAAAGGACAGGGAAATCAGCGGGGATACACTCTTGAAATACCTGCCGACTGCGCCGTTAAATACTTTGCCTGTCCTGATGAAGGATGAACTGAAGAACGCTTCCGAGTTTAAAGAAAGAGAACTGCTTTACAAGGTGCTTTTTGAGATGAAGAAAGACATGAATGACATGAAATCCCTCATCAACGAAATCATGCAGCAGCCTTCCCCGGATAATTCCTGGCGTGAACGCAATTCCTCGCTCATTGAAAAACTCCATATCGAACCCAACGCCGAAAGTCAAAAGCCCGGGTCCGTCGTGACGATCCAGTCGGATTACCATGAACCCAAAATGACCGTCTCCCCTATTGATCATCACGTTGTGGTAGAGGAATCCCTGTCGCTGGAAGAGAAAGAAAAGGAGTTTATTAAGAAAGCCCTTACCAAATACAAAGGACGCCGGAAGATGGCTGCGAAGGAATTGGGTATTTCTGAACGGACGTTGTACAGGAAGATGAATGAATACAACATCCATTAACCCGGAAGGCTGAAGGCACAAGGAACAAGTCAAAAGTCAGAAGTCAGAAGTCAAAAGTCAAAAGTCAGAAGTCAGAAGTCAAAAGTCAGAAGTTATAAGGCATAGATATCAAGCATGCGGAACAGATTTTTTATTCGATTGAGCTATGTGCAATGGTCTGTTGCCTGTCTTCTATTGTCCGTTTCAATACTGGCTGCTTCCTGCAAAGTAAATTACTCCATGACGGGAGCATCCATTTCTCCGGATGTAAAAACTTTTACCGTCAATTATTTTCAGAAAACGGCTGCGCTCGGGCCTGCTTCGCTCGGCCAGGTTTTTACCGAACAGCTCAAAACGAAATTTCTTTCGCAGACCAGTCTTTCGCCGGTGGAACGCGACGGCGACCTGGTGTTTGAAGGGACCATCAGCGGGTACAATGTGCAACCGCTGGCAATCCAGGCCGATGAAACGGCAGCACAGAACCGGCTGGTCATCACGGTGAATGTGAAGTTTACCAACCTGAAAGACGAAAAACAGAACTTTGAAAGTTCTTTTTCACGGTATGCCGATTTCAGCAGCAGCCAGAACCTGACCAGCGTGGAGGACGAACTCATCAAAGAAATTAATGATCAGCTGGTCGACGACATTTTTAACAAAGCAGTCATTAACTGGTAATGCAGGTCCCGGCATTCATAGCATTCATACGGAACGCCGGCCAGGCCGGGGCGAATGACATTTCGCAGCTACGGAACTTTATCGATGAATTCCCCTACTGCCAGACGGCCAGGGTACTTTACAGCGGAACCTTAGCCGGAACATCGGACCTGCAATCTGAAAAGAGCATTCGACTCACCGCACTGTATGCCGGCGACAGGAAAATATTCAGGCAGTACATGGCTTCCCGCTCCGTTGAAAAAGATTTTGCGACCGCAGAACATCGTTCCGGCATATTCAACGATACGCCTCTGCAGCATGACGAACCTTCCGTATTCAGCGATGCCGGCACTCCGGGTTTTATTCCTGCAGAAGATGCACGGGAAAACATCCTGGCTTTGTCAAAAGAAGAGGACGAAGCAGTTGAAAGCAGTCTCTTTGTAGAAGAGGAAAGACACGTGCATATTCCCGAACCCATTTCGGAAACACCCTCCGTTCAAACGGCTGCAGAAGAAAAAGACCCTGCCGATCCACATGAGATTATTCGCCGGCGGCTGAATGAAATCCTATCCGCCAAACCCGGTTCGCCGCCTCCGCCCCTTGTGAAGAATACCCCGGAACCACTTCCACAGGAACCGATGCCGGTGTTGCCGGAAGTTTCCATTCCAACAGAAGCAGCGACACCGGCTATTGAACCTGTACCTGCACCGGAAGCACCCGAAGAAAAAATACATCGTAACGACGCCGAAGAAATTATCATCCGGAAGGAAGTGATGATGATAAAGGATGAGGTGGACAAGGATGAACTGGCTCATGCCGCGGAAGAAACAATCCTGCAGTCGCTGGAAGATCTGCCACGGCCGGCAAAAACGGTGGAACCCCTGTCCTTCTCCGGCTGGCTTAAAATGACTGCCTCAGGGCCCTTTGGGCAGGTGGAAGAAGTATATTCCGAAACGGCCAGCCCGGTTACGACTTTCACACCCCGTTCTCTCCAGGCTGGGGTAACGGCAGAAGAAGGCCTGGGTATGCAGGAACCCGGTGCTATTCAATCTTCAGAATCCGCGGACAAGCTAATTGACCGGTTTATCGCTGCCGAACCCCGGATTACGCCTTCAAAAACGGAGTTTTACTCCCCGGCCATCCAGGCAAAAAAGAGCGTGGAAGAAGACGATAACCTCATCAGTGAAACCCTTGCCGGCATTTACAGGGAGCAGGGTTTGTTAGTCAAGGCACGGTCGGCATATGAGAAATTAAGCTTGCTAAATCCCGAAAAAAGTAGTTTCTTTGCCGCCCTTATAAAGGAAATTGATAACTCTTTAAATACGGAGGAATAATGTATACTGCTTTAACTGTGTTGATCATCATCGTTTGTGTTCTCCTTGTGCTTGTAGTATTGGTGCAAAACCCTAAAGGGGGTGGCTTATCGTCGGGATTTACAGGAGCCGGACAGGTGATGGGAGTTAAAAAGACATCAGAATTCATCGAAAAACTTACCTGGGGACTCGTTTGTTCCCTCGTCGTGCTTTGCGTCACAGCCAGTTTCACTCTTCCAACAAAGAGTGAATCAGGCATAAACAGCTCGATGCAGGAGCAGATTGACAATGCCGGTACAGCACCTGTAACTCAGCCTGCGCAACAACCGGCACAGCAACAACCGGCACAGCAACAACCGGCACAACAGCAACCGGTTCAGAACCAACAGGCAACCCCGGCTCCGGCTCCCGGCAAGTAATCCTGTTTCCCTGACTGCAAATGTCACGATGTCACTTTTTACGCTGGCATCCTTCTTTTACAGCCCACGGGTTGGAAAAATTGGCAGAAAATGGCCTTTTGAAAAGCAATGGCATAATATCTGACAAGCATCGGTAACTTTTTATCTACAATCTAAATCTATAGTCTAACACTTAAATCTAAAAGTAACATGAGTAAAGTAAACTTCACTCCGCAAGGAGACAGGGTATTGGTAGAACCTGCTGCCGCAGAAGAAAAGACGGCGGGAGGAATTATTATCCCTGACACAGCGAAAGAAAAACCACAAAAAGGCCACATCGTAGCGGTCGGCCCGGGCAAGAAAAAAGACGAGCCCATGACGGTGAAAGTCGGCGATAAAGTTCTGTACGGTAAATATGCAGGTACTGAAATCACCATCGACGGCAAAGAATACCTGATCATGCGCCAGGATGATATTTTCGGTAATTTTTAATCCCTTCTTCAACAACTTCTAACTACTAAAACTTAAAAACAAAATGGCAAAAGACATAATTTTTAACCTCGAAGCCCGCGACCGTCTTAAAAAAGGCGTGGATGCTATGGCGAATGCAGTAAAAGTGACGCTCGGACCGAAAGGCCGCAACGTTATCATTGATAAAAAATTCGGTTCCCCATCCATTACCAAGGACGGTGTATCCGTTGCGAAGGAAATTGAACTGAAAGACGCCATCGAAAACATGGGCGCGCAGATGGTGAAAGAAGTGGCTTCCAAAACTTCCGACGTAGCCGGCGACGGCACTACGACAGCTACCGTGCTTGCACAGGCTATCGTAACAGCCGGACTGAAAAACGTGGCTGCCGGTGCAAACCCGATGGACCTGAAAAGAGGTATCGACAAAGCGGTTACGAAAGTCGTGGAATCTTTGCAGAAGCAAAGCCAGAAAGTAGGCGATGACAACAAGAAAATCGAGCAGGTAGCAACTATCTCCGCTAACAACGATGCGGAAATCGGAAAGCTTATTGCCGATGCAATGAACAAAGTAAAGAAAGAAGGCGTTATCACCGTAGAAGAAGCCAAAGGCACGGATACCGAAGTGAAGATCGTGGAAGGTATGCAATTCGACCGCGGTTACATCTCTCCGTACTTCGTAACGAATGCAGATAAAATGGAAACGGTACTGGAGAACCCGCATATCCTGATCTATGACAAGAAGATCAGCAATATGAAAGAACTGCTTCCTTTGCTGGAAAAACAGGTACAAACCGGCAACCCGCTGCTTATTATTTCTGAAGAAGTAGACGGCGAAGCGCTGGCTACCCTCGTGGTGAACAAAATCCGCGGCTCCCTGAAAGTAGCGGCTGTAAAAGCTCCGGGATTCGGCGACCGCCGCAAAGCCATGCTGGAAGATATTGCAATCCTTACCGCAGGTACCCTGATCAGCGAAGAGCGCGGTTTCAAACTGGAGAATGCAGACCTGTCCTACCTTGGTAAAGCAGAAAAAGTCACGATCGACAAAGACAATACCACGATTGTTGGCGGCGCAGGCAAGAAAGCCGATATTACCGCGCGTGTGAACCAGATCAAAGCACAGATCGAAAGTACCACTTCCGACTACGATAAGGAAAAGCTGCAAGAGCGCCTGGCTAAATTAGCCGGTGGTGTTGCCGTCCTTTATATTGGTGCGGCTACCGAGATTGAAATGAAAGAAAAGAAAGATCGTGTGGATGATGCATTACATGCAACCCGCGCTGCTGTGGAAGAAGGAATTATCCCCGGCGGTGGTGTGGCTTACATTCGTGCCATCAGCGCCCTCGATAAATTAGCGACAGAAAACGACGACGAAACGACCGGCGTAGCCATCGTGAAACGCGCCCTGGAAGAGCCTCTCCGCCAGATCGTAGCCAACGCAGGCCTCGAAGGTTCTATCATCGTTCAGAAAGTCCGTGACGGAAAAGACGACTTCGGTTACAATGCACGCGCAGACAAATACGAAAATCTGTATGCTGCCGGTGTCATCGATCCTACGAAGGTTGCCCGTGTAGCCCTTGAAAACGCCGCTTCCATCGCAGGTATGCTGCTCACTACAGAGTGCGTGCTGGCCGAGATCAAGGAAGAAAAACCCGCCATGCCGGCAATGCCGGGCGGAATGGGCGGTGGAATGGACTACTAAGAGACCCATCCCTGTCTTCCCAAAGGGAAGGAGATTATAAAAAACCCTGCTCGTTTGAGCAGGGTTTTTTTTGATGCTTGCTTTAACCCGGGGTTAAAACGCCGGGCTCAAAGATTACTGCTTGCCTATTTTCCACCTTGCCTATTTTCCTCCTTTTCGTGCTCATTAGAGTCCTTGTTTGATATTCTCAAAAGTATTTCGTAAACTTTGTACAAACCAATAGCCTATGAATCTCGTTCATAAAATCGAAAACTGGGGCGATACTCATCAAAGCAAGTGGCTGAGTGTGCTCCGTATCATCGTTGGATGCATCATTTTTTTTAAAGGTTTGTTTTTTATCCAGAACACGGATGCGCTGAATGCAATGATCGCCAACAGCAAGGTTTCCATCTATGCTGTGGCGTTGACGCATTACGTAGCCCTGGCCCACCTGATGGGAGGAGTCCTCATCATCCTGGGACTTGTCACCAGGCTGGCCATACTTTTCCAAATCCCAATCCTCCTGGGCGCGATAATTTTTGTGAATGCCCAAAAAGGGTTTTACTCCATTCATTCAGAGCTGGGATTTTCGCTTGTTGTGCTGGCGCTGCTTGTAACCATCCTGATTTTCGGATCCGGGAAATGGTCGCTGGACAACTTCATGCGCACGCATGAGCATACGTGAAGATGGGGTGATTCGTTGATTAGCTGATTAGCTGATTAGCAGTTTAGCGGATTAGCAGATTAGCAGATTAGCAGATTAGCTGATTAGCTGATTAGCAGATTAGTTGATTAGCTGATTAGTCGATTAGTTTATTAGTTGCTTAGTTGATTAGCTGACGCTGGCAGCAATTTCATTATTTTTGTGCAAAACACAGACGAATGGAAACTGCCATACACACCCATCACCACGAAGAACATTTTCAGCAAAGTGAAACCGTACGTGACATCGTCATCGGCATGGCCGACGGACTTACCGTTCCTTTTGCTTTGGCGGCCGGATTAAGCAGCGCTGTGGTAAACAATAATATCATCATCACTGCGGGGATTGCCGAAATCATGGCCGGCTCTATTGCCATGGGCCTGGGCGGGTACCTGGCAGGAAAAACCGAAGTGGAACATTACGAGAGCGAGCTGGCCAGGGAATACAGGGAAATAAAAACGCATTACCAGACCGAGCGGAAAGAAGTAAAAGACATTTTCGCCCAGTACGGATTATCGGAAGCTTCCCAGGAAACCATCATGAATGAAATGGAAAAAGATCCGGATAAGTGGGTCGATTTTATGATGCGATATGAACTGGGCCTGGAAAAACCCGATGAAAAGCGCGCTGCACAAAGCGCCCGTAATATCGGTTTCTCCTATATCATTGGCGGCATTGTACCACTTACGGCTTATTTTTTCACCTCGCATCCGCATGACGGACTGATCTATTCCAGCATCATGACGGTGCTTTGCCTGCTGGTATTCGGTTATTTCAAAAGCAAGATGACAGGGCAATCGGCGGTACAAGGGGCTTTACGTACGGCCGTCATCGGCGTACTTGCCGCCTCCGCTGCCTTCCTGATCGCGCGTTGGATCAGCTGAATTAATGCTGTACCTGGATGCGGTGGTGTAAATATTCACCGTCAAGGTAAAGTTCCAGAAAATACATTCCATTTGGCAATGTGGAAAAACCTTCCAGCGATACGGCATTCATTCCATCCTGCAAGCTCACCTCCCCGGATTTTACGGAACGACCTGCGGGGTCCGAAATCCTGTAGGACGCTAGCTGGGCATTTTCCGCATCGATCCATACGTTCAGCATATCGCTGAACGGATTGGGAGCAATCCGGATATAGGATGTATGTCTTCCGGCATCAAGCGCCAGGATTCGTGAATACTCAAATTGTCCGTCACTATCCACCTGTTTTAAGCGGTAATATAAAATGGAAGCGCTAAGCCCTGGATCTTCTTCGTAACGGTAATAAGTAGGTTGGGAACTGTTGCCTGCGGCCCTGGCTTCGCCGCTTTTTTCAAAAGTGATACCATCCCGGCTCCTTAAAATATCGAAGTGGTCGCTGTTTAGTTCCGATCCCGTCACCCATTCGAGGTGAACCTTCTCGTCGCGCCTGCCGGTAAAAGACAGCCATTCCACAGGCAATGGATTTCCCGCTGTAAGCGAAGCCAGTGAAAAAGGACTGAATGTAGTTACCCCGTACCACGTAACCGTACCTGCTGCCAGGGTGCCGGAGGCAGATCCAACCGATCCATAATTATCCCAGCTGGATGATCCGAATTCATCAAAGTGCGCAAGCACCAGGTCAGCGAGGCTGGTGACTCCGCAACTGCTCGTATCATAGGAGGCAATTACATCAATGACGGAACTGCCGTTATCCCTTACCATGGTCCAGTACTCGCAGGCACTGACATGGTTGAGGCCGGCCACCGTAATCGGTCCCAGTAGCCGGGCATTGCTGCGGATGTACTCCGCGGTAAAGATGTCGGTGATAGAAGCGGGTGGCGATATGCCAATGGGACGGTAGCCTGTTCCGGTTTCCCCGACAGGAAAGGTAAAAGTATCGTTTCCTTCTTTTGATACTTTACCGGCGGCGAAGCTCAGGCCCGATACATTCGAAACCGTGGCATTGTCTTTAAATGTCAGGATGTCGTTGATCGTATCACTTACTGTAACGATGCCGTTGAGCATGTCGAAATTGCCCTGTACATTTACCGAATTGAAAAGTTTCAAGCCCAGCGAATTGTCCAGTGAAATGCCTGAAAAAGTTTCCAGGCCCAGCGATGTGGAAAGTGTCTGGTTCGTTGTTCCCAGGAAATAAACCATGCTGTTGCCTTCCAGGAATGCCGCATCCCCTACCTGGTTGATCCAGTTCCCGGTCAAATAAATATTTCCGTCGGCGACTGCAGGAAAGCCGTCATCCATATCCACAATTCCGGTAGAAGCGATTCTCAAAAATCCGCCTACTGCCAGCACGTTCAAAGGACTGGCTTCAAGAATCAGCTTATTGGCCGAGACGAGAATGTTCTTACACTGCGCCAGGTTGCCGAACTTCGCCGCACTGGCCGCAAAACCTATCACGTCTATCTTGCAATCGCGCACGGCCAGTGAGGAAACGGTGACGTCCAGGCTGGCATCCGGTACGGTAAGTCCTTCCCAGTTGCGGCAGTTAAACCAATCGACACTTACGTCGCCAATCCATGTGCCCAGCGTATTGCCGGCATTTACCGTAAAGAATTTGCCTATGGCGGCATTCGTGGCGCCCGAATAATCTTCGGTGATGTCGAGGCACGACGTACTGCCCGGCTGGCTCCAGTTGGCTGTATTCATAATATCCAGCAAAAGCTGCCTGTGGGTTCCGACATGGTTTGCACTGTTCAGGTAATAGTACACTTCACGGTTCGAAGCCGAAAAGAGGTTGAAACATTCAATGTCATCGGGAAGTCGCGACACACGATCAGCATCCGCCGAACCTCCCGGGCAGGCAGAAGTCAAGGGAACCCAGTTGGCGAAGTTGGTCAGTCCGAACAGTACCTTGCCGTTAAACAAATTGTAGTAGCCGCTGTTGCCGGGTGTACCGAATGGCGTAAAACTGCCCTGCATGAGGTAGATCTGGTCGGCGGCAGAAGAAGAAATATTGCAGGAGCTTTGCCCGGTAATAATAAAGTTGGCAATGTTTGCCACCCCGTTAATATCAATTTGTGTGGGCAAAAATGGCGAAAGCGAACTTGAATTGACGGCGATCACCGAGCCTTTGGGTATAACAGAGCCTCCATTCCACGTAAGACTGATATACGCCGGATCAAAATAGGTGGAGTTCCCGGAGCTAAACCACTTGTTGGTTCTTACATTGGCGGCCGCGCCGGATTCAAACCGTGAATTCACGATTTTGAAATTGGTATTCGGTGCAATATCCACCAGGGTGAGAATATAGTACTTGTCTGTGCCTGTGTTTGTCGAACATCCTGCTCCTGTTCCAACCTTTGCATCGTAGCCGATAAATACCAGGTCACCCGGCTGAAACTGCGTACCCGTCGCAGCGCCAATGGTCAGCGTGGCTGCGTTTGAATTCACCGTCTGCGCGCAGCCGGTAACCACGCAGCGGTATTGATAACCGCTCATCCCCGCATTGATGCCGGAAATCAACAGGTTGTTGGTAGCCGTGCCCGAATAAGGCGGCAGGGATGCCAGGTTATTCCAGGTGGTTCCGCCGTCAATACTTTCCTGCCATTGCCAGGTGGAAGTTCCGCTGCTCACGATAAAGAAGGAAGCGTTGGATCCGACCGGACCCGTCACATTTTGAGGTTGCTGACTGATGGATGGATTCGCCTGTACATTCAGGATGGCGCTGTTGGTATAAGCGTTGCATCCGGCCATGGTTACAATACAACGGTAGCGGTAAGCATTCATGCCGGCCGTTGCACCGGTGATATTCAGTATATCCAGGGTACTTCCCGAATAGGTGGCATTGTCGGAAAGATTGGACCAGCTGGCGCCTCCATTGGTACTGAGTTGCCACTGGTAAGTGATTCCGGCTCCCGTAGCGCTTACGGCAAAAGACGCATTGCTGCCCGTACAAACACCGATACCGGCAGGATGCGAAGTGATGACGGCAGCCGTGCAGAAATAAGGCGTAACCGTGACATTATCAATGCCGATTCCCTGTGAATTGGTTCCCGTGGTATTCAGGTTCCAGCGCAAATACAAATCACTTCCGGGCGGTATGCTGATGCCGGTAATGGAGAAAGTCGTAACATTCACAATGAGATTCGGAGGATTAAATCCATACGCGCTGGTCCCCGTTGGCAATGAACCGGCGGCAATATCACCGGCAGAAACAGCAGTCCATGCGCTGCCATCGGTTGAATAATAAAACTGCACAGATGCCGCCGCCGTGTTAACGCGATACCTTTCCAGGTCGTATGAAACATCAAGCTGGAATAAATGATCGGTGGCATGGCTGTTCTGGAACCAACCTATGTAGCTGGTATGGTTGGCCCAGCTTCCCGAACTCATTACACCCACGGCCCGTTCGCCCGCAGTGGATCCCCAATTGTATGCGCCGCCTGTGACGGGGCTTCCCGATGAAGCTTGTTGGGTAAGGGTTGTGGTGCCTCCGCTCCAGGTTGGTGTGGTGCTGTGGTGCATTTCCCAATTGGCAGGAAGTGTCAGCGAGGCGCCCATGGCATCGAAGTTCTCTGTAACCGGGCTGGCATTGGGCAAGAGGACCTGCGGCTGTGCCGGAAGCGCACAACTAACCAAAATAATTAAAAAAAGGGCCTTTTTGATGTTCATGCCGGCCTCTCCAAAAGCAGTTAAGCAAAAGCAAATTTAGCAGGAAAAACCAACTAAAAAAATTCAAAATCAATTATTTAATGATTTTATAAACCGGTGTTGAAAAGCTTTAAAATCCACCGGAACCCCTTCCGGAAATTACAATTTCAAACTGCCTGTTTTGATTTTTTCCCGGAGCCAGTTCCTGTAGTTCAGCACTTCGGAATCGCTGGACTCCCCGAATGTCTTTTCATTCATAATGCGCCCCGCGGCATGGACGGCCAGCTTGTATTTCCGTCCCTTTTCTTCCCCCATAAAAGATTCAATCACTTCCAGCATATCCCGTTCCCGTAAGTTTTCCTTGCTGTCGAGGAGCGATTTAAAATCCTTTTTAACCAGCCGCAATTTATATTCGAGCACATCAAAATCCCTGAGCTCTACGCGCACCATCATTTCGGCCAGGGCAATCTTAAACTTGAGATGCTTGTCAGCGTTTTTATATCCTTCCAGCATGTACAACTTACTCAGGTTCCGGATGGAACGCGTGTAATCCTGCTTGTCAAAAAACACGACGGCCAGGTTCAGGTAAATAAACATTTCATAGAAGGCCGAGGAACGGATCTTGCTGTTTTGTTTCATTTCCTCCAGGATGGCAATGGCTTTGTCGCGATCCGACCTCGAATAATTGATGACGAGTGAATTGTAATAGAAAAAAATGTACTTGTCGTAATGCAGCCGCTGAAACGCATTCATGGACTGGAGAAGCTTCTCGGCGTAGTGAAGCGATTCTTTGAAACGACCTGTCTTAAACAAGGCATTGACCATGTAGGTCAGCATCTGCAGTTTTGTATCGTGGTTGCTGCGGGCAAACAAACCTTCCTTTTCAAAATCGTCAAAAACTTTCAGCAGGTATTCGGCCAGGGCCTTGTAATCCCGCTTCTGGAGCAGCACATGACTCACGGCATGATACATTCGGAACCGGAGGGCGGCTGACGACAGCACCTTCTTATCCGCTGAAAATTCTTTCAGCGTTTTTTCAAGCATGCGGATGACGGGATTTTTACCCGAGCTGAAGTTTTGCGTAATCTTCATCCGGTAACTGACCATGGCCAGCACGTCGTCCATGGCGCGCAGCTGCCGCATCTTTTCCCTGTTTTCCTTTCTCCGGTTGATGTAATGCTCCGGGTTGATATTCACCATTTCATGCGACAGCTTGATGTATTCGCCAAAGATGAAATCCAGCAATTCAAGGTTCTCTATCCGAAGCGCCTCATTCTCGGCCTTGCGCAGGTAAAAGTGAGCAAGGCGCATGTTATTCCGGGTAAAATGGAAGCGCCCCAGCGCCAGCAAACGCAGGGCATGCATCAGTTCATCTTCATCAAAATGCTGTACTGTCAGGCTGCAGGCAATATCTTTCAGCAACCTGTTCTTCAGGCGGTAAAATGAATTTTTTCCGCCGTCGCCATACAGCTTTGAATATATTTTATCGTCTTCATAGTGGCCTCCGCTCTTTCGCATGTAGTCAAAAAGGGTAAAGTCTTTGCGTGCCTGGCCTGTCATGCTTCCCTTCATGTACATCTTAAAAAAACGGACTTGTTCCTTGGTCAGCCCTGTTACCAGTTGGTTTAAAATATCCATATTTTGAACGGGTAAGAATTATTAAAAATAAATGTAGTACATTTTTGGGAAGATGCTACATTTGTTTACCGAAATCCCGCTGAATGAAAAAGAATCTGCTCCTTTTTGCGCCCTTTGTCCTGTGGCTGTGCCTGATGCTACCGGTTCATGCCCAATCCGGACTGAAAGTTGATTCCCTGATCGACTTCCCTGCTTTGCCCGATACAGCTCTCCAGGGCCTGGTTTATGACAGCGTAAAGATCCAGATTCACAACTATTCGGGTAATCCCTATACCGGTTCCGTCGAAGTTTTCATGATGGCCGATTCCCTGTTTAATGTCGATACGCTCCGGAACGATACCACGGCAGTTTTTATTCCATCAGGCGGCGATGTGATCCTTAACGCAAGACCCGGCATTGTATTCAACCCCGGCAATTTTGCCGCAGGTGATAATATCGTCGTCGTATGGCCTTATCTGAGATTGTCCACTTTCCCCGTCGACAGCTTTTATGTCCATGTGTATTATACCATGCTAACAGGCCTGGACGATCCGGAAATCCAGGAAGGAATAGTCCTTTACCCCGTGCCCGCCAGGCAGGTTTTAAGATTTACCTATACCCAACGTGAATCCATTGAACAGGTAAGAATTTTTGATTCCCTGGGACAGATGCTCCTGGATACCCCTGTTCCCATGGAAACGCTGGATGTCACTTCCTACCCGGCCGGGATTTATTACGTATCCCTGTTGCGAAAAGACGGAAGCCGCGTGGTGAAGAAAATCCTGAAGCTGTAGGTTGGGTTATTGAGGTAATTGGGGTAATTAAGGTAATTAAGTCTGAAGACATCCATCATTCCATCTTATGGATACCTTATCTTTGTAGCTGATATATTGCTATGTCTGCCCCTATCAATTCGCTCCCTTATTGTAACAGTCTTACCCGCTATTCCCGTCTTCGCACCCGTGAGGTAAAGGTCGGTGATTTGGGTATTGGCGGAAATAATCCCATCCGGCTGCAGTCCATGACAACTACCGATACGATGGATACGCTGGCTACAGTGGATCAGTCCATCCGGATGATTGAAGCAGGATGCGAAATCGTGCGCATTACGGCACCGAGCATACATGAAGCCAGGAATCTCGGACTCATTAAAAACGAATTACGCCGCCGGGGTTTTACTGCTCCATTGTGTGCCGACATACACTTTACTCCGAATGCCGCGGAGACGGCTGCGCGCATCGTTGAAAAAGTACGTGTGAACCCCGGCAACTACGCCGATAAGAAAAAATTCGAGCATATTGAATATACCGATTCCTCCTATGAAGAAGAATTGGAACGGATCCGGGAACGATTCACCCCGCTAGTAAAAATCTGCAAGGAGCATGGAACAGTCCTGCGCATCGGCACCAACCACGGTTCCCTCAGCGACAGGATTCTAAGCCGGTACGGCGACACCCCCCTTGGCATGGTGGAATCGGCTGTAGAATTTTTACAGATCTGTGAAGACAACCATTTCTATAACATCGTGCTTTCAATGAAGGCCAGCAATCCGCAGGTGATGGTCCAGGCTTACCGCCTGCTGGTTTCCAGGATGCTCGAACGGAATGCCGCGAAGAAGAGCTCCTTTTCCGAAGGTGTGTACCCCTTGCATCTTGGCGTTACCGAAGCCGGCGAAGGAGAGGACGGCCGAATCAAATCGGCTGTGGGCATTGGTGCACTGTTGGAAGACGGCCTGGGCGACACGATCCGTGTGTCCCTCACCGAGGACCCTGAGTTTGAAATACCGGTAGCAAAAGTTATTGCGGACCGCTATACAAACAGGCCATCTCTGCAAAAACCAATACCTGAAATCAACCACGAACTCCCCTACTCTCCGTTTGAATACGAGCGGAGAAAAACCAGGGAAGTACTGAATTTCGGCGGCCACCAGGTTCCGCGCGTGGTGGCTGACTTCAGCCAAAAGGAAAAAATAACCCCGGCATCCTTATTTCCTGTCGGCTATCAATACAGCGTAGCCCTCGATAAATGGAACCTTACCGACCAGGCCTGCGATTTCATTTACACCGGCGACCAGGTTCTGGATTTTGAAATTCCCGGTACGCTCGGAGTTATTCTGGATTCGAAAGCCTGGGATCATGCAGGCCGGAAAGAACGATACTATCCACTTTTTACACTGGAAGAATTCCTGTCTCCCGCGCCAAAATCGAATCAGCTTAATTTTATTACGATCAATGTGGAGTCCATGGAGAACGGTTACAGGTTTATAGCCGATGCTCATCCTGTAGTATTCGTAATAGAAACAAGGAACCCGCACGGTATGGCCGAACAACGGAGGATATTCGCCGCACTGGAGCAGCAAAAAATCGAATGTCCCGTGCTGATCAAACGGAATTACGCAAAAGGAAACGAAGAAACCTTGCTTCACGCTTCCACCGATATCGGCGCGCTGTTCATCGATGGCTTTGGCGATGGCATCTGGATCTCCCAGGAAAACGGTTCCGGAAAGCAAAACTTAAAGCTATTGAATTCCCTTTCTTTTGGAATGCTCCAGGCCACCCGCACGCGTATTTCAAAAACCGAATACATTTCCTGTCCTTCCTGCGGCCGCACTCTTTTCGATCTCCAGGAAACGACAGCACGTATCCGCTCCCGCACAGACCACCTGAAGGGAATTAAGATCGGCATCATGGGCTGCATCGTAAACGGCCCTGGTGAAATGGCTGACGCCGACTACGGCTATGTTGGCACCGGTCCCGGAAAAATAACGTTGTATAAGGGGAAGGAAGTCGTGAAACGGAATGTCCCATCTGAACAGGCCGTGGATGAACTGGTTTCTTTGATTCGTGAAAACGGGGATTGGATCGATGTGAAGGAAGTTGCTTTAAGCAACGATTAACATTCTTCCCTTATTTAATGGGTGGCAGCTTTACCTCATCCGGTACAATAAACATGGTCGTGTATTCCCCTTCCATGCTTTTTAAAAAACGCTGGGCTTCCAGGCGTGTGCGGAAGTCCCCTACCCGAACTTTAAAATTCGGTTGCTGGTAAGTAAGATAAGCGGATACTTCATTGTGCTTGTCCGAAAAAGCAGACTTGATTTCGGATGCCTTTTGTCTCACGCTGCCAAAATAAATCTGGATGCGGTAACCCGCCATGGTCTGTTTAACGATGTTTGCATTCCGCTGCCGTTTAATCAAACCATCCAGGCGCGAATCCTGGACAATAATTACCGTGCTGTCGGTATTGCATTTCGTCACCGTATCCTGTGCGGATGTCCTCCCGGACAAAAGCGCAAAAAAACAAAGCAGGAAATACGACAAGGAGATCTTCATAGGCATGCAAATTTAATAATAATGTTGTCTTGTCGTAACCTGTCGGGACTAACCATTCAACAAAGCGTCTTAATTTGCATCTTTGCCTCCGCAAATCTATTTTCCATGAAAAGGCTGATTAATTATTTCCTCCAGGGATTGCTGTTTACAGTACCCATCGTCGTTACTTTTTATGTGCTGATCAACGCCATTGGCTGGATTGACAACCTGCTTCCATTCAAAATTCCCGTAAAGATTTCAGAAAATACTGTATTCCAGGTACCCGGATTAGGGCTGCTCGTTATTTTTCTCCTGGTCACATTCGCCGGTTTCCTCGGCACGCATTATATCCGGAACCCGTTTTTTGCATATGCTGAAAGGCTTGTTGAACGTGCGCCGCTAACCAAGATTATTTACACCTCGGTCAAGGACCTTATCTCCGCATTTGTCGGTGAAAAGAAGCGCTTCAAGCAACCTGTACTGGTAAGACTGGAAAAAGAATCCGATATCCACCGTATCGGTTTTATCACGAAAGACGATTTATCCGAGCTTGGAATTGAAAAAGAAAAGATTGCCGTTTACCTTCCTTTCTCCTACGGTTTCAACGGAGAGCTGGTTATCTTACCGCGTGAAAATGTGAGGTTGCTGGATGCCTCCGGTACGGACATGATGAAATTCGTCATCTCCGGCGGCGTGACTGAAATTCACTAAAGGACGCTGGATGCCGGACCCTGGACGCTGGACTCTGGCTTTGCCCTCCGAAGCCTTGCGATGTTATTTGAAACATATAAATAGATTGGCGAAGGAGGGACGCTGGACGCCAGATACTAGACTCTGGACCTGCATGGAATCCGGTTTTTATTTCTTAATCCCTGGAACAAATTCCTTCAGGTAAAAAGGCTCAAACAAGGCAACATTTTCAAATTCTTCGTTTCGGAATTTTTCTTCGGCCAGTTTCGTCATACTTTCCGACGTAGAAAGTACGCCGTCTATAAAAACAGCGTTCGGATTTTTAGAAAGCAGCACCTTGCATTTGGCTGCACCGTCGCCAAAAAATGAAATCTTGCTTCGACTGAGCACATCCGCAAATGAACTTTCATCGATGATCTTAGCAGAAACCGGTTCGACCACTTCCAGGTTTTCATCGTAGAGTGCGCAATAAACTTCCATCCGGCGCGCATCGAGCATGGGGCACCTCAACCCGGTGAAATGAACCTGGCTGGCCAAGGCTTGCAAGGTAGGTACTGCAATCAGGGGCTTGTCAAGCGCATAGCAATAACCTTTCGCCGTACTGATGCCAATTCTCAGTCCCGTATATGAACCCGGACCGCTGCTGACGGCAACAGCATCAAGCTGCGAAAAAGGCAGTCCCGCTTCCTGCATCAGGTCTTCGATAAAAGAGGTAAGATTTTCAGAATGGGTAAATCCCTTGTTCTCCTCCCTTTTGGAAATCACGATACCGTTCCGCGACAAGGCTGCGGAACAAACGGTGGTTGCCGTTTCGATATTTAGTATAAGTGCCATTGTTCAGTCGGGAGATTACCCAGTGGAATTGGAAAATAGTAGATAGTAGATAGTAGATAGTAGATAGAAGGTAGTAGTAGGAAGTCTAGAATCTAGAGTCCAGAGTCCAGAGTCCAGAATCCAGCGTCTAGAATCCAGAATCAAATTAGCTAATTAACTAATTCACTTCTTATCTTTCTCAAAGAGCTGGTCCTTCTTTACTATTTCGATAAGGTCGCCATCCTTGAGCATTTTGGCAATGGCACTGTAAGGAGCCACAATGACTTCCTGGCCTTCCTTAAGACCTTCCTTTATTTCAATGTAGCTGTTGTCCTGGATGCCCGGTTTCACGGCAATGAGTTTGGCCTTTCCCTTATCTACTAAAAAGACACATTCCGTTTCTTTCTTTTCTTCCTTCTTCTTGTTCTTATCATCCTTGACAACCCGTACTTCATCCATTTCCTGCATTTCATCATCCCCTGAATCCTTCATGCCCGTTCCTTTTCCTTTGGTTGTAGTATCCCGCGTGGTGACACCCTGGATCGGAATCGACAGCGCGTTGTAAACCGATTTGGTATGGATTTCTGTAGTGGCCGACATACCGGGATTAAAGACACTGCGGCCTTTCCTTTCGGCAGTCAGCTCGGCGTACGATTCCCTCAGGATGCGAACCTTCACCGTGAAATTGGTAACCTGGTCTACGTTTGTGCCTACCGTATTGGCAGAGTTTGCCACTTCCGTGACAACCCCTTTAAACTTTTTCCCGAGGTAGGCATCCACTTCAATATCGGCTGAGTCGCCAACAGAGACGCGCATAATATCGTTTTCATTTACGTCGACACTCACTTCCATTTCATTCAGGTTGGCCAGGCGCATAATCTCAGTTCCTTCCATCATGCTGGTACCCACCACGCGTTCGCCCTGTTCCTTGTTCAGCTTGGCAATCGTGGCGTCTACCGGCGCGAGGATCGTTGTTTTCTTCAGGTTATCCTGGGACTCCTTCAGGGATGCCTGTGAACTTTGAATACCGAATTCAGCGCTTTTCACACCTTCTTTGGCTGCATCAACCTCTGCCCGGGCTACCTCATACGAGGATTCAATGCTTTCAAATTCATTGGCGGATATCAGTTTGTCGGCATATAATTTTTTATTCCTGTCGTAATTGATCTTGGCCTTTGTCAGCTGGGACTGCGCCTGTACAAGCCGTGCCTGTGCGCTCTGGTAGGAAGCCTTGGAAGAATTCACAGCAGCAACAGAACGCTCCACGCTCGACTGGTAAATATCAGGCAGAATTTTCGCCAGGACCTGTCCCTTGGTAACATGATCGCCTTCTTTCACCGTCAACTCCACAATTTCACCGGATACATCAGGACTGATCTTTACCTCCACTTCCGGCTGTATTTTCCCGCTGGCCGACACCGACTCTACAATACTGCGGCGCTGTACCTTCTCCGTACTTACCGTTTTCTTATCCGGCCCGCCAATCCATCCGGCAGAACGGCCCACAATGACAAACAGGAAAAGGACACCTACTCCAATGAGCAAGTACTTTAGAAATTTGTTTTTCTTGAACATAAGGTGTGTTTATTCAGTGTTAATTGTACAAGAAGTGAAATTCTGCACTTAGCGCGCGACCGCCGACCATCGACCATTGACCATTGACCATTGAAATTAACCACTAAGTCGATTCCTAAATTTATTCATTTTAGCAAACAGCTCTTCTGCTTTTGCATAAGAGCCCTTGAATTCTTCTTGAGTAATATAGTTTTTCCTCTTGGCAAGATATAAACAATTGACTGTTTCAGCGAGTGACCGAATCGCATAGCCGACAAACTTCTTTTGTTCAGGATCAGATTGTCCAATCGATCCTTCTGCAATATTTAAGGAAATTGAATCCCCTGCCCTGTTAAATTGAGAGCGCAACCCATACAACTCCTCCTTTAGAAACTTCTTTGTCATCGTATGAATACGATCAGAGAATTCAATAGCCAGTTTCCATATTTCCAGTTTTTCAAATTTAAAAGGCATAAATCAATGGTCAATGGTCTATGGTCAATGGTCAATGGTCAATGGTCAATGGTCAATTTTCAAAATGTCAATGGTTTCCCCTGATAGAAATCGAGAATCTTAATCCGAAATACATAATCATACTTCGCCTGCAACAACGAACTCTGCGCCTTCGCCAGGTTGTTTTTCGAAATCAGGTAATCGAAGGAACTGATCAGTCCCAAGGTGTACCGCTGATCGTTGAAGCGGTACGATTCTTCCGACGCCTTCAGGCTTTTGTCGCTGGCATTGTATTTCTGGAAAGAGGCTGTTGCATCGATGAAGGCCTGCTGCACGCTTTTGTACAGGGACTTTTTTGTCTGATCGTAACTCAGCTGTGCCTGGGCCAGGTTGACTTCCGCCCGCTTGATTCCTGTGCGTGTGGCCCATCCATTGAAAATGGGCACGGACAGATTAAAGCCGAACGTTTTATACACGTTGTTGCTTAGCTGGTCGCTCAATGGAATATCGGCCACTTCGTAAGACAGGATCGTCGGGCGTGTAGAAATTACGGGATCTCCTACGGAGGTATACCCGATGGTATCCGGGGCGCCGAATACCGTATTTGTAATCTGCCTGTTAGAGGATGACGTTGCCGTGCTGATAGAGCCTGACATGGAAAGCCTTGGGGAGCGGCTTCCTTTGGCAATGGAAAGACCTTTCTCCGCGCTTTGCACTTTGTATTCGAAGGCTTTGATGTCGGGTTGGTTTTGCAAGGCAGCCGCGTACACGCTGCCCGCGTCCACAGGCATCTGGTAAGCAGCCGGGGCCGGAATATTCGGGTCTTCGATTTCAAAACCCTGCGGCGTGGGCATTTCCAGGAGCTGTGTCAGGGTAAGTTTGGCCTGCTCCAGCTGGGCATTGGCATTGGCCAGGTTTACTTCATCCAGGCCCAGCTGGGATTCAATGTCCAGCAAGTTAGCTTTCGATACGGAGCCCGCGTCGAACATTTTTTCTGTCCGGTCGCGCTGCTCCCTGGTAGCCTGGGCCTGGTCCTTCATATTCTTCAGGTTTTCCCTTGCGAACAATACCTGCAGGTAGGCTGTCACGACGTTCAGGGAGACATCGTCTTTCAACTTCTGTTCTTCGTATTTGCTGGAAAGGTAGTTGAGCTTGCTTTGTTTGAGGGAATTCATCAGTTGCAAACCGTCGAACAGGACAATGCCCGAATTAAGTCCGAGACTGTTTGAGATAACCTGGTTTTCCGTATACAGGTTGGTGTATGGATCGATACTGCGTCCGTAATTATAACTGCGGTTGGCATTGCCATTGATGGTGGGCAGCATCGTGGCCTTGCTCTGATCCACTTCGTACTTGCTTAATTCAGTATTCAGGGCCGATTGCTTTACCTGGAGGTTGTTGGTCAAAGCGCGGTCGATACATTGCTGAAGCGTCCAGACCTGCTGTGCCGATCCCTGCAAGGAAACCAGGAGAAAAAAAGCACCACAGAATAAGGTTAGTCCCTTCCGTTTCATAAGAAAATTTTAGAGGTGCAAAGTAAAGCAAAGGAAAGAATAAAAAAACGCGTTAACGAAGATTAACCAAAATGCGCAGAAAAGCGGTTTCAGTCCGCTTTTATATTCATCTTTTCCTTCAGCTCAATGACATTCTTTTCGATCTTATCCAGCGCCGTTTTGAAAGCGTCTTTGTGGATTTCGCTGTCCGGTATTTCACTGCTCATGTAATTGCAGAACTTCCAGACTTCCTTCACCTCGTTCACATTGATTTCATAGGGATCGTAAACGGTATTGAGCGATTTCAGCACCAGGTTTTTTTTCTTCTTCAGCTGGTTGTAGGCGATTTTGAAAACAATGCCTTCATCCTGCGTGAGCAATACATAGGGATAGCCGTCCTTGATATCATACCAGTTCTCCAGGTATTCGCCGATCACCCAGCTTTTGTCGGGGATTGGCAACATGCTGTCGCCGCTGATCTGGAACATACGGTACTTCCTTTCTTTAAAGAGGATGGGCAGCTGGAATACGGGAAGCTTTTTTACAAACTCCGGGTCGGCATAGCCGCTTTTGTAGCCTGCCTTCGCCTTTATATTGACCACTTCAATATTCTCCCGGTTGCCGCTGTCCACCGTAGTAGCCAGCACCCGCAGCCGCGAACCGGTGACATAGACATCATGTCCCCGCTCCAGTTCGGCCAGCTGGAACTGGGATAGCTTGCCCATGTCCACCTTCACAAGCGTATCAATGGATACCTTGAAGTATTTTGAAAATAACATGAGGGCATCCAGCGTGGGGTTCCTGATGCTGGCATTTTCATAGCTGTTCAGCGTGGAGCGGCTGATGCCAAGGTCGTTGGAGACGATGTCCTGCGTGCGGTTCCTCCGCATGCGGAGGAGTTTGATGTTGGTGTTAAAATACATGGTGAGTTAATTTGCTAATGTGCTAATGTGATAATGTGATAATGTGCTAATGTGCTAATGTGATAATGTGCTAATGTGCTAATGTGATAATGTGATAATGTGCTAATGTGCTAATGTGCTAATTAGCTAATTAGCTAATTGGCTAATCGGCTAATTGGCTAATTGGCTAATTGGCTAATCGGCTAATTGGCTAATTGGCTAATTGGCTAATCGGCTAATCGGCTAATTGGCTAATTGGCTAATTGGCTAATTGGCTAATTGGCTAATTGGCTAATTGGCTAATCGGCTAATTGGCTAATCGGCTAATTGGCTAATTGGCTAATTGGCTAATTGGCTAATTGGCTAATCGGCTAATCGGCTAATCGGCTAATTGGCTAATTGGCTAATTGGCTAATTGGCTAATTGGCTAATCGGCTAATTGGCTAATCGGCTAATTGGCTAATTGGCTAATTGGCTAATCGGCTAATTGGCTAATTGGCTAATCGGCTAATTGGCTAATTGGCCTTTCCTCTTGCAAATATATAAAATATTGACTACATTATAGTCATCTAAATTGTTCGTAATGCAATCAGACGACCTTATGCATGGCCGGGGGGCGCAGATCCAGTCCCACAACCGTTTCATGAAACAGGAAGTGGTGGCCGAGCACATCGAGGGGCTGGACGAGCCGCTGATCACCGACGAAAAAACGAAGGTATTCACGGAGCATCCCCGCAAGATCGTCAACAAGGTAACGAGCCCCGACCTGCACCTGATGAACAGCCTGAACCCTTACCAGGGCTGCGAGCATGGCTGCATCTACTGCTATGCGCGCAACTCGCACAATTACTACGGTTTCAGTGCCGGGCTGGATTTTGAACGCAACATCATGGTCAAGCCCGGGGCGGCGCGGCTGCTGCGGAACTACTTCGACAATCCCCGCTACGAACCCGAATGCATCTCCCTTTCCGGCAACACGGATTGCTACCAGCCGCTGGAACGTAAATACAAAATCACCCGGTCGCTGCTGGAGGTGATGCTGGAGTATAAAAATCCCGTCGGCATCATCACCAAGAACAGCCTCGTGCTGCGCGACCTGGACCTGCTGCGCGAACTGGCCAGGCACAACCTGGTGCATGTGATGGTTTCCATCACTTCCTTACGCGACGACCTCCGCCTGCTCATGGAACCGCGCACGGCCACCTATAAAAACCGGTTGCATGTCGTGGAGGAACTGTCGAAAAACAACATCCCTGTGGGTGTGATGACGGCACCCGTCATTCCCGGACTGACCAGCGAAGAAATTCCGTCCATCCTCAAAGCCGTGGCCGGTTGCGGAGCCCTGGCAGCAGGCTATACCATCGTGCGGCTGAACGGCGAGGTGAAGACGATCTTCCACGACTGGCTTTACAAGGCCCTGCCCGACAGTGCCGACAAAATCTGGAACCAGATCCGGGCCTGCCACGGCGGGCAGGTAAACGACTCCCGTTTCGGAAAACGCATGAGCGGAGACGGCAAAATCGCCGAATCCATCAAGCAATTGTTTATGGCCGCCAAAAAGAAATACCTCGGCGGAAGAAAAATGCCGGACTATGATTTTACACAATTTAAAAGACCCCCTAAGAACGGACAGCTGGAGTTATTTTGATTTGGTAATTAGGGGATTGGGGTAATTAGGTGATTGTGGTAATTATGGGGATTGGGGATTAATGGTGGTTGAGGTTGCGAACTTTTGACTTATGACTTTTGACTTATAACTTTTGACTTATGACTTTTGACTTATAACTTTTGACTTATGACTTTTGACTTTTGACTTATGACTGTTGACTTATAATTCTTAACATGAATCTCCCTCTTCTTTCAACCCACCCCGGCATCCGCACCATCGTCCACATGGACATGGACTGTTACTTTGTATCCGTATCGCGCCTGCTTAATCCCAAACTGATCGGCAAACCCGTCATCGTAGGTGGCGGCGAACGGGGCGTGGTGGCGGCCTGCAGTTACGAGACCCGTTCGTTTGGCGTACACTCGGCCATGCCCATCAAGCTGGCCAAACGCCTCTGCCCCGACGCCATCATCATCCGCGGCGACTACGATGAATACAGCAAGCGGTCGGATGAAGTCACGCAGATCATCAAAGAACGGGTGCCGCTGTACGAGCGTTCTTCCATCGATGAATTCTACATCGACCTGAGCGGCATGGATAAATTTTTCGGCTGTTACCGCCATGCCACGGAATTGCGGCAAACCATTATAAAAGAAACCGGCCTGCCCATTTCCTTCGGCATGTCGGCCAACAAAACGGTGAGCAAGGTGGCCACCGACGAAGCCAAGCCCAACAACCAGATGAAAATCGACTACGGCGAGGAAAAACATTTCCTGGCGCCGCTGTCGGTGAATAAGATTCCCATGGTAGGCGAAAAAACCTATCACCTGCTGCGCAGCATGGGCGTGGAGAAGGTGCAGACGCTGCAGGACATGCCCATGGAGCTGCTGCAGAATGTGCTGGGCGAAAACGGCATCACCATCTGGAAAAAAGCCAACGGCATCGACAACACGCCCGTGGAACCTTACACCGAACAGAAGTCCATGAGCACGGAAGAGACGTTCGAGCAGGATACGATCGATGTCACGATGCTGAAAAACATCCTGATTGCCATGAGCGAAAAACTGTGCTTTCGCCTCCGTTCGGAAAACAAACTCACGGCCTGCGTTACCGTCAAGATCCGGTACTCCAACTTCGACACCCATACCATGCAGTGCCGCATTCCCTATACCAGCTGCGACCATACCATCATTGCCCGTGTGAAGGAACTCTTTGACAAAGTATACAACCGGCGGCTCCTCATCCGGCTTGTCGGCGTGCGGTTCAGCCACCTCGTAGGGGGCGGACACCAGGTGAATATGTTTGAAGACAGCGAACACATCATCAACCTGTACCAGGCCATGGACAAGATGCGGCTTCGTTTCGGGGAAGACAAAATACACCGCGCCGCAGCCATGAGCTTTTCGTTGCGGGGGTTTAATCCTTTTAACGGACTGAGTAATTCCGTTACGAAGCGGCGGCCATAGCATGCTCCAAATTTCGCACGGAGGCCACAGAGGAAGGCACACGGAGTTCACAGAGCTACTGCAACTCATTTTCCGTGATCTCCGTGCGTTTTCTCCGTGAACTCCGAGCGAAACCGCAATATGCCAGGTCCTGTAAACATCAATCCAAAAGAAAAAAATCACTAGCTTAGCATTGTCCAACCCAATCTTCGATATGTGCTATAATGTGGCTTACCTGGAAAAGCGGGCTAAAAAATATGCGGAACGATACAAAGACGTGCCGAGACCCGAATTCCAGATGAAGCTCGATGGCATGCTGGATACCTATTATTTTGTCAGCGGTTTCGCCCATCCTAAACTGCCCGTCGTATGCCATGACAGGATCGACCTGTTTTACTGGGGGCTCATCCCCGGCTGGGTGAAAGACGAGAAACAGGCCAAAGACATCAGTAACATGACGCTGAATGCCGTCGGAGAAACCGCTTTCGAAAAACCATCGTTCAGGAAAAGCATACGCTCGCAACGATGCCTGCTCGGCATCCATGGTTTTTTTGAATGGCGTGATGCCGGCGGAAAAAAATACCCGTATTTCGTCCGGGTAAAAGAAGAAGAACTTTTCAGCCTGGGCTGTATCTGGGAAACCTGGCTGAATAAAAGCACAGGTGCATTGCTGGATACCTTTTCTATTGTAACTACGCCGGCCAATCCAATGATGGAGAAAATTCACAACCTGAAAAAAAGAATGCCGCTGATCATCAGCCGCCAGGATGAAAAGAAGTGGGTGGATCCCGACCTGGATCCGGAAGAGATAAAAAAACTGATCCGGCCGTTCCCGGAAGAGCACATGACGGCCTATACGGTCTCCAACAAAATCAATTCGGCGAGAAATGAGCGGAATATTCCGGAGGCCATTGAACAAGTTGAATATAGAGAATTAGAGGAGGTTTAATTTTAAGAACAGCATGCCAAAAACCGACTGGAACAAGGCCATCAAGCCGCTCCTGAAAAAATACAGGAATAAAAAACATCCGCTCGATTTTCAAGACCGCTATCAGTTGATGGTCATGGTCATTCTCTCTGCGCAAAGCACGGATAAGCTGATCAATGAAATTACGCAGCCGCTTTTCAAAGCTTATCCCTCGCTGGAAGCCCTGGGGCGCGCCACGGTGGATGACCTGAGACCCTACATCGGCAAGGTGCGAAGCTTTTTCAAAAAAGCAGCCTGGCTCATCTACAATGCGCAAAAGCTGAAGGAAGAAAAAAACATACCGGTGACGATGGAAGAACTGGTAAAACTTCCCGGTATTGGCCGCAAATCCGCCAATGTCATCATGCGGGAATCCGGGGTAAAAGTGGAAGGTATCGTCGTGGACCTGCATGTCCTCCGTGTGGCGCCACGCCTGGGAATAGGAAAATCGGACGACGCCAAAACCCTGGAAAAAGAACTCATGAAAAATATAGATGAAAAATACTGGGGAGAATTCGGAATGGCCGTTTCTTTCCTGGGACGGGAAATATGCCGGCCTACGGAGCCGTTACATGAACAGTGTGTGATGAAAAACGTTTGCGCACACTACGCCCGGATAAAAAAGAAAAAATAATTTTTCCTCTTTAATAGGTAAGTCCCTTTATGGGGATTGGAAAAATCAGGTACTCGAAGAGGTTCCTGTGACAATGCGCCACATGCTCACGGTAGGATTCCAGGCTTGCATGCAACGCCTTCGAATAGTCTGGGCCCAACCAGGTCAGGATTTTCTCGAGCTTCGCCAGCTCTGCTTGAATAGCTTCCTCCCTGGCCTTTTTCTCTTTCGGAAGCTGGTCGTTCAGGAGCACCAGGTTTTGCTCAAAGTCCGTTTCGACGTCGGCATAAAATTCACTCAGCATAGGCTCATGCTCAAACGATTTGACATGGGTGAATTCGATGGCCGTTTGCTTTTCCTTTTCATCCATGCCATGGTTGTGATAGGTGGCGGCAAGCAAGGAGATATAGGCCGGGAATTTCCGCAGCTGCTCCTTCTTAAATTCAGGTAGATTTTTGTAGCTGTTCATTTTATCGGATTTTAAAAAACTACAATAAAAAACGCGCAAAAAAGATGCCAAAGCAGGCTTTAAAACGAGACCCGGCTAATTAAAAAAAACAGCCCGTCGGCGAATGCAAGATGAAAGTACAATATATGGAAGGCCATAGTGACATGGTTCTGTCACAAAGCAAAAGGCTTATTCGTTTTTCACAGCCGCAGCCTGCATGGTTGTATCGGGCTTCGGATTTTCAAACTGCAGGTTATCAAAGGATTTAATGTACGAATTCCTGCAGGTGAGAATAATTTTATTTCCAAGACCAATGAGGGTTTGGCGGTAATCCGGATCCATCACCCGCGGATTGAAATCCTTGATATACTGGTCAAATGATTTCATATCGGCGATGACCACTGAATCCTGGACGAAATTCATTTCTCCCCAGTACAGGGATTGAAATTCGGCTTTGGAACGCGCGAAGTTTTCAAAGTCAAAATCGGCGGTGTCAGTCTTGTTGATTTCCGCGCAAATGTTTCCAATGGCCTGGGAGGTCTTCAGGTAAATTTCCGACTGACGGGTCCAGAAATCGCGCTTAAACTCCAGGGCAGACTTGCTTTTTTGATCCTGTGTAAAGTTTGAAACGGAAATAACCAGCCCGGCAGCCGTCAGCAAAAACCCGATGAGCGGGCCGAACGTGGTGATAAATTTTTCAAACTTATTCATCCGGTTTACTTTATGGCATTCAGGCTCATTTCATAATACCCCGTGATTTTGTCGGTACCGGCCTGGTGAGTCAGTTTGATGAATTGACTTCCGCTTTTTGTATAGCTGACAATCATTTCATATTTCTCAGCGCCAATTGCCAGGAACCACCGGATATTATCCGATGACGAAACCGCCCACTTATCCTTTTGGGAAACGATGCCGCCTTTGTCGTTGGCCTTATCAACCAGCACGCTTTGATCTTTAGCAAAGGTCATTTTTCTTTCCGGCCTTGCCACATGCGCCGACGTCACCGACCAGGGATTGGCAGTTAATATGGCAGAGAGCTTCTCCTTATTATACTGGGCAAAAACGGATGAAATAGTCAGAAGGAATATTCCTAAAATGCAGATTCGTTTCATGATATTATTGGTTTAACATTTCCGGCATCGGTAAAGCAAGTTGCATGCCAATCCAACCTGATTTCCATTCCATGGCAATCCTTTACCGGAATGACACGTCTTAAAATTACGAAAATAAAAGACATTTTACGGGAATCTCGCTCAACGTTCGGTTCGGGTACGGTAAAGCGTCCATTTAAATGTATAAATTTGGTTTCCACAGGAATTCCGGAACCACCCTTGCATGAACGCAACTCAAATCGTACGTCGTTTCCTATGCCTGCTTTTGCTTCTTTATAGTACAGAAGGAACAGGCCAGGTTTTTCAATGGGCTAACCAGGCCGACGTAAATGCAAGCACACAATCGTCAGTTTACCGGTTAAAGTACGATGCAGGAAATAACTATTATAGCTGCGGTTCCTTCCAGGATACGATACAATTCGACTCCCTTCAACTCGTGGCGCCGCCCGGAATACCCGTTACATTGGATCGCGGGTACATCGTAAAATACAATACGAATGGTCATGTGGTCTATGCCAGGAAAATCGACGGGTATCAGGTGGTCCCTTATGACCTGGCAGTGACTGCTGCAGGAACCGTTTACATTGCCGGAATATACCAGGATTCGCTTCGCATAGATCAGGTCTTTTTGCAATCAGACACCTCGGTGCTGGAAGGCTTTATTTTGAAATTAGATGCTTCCGGCAATGCAGTATGGGGAAAACGCGTACGATCGTTTAACCTGGGAATGCGACTGGAAGGCCTTGCCCTGGATGCCAATGAAGATGTGATTGCAACCGGTTATTTCAGGGATTCCATCCAGATTGGTTCACAAACCCTCCATGCCATATCCATCAATGGCTTTGAAATATTAGTCACCAGGCTCGATTCCTCCGGAAACCTGGTTTGGATGAAAAATGCCCGCGGACGTTACACCGACCAGGGAAACAAGGTATCTGTAGATGCTTTTGGAAACAGCTATGTCACCGGCTCTTTCATCGATACGGCCCATTTTGATTCGTATACGATCTATAACAAAGCGCGAAGCATCTTCGTTGCAAAATATGATGCAGCCGGTAACGTAATTTGGGCTAAGGCTTTTGGAGGAAAAAATTCCAATTCAGGACAGGAAACCGGTACGGACATCATTACCGGAACGGACGGCAGTATTGGCTTGACGGGGTTATTTACAGACACCGTCTATTTTGGACCTGACACCTTGATTTCGCCTCCTCAGGGATTGATTTATTATACGGATGTATTTACCGCCAGGCTCGATTCATCAGGAAATGTACTTTGGGCAAAGCAGGGAAGCAGTCCGATCGGCGACGGTTCTGTCATGCTCTCCTGCGATGATTCCGGTAGTTTTTATATTGCGGGCACGTTTAATTTACAGATTACATTCGGCAGCTACAGCTTTGTTCAAACATCAGGCGGCATGAGTTATTATCTGAAGTACGACAGCCTGGGAAATCTTCAATATGCCTTTGCCCTCGGCGGCCAGCCCAATAACAGCTGTTCCCCCGGAGGATTTCTTAAAGATCATAACGGCGACCTGGTAGCTGCCGTCCGTTTCAGCGGCAATGCCTGGTTGCAGAACATCTATTTAGCGGAACCCACCAATAATTACAGGCCCGTGCTGACGAAAGGAAAAGAAGAAAGCAATCTCATTACCGGCAAGGTCTTTTTTGACTGGAATGGAAATTCCGTATTTGACAGTACCGATTTTTATTTTCAATCTGCCGTCCTGTTGCAAAATGGAGCTTCCTCCTCCACTTTCTATAACAACAACTATTACCTCCTTGCCGATACAGGCACGTACGAGGTGCGGGTTGGCAACGTTGCACCATATACGAATTGTATACCGGCTTCTTATTTCATTCACTTTTCCGGGTATGGCAACACCGATTCATTAAATGATTTTGCACTGGTGCCCGATACCACCGTCCAGGACCTGGGGATACAGGTGCATGCAACATCGGCATTATACCCCGGACAGAATTTTCAATGCCTGGCAACGTATACCAATTACGGATGGACGACAGCAAGCGGCTATATTGAAATGATCCATGATCCTCGGCTTACCTATTCTTTCAGCGTCCCTCCTGCCAATTTCCAATCCGGCGATACCTTAAGATGGTATTATTCCGATCTGCAACCGTTGGAAACAAGAAGGATACGGATTAACTTTTTTGCATCCGCCGCAAATCTGCAATTGGGGGATACAACGATGACAACTTTTATCGCGTATCCTGTCCTGGCGGATTCCATTCCAGTTACTAATTACGATACCCTGTTTCGCATTGTAGGCGCACCGTATGATCCAAACGGAAAAATTGTACTTCCGGAAGGTGATCTGGATGTAAACGCAGTGCAGCAAGGAACGGACTTATCCTACACCATCCAGTTTCAAAATACAGGAACCGATACAGCCTTTACCGTTTTTATATATGATACTTTGAGTCATAACCTGGACCTGTCAACATTCCGGCTTACTGCATCCAGCCATCCCTGTACATTTACGATGGCAGCAAACAGGTTTATTGAATTCAGGTTTGATGGGATCCGTTTACCCGACAGCATAGTAAACGAACCGGAAAGTCATGGCTTTGTCGACTATTCCATCAGGCCGTTGACGACACTCCAGGCAGGGCAAACGATAGAAAACACCAGCTACATTTATTTTGATGCCAATCCTCCCATTCAAACCAATACAACTTTTACGGAAGTGGTTTTGCCTTCGGGTTTGGAACCGGTGACCTCTTCCAAAGAAGGATTTGAAATTTATCCCAACCCAACGGACGGATTTTTGATCATTAAGAAACAAAATAGGAAACCATGCAGGCTTTCCGTTTTTGATTTATATGGGAAATTAATTTTTCAATCGGATTATGCCAGGGGGCAGCAGGAACTGTTACTGGATGTAACTCCTTTTTCTGACGGACTTTATTTTATAGAACTTTCCGTGGAAGAAATGACTTACCGAGGTAAATTGGTAAAGCAATAAGTTGGTGCGGAAGATGTTCGCTTTTTTTGATTTGCAGTGGCGATCGTGTGTCTTTTTTTACCCCTGAGGCCACTTAGAATCACTAAGGATTTTTTTCAAAGATTTCAGTTAAAAATCCGGATTTGATGGTTTTCTGTCTTAGTGATTCTAAGTGGCCTCAGTGCCTTTGTGGTGAAATTCAGAAGCAGGAACTGCCAATTAATAGTTCATCAGTACTAAGCAGTATCTTTTAGCTTCTTCAATAAATAACTATAGGCCTTAGCGAGAACTACGCCGTAAGACTTTCCTTCAAAAAGCTGCGCTTCATTCGTATGCTTCCCGCTCAGCATCAGTTTAAACATGCCGTCATCATCCAGGTCCAGGGAAACGGTGTACCTGAGCAGTAATGTTTTTAGTTTGGTGCTGTTTCGCATAGCGTATAGTATTCTAAAATGTTCCGAAAATCCTTTAGTCGACCAGGGAAATGCCGTTTAAATCAGTAGTCAGCACTTCGCTCATGTAATCGAAAAAAGGCCGCATTTTTTTAAATACGTCGCTGGCATTTTTTATGAAATCCGGGCTCAATACTTCCTTGTCCGTGAATTCATGTTTCAGCAGAAATTGCTTGTGACGCAACAGGCCGATGGCTGGATGGTCTTTTGAATAGCCACGTGGAGCCGAATTCACTTTATCACCAAGCAGTTCTCCGAATGTTCCGGTGAAGGATTTCGAAGCCAGCATTTTATTCCAGGCCTTGTAATTCCAGTCAATATCCTGCCGGATACGTTTCAAATCGTCGGGATTCGGTCCCCAGAAACCACCGGCCAGGAAATTATTACCCGGTTTGAGATGAAAATAATATCCGCCCCTGCGTTTTTTTGTCGCTCTGCGGAAGGTTCCGCTCCAATGCGTATTGTATGGCGTCTTGTCTTTGGCAAAACGCACATCCTTATAAATCCTGAAAAGGCTTTTCTTCCCGGATGGTGTTTCTATCTTATCGTGCTTGTTCAGTTCGTTGAGCAAGCCGCCGGCGAACTCAACAAGGTTTTGCTGGGCTTCCAGATACTCTTCCTTATGCTGAGCAAACCATTCCCTGTTATTGTTTTTCGCCAGAATCGTTAAAAATTCGAAGCTATGCTTTTTCAGTGCCGGGATTTCCTTCCCGCGAGCTAAGGCTATTTCTTTCTTCATCTTCCGGCATCTAAATTATCAATAACTTTAGAACAATAAACCTTTTTGATCGTCGACAGTCTAAAGGCAAGAACCTATCTCAAAAATATGTGTTAGAGATTTTTCAAGCATTTTTCTGTCAGGCAAGGCGCTTTTCGCAGCCCATACCAGGCGGGTATGAGCAAGGAAAGCAACGAAGCATGGCGGACAAAGGCGCCGAAAAAGCGCAACAGATATTTTTGAGACAGGTTCTAACCCGAAATTCATTTCGCCATGGATAGAAGAGATTTACTCACGCTCGGTCTCACGGGAAAAACACCACAGGATTTTTCGAACACCGCACGAACACGCTCCGGGCTGGCGCCATACAACGATGTATGGACACTGGATGAAGTAAACCATCTTTTGCGAAGAGTGATGTTCGGAGCCTCGAAAGCCGATGCCGATCATTTTCTAAGCATCGGGTTAATTGCTGCCGTCACCGAACTGCTCACCCCTCCGCCGGCTGCTCCTTCGCCGCCTGTCTGGACCTACGATGCCAACTATTCCGACCCCAATGTTGCGCAGGGCCAGACCTGGGTAAACGCTCCCTACGACAACCAGGCCAACGGTTTGCGGAACAGGTCCTTTAAAGCCTGGTGGGTGAGCCGGATGCTTAACCAGCCACGCAATGCCTCCGAAAAGATGACCTTGTTCTGGAGCAATCACTTTTCCACGGAAACCACCACCGTCATCGACGCGCGTTACAGCTATGCCACGAATGCCCTTTGCCGCCAGTATGCCTTCGGCAATTTCAAAACGCTGACGAAATTAATCACGCTTGATCCCGGCATGCTGCGGTACCTGAACGGATACCTGAATACCGCTTCGGCACCGGACGAAAACTATGCGCGTGAATTGCAGGAACTTTTTACCGTAGGAAAAGACGCGAACGGCAACCCGTATTACAGCCAGTCCGATGTGATTGCTGCCGCCCATGTATTGACGGGGTACCGGATCAACACCACAACGATTTCTTCCTATTTCGACAGCACACGTCACGATTCCGCCAACAAAACATTCTCGTCGTATTACAACAACACGGTCATCACCGGTCGAAGCGGTGCCGCCGGCGCTGCCGAACTGGATGATTTGCTCAACATGATTTTTTTAAAGGATGAAGTGGCGCTGCATATCTGCCGCAAACTCTACCGGTTCTTCGTTTATTATGATATCGATGCCTATGCCGAAGCGAATGTAATCAGGCCCCTGGCCGTTATTTTCAGAAACAGCAATTACGATATCCTTCCCGTGCTTGCTGCCCTGTTCTGCTCCGAGCATTTTTTTGACCCGCTGAACCGCGGCTGCCTCATCAAAGCTCCCGTTGATTTGGTGATTGGATTCTGCAGGGATTACAACGTAACCTTTCCTGCCACCGACATCATTGCCCAATATCAACTCTGGTTTAAGATTTCGCAACAACTGGCCTACCTCACGCAAAACCCGGGGGATCCTCCGAACGTGGCCGGCTGGCCTTCTTACTACCAGGAACCGCAATACCATGAATTATGGATCAACTCCGTTACGCTGCCGGGTAGAAACCAATTTACCGATGTGATGGTTTCCACCGGCATCAATGCCGCCGGCAACAACATAATCGCCGATGTAGTGGGATACACCGCCACCATGGCCAATCCCGCGGACCCCGATTTGCTGATTGCAGAAGTTCTTTCGCGTCATTATTGCGAAGAAGTTTCCTTAACTATAAAAGATTACCTGAAAAGTATCCTTCTCTCCGGCCAGATTTCCAATTCCTACTGGACCTATGCCTGGAACGATTATATCGCGAATCCCGGCAATACCACGTATTATACGATCGTGTTTACGCGCCTCCGTTCCATGTACCAGTATATCATGAACCTTTCCGAATATCAACTTTCCTAAAACAGCCTGCGCAAATGAAAAGAAGAAAATTTATTTCCGCACTGTCAGCAGCCACCGTCCTTCCCGCCTTGCTGGACGGCTATTCTTTCAGGGCCTTTGGCGCTCCGCGAATGTTACAGGCTTTGTCGGCGGCTACGAACAACGATCATGTACTCGTGTTGATCCAGCTTAGCGGAGGTAACGACGGGTTAAACATGGTAATCCCCCTGGATCAATATCCGAATTTGTCTGTTGCACGAAGCAATATTTTAATCCCCTCCGCACAGGTGCTTTCGCTGAACGGTACATCGGTTACCGGCTTACATCCATCGATGACAGGCTTTCAGCAGTTGTATAACAACGGGAAGGCTTCCATCGTGCAGGGTGTCAGTTACCCTTCACCGAATTTCTCGCATTTCCGTGCCACGGATATCTGGCTGACTGCTTCCGATAGTTCGCAGGTCCTTCCTTCCGGGTGGACCGGAAGGTATCTTGATTATGAATATCCCAATTATCCTGTGGGTTACCCGAATGCTACCATGCCTGACCCCCTGGCCCTGGAAATCGGATCCACCATTTCACTTGCATTACAGGGACCTGCCGTTAGCATGGGGATGTCGATTTCCGATCCGACTAATTTTTACAACCTGATCAATGGTATCCAGGATGCGGCGCCAAACACAAACTATGGAAAAGAGCTTACCTACATCCGGCAGGTATCCCAGCAATCGCAGGCCTATGCTTCCGTAATTACCGGTGCGGCGAACAGCATCACGCAACAGTCGCCTGCATACCCTGCGCCGGGCAGCAATCCGCTTGCCGACCAGCTCAAAATCGTTGCGCGCTTAATTGCCGGCGGGTTGCAGACAAAAATCTACATGGTAAACTTAGGCGGCTTCGATACGCATTCGGCCCAGGTCGATACTTCGGGGACGACGACGGGCAAACATGCCACACTCCTGGGCCAGCTTTCCGAAGCGATTTCCGCTTTCATGTCAGACCTGGATTTTCTGAATGTCGACGACCGTGTTGCAGGCATGACCTTCTCCGAATTCGGCCGGAGAATAATCTCCAACGGTAGCGTAGGAACCGATCACGGCGTGGGTGCGCCGATGCTGCTTTTTGGAAATGCCGTTCAGAACGGAGTCCTGGGAACTAATCCTGTAATTCCCGTCAATCCAACGGCCAACGACAACGTAGCCATGCAATACGATTTCCGCTCGGTGTACGCCTCCCTGCTGAATGAATGGTTCTGCGTTCCGCAAGCCGACCTGAACCAAATTATGCTGCAGAATTTCCAGTTGCTGCCGTTAGTCCAATCGGGCGCCTGCATAACCACAGGCATTCACGAACTCAACCAGAAAGCCGGAGAGAACCTGGTATGGAACGACCCGAACCCGTTTACCTCATCGACCTACATTACCTACAAATCAAATGGCGGCCATGTGCTCCTGCAGGTATTTAATACGGAAGGGCAAATCATTAAAACACTTGTCGATAGCGAAGTTGCACCCGGAACATATAAGCTATGGTATGAAAACGAAGGAAAAGCAGGAATGTATTACTTGCGACTGCAGAATGAAGCAATTCAGCAGGTGAAAAATATGCTTGTAGTCAGATAGCAAAGAGTTGGGAGTTGGGAGTCGGGAGTCGGGAGTTTCAGAATAATCTGCTTCTATCTACTATCTTCTATCTACTATCTTCTATCTACTATCTTCTATCTTCATACTACTTCGCCTTCTTTTTCTTCGAAGGCTTCGCTTTTTTATTGAACTCCAGGGCCAGCTTCACATAATATTCCAGTTGCTTTTTCGTCTTCAGAACGCCGGCGTCGACAAATACATACCCTCGCATGACTTTGCCGGTGAAATCCATGGGCGTACAACCGTCCCGGGTGAGTACCTGATCCGTTAAGTCCGGATCCATGCGCACCATCAGGCGTTCTTTTTCAACGCCCACGCACATCTTGTCATTCACCATAAAACAGAGTCCGCCAAACATTTTTTTCTCTTCCGTTTTTTTAGGACCCGCAGCGGCAATCATTTCCCTGACGGCATCTGCCATTTTTTCGTCGTAGGCCATGTGTTAGTAGATTGGTTTGTAGGTTAAAATTACGGTACCGCTTTTAAACGTCCGTGTTGAAATCAGCTTGAGCTCCATATTTTTCTTAAGGATACGGAACAGCGGCGTACCGTTTCCAATCAGGATGGGATCTATCATGATCTGTATTTCATCGAGGAGGCCGGCATCGGCAAAGATCGTGGCAATGGTGCCGCTGCCAAGAATGTTCATGTTCTTACCCGGCATTTCCTTCATTCTTCTCATTTCCTCGACGATATTCTCTTTGATGAGCTTCGTATTTTTCCATCCCGCCTTTTCCAGGGATTTTGAAAAAACAATTTTGTCGGCGTTATTCATCCCCGCGGCTACTACGGGGTAATGTTCTGTTGCCATGGGTGAAGTCCAGTATCCCACCATCATTTCATACGTTACACGGCCGAAGAGCAGGGTATTGCCTTCCTGGAGCATCTCTTCCGAATAATTGCTTTCTTCTCCTCCATGGCGGTGCCAGCTGATATCGTTTTCCTGGCCTTTATAGAAGCCGTTCAGGGTTGTAAATTCAAAAGCGGATAGTTTGCGCATATAGGTGGATGATTTGATAGGTAAATATCGGAATTTTGCAAGGATTTTCCACCACAGAGACACAAAAGCACAGAGTTTTGACTGGCAAATACAAAAATAAATGATTATATTACAGTCTACCGCATTGCTTGTAATACAATCTTTTAAATGTACCTCAATTGCCACTCCTTCTTCAGTTTCAAATACGGCGCCATGAGCCTTGCCGGCCTTCTTGCGGAGGCGCAAAGCAAACGGGTTTCCTGCATGGCCCTTACCGATATCAATAATACGTCGGGCATTCTTGATTTTTTCAGGCTGGCGCCGAAGCATGGCGTCCGTGCCGTAGCCGGTATTGATTTCCGGAACGGCATGGAGCAGCAATTTGTGGGACTTGCCAAAAACGCCGACGGCTTTCACGAGCTGAATGTTTTTCTTTCCCGCCATCTCCATGGCAAGGAACCCTTTCCCCTTCGCGCGCCGGAATTTAAGCAGGCCTTTGTGATCTACCCCGGCCTTTCCCTGGCCAGGGATTTTTATGCGGCGCTTCGCCCGGATGAATTCATCGGCATTCACCCGCGCGACTTTTTTAAGCTGCAATCGGCAAGCCGTACATATCAAAAGGACAAACTGGTGGCCTTATTTCCTGCCACCTTTCGCGACAAAAAAGATTTCAATGCCCATCGCCTTCTGCGCGCCATCCACCACAACACGTTGCTGAGCAAGCTTCCCGCCTCCGAGCAGGCCCGGCCCGATGAAATCCTCCGGACAGAGGAAGAGCTGAAACTCATTTACAAAGACTACCCGCAGCTTCTTGCCAACGCCCGGCAATTGCTGGAGCAATGCTCCCTGGACTTCGAATTCGGCGTCAACAAAAACAAAAAATATTTTACCGGTACGGCCAGGCAGGATTACCACAAGCTGATGAGCCTCTGCTACGATGGGCTGAAATACCGCTATCCGGCGGCCGACGACTTCATCATCGGGCGCTTTGAAAATGAAATCAAGACGATCACCGACCTGGGCTATGCTTCCTACTTCCTCATCAACCACGACATTGTGCGTTATGCACAGAGCAAAAATTATTTTTACGTGGGCCGCGGCAGCGGCGCCAACAGCATGGTGGCCTACCTGCTGCGCATCACCGACGTAGATCCCATCGACCTGGACCTGTATTTCGAACGGTTCATCAATCCCTACCGAACGAGTCCACCCGACTTCGACATCGACTTTTCCTGGAATGACCGCGACGATGTTACCGATTACATCTTTCACCGCTCCCCCTACGGCAGCGACCGCGTGGCCCTGCTGGCGACCTACAGCACCTTCCAGGAAAATTCCGTGTTGCGCGAACTGGGCAAGGTATTCGGCCTGCCCAAAGAAGAGATCGACCACCTGTCAGAGAACGAAGTGCCGGGCCGCACGTCTGATCCCAACGTGAAACTCATTTACCGCTATGCGCAGCACCTGTTTGATTTCCCCAGCCATCTCAGCGTACATGCCGGCGGCATCCTGATTTCGGAACGGCCCATGACCTATTACACGGCCCTCGACAACCCGCCCAAGGGATTTCCGCTCACCCAATTCAGCATGCTGGAAGCGGAAGATGTAGGCCTGTACAAGTTTGATATCCTCTCGCAGCGCGGGCTGGGCAAAATGAAAGATGCCGTAGCGCTCGTGAAGAGAAATCGTGCCATCGGCCTGGACATCCACGATGTGAAGCGGTTCAAGGAAGATGCCCGCATCCGGGAGAACCTTCAGCATGCCACCCTCATCGGCTGCTTCTACGTGGAAAGTCCGGCCATGCGCATGCTGCTCACCAAGCTGCGCGCTTCCACCTACCTGGATCTCGTGGCTGCCAGCTCCATCATCCGTCCCGGCGTGGCGCAGAGCGGCATGATGAGGGAATACATCCTCCGCTTTCATCACCCGGAGAAAAGGAAGTACATCCATCCCCTGATGGAAGAGCTGATGAAGGAAACGTTCGGCGTGATGGTCTACCAGGAAGATGTGATCAAGGTGGCGCATCACTTTGCCGGGTTGACTCTTGGCGAGGCCGACATGCTGCGCCGCGGCATGAGCGGCAAGTACAGGGGCCGCGCCGAATTCGACAAAGTGGAAAAAAACTTTTTTGAGAACTGCCGCGCCAGGGGACATGACGATGCCCTCACCGCCGAAGTGTGGCGCCAGATCGAGAGTTTTGCCGGCTATGCCTTTTCCAAGGGACACAGCGCCTCCTATGCCGTGGAGAGTTACCAGTGCATGTTTTTAAAAACCTATTACCCGCTTGAATACATGGTGGCCGTGATCAACAACGGCGGCGGTTTTTATGCCACGGAATATTACGTCCATGAAGCGCGTCTCTGCGGCGGCACCATCCATGCCCCCCACATCAACCAAAGCGAATACCTTACCTGCCTGTACGGCGACGACCTGTACCTGGGCCTGCACCTGGTAGCCGAACTGGAAGGGCGAACCGCCGACGAGCTCCTGAATGAGCGAAACCGTAACGGCGCCTTTCATTCGCTGGATGATTTTATGAAACGCGTTTCCGTTTCCGTGGAACAATTGCGCATCCTGATCCGCGCCGGCGCCTTCCGCTTTACAGGAAGAACGAAGAAACAACTGCTGTGGGACATCCATGCCATCCTCGGGGCAGCCCGGAAAACCGAAGTAAGCCGCGAGCTTTTTGAAGTCAGTAAAAAAGAATTTCAACTGCCCGAACTCTTCGACAGCCGCTTTGACGACGCCTTCGATGAAATTGAAATCCTGGGGTTCCCATTATGTTCGCCTTTTGTTTTATTGAAGGACTCTGCGCCTTTGCGCCTCCGCGGTGAAACCTTTTTGCCCACTGCTTCAGAACTTAAAAACCACCTCGGCAAAATCGTTTCCATTACGGGCTACTCCGTCACGCGCAAAAGAACCCGCACAAAAAAAGGAGAAGAGATGAGCTTCGGCACCTTCCTCGACCAGGACGGCCGCTGGATCGACACCACGCACTTTCCCAACGTGCTGAAGCAATACCCGTTTACCGGAAAGGGCTGCTACCTAATTACCGGAAAGGTGGTGGAGGAATTCGGGTTTTACAGTTTGGATGTGACGGAAATGAAACGGCTGGATTTTAAAACGCGGGAGGATGTAGCAAAAGAAGCCTACGCCAATCCCGGGCCCTTCGACTCCGCTCAGGACCAGGCTCGCATTCCAATTAAGCAATGATCGGATGAACTGCCGTTTCTCCCGTTAACCTCTGATGTCTCACATCCACGTTCTCCAGGTGATTCAACCCCGGTTTCTTTCCTTTTTCGATGGTACCCAGTTGTCTCAGGCTGAAAAATTCAGCTCCATTCCGGGCAGACCAGCGGATCATTTCATCCAGAGAAAAAGTTGGAATATGACCGGTGATGGATTTCATTTCGTCCAGAATGGATAACGACCAGTTCGATGCATAACTGTCGGTTCCCAGGAGGATGCGTGAAGAAACTTTTCCGGCCAGCATGGAAATATCCGGCAGGCGGTTTTCAATAAAAAGATTTGCATTCGGACAAAGGCACCACCATACCTGCGAACTGTAGCGTTCGGCCCAGTCTACATCGGCCGCGGACGTATACGTATTATGCACCAGCATAATGCGGTGGCAGCGCTGCAGGTGAACCAGCGTGGAAGCCAGCGAAGAAAATCCCGTAGGCAGGCGGCGGTTGGCGGGCAGTCCGAATTTTTTCATCGTCTCAAATAAATCTCCCTTGCCTTCCCTGAACATCAGATCCTCGCCGACGGTTTCCTGGTTGTGCAACGTCAGCAGTGAGTTATTTTCATAGGCACAGCTGTTGAGCTTTTCCAGCAACTCGACGGAAACAGAATACGGGGCATGGGGAGTGATGGAAACATCTTCCATTCCATTGTGCCCGACAAACCGGCCGGCCAGCTTAATCCCTTCATCGAAGACGGCATCAGCCCGTACCGGGTCTATGTCGAATACCTCCACAAAATTATGCCAGTGCAGAGAAGAATGCTGTTTCACCTCCAGTGTATCCAATGTATTGCAAATATCTCCTATTGCAACGATGCCATTGGTTTTCATTTCCACTTCCGCCCGGGCAATGGCCGCTTTTTTTTCACCTTCACCGGCATCATCGCGACGGGCTACAATTTCAGAAATGAACTGCATGAGCCCTTTTCCTTCCGACAAGACCCCTTTTAAATGGGAAAGTTCCAGGTGACAATGCGCATTCACAAAACCCGGACAAATAAATCCCGGAAAATTTTCAACGGCAGGAAGTCCCGGCTGGCTCAGAATTTTTTTTCCCGCCTCCGTCTCCGGATTGATGACTTCCACAATCGTACCATCCACATCAACAGCAACCACTCCGTTCACGATTGGTGGACCGGCAGCGGTAAAAAGAATGTCAGTAGAAAATATTCTCATATCGATGGTGTGAAGGTAGTAATCAAAGTCTGGTGGGAAGTTGAAGTCAAAAGTTAAAAGTCAAAAGTCAAAAGTCAAAAGTTAAAAGTCAAAAGTTAAAAGTCAAAAGTCAAAAGTTAAAAGTTCATGAGTTTAAAAGTTCAAAGTCCAGAGTCAAGTGTCCAGTGTCGGGCTTCCAGCGTCCAGATTCGTATCTTTGCTGCAAATGCATTCAAAAGACGCAAAAAAGAACATCCGCCACCTCAGCCAGGCCGAATTGGAGGCCTTTTTCCTGGAAATCGGGCAAAAAAAGTACCGCGCCCGGCAGGTCTATGAATGGCTGTGGAAGAACAGCGCCCGGACTTTTGAGGAGATGAACAACATCCCAAAGGAGATGCATACCCTGCTTGCTGAACATTTTGTGATGAATCCCGTGGAATTGGATACTAAGCAGGTAAGCAACGACGGAACCATAAAAAATGCATTCAGGCTTTACGATGATAACATAGTAGAGGGCGTTTTAATTCCTGCGGAATCGCGGATGACGGCTTGTGTATCTTCCCAGGTAGGCTGCAGCCTGACCTGTTCCTTCTGTGCCACCGGAAAACTGGAACGCATCCGCAACCTGGAAGCCGATGAGATTTACGACCAGGTGGCCATCATCCGAAAGCAGTCGATGGAGCATTATAATAAACCCTTAAGCAATATTGTTTTTATGGGCATGGGTGAGCCCCTGCTCAACTATGCCAATGTATTGAAATCCATTGAACGCATTACGGCTGATGACGGCTTGCAGATGGCTTCGCGCAGGATCACTGTTTCCACGGCCGGTATTGCCAAGATGATTAAAAAGCTGGGCGACGACATGGTTAAATTCAACCTGGCGCTTTCCCTGCATGCTGCCAATGATAAGAAGCGTGATAAGATCATGCCTATTAATGAGCACAATAACCTGGAGATACTGGCCGATGCGTTAAAATATTATCACCGCCAGACAGGCAATGGCCTGACGTATGAATACATCGTCTTCAAAGGCTTTAACGATGAAATCCAGGATGCCAAAGAGCTGGCCGAATTTTGCAAACATGTGCCCAGCAAGGTGAATCTTATTGAATACAACCCCATTGACGGAAGCAGCTTTACCAATACCAGCAACGACAAACTGGAAGCTTTCAAAGAGTACCTGGTGAGCAAACGCCTGCAGGTAAACATCCGGCGCAGCCGCGGGAAAGACATCGATGCAGCCTGCGGACAGCTGGCCAATAAGAATGAGCATGCGCATCCGAAGTTTAAGAAGACCATAACGGCATCCTGATACAGGACTTTACCCGTTTCCTGCGCCTTCGTTACCAAGACATTAGAAGGCCAATGCGCCAGCCAAAACACTTTTTGATTTTTTCCGCTACATTCGCTTTCCGCTGTTGATACGATGTCGAATCTCGACCAGATTAAAAAACCCATTGCAAATGAAATGGAAATCTTTGAACATAAGTTCAGGGATTCCATGAAAAGCAGCGTCCCCCTGCTCGACCGGATCACGCATTACATCGTGAAACGCAAGGGGAAACAGATGCGGCCCATGTTCGTTTTCTTTTCGGCCGGAATGTTCGGAGGGATCAACGAATCGACATTTCGGGCAGCTTCCCTGATTGAATTGCTGCATACGGCGACGCTCGTGCACGACGACGTCGTAGACGACAGCCTGGAACGCCGTGGATTTTTTTCGCTGAACGCCCTTTGGAAAAACAAAATTGCAGTCCTGGTGGGCGATTATCTCCTCTCGAAAGGCCTGCTGCTTTCCGTGGAGAACAAGGACTTTGACCTCCTGCGCCTCGTTTCAACGGCGGTGAAGGTGATGAGTGAAGGAGAATTGCTGCAGATTGAAAAAGCACGCCGGCTGGATATCAAGGAAGAGATCTATTTTGAAATCATCCGCCAGAAAACCGCTTCCCTCATCGCATCCTGTTGTGCCAGCGGCGCCTGTTCAGCCGGAGCGGAGGAAGAAACGATCATGCGGGCTCACCGTTTCGGCGAACTTATCGGCATTGCCTTCCAGATCAAGGATGATTTATTCGATTACGGCCCCGATGGCGTGATCGGAAAGCCTACCGGCATCGACATCAAGGAAAGCAAGATGACACTTCCATTAATCCATGCCCTGACTCAAACCGATACCTCCACGCGCAAAAAGATCATCAACATCATCCGAAACCACGCCGATGAGAATAAAAGGGTCAGGGAAGTGATTGCATTTGTTAAAGACAGTGGCGGCATTCAATACGCCACCGCCAAAATGAATGAATACCAGGCCTTGGCATTTGATTTGCTGGGTACATTTCCGGATAATACCTATCGCCAGAGCCTGAAAGAACTGGTACGGTTTACCACGGAAAGGAAGTACTGAAGCAGGAATGGAATGTTAACCCGCACACAATATTTTTTGCTCTTTGTTATCGTTTTGCTGCTTCTTGCCGTATTTACGGCACTGACGCCAGCCTTTGTGAATGTAGACCTCTTTTACCCGCAGCGTGTTGATTCCCTCTTTGTACTCTCGGAAGCACAGCAGGAACGACAGCCTGAAACTGAACCTGCCGAACCGGATACAGCAGGTATTCTTTTCAGTCCTGCTTCCCTGGGCCTTTCCTATGAAAACCTGGATGTAGTTACAGCCGACAGCCTGACGTTGAGAGGATGGTACAGCCCCTCATCCAAACCGGATGCTCCTACCCTGTTGATCCTTCACGACCTGAATGAAAGCAAAATCCGCTACCTGGATATGTTTAAACAATTGCACGATCGCGAAGTGCATATCTATATCCCGGACCTCCGCGCACATGGCAGTAGCGATGGGCGCGAGTTTACCCCGGGGTTGGTCAGCGTAAGGGATGTCCAGGCCATGCTCGACAGCCTGTTTGCCCGTCCTGAAACACAACATGTCTATATGATGGGCGCCGGGTTGGGCGCTTTCATCGCTACGCAGGCAGCGGCTCTCGACGACAGGATTTCGGGGCTGATCCTGGAGAACGGCTTTGTGAATTACGAAAGTTACCTCGACTATTATACCATCCAAAAATGGGGAAGGCTGCGCTTTGTTTTCAAGACTCCTTTTATGGTGAAGGTGAAAAAACAGATTCAAATGGATCCCGCCGACCTCGATCTTTCCGGATTGCTTGCCCTCGTGAAAGTACCGACATTATTCATTGCCGGGGGACGGGACGACTTTGCAGCAGCCTCAGAATCAGCCATATTGAAAGATTCTTCCGCAGCCCGGCAAAAAGAATTATTTTTGATACGGAATTCCTTTCATAGCAATACGGTAGAAACGGGCGACGAATATTACAACCGTATCGCGGAATTTATCGTCCGGACCATTCCACCCAAACAGAAAAAGAGCCGCTATAAAAAACTGGCCTTGCAGTGATACCTAAGGAAACGATAGAACGTATTTTTGACGCCGCCCGGATCGACGAAGTGGTCGGCGAGTTTGTGCACCTGAAAAAAAGAGGCGTGAACCTGATTGGCTTGTGTCCTTTTCATAATGAGAAGACCCCGTCCTTTAATGTTAATACGGCCCGGAATATTTTCAAGTGTTTCGGTTGCGGCAAAGGTGGCAGCGCCGTGAACTTCATCATGGAGCACGAGCACTACAGCTACCCCGATGCCCTGCGCTACCTGGCCAAAAAGTACAATATTGAAATCGCCGAAGAGCAACCTTCCCCGGAAGAAGCGATTCTTCGCGACGAGAAAGAAAGCATGATGGTGCTGAATGGTTTTGCACAAAAAACCTTTTCCGATTTCCTTTTTGAATCGGAAGAAGGCAAGGCCATCGGTCTGACCTATTTCAAGGAGCGCGGATTCAACGAAGGCACCATCCGCAAGTTTCAGCTGGGGTACTCCCTGAATGAATGGGATGCCTTCACCAAACAAGCGCTGGCGAATGCCTTTCAGCCCGAATACCTGGTAAAGACAGGACTGACTATAGAGAAAAACGATTCTCCGGATTCCGAAAAAACCACGGTGCGCCGCTTTGACCGTTTCAAAGGCCGTGTGATGTTTCCTATCCACAACCTGAGCGGCCGTGTGATCGGCTTCGGGGGACGGATTCTGAAAAAGGATGAGAAAGCAGCCAAGTACGTCAACTCTCCCGAATCGGAAGTCTACCACAAGAGCCAGGTGCTGTACGGCATGTACTTCGCTAAAAAATCCATCGTTCAGAACGACGGCTGTTTTCTGGTGGAAGGTTACACCGATGTTATTTCCCTGCACCAGGCCGGCATTGAAAATGCGGTTGCCAGTTCCGGCACCTCCCTCACGACTGAACAAATCCGACTCATAAGCAGGTATACGAAGAATATTACCATCCTGTACGATGGCGACGATGCCGGCATCAAAGCTTCGCTCCGCGGCATCGATATGATCCTGGAAGAAGGGCTGAATGTACGTATCGTCTTGTTTCCCGACGGCGACGATCCCGATTCCTACGCACGCAAGCACAGCGAAAGGGAGATCGTAAATTTCATCGCCAACAATGCGAAAGATTTTGTGCTGTTTAAAACCGGCCTTCTGCTGAAGGATGTCAGTAACGACCCCATCCGCAAGGCACAGCTGATCCGCGAAGTGGTGGAAACGATTTCACGCATACCGGATGCCATTACCCGTTCAACTTATGTGAAGCACTGCGCTTCCCTTATGGAAATCGATGAGCGGGTACTGATCAACGAGCTGAACAAACTGCGCAGGCAACACCTGAAAAAAGAAACCGGTTCAAGCGATATTGCGGAACTTCTCACGGAAACCATTAAGCCGGAACAACGCGTCGATGAATTTGATACGGATTCCCAGGAAAAAGAAATTATCCGCCTGCTGTTGAATTTCGGTAACGATGAACTGGACTTTTACGAGGAAGCCGAACCCCTGGAAGGAGAGATTGAAACAGGCAAGCGGGCATTGGTTCTCGTCAAACAACGTGTACTCAGCTATATCATCAACGAAATGTCAAGGGATGAGATTCAATTTACGAATGCCGTGCACGACAGGGTATACCGTGAAATCATATCCCATGCTGATGAAAAAGGCGAGCTGATCAGCAATTACTTTTTTGCGCATGAAGACCCGCAGGTCAGTAGCTTTGCCGTGGAGATGCTGAGCCCGCGTTATTTCCTGAGTGAAAACTGGGCCGCCAAACATGCGATTTACGTGCCGGAAGAAAAAATGAACCTGAAGGACAGCGTAGAAAAATCCATCTATCATCTGAAGAATAAAAAAGTTGCACAGATGATTGAAACGAACCAGAAAAAGATCAAAGAGGCCCACGAGCGCGGCGAAGATGTGGACGACCTGATCCGCATGCAAATGCAGCTGGACCTCGTCAAGAAAGAGATTTCGAAAATCCTGGGTATCGACGTGCTCAAATAAAAAAGCTCCGATCCTGTTTTTCAACTTCTCCGTGAACTCCGTGATCTGCTTATAAACTGCTATGCCGGAGGCAGACCCTGCTCCTGAATTTTACCACCAGACACTAAGGTCCCCTAAGATTTTAAAAATGTCGCCGAAGGAAAACAGGATGAACCTGTATTCCTAAAAAGAAATAACTTGTGGGCGTCCGTTTCAATCGACGGCAGAAAAGTTAGGCTTGGGAGTAAGTCCCTTGAATTTTTTATCGCCGGTGAGCATTTTTAAGCTGGCCACTTCCATCTCGGTGAGGAACCTCCACCGTCCGCGAGGCAAATCCTTTTTGGAAAGCCCGGCAAAATAAACGCGGTCCAGTTTTTTTACGGCATATTCAAGCTGCTCAAATATCCTGCGTACAATCCGGTTTTTTCCCGAATGAAGTTCGATGCCTACAATGGATTTGTCGCTGCCACTCCCTACATAATTAATGGCATCGGGTTTGATATAGCCGTCTTCGAGTTCCATTCCTTCCGCGATTTTATCCATATCGCCGGACTTCAGGTTTTTGTCAAGATCCACCTGGTAGATCTTTTGTACTTCGAAGCTGGGATGCGTAAGACGCCTGGCCAGTTCACCGTCGTTGGTAAAAAGGAGTAGTCCTGTTGTATTACGGTCCAGCCTTCCAACCGGGTAGATACGCTCTTTGCATGCATTGGCCACCAGGCTCATCACGGTCTTGCGGTTTTCAGGGTCGTCAGAGGTAGAAATAAAGTCTTTCGGTTTGTTCAAAAGCACGTACACCATTTTCTCCGAGCGCAAGGTTTCATTGTTGTAACGGACCTCGTCACCCGGCTTTACCTTAAATCCCATTTCAGTAACCACTTCTCCGTTTACCGAAACCACCCCTGCTTTAATCAGCTCGTCCGCTTCCCGGCGTGAACAGATTCCCGCATTGGAAATATATTTATTCAGGCGTGTTGACCCGTCGTCTTCTGAACTTTCCGTTGCAGGGCGCGGTTTTGAAAATTTCTTTTTGTCACCGTAAAATTCATGGCTCTCTTTGCGGTTCCACGGACGTTCGGGTCTTTCTCCTTCGCCTCTTCCGCGATCTTCCCTGCGAAATCCGCCACTGCTTCTTCCGGCACGGCGTTCGTCCCCTGATCCGAAATCACGTTTCGGCCTGTCGGAATAAGAAGGTTTGTCTGAACGGTAAGGACGACTTTCTCCGGATGAGCGTTCCGAAGGACGTCTTTCACCGGATGGGCGTTCCGGGCCACTGCCTCTTTCAAATCTACCGCCACCGGAACTTCTTTCCGGTCTTTCTCCCCTGGCAGGCCTATCAAACGATTTTCTTTCACCACGTTCGCCGGTCCGTCCAAAGGGTTTTTTATCCCTGTCGAATCGTCCGGAACTGCTTTTATCACCAAATTTCTTTTTGCCGGAACCGCTATCAGGTTTTCTTTCCCAGGGACTCTTCTTAAAAGTTCGCTTTTGACCCGGTCTGTCCGATGCGTCCGGACGAGGTTTTCTATCCCGGGTCCCTTCGGACCGCCCTCTATACCCTTCACGGTCAGGTCCTTTGGAAAATCTTCCCCCGGAGGTACCTGTTTTTTTGAACGGCCTGCCGGATGGCCTCTCTTTCTTGTCACCGGAAGAAAAACCGTCCCCATCCTCCCTTTTGCGGTAGCCGCCTGATGGTCTCGAATAATTCTTCTTCTCACCGGAATATTTACTGCCGGTAGACCGTGGACGCCTTGCTTTCATGGGATTGGGGATTAGGAGGGGCAAAGATACGGATTTATGCGGCCTGAAGGCAATGTGATTATGTGACAATTCGCTGATTAGCTAATGTGCCAATTAGCTAATTAGCTAATGAAGAAGGCTGGGTAGTTAAATATCAATTCTGATTAGGCATATCGACTCTTCAACAATGACTCGTCGTTTTGACGCTGCACAACGACTGTACTATCGTCCTTAATTTGAACCGATTTTTGGTACTGGGCGAAGTCCTTGCCTGCAGCTTCGTGAATACGCCAGACAGGGAAGGGACACTTTCCCTGAATGTTCGAAAAGGCATTTTTCGCCTTTGAGTTACACGCATCTATTCATTGGCTAATTAGCTAATTGGCACATTGGCTAATTAATCACCCTGTCGGATAAAAAGCATTCTCCATATGTTCCAGCTTATTGTACTGGTTGTTGAGGATGATGGAGATGATGTCGAAGCGGGATTCCTGTTCCAGCTGATGCGCTTTTAAATAAGCATCGGCGGCCTTGATAATCTGCTTCTGTTTTTTTGTGGAGACCGTATATCCCGGGCCGCTCAGGTAGGAAGACTCCCTTGTTTTCACTTCCACAAATACAATCGTATTGTCCTTCATGGCTACGATATCCACTTCGGCTTTACCAAAAACATAATTCTTGTCAAGAATTTTAAACCCCTTTTTATCGAGGTGTTCGGCAGCCATCTTTTCGCCGCGCTTACCCAGTTCAATGTGATCAGTCATGGTGCAAAAGTTAAATCCGTTTTATCGGCAACGTTCAAAGTTGCATCCCTTCCAAAGATAAGGGGAAAATTGTTTTGTATATGTCCGGATGGAAATCCGAAGAGCACAGGAAAAGTATACTCAGCTACGGCGGCGGCAATAATCTCTTCCGCCGATTTTCCGAATGGAATATCATTGTCCTTCATATCATTCATAGCTCCTACCACCAGTCCGGCAAGGTTCTGCAATTTGCCTCCGCGTTTCAGGTTCATCATCATGCGGTCGATGTGATACAGGTATTCGTCGAGATCTTCCAGGAACAAGATCTTTCCGGCAGTATCGAGATCGGAAGGCGTGCCGCCCAGGGAATACAAAATGGAAAGATTGCCTCCCACCAGCATACCCTTCGCCTTGCCTTTGCGGTTTAATTTTTCCGCAATGGGTTGTTGTTTGGATGAGGAATAACTTAATCGTTCTCCGAACAAAGTACTTTTCAGGACCCCCAGGCATTGCGGGCTGAGCCTGGGAATGTTGAGGCTCATGGGAGCATGAAATGTTTCGATACCAAAATGGCGATGCACATGCGAATGAATGACCGTGATATCACTGAAGCCGATCAGCCATTTAGGATTTTTGGCAAAACGCTTAAAGTCCAGGTTATCAATAATGCGTGCCGTACCGTAACCGCCGCGTGCAAAAAGGATGGCACTGACGGTCTTGCTGTTCAGAGCACGTTGAAAATCAGCGGTCCGCTCTTCGTCGCTTCCGGCAAACTGGTTTTCCGCTTTGAAGAGGTTCTTGCCCAACTGCACCTCCAGGCCCCAGGATTTAAGAATATCTATGCAGGGCTTCACTTCTGCTTTGGAAACCTTTCGGGCTGTAGAAATCAGCGCAACGGTATCTCCTGGTTTCAGGTAGGGTGGACGGATCATATTCTTATCTTTGTCGGCCAAAAATAGGCATTAGTTGGCGAAAAGTGGCTTAATGGCTATAAGGCGGATAAAAAGTTAAAAGTCAAAAGTCAAAAGTCAAAAGTCAAAAGTCAAAAGTCAGAAGTCAGAAGTCAGAAGTCAAAAGTCAAAAGTTAGAAGTTAAAAGGCAAAAGGCAAAAGTTAAAAGGCACAAGGCAGATTAAACATTATTAAACTTTGCGCTTTTGCGTCTCTGCGGTGAAAAGCTAACTAAAGCTAAAATCAGCAATTATTCTCTAATCCATAGATCGTAAACCATACATGTCCCGCTATACCGTCACAGCAGCATTACCTTACACCAATGGCCCGGTTCACATCGGCCATATGGCGGGAGTGTATATACCCGCTGATATTTTTGCACGCTACCTGCGCAGCAAGGGTGAAGACGTAATTTATATCTGCGGCTCCGATGAGCATGGCGTGCCTATTACGTTGCGTGCCCGGAAGGAAGGCATTACGCCGCAGCAGCTGGTGGATAAGTACCATGCTATCATCAAAAAAAGCTTTGAGGATTTCGGAATCAGCTTCGATATCTATCATCGAACGAGCGAAAAGATACACCATGAAACAGCTGCCGGCTTTTTCACGACCTTGTATGACAAAAAGGTTTTTACGGAAGAAGAAAACGAGCAGTACTTCGACGAGGAAGCCAATATGTTCCTCGCCGACCGCTATATCACCGGCACCTGCCCGAACTGCGGCAATGAAAATGCCTATGGGGACCAATGTGAGAAATGCGGTAAAAGCCTGACACCACGGGACCTTATCAACCCGCATTCACAGCTTAGCGGCAAACCTCCCGTACTTCGAAAAACCAAACACTGGTTTCTTCCTTTAGATAAAATCCAGCAGGATTGGCTCGGAGCCTGGCTGAAGAGTAAGGAAGGCGAATGGAAAAACAATGTATACGGACAGTGCAAATCCTGGCTGGACCAGGGGCTGCAGCCACGCGCTGTGACGCGTGATTTGGATTGGGGCGTAAAAGTGCCGCTTCCCGGTGCGGAAGGGAAAGTATTGTATGTATGGTTTGATGCGCCCATTGGATACATATCCGCTACCAAAGCATTGTTTGAGTCCAAAGAGAACGCATCATCTCCCTTCCCTTTTGGAAGGGCCGGGGATGGGTGGAAGAAATACTGGTGTGACAAGGACACGAAGCTGGTGCATTTTATCGGCAAGGACAATATTGTATTTCATTGCATCATTTTCCCTGCCATGTTGAAAGAGCACGGTGAATTTATTTTACCCGACAATGTACCGGCCAATGAATTCCTGAACCTGGAAGGAGATAAGATTTCCACGTCACGCAACTGGGCTGTCTGGCTGAACGAATACCTGGAAGATTTTCCCGGCAAGCAGGATGTACTTCGCTATGTTCTGACCTCCGCAGCGCCGGAAACCAAGGATAATGACTTTACCTGGAAAGATTTCCAGGCCCGTAACAACGGTGAACTGGTGGCCGTCCTCGGAAACTTCGTAAACCGCACGCTCGTGCTTACGCATAAATATTTTGAAGGCAAGGTTCCCGAACCTTCCGACATCACGGAAGAGGAGAAAAAAATCATTGAAGAATTAAAAAATAAGCCGAAGCAGCTTTCCGCACTTTTGGAGAAATACAAATTCCGGGAAGCGCTGTTTGAGCTGATGAACCTGGCGCGCACCGGGAATAAGTACCTGGCCGACAATGAACCGTGGAAAAAGCACTCCACGGATCCGAAGCGGACAGCCACCATCCTCTACCTCTCCCTGGAGATTACGGCATTCCTGGCCTATCTCATGGAACCCTTTTTGCCGAATACATCCAAAAAGCTTCTTGCCATGATGAACCTATCCAAACTGGGATGGAATGAAATCAGTCAGAAGAAAATACTTTCATCAGGGCATGAACTGAATGCACCCGAACTGCTGTTTGAAAAGATCGAAGATGATGTCATCGAAAAACAGGTGGAGAAACTGCATCGTACAAAAGATGCCAATAATACCGTGACGAAAATGGAAATTAAATCAGCGCCTGTAGCTGAGACAAAAGCCAACATCGCCTACGACGATTTCGGCAAAATGGATTTGCGCATTGGCACGATCACTGCGGCTGAGCGTGTACCGAAAACGGACAAGCTCCTGAAACTGACTATCGACACCGGCAACGAACAGCGTACCGTAGTTTCCGGAATCGCACATTGCTATGAGCCCGATAAAATAATCGGACAGCAGGTATCCTTGCTCGCCAACCTTGAACCGCGAAAAATAAAAGGCATTGAGTCTAAAGGAATGATCCTGATGGCAGAAGACACCGAAACAGGGAAGCTGGTTTTTGTTCAGCCGAAAGTCCTGGTCAAGTCGGGAAGTAAGGTCAGTTGAGAGATTTTCATTAGCTAATTAGCTAATTAGCCAATTAGCTAATGAAGAAAGCATGCCTGATATTCCAAACTGTATTATTAATTTCGCAACTCTTTATTTTTACATATTACCCTGGTCCCGTAGTTCAACGGATAGAATAGAAGTTTCCTAAACTTTTGATGGCAGTTCGATTCTGCCCGGGACTACTTGTTTTTCATAGAATCTCCTGCAATTCAATCAATTACATAGGTAATTGGTTTTAGGGGGTACGGTGCGGGGTACGAAAACTCCGTTTTTTTACGTTTTTCGGTTAATGGTGTTTGGGGAATGTCTTACCTTTCTGACACTAACACTCACCGCCATGATAACAAAAGGAAAACAATTGAAGATGCAAAACTCTGTTAAGAGTTA
>Ga0315912_10000209_pt1 | contig 124614 bp, 114 predicted proteins | sample VfabasoilMG_FD_204469 | JGI IMG/M metagenome (GOLD analysis project Ga0315912, IMG submission 204469) | Garden soil microbial communities collected in Santa Monica, California, United States - V. faba soil | ecosystem: Environmental > Terrestrial > Soil > Garden | place: USA: California... | reverse complement strand
AACTATGGACCCAATTCAAATACATCGTTCACGCAGAACCTAGATGTAATACAATACCCGGATTCTGTTGGACCGGCTTGCAATTACATCTCAAATGGATTTAATCTGGGAGGAAGATTTTGCAATAATGGTCTTCCAAATATGCCCAATTATAACTTGGGTAGAGCTTTTGGTAGTACATGCGACAGCCTTAGTCCGGTGCTCGAAGTGATGGTTGCCAAGAATAGCATTCGAGTATTGCCCAATCCTTCAGATGGAACATGCTTTTTTTCTTTGATTGATGCGTCTGATCGGATCAATCAAATAAGAATTATGAATGTGCTTGGAAGTGAAGTCTATTTCATGAGAGGAGACATCAAATCTGTTGACCTCGGCTGCGTTGAACCGGGTATCTACTTTGCTGAAATCATAACGCGGAAAAATGTCAAAGCAATTTTACGGATGATCAGGCAATAATGCTCAATTCTCTGCTCAAATGACCTCACACAATTGTTTATTGGGAATAATACTACCATTGTTTGTACGGATTTTCTCCAATGTGCTACTAGCCATTTTTATTTTTTAGGATTCTCATGAATACATTTGCTTACTACCCCTTAAAACATCCCCCCGTTTACTATTTCTTGAAAGCCCTCCGTGCTATGCTTGATTGTCCTCTTTTTGCAAAAAAATTATAATGACCGAGAATGTCCAACGAGAATTGACTAAGTTCACTTTCCGAACCAAATGTCTCCTACCCGGCCAAAACCTGCCCAACATTCCGGTTCAAAGTGTCCCCACCTTTATTTGCTACTTTTTGATTCTGTTTTTCCAGAGTTTCCGCTCGGCTTTTCCCCTTTCAAAGTTCAGTGTGCATAAATTCCTGAAAAACGACAGAGTTAGCACTTCAGTTTCCAATCCGGGGGGAAACGTATGGTAAATAAAAAAGAAGTTGACATTCACATGAAATGCCACCGGCCCACCCAATCTATTTTCCTTTCAACATGCTCATTACATCAACAAGCAGGAGACCTGCCAGGGCTCCCATTACAAGAATGGAAAGCAAGTCTACGGTGCGAATGGAATCATGATTTCCAAGTCGGGCATAGTTGGCAATAGCGAGCACCAGGAGGATGGCGAGAATGGCTCTTTTCCTTTTTTCCATTTGGCTTTTTATTGAATCGGGAAATAAATATCCGTATTCCATTTGGTTGAATCTTTTTCCATCGTGGGATCTACGATGTACTCTTCCCAGGGAGCCCCGACAATTGTCAGCTTGTTGGCGGCGATATAGTCTTTAAGTCCTGTATATACGGATCCCATATTCATATACGGACCAAAGTAACGGGCGACAACGGCGTTACCGCCTTTCCTTTCACCGGGCATAACCTTTCCATCGGCCTTGCCTGGTTTCTCGACGGGAATAGCCACATCCACTTCCCAATTCGTCTGTGAATCGGAATAGTAGATGGCGAAATGCGAACCGCTGCTGGCCAGTTTCTGTTTGGCAAGGGCAATTTCTATCTGGGCGTAATTTTGGGCGAGTTTTTCACCGATGGTCGGAATGGATACGGAATCATGTATAGCCATATAATGAGCTGGGGCGACCACTACCGTTTCGATTTTAAACGGAGCGGCAGCTTCGGCCGGCATGCTTTCAATTTTTTCTTTCAGGTTTCCCAGGCCTTTTTCAAATTCCTTCCCTGCCATGCCACTCATCATTTTCCCCATGATGTGCATAAAGGGATTCGATCCCATACTGGCATCCAGGGTCCACGTAACGCGTGTTCCGTTGCCATCGGGAGCGAGGATAAATGAGGCAAAGGCAGGCGTTGCATCTTCCATGAAATACATTTCTCTTTTAATCTTTTGATTGATAACCGCTTCAATGGTTTCCATACGTCCGGTTCCGACATCTGAATTTTCGCTTTTCCAGGATTGTTTGGATCCTACGCCGGATTCGGGCCCTTCGAATGTCAACTGTGTATTCGGATCCTTCTGCAGCCAGGGCGACCATTCGGGATCTTTTTTCATGTTGTCGAGGTAGGCATAGATCTTACCGGCATCGGCGTTAATCGTTTGGGAACGTTCGATATGCACATCAGCCGGCAACATCCAGCCTATGATGGCAGCGACGGCGACGATAATCACCAGGATGATCAGGATCTTTTTCAGAATTTTCATAGCTCTTTAGGTTTGGGATTAGTAAAGGCAAGCTACAAAATAATTACAACCTATGTCCGGATTTCTTCTTCGTTTTTATTGAAGAAGTGGTACTCCATAAAGTGGTAAGCATTGTTGGGCTTTACCGTGATTTTGGCGCCCAGCTTTTTCATCCAGTCTTTTACAACGGAGGGCTTAAAGAAACCTCCTTTATTTAAAAAAGCCTCCAGGTAGGGATGGACCATCACATTCAGTGACTTTTCGTTCTGCTCTTTCACAAAATAACGCAGGTTGTTTTCGATTTCATCGACGAGGAGGATGCTGGCTTTAATTTCTCCCGTGCCGTCGCAGGCGGGGCATTTTTCTACGGTCGTGATATTTGTCTCGGGACGCACACGCTGGCGGGTAATCTGCACGAGTCCGAACTTGCTGGGAGGCAGGATGGTGTGCTTGGCCCGGTCTCGTTTCATTTCCGCTTTAATCTTGTCGTAGAGGAGCTTGCGGTTATTGGTAGAATGCAGGTCGATAAAATCGACGACGATGATTCCACCCATATCACGCAGGCGAAGTTGGCGGGAAATTTCGGTGGCCGCATCCATGTTCACCTGTAGTGCATTGCTTTCCTGGCTTCCGTCGGCACCGGCCTTGACCCGGCCGCCGCTGTTCACATCGATCACGTGAAGGGCTTCCGTATGTTCTACAATGAGATAGGCCCCGCTGGACATGGCCACGGTCTTACCAAAGGCTGCTTTGATCTGTTTGTCGACGCCAAAATGGTCGAAGATGGGAAGTTTGCCTTTGTACAGGTTTACAATGCCTGTTTGTTCAGGCGCAATTCCATTGATGTAACTCTTGATTTCTTCAAAAAGGGTGGCATCGTTGACATGGATGCTGTTGAAGTTGGGGTTCAGCAAGTCACGGAGGATGGTGGATGTCCGGTTAAGCTCGCCCAACACGCGGTTAGGCGGCTTCATGTGAGACAACTGATCAATGCAGCCTTTCCATTTTGCCACCAGTTCCTGGATGTCTTTGTCGAGATCAGCCACCTTTTTGCCTTCGGCCACGGTACGCACGATGACGCCGAAATTTTTCGGCTTAATGCTTTGTGTCAGGCGTTTCAGGCGTTGTCTTTCTTCGGCACTTTTAATTTTCTGGGATATTGAAACGGTGTCGTAAAAGGGAACCAGCACGACATACCGTCCGGCCAGTGATATTTCTGAAGTGATTCGGGGACCTTTGGTGGATATAGGTTCTTTGGCAACCTGCACGAGTACCCACTGGTTCGATGAAAGTACATTGGTAATTTTGCCGCCCTTATCGATATCTTTTTCAATCTGGAAATCGGCCAGGCTGGCATCGGGACGTTTTCCCGTAGTGGCCTGTTTGATTAGTTTTTGCAGGGATTGTACCTGGGGGCCGAGATCGAGGTAATGCAGGAAGGCATCTTTCTCATGACCCACATCCACAAAGGCTGCATTCAGGCTGGGTATCAGCTTTTTCACCCTGCCGAGATAAATATCTCCGACAGAAAAGCGCTGATCTTTTTTTTCGCTGTTTAACTCAACTAAAACTTTGTCTTCAACTAAGGCAATCGTAACCTCTTGAGGCGTTGAGTTAATAATAAGTTCACTGTTCAATTCAATTTCTTTTTAGTCCTTCCTTCATAGGGAAGAGACGGGAGTTTACCCGGTACCTGCTATATATACGTGATCTATATCGAATAGCCTGCTACTGGAAAACTATCGGTCGTGCCCTGCGGCGGCAAGTGGGAAGAAAAGATCGAAGAAAACATTTCAAACGGCGCTCTTTCAAATGACAGGCGACTCATCGCAAGTCAAAATAGAATAAAAATAAGAGCGAACCTTGCAGGCTGTCGAAATGGTGTTCATCCTTCCGCCGTTCAATAGGGCGGAAGGATGAACAATAATTTTACTTCTTCTTATGTCTGTTTTTCCGAAGACGTTTTTTACGCTTATGCGTAGCCATTTTATGTCTTTTTCTCTTTTTTCCGCTTGGCATAGCCAGATAATTTTAATTGTTATTTAACTGATTTAATAAATTATTTGTTTCGTTAATCATGGTCACATCGGCCGAAGAGTTCTTGAATTTTTCAAAATTCTCAGCCGCTTTCGCCTTGTTGCCCTGCATCATGTAGGCTTTACCAATCATAAAGTACATTTCCGTGCGAGCAGGGTTCAGGGCCACTACCCTGGAAAACCGCTCCACTGCCTTGTCGTACTGTCCCGAACGGACAGAAAGGATGCCGAGATTGAACAGGGCATTCTCATGATCCGGATTTTTTTCAATCACTTCGCGCAACAGCATGATGCCTTTCATCGGCTCGCTGGTGCCTTCCGCGTAACAGAGGCCAAGATCGGTTTTTGCATCCAGGTTATCCGGGTTTAACTGGATGATTTTCTGATAGCTGCTGATCGCTTTCGCTACCATGGTAGAACGAATGACAGAATCGGGTGCCGACTGGAAAGCGTCGAAGTAACGGTATGCTGCCTGTTCCCAACTGCTTTCGTTTTGATCTTTAACTGCTTTTTGCTCAGCGTAATAGGCTGCGATCGCCGGTTGCTTGCGGGCATCCCAGAGATGAACCAGTGAATCCATAAGCAACAGGTTATCAGGATGCGCAGATACCTCTTTCTCAATACTTTCAACCTGCGCAGCATCCTCTGAACTAAGCGCTGACTTCGCTTGCATCAGCGCGCTCTTAAATGAAAACTGTCCTGGAGCCTTTTCCGAATGGCTTTCACTTTTAAACTGTGGTGCCAGGTAAAGCGCTGCTGTCAGAAGTGCTGTTCCGGCCACCAGTAAGATCTGCGTGCTTCTAGCCGAAGAACTCATACTTTATTTTACTACGGTCGCCTCTTTCTTTGCCTTGGCATTCTTTACTTTATTGGCAAAAGTCTTGGCAGGCTTAAAAGACGGGATATAATGCTCAGGAATAATGATCGTGGTGTTCTTTGAAATAATTCGTCCGAGTTTTTGAGCTCTTTTCTTTACGATAAAGCTCCCAAAACCACGGAGATAAACGTTTTTGCCTTCGGCCATGGTGTTTTTAATCACCTTCATTGCTGCTTCTACCGTCTGGAGGGCGATGGCTTTTTCAATACCGGTCTTTGTCGAAATCTCATTAACTAATTCTGCCTTTGTCATTTTAGATGAATTGATTGTTAAGGTTTTAAATAGGGGGTGCAAAGATAGTTTTTCGTTTTAAATTGAAAAATAGAATCGCAATTACTTCACAGATAAGTAGGTGCTTTAACGATTTAAGGCTGAATTTACTTAGAAAATGAGGGTATATCCCTAGTATTAGCGATAGAACCCACCCTGGTAAGGCGCGGGGATAAAGCCCGTGGTACTATTGATAATTTAATTCAAAAACACCCTTTTTGGTCAAAAAAATGGACATTTATAGGTCCCAAACGGAGGAACGCTTATTTCTCACATAGTTCTTCAGCTTCAGCCAGAAAGCGAGGATCATATAAATAATGATGGGCGAACCGGCAGTTAGAAAGGTGGCATATATAAAGAACAGTCTGATGACAGAAGTCCGCATATCCAGTTTCTCTCCAAGCCAGGTACAAACGCCAAAAGCCTGTCTTTCAAAATATTCTCTGATGTCCTGGATTAAATTCATGGCATTTTACTGATTAACGTTTTTCCGATGCTGCAATTTACGCAATTTTTAGGTTCGCAGTAACATGTTTTTAGCTGGAGTAAGGCCTGGGATTGTCCGGCATGAACAGGGTCAATTCCATGCTCTCTCCATTTCCGGATCACCTTGTTATCCTCCGGAGGAATTTCTTCCATGAAACGCAAGGCCCTTTCACATTTGTCTTCTTCCTGTTTGAACTGACCATACGCAAAAAGAAAAGGCAACACCGTATTGACCAGCAGGGAATGAAAGAAATCTCTGCCGATCCCTTTTTCAACGGGAGCAGATTCTGTGCTGAACCGGTAATGGTTTTTCCAGAAGGAAGAAACATTTCCGACGAACAGGCTTTGCAAAGTTTCGTACTTTTTAGCCTCCAGGATACGCGAAAAAAAATCCGGGTGGTCATGCATGAAGGCCGCCAGTTGCGCCAGGCGTACGGTCGGAAAGGAAGAAGGGCGCAGTCGCAGAAATTTCCAGGAGGCGTAGGCTACAGGAATAAGTTTGAACTTGGCGCGGAGGAACCGGTATTCCCTGTAAAGATCCCTGGCATAAGGGTCCTTCATTTTCGGTTGCAGCATGCCGGCCTGCCCGTAGAACAGCGCTTCCACCTGCAACTGCGAATCCCGGTGCTTGCGGATAACCTGCAGCGGCAGCGACCTGGCCAGTGAAAAAAAGGTATCGGCATTGACCTTCAGTCCGAAAGTAAAGGCCAGGCGCTGATAAAAGGATTCTTCCCAGTCGTAGCCATTTTCTTCAAGCAGCCGGGCAACCATTGCGGTCTTGCTCTGAAGACGTTCAAGCAGCAGGGTGTCCAGCCAGGCTGTTACCGTCAGCGGCGGAACTTCTTTCAGTCGATGACTGCAGGAAATCCATTGCAGGCTGCTCACAAGCTCCTGGTAGTTGTCCCAAAGCCTGGGATCAAAACGATCTTTCAGTTCCAGGGCGGGAAGACTTCCGGATTTGTTGCCCGGAATTTTTCGGTCGTTTTCATAGACGACATGCAGTACGACATTGTCATAGGCCGGATCACCGGAATGACCGTGGCTGTTCCAGGAGGAAGACCTGAAATGCAACTCAACATGGCCGGCCCAGAGCGTATCGCCGATTTTTATCCGTGCATCCAGGAAATCAGGACCGGCATCCGTATTGTGCCGGCCGGCGTTCAGGACTTCGATGCGCTCGCCGTCGGTAGAAAACAGGTTGTCTTTTGAGAAGAGACGGTACTTCCACAGGTAATGGAGAAAAGATTCTGTCATGGTTGAAAAATTTTAGCATTGAAAAAAGTTTGGGAGTTCAGAAGTTCAAAAGTTCAGAAGTTTAGGAGTTCAGAAGTTCAAAAGTTCAGGAGTTCGGAAGTTCAAAAGTTGAAAAGTTGAAAAGTTCAATGGTTCAAAAGATCGATGGTTAGAACAAAGTTAGGGCGGTTGCCACCCTGAAAAAACGGGAGAAATGTGATTACAAAAGTGACTTCAACAGCTGTTCCATTTGTTGCTGAAGTTTTAAAGCTTCGGCTCTTGCGGCCTTTGCAAAATCGGTTCCTGGAGACGCATACAAAACCTGGCGGGAAGCATTAACCAGGAGTCCGCATTGTTTATTCATGCCATTTCTCGAAATCGCTTCCAGGTCACCACCCTGTGCGCCCACGCCGGGCACCAACAGGAAGTGATCGGGTACATAGCTACGGATTAATTTAAATTGTTCGGGACGGGTAGCTCCCACCACATACATCATGTTGTCGGGATTGCCCCAGGTACTGGAAATCTCAAGGACTTGTTCGAACAAACGTTTGTCCTTTTTTTCGCTCAGCTCCGACAACTGAAAATCATCAGCGCCCGGATTTGAAGTAAGAGCGAGGAGGATGACCCACTTGTCTTTGAAAGCTAAAAAGGGCGTGACGGAATCGCGCCCCATGTAAGGTGCTACGGTGACCGAGTCAAAAGAATAATTTTTGAAGAAGGCCTGCGCATACATGCCTGACGTATTGCCGATATCGCCGCGTTTGGCATCGGCGATCGTAAAAACACCTTCCGGAATAACGGCCATCGACTTTTCCAGGCTTTGCAGGCCCTTCGCGCCAAGGCATTCGTAAAAGGCCAGGTTGGGTTTGTAAGCCACGCAGAGATCGTGCGTCGCTTCAATGATCTGCCTGTTAAATTCAAAGACCGGGTCGGCTTCCTTCAGCAGGTGCTGCGGAATTTTAGCCAGGTCCGTGTCCAGCCCGATACAGAGATAGGATTTCTTCTGTTGAATTTGTTGGTAAAGTTCCGCACGGGTCATTCGGTGAAATTATTAATTTATTTACTTGCAAAGAAAAAAGATGACCGGACTCTGGATACTGGACTCTGGACTCTGGACTCTGGACTCTGGACTCAAGACCATCTAGTGTCTAATATCTTGCGTCGAGCATCTAGGGTCGTCTTAACCAATAAAGAACATTTATTATATGCAGGAAACATCCGACAAAAAGAAACTATCTCTCCTGGATTCCACAACCATCATCATGGGTTCGATGATCGGTTCGGGAATATTTATTGTGTCGGCGGGGATTGCCAGGCAGGTGGATTCACCAGGGCTGCTTATGATGTCCTGGATCATCACCGGTGTGATTACCGTGCTGGCCGCACTTAGCTACGGCGAGCTGGCAGCCATGTTTCCACGGGCTGGCGGTCAGTACGTTTACCTTCGGGAGGCTTACAATCCCTTGTTTGGATTTCTTTACGGCTGGACCTTGTTCACAGTAATCCAGACAGGCACCATTGCCGCCGTGGCTGTGGCCTTTGCCAAATTCACCGGCGTTTTCTGGCCGGAGATTTCTGCGACGAATAGCATGCTCAGCATGGGGTCCTTTCATATAACTACGCAACAGCTATTGGCCATCCTGGTAATTGTATTGCTAACCATCTACAATTACAGGGATGTGAAGACAGGGGCATTGCTTCAGAATATTTTTACCATTACCAAGGTAGCAGCCCTGCTGGCCATTGTCCTGCTCGGAATTTATTTTGGTCTCAACGGGCATGGTACGACGGAGAACTTTACGCCCCTGTTTCCCGAAAACATGACCTGGATGACCATCGGCATTTTTGGCGGCGCTTTAACGGGTTCCCTGTTTTCTGCCGACGCCTGGAACAACATAACGTATACGGCAGGTGAAGTGCGCAACCCGAAACGGAACCTGCCACTGTCGTTGTTTATTGGGACCTCTGTCGTGATTCTCCTGTACATCCTCGCCAATTACGCCTATGTCTTTGTATTGGGAATCGAAAAAATAAAGGTGGCTGAAAATGACCGGGTAGGAACGCTGCTTATGGAAACGATCCTGGGCGACAGCGGAAAATTCATGATGGCGGCACTCATCATGATCTCCACTTTCGGATGCCTGAACGGCGTGATACTTACTGCAGCCCGTGTTTACTATGCCATGGCCAAGGACGGCCTTTTCTTTAAACAGGCCGGGACCCTGAATAAAAATGCCGTGCCTGCCAAATCACTTACCATGCAATGCATCTGGGCCTGCCTGCTGTGCTTTTCCGGATCCTACGGCGACCTATTGGATTATGTGATGTTTGCCGTGATGATTTTTTACGTGCTGACGGTTACCGGCCTGTTTATCCTGCGGGTGAAAAGACCTGATGCGGAACGACCTTATAAAGCGATAGGTTATCCTATCCTCCCGGCCATCTATGTTTTAATGGCATTGGCAGTGGCTGTATTTATGATTATGAATAATGGAACCAACTGCCTGTGGGGAGCCGTGATTATGCTGGCGGGGGTGCCGGTATATTTTTTGGTGAGGAAAAAAGAGATTTCCCCCAATGTGAAGTGACATTCATTTTTCTACAGTTGAATTCTGGAATCTTTAGCGAATGAAGAATTTCGCATGGAGGGTTGAAGCAACATCTTACTAAATAACGATGAATGAACTGTTTTCTGCACGCAACCCTGATTGTCAGTTTCTTCCAGAATGACGAAAGCAAAGCAAATACCGATATGAATTAATATGCATTTCATCAGTATCACACGGAGTTCACGGAGGGACTGTTGAAAGAGCATGATTTAGTACTAATGCCGATTACGGAGTTTTCTGCAAAGAAAAATAACGGAAATAAAAAAATCCCGCCTCGCTATGTTTCGAGACGGGATTTAAAGTAGTTCTCTCTACTACAATAATCAGTTGGTTCCTGATTTTGTGTCTTTCTTTGAAGCTTCAGCTTTAGCTTTGTCAGTTCCTTTAGCCTCAGCTTTTTCATTCGGACCGCAGTTCTTCATCGCTTCTTTACTGCAGGATTTTGAAGATGACCGGCAGCAGCCGTGTTGTTTGGCGGCCGGAGCGTCAGCCTTAACCGCTTCTGTCTTCGTTGCTTTTTCATCAGCCTTCGGAGCGGTTTGTGCCAGGGAAACATTGACGGCTACAAAGCAAACGACGGCAAGAATGGATAGGATCTTTTTCATTATGTTATGTTTTGATACACCAAATGTACAATAAAAAGTAGGCAAGATCAACAGGGGATGGGGATCTTTAATGAATATTTAACTTTTCTTCATAATTGTTAATTCTGCCCTTTCAGCGCAAAATACACACCCCTGGCCTTTCTCAAGAGGGGATTATTCTCTTCTTCGAAGAGATAGATAAAGCCGCTACCGGGAAATTAAGCATCAAATTGGATCGGTCCCTGATCATAGTCCCTGCCTGCCGATTCGCGAATACGGCAGCCACGGGCTACGTTCATGGCAGCTTTGTGAACCGTGACTGTAAACAGTAAACTGTGGACCGTGGACTGTCGACCCTTCGGCTACGCTCAGGGCTTCGCTATTCAAAAGCATTAATTCCCGTCACATCCATACCTGTAATCAGGAGGTGGATGTCATGCGTTCCTTCGTAGGTGATGACACTTTCGAGGTTCATCATGTGGCGCATGATGGGGTATTCGCCGGTAATGCCCATGCCGCCGTGGATCTGGCGGGCTTCGCGGGCTATCTGCAGGGCCATATTTACGTTGTTGCGTTTGGCCATGGAAATCTGTGCCGGCGTGGCGCGGTGTTCATTTTTCAGAACGCCCAGGCGCCAGGTCAGCAGCTGTGCTTTTGTGATTTCCGTAATCATCTCGGCCAGCTTTTTCTGCGTCAATTGAAAACCACCGATCGGGCGGCCGAATTGTATACGTTCCTTGGAATAACGTAAGGCCGAATCGTAACAGTCCATGGCTGCGCCAATCGCTCCCCAGCTGATACCATACCGGGCGGAGTTCAGGCAGCCTAGCGGACCTTTCAGTCCTTTGACATTGGGTAGTAAATTTTCTTTAGGCACCTGTACATTATCAAATACCAGTTCGCCCGTGGCGCTGGCGCGCAGCGACCATTTGCCGTGGGTTTCGGGCGTGGTAAATCCTTTCATGCCACGCTCCAGGATCAGGCCGCGGATAATGCCTTGTTCGTCCTTGGCCCAGACTACGGCGATGTCAGCAAAGGGAGCATTGCTGATCCACATTTTGGAACCGTTCAGTAAATAATGGTCGCCTTTGTCCTTTATGTTGCTGAGCATGCCGGCAGGGTTGGAGCCATGATCGGGTTCGGTAAGGCCGAAGCATCCCATCCATTCGCCGCTGGCCAGCTTGGGAAGGTATTTCTTGCGTTGTTCTTCACTTCCATAAGTAAAGATAGGATACATCACCAGGGAACTCTGTACGGATGCCGTAGACCGAAGCCCGGAATCACCGCGCTCAAGTTCCTGCATCACCAGTCCGTAGGAAATCTGGTCCAGGCCACCGCCGCCGTATTCCTGCGGGATATACGGACCAAATGCCCCGATTTCGGCAAGGCCTTTAATCCACTGCTTTGGAAACTGCGCTTTCTGGCAGGCTTCTTCCACGACGGGGGAAACTTCTTTTTTCACCCACTCCCGTACACTGTTTCGTATCAGCTTATGTTCTTCGGTAAGTAATTCATCCATCAGGAAATAGTCGGGTGCCTGGAAGCGGTCTTGTGCCATATTAGTTTATAAGTTTAAGAGTTCAATAGTTCAATAGTTCAATAGTTCAATAGTTCAATAGTTCAATAGTTCAATAGTTCAATAGTTCCGTAGTTCAATAGTTCAGTAGTTCAGTAGTTCAGTAGTTCAGTAGTTCGAGAGTTTAATAGTTCAATAGTTTTCGGGTTGGTTGTTGGATATGGACCCGAAAGTTTATTGCAGCAGGGGAGTTTGGGGATCGCAAAAGTAGAGAAATTTAGCATAAGCGTTCAGCCCGGGAAAGGCGGGATAACCAGTCCTGCCGGATCCCCTTTAAATCCTCAATATTGACCGATGTAACGAACCCTTTTTATTGAATTTTAGTATAAAGTTCATTCGGGAAACAACTTCCCGCATTCTCATTTTTTGAGAACCTGGCCATGGACATTGTAAAAACACGGAAACGATTAGGCATTATTTTTCAAGGAGTTGCCTTGAATGTATCAGCGCCTGTGTTCTCCCTGTTTATTTCCTGGATGGTGATCCATCTTCAAAATGCACGGTTGTGGGGGGAGTTCGTAAAGGTGCAGGTATGGGTACTGATTGCCGTCCAGTTCTTTGCTTACGGCAATAAAGATTACCTCCTGCGTGCCTTCAGCAGAAACCCGTCACGGATAGATTACTGCTGGAGCCGGAGCTTCTTCAGCCGGGCAGTCCTGTTGTTGGTCTGCGCCGTGGTATTTCTCAGTGGCTCCTTTGGGCTGGCTTTAAAAGGCTGGATCCTTGCCTGGGTCATTGTACGGTTTGTTTACCAGAGTTTTGATGTGCTCGTACTTTATAACCGGAAGTTCTATGTAAGCATGGCAGCGGAGGCCATTGGTTTGTTACTGCTGTTTGTGGCCCTTGCCAAACCCATGTCGAATCCGACGCTGGGCATGTTGCTGAAAGTGGTGGTGATTGCCGACATGCTGAAAGCCATATTTATCCTGCTGGTCTTCCAGGGCTCATTCAATTTTTCTTTTTTCGAAAAGTTCAACCTGGGATATTTCAAAGGCGCCTTTATGTTCTTCCTCCTGGGTCTCACCGCCTTGCTGTCCACGCGCATGGATCAGCTTTGCGTAAATTATTTCATGGCGCCGGCAGCCATTGCCAAGTACCAGGTCTTTATGGCGCTTTGCGGATTTATGCAGCTGGGAGCGTCACTTGTACTTTCTCCTTTTATCAAAAACCTCTTTCGTCTGCAATCCGACAGTTTCCGCAGCCTGTCGACGCGGTATCATAAGGCCGGCATGTTGCTTGCTTTAGGCCAGGTTCTCCTGGTCCTGGTAATTACGCGGTGGATGTTTCATTTCTCATTTTCCCCGGCCATGTATGGATTTGCCTACTTATATATCCTGGCCTTTTATTTTTACTATACGGAAATGATCGAATACACAAAACGGAACAGGCAGCATGTCGTCGTGCTGATCATGTTAAGTTGTAGCTTCCTGAACCTGTTCCTGGCCAGTATGCTGATCCCCGGTTTTCAGCTGGAAGGGGCCTTGTTGTCCGGCGCTTTGTCGCAATGGCTTATTTACTTTTTATTTGTGCTGGCTGCAGGCAAAGTAAAAAGAGCCGGCCGTTTATCCTATGCTTAGTGTCGTCACGCTAACCTATAACCGGGCAAACCTGGTTGAAGAAACTATTCGCTCCGTTTTAGCCCAGGATTTTGCCGACTTCGAATACCTCCTGGTAGATGATGGTTCCACAGACCACACCGAAGAAGTGATCCGCAGTATCGGGGATGCCCGGTTGAAGTATTTTCGGTTGCCTCATTCGGGAAAAATCAGCGCGCTCAGGAATTTCGCGCTCCGGCAATCGAAAGGAGAGTTCATTGCTTTCATCGATTCTGACGACAGCTGGGAAAGCCATAAACTTGCTGAACAGGTGAAAGCCATGCAGGCAAATCCTTCCCTTGGATTTGTTTTTTCCGACGTGCTGCTCATGGAAGGCAACGTGCAAAGGAAACTTGCCTTTTCCGCAGCGCATACACATTCAATCCCGACATCTTTTTTGCATGAGATCCTCGCCAACCGGCTCTCCATTTACCCGTCTTCCCTGCTGTTCAGGAAAGAAGCCATTGAAAAAGCGGGCCGCTTTAATGAAGATATGATTGCAGGTGATATGGACCTGGTTACGCGTGTTGCCGGACTTTACCCGGGATTCCTGGTGCCATCTTTCCTGGTGAAAATTAAGATGCATGATCAGAATCATTCGGTATCACACGAGGTCGAAGCGCATCTCGAACGAATCAGTACGCTAAAATACTTCCGCGAAAGGAAAATGGTCAATGCATTCATGTACAGGAAGGTCACGGCATTTCATCTTCGCTACCTGGCCGGACTATACATGGCATCGGGAGACCGTACCAAGGCGCGGGATTATTTTTTCCAAAGCCTCCTGTTGAATCCTTTAAGCCGGAAAGGAGTTGCAGGCTGGATACAGACTACCATAAAGGGATAAGGTGTTTTTATTTTGATCTTTGTCGAATGACCAGGGATTCAACGATCATTTCCGGTAATAAGGGACGTTTGTTTTTACTGCTGCTTTTCGTTTACCTGGCCTATTACCAGGTTGACAAAGGCATCCTGCCCGGCATGCAGATGCAAAGTGATTTCCCGAATTATTATACGTCGGCAAAACTGGTTGCCACGCATGCCAACCTGGACAGTTTGTATAACAACCGCTGGTTTAACGATGAAATTAAGAAGCAAGGAATGGATGGGGGAGGGAAATTCGCCCCGTTTACTCCTCCAACAGCTTTTGTCATGCTTCCATTTGTTTCTTTTGATCCGCTCACTGCCAAGCGAACCTGGATGGTTGTCAATGTGCTGTTGCTATTCCTCTGCGGATGGTTGCTATGCAGGAATATTCCGGTTTATTATCTATTCGCTCTCGTGATGGTTCTTTTATGCGGAAGGGGGCTGGTAAACAATTTATACCTGGGACAGGTTTATCTCCTGGTCCTCAGCCTTACCTTGTTCGGCTGGCAACTGATCAGCGGAAACAGAACATTCGCAGGAGGATTTTGCTGGGGCCTTGCCGCATCGGTTAAATTGTTTCCTGCAGTTTTTGTCCTGCCTTACTTATGGAAACGTGACAGACATATACTGACGGGTTTTGCTGCGGGTTTCATCCTGCCATTTATCCTTGCAACGATGGTAATGGGAAGCCAGGTCATGACCGATTATTTTTCTATACTGACTTCGCATTTAAACGGGAAGATTGAAGGACAGTCGCCATTTGCCTTTCAATTCCAGTCCTGGAATGCATTGCTCCGCCGGATTTTTGTTTTCGATACCATGGATAATCCGGAACCATTCTATTCTTCGTTGGTATTGTTTGAAGTGTTACGCGTTGCCGTATATGCGGTTATCGTGGGCGTTACCGCCAGGGTCCTTTACCAGGCGAGAAACCACAAAATGGCCGTTCCATTTTCAGTGGCCCTTGCCGGCATTGCTGCTTTTGAAATTTTGCCGGCATCGGCCAGCTACCATTTTATCCTGTTGCTGCTGCCTCTGATGCTGCTCATGCATGCGCTGGAAAACAGGATGGATAAAACGCTTCTCCTGGTTTCCTTCGGGCTGATAGGCTTTCTTCCTCAGTGGATACTGGATTACCTGTCACCCGGACTGTTTGGTTTATTTTCCCGGCTCTTTCTCGTTACTGTTTTTTTCATCATTTCCTTGCTCGCGGTGAAGAAGGAGTTGAAAATCACATTCCCTCCGTGAGCTCCGTGCGAAACAATTCATTCGGTATGGAATCCTTCTTACTAGTCTTTGCGAGATGCTTACAGCAGGCCTCAAAAACTTCCCCGACGCTGATCTGCTTCATACATTGGTTATCTCCACCGCACGGTGATACGGGATGCAGGTGAACACAGGGGCTGCAATGGATATTTTTATAGATCACCGTTGCATTTTGCGGCATGGCGTAATGCATGGGAGATCCGGGCCCGAATAAGGCTACCATTGGGGTTTGCAGGGCCATAGCCAGGTGCATGGGTCCGCTGTCATTCGTTACCATCAGAACGGAATGGGCGACCAGCGAAGTAAATTCACGCATCGAAAGCCTTCCGCTGGTATCTAGGATGCGATTCGAATAAAAGGAATGGATGCCTTGCATCACCGATTGCACATGGTGGCGTTCGGAAGAGGACCCGGTGAGCACCACGGTATGTTCAGGGAACTGCTTAAGCAGGAATTCGATCAGGCGGGTAAATTTTTCTGCCGGCCAGCGTCGCTCCAGGCGCAAATCGGAGGCGTTGGGATTTACAATTATATACGGCGATGCGATGGAATTGTCACCTGGAACACCCGTTGAAAAGCGATACAAGTGATGATGTAATTTAATGACGCCGGACAGTTTTGCAAGTGAAAGGTAAGCCCCTGATAAAAGAGGTTGTTTCATTAAATCAACAGTGGAAGTATAAACAGGCTCCCTTATATGATCAGGTCCTTCCAGGAGTCCCAATCGCCTCCTTGAAAAGGAAAGCGCCGCCAGGCAGGTGCAGAACCGGGAATACACTTCGAGGTCGAAATACAAATCAGGACGTACTTTCCAAAAATGAAAGATTACTTTGACCATTGAAGTGAGGCCGGAAAGGAAATCTTCTTCCTTCACAAGCAGGAGCTTATCAATACATTTTATTTCATCGAGGATGGCTTTGTTCTTTTCCGCCGATACAAACTGGATCTCCGCATCAGGGAAATTCTCTTTTAATGTGATTAGCAAAGGGGTAGATTGCAATATGGTTCCCATGCCCATCAGCTTGCAGACCACAATCCTGCGGACTGGCACCGTTTTCTTTTCGCTCACAAAAAAATTCCGGCAGCGGTAAAACAAAGATGCCAACCCAATCAACGGGAGTCCTGCGTACTTATCAATCCGGATTTTCTGTACAGTCTTCACAGATGTTCTAAAGCCTAAAGATACGCGGTTAACCCAGAATAATACTCAATTAGCTAATTAGCCAATTAGCTAATTGACTAATTTTACCCATCATGTATTCCCTGCTTCAAAAAGCAAATATCAAAATAGCACCGGGTCACCTGATGTATGCGCCGCACTGGCTGGTGCTGGGAGTGAACAACCTTTGCAACCTGCATTGCAAGATGTGCGATGTGGGCACGGGGTACAGCGAAAGCAACTTTTATCATAACCTGGTTGGCGCCCAGCCGCTGAATATGCCGTTGGAGCTGATCCAGAGGATCATGGACCAGGCATCTTTGTATTTTCCTAAAGTAAAAATCGGGTATGCCTTTACAGAGCCGATTATCTATCCTCACCTGGTAGAATCCCTGCGCTATGCAGCAGGCAAGGACTTGTACACCACCATCACCACAAACGGTTCGAAACTTCCCGCACTGGCAAAGGATCTATGCCGGGCCGGACTCAAAGAAATCTTTGTTTCGCTGGATGGTCCGCCCGACGTGCATAATGCAATTCGTGGGAATAAACACTCTTTTGAATGGGCTTTTGACGGCATTGAAAAAGTATTGGCCATGGGAAAGGCGGCCCCGAAAGTTTCCGTGTTTTGCACCATTACTGAATGGAATGTAAACCGGCTCGTTGAATTCGCTGAATTGTTCCGTCACATCCCGCTATTCAACATGGGTTTTATGCATACGAATTTTACCAGCGATGCGCATGCCGCTTTGCACAATGCCAAGTTTGGAATGAATTACCCTGCCACGGCTTCCAATATGAAGGAAGTGCATATGGAGCAGATGAATTTGCCGGCCTTGCTGGAGGAAATCCTGGATTTGAAATCACGAAAGATTCCTTTCCCGGTTACATTTTCACCGGAAATAGCTTCCCTGGAACAACTGGAAGTTTTTTATAATCACCCGGAGAAAAAATGGGGAAGGGTTTGCAACGATGCTTTCCGGAATATCATGATCAAGTCCGACGGTTCGGTGATTCCCGCGCATGGGCGATGTTACAAAGTAGAAGCCGGAAACCTGTACCGGAATAACCTGAAGGAAATCTGGAATTCGAATGTGTTGGCAGCTTTTCGGAAGACACTCATGAAAGAAGGCGGTTTGCTGCCTGCTTGCAGCAGATGCTGTAGCGCGTTTTAAGGACACTGGATGCTGGATGCTCGACCCTGGATACAGGAAGATAGATACTGGATTGGAATCTTGAATTCTTAAAATCTCAAAATCTCCAAATCTCCAAATCTCCAAATCTCCAAATCTCCAAACATTGTCCTTCGTAGCTTTAGCGAAGAAGGAATCCTCACCTTCTTTTATAGATGATAACATCCCCGTAAATATTGGAATAGCGATTTGCCAAGGGTTGAAAATTGGTTTTTAATTGTTGTTCCCAGGCTTTGGAAAAGGAATCGTAATAGGGCCGGCTGAAAAACCGCATCCAGTTGTCGAAGCCGCCGAAGATGACCAGGTAGTCCGGGTTTATTTCATGCATAATATTTTGAAGGTTGGTTGTATCGCTGATACCGGCTGATTTATTTCTCCGGAATTCAAAGCCGACACGCACAAAATCTGCCGGTGCATTTTCTTTCAATGAAGACCAGAAATGAGCGAAGGTGAGGACGCGTGTATTTTTGGGAATATGCGAATGAAGAAAGTAGGCCGTATATGCCGCATTTTCTTTTTCAAAAGTCTTTTCATATTTCAATCCGATGCCATGAATGCCATCCCAAAGTACAAACAACAATAAACCGATGACGCCGATTTTCCCGACAGGGATACCGGGGAGTTCATAGAGTTTGACAAGCATGGCCGCAATGGACAAGGTCAGGAACGGAAAAGCCAGGGAAAAATAGAGCGGCAGTTTAATGTTTTCAAAAAACAGGAATAACACCAACGTTGAAATAAGCAGGATGGCAAAAAGCTTAGAGTATTCAGCAGATTTATTTCTTGCATATTCCCGCAAGAGGTAAAATACGGAAATCAAGAGGCCTGGCAGCAGCAGGTATTTCATTGAGCTGCCACCTTCAGCCAAAGGTGTGGTGTACCTGTTTATTTCATTTTTGATATTCTGCAGGTAGAAATCGGCGGACAAATAATTTCCCCGGTCGAAATACCAGGTCATTTGATTTTTATAATCGTCAAAATGGGCCAGCACCCATACCAGCCAGGGCGATAAGGTGAAAAGGAATGTACCAAAAACCGAGGCCAGGGGACCAGCTTTTGGTTTCTTGCTGAGAACAAGGAACACCAGGTAGGTAAAAGGAAGCACGAAGGCATACAAATGGCTCAATACGGCAAGTCCGGCAAAGCATCCTGACAGGACAAAGGCTGAAGTTTTTCCGTTTTTGTTTCCCTTCATAAAAAACAGTATGGAAAGCAACGCCCAAAATGCCTGGTCAATATCGTATCGGGCGGAAGTGGCCATATCCAGCAAGGCGATGCCGCTGGTATCATTCAGAATTCCAATCCGGAGAAAGAATAAAAGAAAAACCGTTACAAAGGCAGTCCTTCTGCCAAACGCTTCTTTGCTGATGCTGTAGGTTAGCAGGAGCACCATCCCTGACATGATGATGGAAACCAATCTGGCCTGGAGGATTCCTGTGCCAAAAAGAAAAAAGAACAGGGAAGTAATCACGGATCTCAGCGGCATTTCCGTGAATGTATGCGAATCAAAATTCAGGTAATGACCCATTCCTGAAAATGCCATCTTTCCGTGATGCAGGAAGTTGTAAGCTTTGCTCATCAGCCATCCTTCGTCATAGGCCGGGTATGTATAGAATGCAATGGGAACAGTCAGCGCCAGTAAAGCGAGGCAGGAAAGCACCAGGTATAAAAGGTCGGATTTTAAGCGCATCCTAATTCTTGCAGGATTCCCCCGGTATGAACGATCACCAGTGATGACGATGATGGAAAATAGTTCTTTTGAATCTTGTCCAGGATGCCGTAAAATAATTTCCCCGTATACACCGGTTCCAGGGGTAGGTCATGCTTTTCAGTGAAGGTATGGCAAAATGTTTCCAGCTCAGGGTCCGATTTTGCATATCCTCCAAAATGATATTCCTGCAGAAGTTCAAAATTTGTAAGGCCACCATTCATTTTCAGGATGTCATTTTTCAGAAAGGACTCACCGCGCAAAACAGGAATGCCAATTGCTTTTTGTCCGGGTTTCAGTGCTGACGAAATTCCGGCCAAAGTCGTTCCTGTACCGCAGGCACAGCAAATAAAAGAAAAATCACCGGGAATTTCCTGCACGATTTCCCTGCATCCCTGCACGGCCAGCTCGCCGGCACCGCCTTCGGGAAGAATATAAAGTAACCGGTTAAACGTTCCGGGAATCAACTCCTTTACCTGTGCATCGATTCGATCGGTGACTGTTAAAAGCTGCCTGTACGATTCCCGTTTAATAAAATGGAGTTTCATGCCGCAGTCCGATGCAAACCTGAGCCGGGAATTTGAATCTTCATTTAATTCGTCTCCGCGAATTATTCCAATGCATGGAATTCCTTTTTCTTTACAGGCTGCCGCCGTCGCAACAATATGGTTGGAATAAGCACCGCCGAAAGTAACCAATACTTCCATCCCGCTATTTTGAAAAGCTTCGAGGTTATATTTCAGCTTGTATACTTTATTCCCTGAAACAAAGGGATGCAGTGTATCCAGCCTCAATACCGATATATCCAATTGATTTTCCGAAAAAAGGCTATCCGTTAAAGGCTGTAAAATAGGTAGTTTCAGCTTCGGCATCGGCCAAAGTTAAGTCTTTGCATCGTCGCTATGAAAGCGATACTTTTGCGGGGTGTCCTGGCCCGATAAATTTGAAAAAGAAGATTACTACCTTTCCCCGGAAGGATACATCGTATTCACAAAGGAATATCATTTGAAAAGGGGATATTGCTGCCAGAGCGGATGTGTGAACTGCCCGTATAGGAAGTCAGCAGGAGGCAGTGGGAGCCGGCAGTCGGGAAAGGAAGAAAAAGGGCAAGGAGGAAAATAGGCAATAGAAAAAGCGATAGGAGGTCGGCGCAGGAGCCAGGCAATACCTACTCACCATTCACTACTCACTACTCATAACTCACTACTAGTATGAATACAACTCTCACTGAAAAGCTGGATTTGACAAAGACCAAGACTCCTACCGGCAACACACTGTCCTGTAAAGGCTGGATCCAGGAAGCGGCTTTGCGCATGCTTCACAACAACCTCGATCCCGATGTGGCCGAGCGGCCGGAAGACCTGGTTGTTTATGGTGGCACGGGAAAGGCTGCGCGGAACGTGGAGAGTTTTCATCTTATCGTTAAAGCGTTGCGTGACCTGCGCGACGATGAAACACTTCTTGTTCAGTCGGGCAAGCCTGTGGGTATCCTGCCCACGCATAAGGACGCACCGCGCGTGCTGATCAGCAATTCGCAACTGGTGCCGCATTGGGCCAACTGGGATAATTTCAGGGAGCTGGAAGACAAAGGGCTGACCATGTATGGACAAATGACAGCCGGTTCCTGGATTTACATCGGTTCGCAGGGAATCGTGCAGGGAACCTATGAAACCTATGCGGAAGTTGCCCGCCAGCATTTTGGGGGCTCACTGAAAAATACGTTGAATGTCACAGCCGGACTCGGAGGCATGGGTGGCGCACAGCCCTTGGCCATTACTATGAATGAAGGCGTTTGCCTGGCTGCCGAAGTGGAGGAGTGGAGAATTAAAAAACGCCTGGATACCCGGTACATCGATGAAATTGCCTACGACATCGATGAAGCGATCGACAGGGCATTGAAGTATAAAAAGGAAGGCAAGGCGCTGTCTATCGGCGTGGTCTGCAATGCCGTGGATCTGCTGGAAAGAATGGTTGCCCGCAACGTCGTTCCCGACACGCTGACCGACCAAACCTCAGCGCACGATGAATTGCAAGGCTATTTTCCGCAAGGTTTTTCCGTGGAAGAGGCGAAAGATCTTCGCGTGGAAAACCCTAAAAAATATATCGGCTTGTCGCTCGATACCATGGTGAAACATACGGAGCTGATGATTGCCCTGCAGAAAAAGGGCGCCGTCACATTTGACTACGGCAACAACCTGCGCGGACAGGCCTATGCACGCGGACTGAAAAACGCTTTCGACTTCCCGGGATTTGTTCCCGCCTATATTCGTCCGTTGTTCTGCGAAGGCAAAGGTCCGTTCCGCTGGGCTGCGCTGAGTGGCGACCCCCAGGATATTTACGAAACGGATAAAAGGATCCTGGAGTTATTCCCTGAGAATAAATCCCTCGCACGCTGGATTAAAATGGCGCAGGACCGCATTGCTTTCCAGGGATTGCCTGCACGCATCTGCTGGCTGGGCATGGGCGACCGTGAAAAAGCCGGGCTGGCATTTAATGAACTCGTAAAATCCGGAAAAGTAAAAGCACCGATCGTCATCGGCCGGGATCACCTCGATACCGGATCTGTAGCGTCACCCAACCGTGAAACAGAAGCCATGAAAGACGGCAGTGATGCTATTGCCGATTGGCCTGTATTAAATGCATTAATCAATACTGCCGGCGGAGCCAGCTGGGTTTCCCTGCATCATGGCGGAGGAGTCGGAATAGGATATTCCATTCACGCCGGCATGGTCATCGTCGCCGACGGCACCGATGAAGCGGCAACCCGTTTAAAGCGGGTGCTCAATAACGATCCTGCGATGGGTGTCATCAGGCATGCCGATGCAGGTTATGATATTGCCATGGATACGGCACGACAGTTCAGGCTGGATATCAAAGAGAGATTGAAGTAAATAGAATCTGACCCTGGATTCCGGACTTTGGATTCTGGACTCTGGACACTGGACTTTGGACACTGGACTTTGGACACTGGACCTAAGACTCAGGATTCAGGATGAACCATAAGGAGCAGAAGCCAGGCATGGCGTCTCTGCAAGTCCATCTCCCTTCTCCCGACGCCCTGCTAATCTCAGGCATGATTGTTGAATTGACAGCGTAAACTGAATGATATGAACCGTGTAATTCTAGCTTGTTTTTTTATCTTTTCACTGGCCGCCTGTACAGAAGAAGAACCGGTTCCCGGTTCTGACGACAGGGAAAAATTCCTGGGCACATGGAGTGTTTCTGCGAATGGCAGCCAATCCGGTCAGTTGAATTATTCGATCGACATTGTAGCCGGTAACAGTTACCCGGAACAGGTCTTAATGAAGAATTTCGATTTCCAGGGTACCAATACAACGACGTTTGGTGAAGTGGACGGCAATACGCTGGCCATCCTGAACAGTCCGCCGCAGGTTTTTGGCAATGACACGATTTCAGGCTCCGGAACATACAGCAATAACAGGATTACTTTTAATTATACCGTTAGAGATGGAATCACAACCGATGTCGTGACAGCCACAGCTACACGATAATGGATTGAGGGCAGAAGACGGAGGCGGAAGGCGGAGGACAGAAGACAGCGGGCAGAGGACAGAAGTGGCCTTACGCAGAATAAACTCTGCGTTCTTCTCTGCGGATCTTACCTGAGCGACCTCTGCGTTGAAAAAATATCTTACTAAAGGCAGATGGCTAAAATCCAGCCAACCCTTTGATGAACAACAAAGAAGCCGAGAGATTAAGGCTGCCGACTGCCAACTGCCGACTGCCAACTTTTTCTACGTGTTCCCGGTCAGATTTTAGGACAAATCCGCAATGATCGTCTCGCCTCCGGTTACTTTTTGACCGAGGGAAACATTCACACGTGCATGCAGCGGAAGAAAAATATCCACGCGCGAGCCGAACTTAATAAAGCCCATCTGCTCGCCTTGTTTTACCATGTAGCCCAGTCGCGGGTAACAAACAATGCGTCGTGCCAAAGCGCCGGCAATCTGGCGAAGCAGGATATTGGTCTTGCTGCCGTTCTCGATCACCACCGTCGTGCGTTCATTCTCTTCCGAAGATTTCGGATGCCAGGCAACCAGGTATTTGCCGGGATGGTAACGGGAATACACTACCTGTCCGCTTACCGGGTAACGGTTCACATGCACATTAAAAGGTGACATAAAAATGGAAACTTGTATCCTGCGGTCTTTTAAAACTTCATTTTCCTGTGTCTCTTCGATGACTACAACTTTTCCATCGGCCGGGGAAAGGACCTGGTTGTCGTTTCTGCGGATACTTCTGTCCGGACTGCGAAAAAACTGAAGAATGATCAAAAAAACTACAATTGATGGCAGCAATACTGCTAAACGGATAATATCGTTCGTTGGAAAAAAATGATCTACGGCCCAGTTAAGTGCAAAAAGCACTAGGGCGGAGAGGATGAGGGTGGTATAGCCTTCTTTATGAATTGTCATAGCGGGCGCAAATGTAACAAAGCCTTTAGATATTGCCCTTCAGGATGCAAAATTACAAAGCGTTTTTCAGCCTGATTTCAAAAGAAAATAAAAGAGAACAAAAGGCGTGGAAATAAAAAGCCCGTCGAAACGATCTAAAATTCCGCCGTGGCCGGGCAGCAATTGACCGGAATCTTTAACCTGGAGGCTGCGCTTAAACATCGATTCCACCAGGTCGCCCCAGGTGCCGGTTACGACAATTAAGATTGCCATCACCAGCCAATCTATTAGCGGAAGTACGGTAAAATAATTTCCGAGGATAAAAGCCACGGCAATTGCCAGGAGTGTACCGCCGATGCTGCCTTCCCAGGTTTTCTTCGGGGAATGCCTTTCGAAGAGCTTGTGTTTGCCGAGAGACCTTCCCGCAAAATAAGCACCGGTATCACTGGCCCATAAAAGAAAGAGGTAGCCAAGGATAATTTTAGGTTCGTAAATCTCTCCTTCGCCGACAAAGGAAATAAGGTAAAGTACAAAAAGCGGTGCCGCCACGTAGATGATTCCAAGCAGGGTAAAGGCAATGTTGGAAAACGGGCGTTCCGACCTGGAATAAAGTTCTTTAATAAAAACCACGTAGGGAATGATCAGCAACAGGACAAGACTGTTGTAACCTACTCCGAACTGGTGATTCAGCAGTACAGGGAGAAAAAGTAAGATGCCGGCAGTCAGGCCCATTACCTTGTCGGGTTTCAGATCAGCCGAGGCCGCGAGTTTGTAAAATTCCAGGAGACCGAGGATGGTGATGAAGAGGAGGAGCAACAGGAAAGTAGATTCGCTGTATACAATGGCGCCGATTACCAGGCCTGCACCGGCCACTCCTGTTAAAATCCGTTGGGTAAGGTTATTCACAGGTTATTTTGTTGGATGATGATCTTGGCCAGGGGAACGTCTTCTTCCTTCACATACAATTCAATTTCGCCGACGGTAATGTAGCTGGAATCTTTTTTATTCATCTCGAACGCTTCAATGCCATTCTCGTCCAGTACCGCTTTCACAATTTGTACCAGGTGTTGTTTATCGGAGTAATAAATCAGTTGCCATCCTTTATCCATTATTCGGAAGGGGTGTTCGAATCGTCCACGAGAAAAACAAAAAGATCGCGTGGGCCGTGTGCGGGCGTAACAAGTGTTTTTTCGATGTCCGCTGTGCGGCTCGGTCCGGTGATGTTGCCGATCATGGAAGGAAACTGTTCACCGTAACGCGCACGGATCCACTGCAGGCCGTCTCTTAGTTCAGGAACAAGCTGCGACGTATAAGCAAGGATGAGATGGCTTGTAGGAATGATGGGAAGCCTGCGTCCGGATCCCAGGCGTGAGGACACGAGGATGCTGCCCGTGCGGGCTACAAGCGCTTCACAGGAGGTGAGTCCTGCAATACCTTCTTCAAAATCTTTTTCCTGGGTGATATAAGGGAACTCAATCTTGTCGAGCAGGGCGGTGATTTTCGGCTCCCAGCAGATAAACCGGTTCCAATTATTCTGTTCGGTAAGATTGAGCAGCTTCTCGGAAAAGTCGAGTTCATTTTCGCAGAAGACAAACTGCCCGCCGATGCGGGTAAACGATTTGGCAAATGATTCTTCCAGCGATTCGGTGAGGGGGGTGTACACGGGCTTTTCCCAATCCACGCCCGGAAACCGGTTGTTGGTTTTGTGAATTAAGGCCTTCCGTATTTTTTTTATCACGCTGTTGCGTGACTCGCGGTTCGTGCTTTCCTGCATACGCTAAAAATCGGGGCTGGGATTTTTTCTCTTGTCTTGTGTCTTATTCACCTGACAGCGGTGCGCTGGGTTCCCCGGTTACTTCCCCGGTAGGAGGAGGCACCGGTTGTGGTTTTACGGCACTGCCATTCGCTCCGTTCACGCCATTCAGCGGAAGGGCTTCATGGGGTTTGTCATCCCATGGACGCTTGCCGAAAATTTCTTCCAGGTCTTCCTTGTAGATGACTTCTTTTTCCAGCAGGCGGGTGGCCAGGCGGCTGAGTGATTCCTTGTTGTTTTTCAGTAATTCCTTGGTGCGCTCATAAGCAAGGTCAATCATTTTCTTTACTTCCTGGTCGATGATTTCGGCGGTCTTTTCGCTGTATGGTTTTCCAAAGGTGTATTCCTGGCCGCCGGTAGAATCGTAAAAACTGATGTTTCCGATTTTATCGTTCAGCCCGTAAATGCTGACCATGGCATAAGCCTGTTTCGTAATTTTCTCCAGGTCGCTCAGGGCGCCGGTGGAAATGGTTCCGAAAATAATTTCTTCGGCCGCGCGTCCGCCCAGGGCAGCGCAGATCTCATCGAGCAATTGTTCGCGCGTGGTGATCTGTCTTTCTTCCGGCAGGTACCAGGCCGCACCCAGGGCATTGCCGCGGGGAACGATGGTGACCTTTACCAGCGGATGCGCATGCTGCAGCAGCCAGCTTACGGAAGCATGTCCCGATTCATGGAAGGCAATCACGCGTTTCTCATGCGGAGAGATGATCTTGTTTTTCTTTTCGAGTCCGCCGATGACGCGGTCGATAGCATCCATAAAGTCCTGCTTGTCGATGGAAGATTTTCCTTTCCGCGCGGCAATCAGGGCCGCTTCATTACAAACGTTGGCGATATCGGCACCGGAGAAACCAGGCGTCTGGCGTGCCAGGAAGTCGACATCGAGGGTTTCGCTGATCTTCAGGGGCTTCAGGTGTACGGCAAAAATCTCTTTTCTTCCGTTCAGGTCAGGAAGTTCAACAAAGATCTGGCGGTCGAAACGTCCCGGGCGCAACAGGGCGCGGTCGAGTACATCGGCACGGTTGGTAGCGGCCAGGATGATGACGCCGGAATTGGAACCGAATCCGTCCATTTCTGTCAGCAGCTGGTTCAGCGTACTTTCGCGTTCGTCGTTGGCGCTGAAGCTGGCTGCTTTGCCACGGGCCCGGCCGATGGCATCGATTTCGTCGATGAAGATGATACAGGGAGCTTTTTCTTTCGCCTGGCGGAAGAGGTCACGGACACGGGAAGCACCTACGCCCACGAACATCTCCACGAAGTCGGATCCGGAAAGCGAGAAGAAAGGAACCTGCGCTTCACCGGCTACGGCTTTGGCCAATAAAGTTTTGCCCGTTCCCGGGGGACCTACCAGCAAAGCACCGCGTGGAATCTTACCGCCGAGGGTCGTATATTTTTTGGGGTTCTTAAGGAAATCCACGATCTCCATGACTTCCACCTTGGCTTCTTCCAGTCCGGCCACGTCGTTAAATGTAATCTTCACCACCAGGTCGCGGTCGAAAAGCTGCGCCTTGGATTTGCCGATATTGAAAATCTGGCTGCCGCCGCCACCGGGACCACCCATGCGGCGCATGATAAAGATCCACAGGAGGGCGAACAAACCGAAGGGCAGCACCCATTCCAAAAGGAAATTCCAGTAGCCGTTTTCATTCGGTTCGTAGTCGATGTTTACTTTTTCATCGGCGACAAGATCTTTTTGCGCTTCCGTTACTTTCTTTTCAAACAGCTCGGCCGGACCCGTATTAAAATAATAATGCGGACCGGTATTTTCCATGCTGCCGATGCCCTTGAAGCGAATGTCTTTGTATTTGTCCTGCGACAGTTTGTCTTTCTTGATATAGACATGCGCCACATCGTTGGTCACGACGATCTTCTCCACGTCGTGGTTCAGCAGCATGTTCTTCTCGAAATTTTCGTACGTGGTTTTGCGTTCGCCGCTGCCCCAGGTCATCACCTGGCTGATGATTAGCACGGCCAGGATAATTCCGTAAATCCAGTAAAAATTAAAATTAAAACGCGGCGTCTTCGGCTTGCCGCCCTTGCGCCCGTTTTCCGTTGAAGAAGGCTTGGAATCTTTATTCTGATTTTGTTCGCTCATTGTTGCTCTAATAGTATCGTCCCCACCTGTCAATAATAATGCCCGGGACAAAAAACCGCCATCCCGACAGCATACCATGCAAAGTTACGGATTAATAATTACCTGCAACGCGCTGTATATGGGCGTCGGCCCACAGGCGTTCGATGCCGTAAAACTCCCTTTTTTCCTGCAAAAAAATGTGAGCCACTACGTTGGTGTAATCCAGGAGGATCCATTCCGAATTGGTGAAACCTTCCCTGTGCACCGGTTCTTCGCCAGACTTTTTGAATACCATTTCTTCCACGGAACGGGCAATGGATTCAATGTGCGTGCGTGAATCGGCGTGACAAACAACAAAGAAATCGGAGATGGAGTTTTTGATTTCGCGGAGGTCGATGCAAACTATTTCCTTTGCTTTCTTCTCCTGCATTCCCTTGACGACGCTTTTCATGAGGGCGCTGGATTCGTCTTTGACTTTTACCAGTCGTTTAGCCTTGGGCTTTTCTTTCTTTTCGGGAAGTGTTTTCTTGCTTTTAACCATTCATGGGAATGCTTACATTTGATCAACCATTCATTTGGATACAAAGGTATGGAAAAACCCTGTGAAGTGCGGGGAAGAAAAATGTAAACCGGGAGAGTATTTTGAACACATCAACAGACCTGAACACGCTTTTTATCGGACGTAACCTCCTGGAGTTTGGTACGTTGGATTCGGCCAATAGTTACGCTTTGTCCCTGCTGGCAGGACCCTCGAAAATCCCGGAAGGAACTGTCATTATGACCTCGGAGCAAAAGGCCGGCCGGGGCCAGGCTTTTACCAGCTGGGAGAGTGAACCGGGAAAGAACCTCCTGCTTTCCATCATCCTGTACCCTCAATTTGTAGATCCGTCAAAGATCTTCCTGCTCAGCCAGACCATTTCCCTGGGTATCCTGGATGCGCTGAAGGAGCTTTTGGGCGGGGAAATTCATATCAAATGGCCGAACGACATGTATTATGGCAACAAAAAAATCTGCGGCCTGTTGATTGAGAATTCCATCCGGGCCATGCACATCAACTACAGTGTGGTGGGCATCGGACTGAATGTTAACCAGGAAAAGTTCTCTGATTTGCTTCCCAATCCTGTATCCATCCGGAATATTTTGGGCCATTCCTTCGACCTCAAAGAAGTCTTTTACATGCTATGCAACACCCTGGAAAAAAGGTACCTCCAGCTGAAGGCGGGACAGGCCAAAGAAATTAAAGCCGATTACCTGAAGTCGCTGTACCGCTTCAACGAAACGCATACGTTTGAATACGGGGGACAAAAGTTCAAAGCCAAGATTATCGATGTGGGGGATGACGGCAAACTGGTTTTAGAGTATGGAAATAACCTTACCGGCAGGTATGATTTCAAGACGATACATTTTGTCCTGAATGAATAGTTCAAAGGTTCAGGAGTTCAATAGTTCAGGAGTTCAATAGTTCAGAAGTTCAAGATTTGTCGTCTTAACAGGCATAAGTCGTATTCATTAAAACTAATTTAAAGAATAAGGGCATCACCTTGTCACTGGTTTCCTAGTCACCTAATCACCTAATCACCTAATCACCTAATCACCTAGTCACCAAGTCACCCAATTCCCCCAATTCCCCATTACGACATCAATTGACTCAGCTTCCCCGCCAGGAGATTCAAAAAGTTCGTCAGTGGCTTTACGGCCATCATTTTCATCATGGGATTCAGTTCGGCATCGAAGGCCAGCTGAACTTTTGAGTTGTTATGGTCCTCCTGGATCATGCAGGTGAGGAAAAAAGTGAAGGGAACCTTGCCGTTGCTGGTTATCTTGATGAGATTGTTGGGATTCTTCTCAATCATCTTCATCCCCAGCGTAGCCATGCCCTGGATCTTAAAGCTGCATTCATCGGGCGTAGACTCCCAGTCAACAACCTGCTCGGGCATCAGCGATTGGAAATTGTTAAAGTCGGACAGAAAAGAAAAAACCTCGCCGGCGCTTTTCTGAACCGGGGTTATGTTGCTTTCAATACGAGTCATTATTCACGATTTTTAATCTCTGCGCTTTTGTGTCTCTGTGGTGAATTTTTTTTACCACTAATGCACTAAGGTCACTACGATACACTAAGGTTTCTATAGCCACTATTTACCCCAGGCTTCGGGAGCATCTCGCCACGATTTCAGGGTCTTTAGTTCCTTTTCGGTTACATAATTCGTTTCCACTGCTTTTTCAACCAGGACGTCGTAGTTACATAAAGAATAGAGGCGGCATTTTTCTTTTTTGAAATTCTCCGTTGCCGTCTTCAAGCCATAGGTAAAGATAGATACCATTCCTTTCACTTCGCAGCCGCTGTCGCGGAGGGCATTGACGGCCTGGAGGCTGCTTTTTCCGGTTGACACCAGGTCTTCGATGACGACGACTGCCTGTTTGGGGAGGATTTCTCCTTCAATCAGGTTTTCGCGGCCGTGATCCTTGGGTGAAGAACGCACATAGACAAAGGGAAGACCCATGGCTTCCGCTACCAGTGCGCCCTGGGCAATGGCGGCCGTGGCTACGCCGGCAATAACTTCCGGCTTGCCGAATTTTTCTTCGATCAGCCTGACCAGGGCCTGGCGGATGTAGGTTCGGACTTTTGGATGGGAGAGGGAAATTCTGTTGTCGCAATAAATGGGAGACTTCCATCCCGAAGCCCAGGTAAACGGTTGGGAAGGTTGTAACTTAATTGCCTTAATTTGTAACAGGAATTCTGCAATGTTGTGTGCGGTTTCGTCTTTCTGTGCCATGAAGCAAACCTACAGCAATTTTGGCAGGCTGCAAAACGTGCTATGAATAAGGAAACGATTGCTATATACTTTGATGAAAAGGCGCTCCTGCTGACGGAAGAAAAAATTTCCCGTTCCGGATTCATTCCCGCCCGGAGTTCTGCAACGCTGGATGACGTCCTCTCCGAACTTATGGAGCCGATGAAGCAGAAGGGAATCATTTTTGAAGTTCCTTCCCTGGCCAAAGCCTGGAAGCAGGTAAAAAAAACCTTTGCCGTCGTGGAAGCAGGAGGCGGACTGGTTAGGAACCCCGCCGGAGAATATCTTTTTATTTTACGCCATCGCAAATGGGACCTCCCCAAGGGCAAAATGGAAAAGGGAGAAACCGTGGAAGAATGTGCCGTGCGGGAGGTCATGGAGGAATGCGGGCTAATAAAACTGAAAATAACCCGGGAACTTCGCCCGACAAATCATATTTATTTCCTGAAGGGAAAACCGGTTATCAAAAGATCCTATTGGTTTGAAATGGAATGCGACAAAATGGAACTCATTCCGCAACTGGAAGAGGACATTCTTGATGCGCGCTGGATGAACCGTCATGAAATCAGGAATACGGTCCTGAAAAACACCTATGCTTCCATCGGTGATTTTGTCTTGGAAACCCTTTTCGGGGAAGCCACTTAAATTTTAATGGAGTCGGGTACAAAGGCCGATACATCGCCCTGGTATAGCAGGATGTCTCGCACAATGGTCGAAGAGATATGCGACAGGGAAGGATCGGAAACGACGAAGACCGTTTCCACTTCGGGGTTCATGCCGCGGTTCATCTGGGCAATGGCGCGTTCAAATTCAAAATCGGCGGAAGTGCGCAGGCCGCGTAGGATAAAGCCGGCATTGATCTGTTTGCAGAAATCCACAGTCAGGCCGCTGTAGCGCATCACCTTTATTTTCGGTTCTCCCTCAAATGTTTTGGCAATAAAATGTTCGCGCCTGTCCTGTGAAAAGAAATAATGCTTGTTGGTGTTGTACCCGATGCCCACAATAATTTCGTCGAACAGCGAAAGGCTGCGCCTGACAATACTTTCATGGCCCTTGGTAATGGGGTCAAATGAACCGGGGAAGACAGCTACTCTCATCTACGAATACGAATTAGGTACGAATCTACGAATATACGAATTGCCCTGTTTTGTGATAACAAACCTGAATTTTGAGTAGTGGGTCAGGTTGCTTTAATTATTATTCTCAATGCATTTTCCCGCCCGCACCCTTAATCCCTAAAGGGGCACGCGCGCAGTTCCCTTTAGGGATTAAGGGTGTGCGTGAGGATTGAGATTCAAACTGACCCTCTACCGAATTTTGACAGGAACAAATCAGGATTTGTCATGACCATCATGAAAACCGGTGGTCTATTTAATCCTGTTAGGTCGACAAATGCTTCTGGTTAAAGATACTAAACGCGCAATTTCCATAAACCCTTATTTCCGCCGGTTGCAATTCCGATTCCAGCTTGCGTTTGGACTGGTGTTCAATGATGAGGATGCCCTCTTCGTTCAGAAGCGATTTGCTTTTGACGATACCCGGAAGCAGGTCAGTCTCTTTCAGGTCAAATGGCGGGTCGGCAAAGATGATGTCGTATTTTTCACGGGTTGTCTCCAAAAAGCGGAAGGCATCGGATTTGATGACACGCACAGACGGTTCATTCAGTCTGGCCATGGTCTCCTTCACAAATTTTGCTGACCGGCCATCGGCATCTACGGCAACAAGGTTCTGGCATCCGCGGGAGATAAATTCATAGCTGATATTTCCCGTGCCGCAGAAAAGGTCAAGCACCGAACTGCTTTCATAATCCACACGATTGTTAAGGATGTTAAACAGGGCCGTCTTGGCGAAATCCGTGGTGGGGCGCGCCGGCAGGGAAGCCGGAGCCTGGATGTTTTTTCCTTTGAACTTGCCGCTTATGATTCGCACAGTACGCTGGTAAATAAGGCCTGGTGAGCCTGCGGCGGCAGGACATCAAAGACGTAACTGAATCCGGCACCTGAAGGGCGGCCGGCAAATTCAACATTCCGGATATAGCTTTGCAATAGTTTGCTAACTGGGGAACCTGAAACAACGCTGCCGGCAAGCAACAACTTTTCATTTTCAGGGTTCATCTGCAATTGCTCGTAGGCATTCAGGGTATGATACAAGACATCTTCCGGGGTGCCGCATGTAAATGTATTCAGGAGGATGAGTTTCCGCCCGGCTTTTACGACCAGGTCGATAGCCTGGGGCCTGTGATGAAGGAGAATGAGTTTTTCCGATTGGTTTTTATGCTGCAGGTAGAAATTTTCTGCTAGTCCTGCCATGTGATGACTGATTACCACGCCGGGCATCAGCTCCCTGAAGGCAGACAGCAGCGATGAAGGCACCCTGTAAAGCAGCAGCGCTTCGAAGCAGTCAATCATTTGTGAAAGCACGGTGCTGTCTTTTTCCTCTCCAAAGTGAAAACGAAAAAGTTCTTCAGCTTCCTCTTCCCGGAAGTATGCGGAGGGCAGCAGCGTATGCTGGTCGCTGACGAAGATCAGCCTCGAGGCTATGACATCGGCCGGACGGGAAAGTTTCCAGTCTCCCAGGAACTTTTTCAAGGCGGGAAGCAGGGAAGCAGGTTCAAGCGCCGGGTTGAAAGAAATGGAGTCCAGGGATAAAAAGGTGTTTTTACGCGGAGAGAACAAGGCGCAGGAAATTTCGTTGCCCGAAACCAGGAGATATTGCCTGACCTTTTGTTTCGGGTCGAGCTGAAGCTTTTCATCGGCCAATGAAACAGCGTCTTTCAGCGATTGCATGGTAAGGGAGTCGTTACCGTTCATTTGGGGTCTCTGTTCACAAAAAAACAACCGCCCCTTGGCTATGTCCAGGGACCGGTGGTTTCCAGTTGAAATTTCGGGAAAGGTACAATTTAAGGCATTATACCCTGCGGGACAGAGACCTTTTTTTGCCGCTTGTAAAGAACTAATTTCGCAGGTTCAAACGAAACCCCCAATCCATGATAATCTATAATGTCACGGTTAAAATTGATGAAGCATTTCACGCGGAATGGCTGAAATGGATGAAGGAAACCCATATTCCCGATGTCATGCGTACGGGATGCTTTACGGAAAACAGGATGCTGAAGGTGCTGACCGATGACGAACCGGATGGCAGCACCTATTCCGTGCAGTATACCTGCAACCATATGAATGATTTTTTGGAGTACGAACATAAGTTTGCCGCCAAATTGCGGGCCGAGCATAATGAAAAGTACAGGGATAAATTCGTAGCCTTCCGCACGTTGTTGGAAGTAGTGTGATCTACGAATACGAATCTATGCGAATCTACGAATGCATTCTTCTGATATCTGCTTCTATCATTCCGCTTTGCGTACTTTACCTTTAACCCACCATGCAGCAAATCCGGTCCAAGAAACAATTCGGCCAGCATTTTCTTAAGGATGAGAATGTGGCGAAACGCATTGCCGACGCTTTGCAAAACAGGCAGCTGTATAAATACGTCCTGGAGGTCGGTCCGGGTATGGGTATCCTTTCCCAATTTTTACTGGAGCGCGATCCCAACACGCAGTTGATCGAAATTGACATGGAGGCCGTGGATTATTTACAAAAGAAATTCCCGGCGCATTCGGGCCAGATTATTTCCGGCGACTTCCTCCGGCTGGACCTGGACAAACTCTTTGACGGCTCTTTTGCCGTGATTGGGAATTTCCCGTACAATATTTCCTCCCAAATTATGTTTAAAGTCCTGGATCATAAGGAAAGGATTCCCGAAGTAGTCGGGATGTTTCAGAAAGAAGTGGCTGAACGCATCGCTTCCGGACCCGGCAACAGGGACTATGGCATTCTCAGCGTGCTCATCCAGGCCTGGTATGATGTGGAACTGTTGTTTACACTGGATGAGCAGGATTTTTCACCACCCCCTAAAGTGAAGTCGGCTGTTATTCGTTGCATACGCAGGGATAAACACGTGCTGCAATGCGATCCGAAAAAGTTTTTGAACGTGGTAAAGACGGCCTTTAATCAGCGCAGAAAAACATTACGAAACGCGTTGAAGCCACTTACACAAGGCAAGGATCTTCCGTATCTTGATCTCCGCGCCGAAGCCTTGCACTGGACGCAATTTGAAGAATTGACAAATCTTTTGGAAAAACAGAAATGAATATCCTGTTTATCGATACTGTACATCCCTCGTTGCGGGCATCCCTTGAAGCGGCCAGACACCTCTGTGAAGATGGAACAAGCTGGACGCGGGAAACCATCCTCGAGCGGGTGGATGAATACGATGGTGTGGTGATCCGCAGCCGCATTGCCCTGGATAAGGAATTCCTGCAGCGGGCAACCCGGCTGAAGTTCATCGCCCGTGCCGGCGCCGGCATGGAAAATATTGATGTGGCGGAGGCCAACACACGCGGCATACAATGCCTCAATGCGCCGGAAGGAAATCGCGATGCAGTAGGCGAACAGGCGATTGCCATGTTGCTTTCGCTGTTTTCAAACCTCCTTCGTGGCGACCGGGAAGTGCGGGCCGGAAAATGGCGAAGGGAGCAAAACAGGGGCGTGGAGTTGCAGGGAAAAACAGTAGGCTTGATTGGTTATGGAAATACAGGTGGGGCCTTCGCCAAAAAACTTTCGGGATTTGACTGTGCCGTGCTCGCCTACGATAAGTACCGCAAGGAGTATTCGGATGCCTATGCGAAGGAAGTGCAGATGGAGCAACTTTTTAAGGAAGCGGATATTGTCTCGCTTCATGTTCCGCTGACACCGGAAACCAAATACCTGGTGAATGAAGCTTTCCTGGCGAAATTCCAAAAGGAAATTTATGTGCTGAATACTTCCCGCGGCCTTTGCCTGCAGACGGATGCGCTCGTAAAAAGCATGAAATCGGGAAAAGTAAAGGGCGCCTGCCTGGATGTGATCGAATATGAAGATTCGTCGTTCGAGCAATTTGATTTTATCCTGAATGAAAGCTGGAAATATCTTGTAGAATCCGACCAGGTGGTACTTTCTCCTCATATTGCCGGATGGACACGTGAATCCAATGAAAAAATGGCTAAGGTGCTTTTTGAAAAAATCATTGGAATAGTAGGGATTTAAAAAGGGACCACAGATTTTCAAGACCATCATGAAAATCTGTGGCCCCTGCAGCTCGAATGGATTCCTCCAAGAAATTCATTTATTATTTGTTTACCCGGCTTAGCTCATTTCCTGATACGTGGAATTGGATTAGTATCTTTGTTAAAAGGGAATTTATCGCATGACTTCCGGTCAGAAAAAGGTATTGCTTTTTAATCCGCGTGCCGCCGCGTACAAACCGCGTATCCCTAATTCCATTCTTTCCATTGCCGCTTCCATAGAGGGCAAGTACGAGTATGTGATCGTTGACGGCAACCTGGAAAAGGATCCGCATGCAAGGATTTTCGGGTATCTCGGGACCGGCGAATTCGGAACATTTGCCTGCACCGTTATGCCCGGACCGCAATTGCAGCAGGCGATTCCGATTTCCAAAGCGATCCGGCAAAAATGCCCGGAGGTAAACATTATTTGGGGCGGCTACTTTGCCTCGAATCAAAATAAGGTTGTACTGGAATCCGGTTATGTTGATTATGTGGTGTACGGACAGGGCGACAAGGCATTTCCACTTTTAATGGACGCGCTACAGCATCAAGGATCAATCGATAAAATCCCTCATTTGATATTTTGCCGGGAAGGAAGCATCGTCAAGACTCAGCAGGACGAACTGTACGATTTGGACCAATTGCCTGCCCTGCCCTATGAAAAACTTCATACCTTCTACCCGCTTCAGCGGTATCTCGGCAAGACCTACCTGGGCACCCGAACCATTGCCTACCATAGCAGCGCAGGCTGCCCTTTTACCTGTTCTTTCTGCGCCGTGGTGCCTATTTATAAGGCACGATGGAAAGGCAAATCGGCGATGGCTATATACAAAGACATCAAATTCCTGAAGGATACCTATGGCGGAAATGCCATTGAATTTCACGACAATAATTTCTTCGTATCGGAACGGCGCACCGTAGAATTTTCAAACCTCATCAAACCGGAGAATATGACCTGGTGGGGGGAAGGGCGTATCGATACCGTCGATAAATACACGGATGCCTCATTGGCTTTGATGCGGGAAGCAGGCTGCAAGATGATTTTCTTCGGAGCGGAAACCGGCAACGATGAAATCCTGAAACAGATGGACAAAGGCGGCACGCAAAACGCGGAACAGATTAAAAGATTTGCCGGCCGCCTGAAGAAGTTTGACATCATCCCGGAATATTCCTTCGTACTCGGCACACCGGCCGACAGCCCCGCACAGGTATGGAAACAGATCCGCGGGGATGTGACCTTTATACGCAGGATCAAGGAGATCAATCCCGATGCGGAAATCATCATCTACATCTACAGCCCTGTTCCCGTGGAAGGGTCGGAATTATACAAGAAGGTGCTTCAGTCGGGATTTCATTTCCCGCTGACACTGGAAGAATGGATCAGCCCGCACTGGGAAAAGTTCGACCTGCGGAAAAACCCGCTGACGCCCTGGCTTACTGCTGAAATGGTTGATTACATCCGCAATTTTGAAACCGTATTGAATGGTTGTTACCCTACCGTATCCGATATACAGTTAACTCCCTCCCGGGTACGGATGATTAAATCTCTGGCTTCCCTGCGTTACCGAAACAGGGTATACACTGCGCCGTATGAAATTAAATTATTACAAAAGCTCTGGCGTTACCGTCAGCCTGAAATAGAAGGATTTTAATCATGTCTGATCACGCTACACCGGGTATGCCGCATGGAAAAATGACGGCTTTCCGGAAAAAATTACTCAATAAGTTCTGGAAACCCATCGTGGCTTTTTACCTGAAAAGTCCGCGTAAGTTTAAATACCAGGATCTGCAGCTGCTGATCATACCCGGTGTTTTTCATCCCGGCCTGTTTTTCAGTTCCCGGATATTGGCTGACTTTATTTCAGAACTTGATCTTACCGGCAGAAAATTTCTCGACCTCGGCTGCGGCAGCGGACTGGTAGGCATGGTCGCAGCCAGGAAAGGAGCCATCGTCACGGCCACCGATATCAGCGCCACGGCTATTGCCTGCGCAAAGGACAATGCCATCATTAACCGGTTGTCGCTGGAAACAATGCGCACTGATTTGTTTGACGGATTGCAGGGCAGGCATTTTGATGTGATTGCCGTGAACCCTCCGTATTTCCCAAAAGATGCGCGGAATGATGCCGAACGGGCCTGGTATGCGGGTGTGAACTACGAATATTTCAAGAAGTTCTTTTCGCAACTCCCCAGGACCAACGACCAGGGAACAGCGGTATATATGATCCTGTCAGAGGACTGTGACCTTAAAAATATTTTTGCACTGGCCAGGCAGGCCGGATTTCAGCTTCAGTCGTTGAATGAATACCGTCGTGCAGGGGAGATCCTTACGCTTTTCGAAATACAAAAGTTGTAGTTTTCGTTCTTCCGGCCTATTCAGATTTTTAGCGCTGTGTTTTTGCCCGCCCATACGAGCATACGTTCGGATGGGTGCCTCTGTGGTTAACCCTTATTTTACCGCCGAGGCGCGAAGGCGCAAAGATCATACCTGTGACTAACTCTGGTAACAAGGAGTTTTTTTATACGTCCCAACTAAATATAGCTAAATCGCATCTTAAAGATTATCAGTACCTTTATTATTCTTCTTATGAATACCTTTTTAACAGAATCGCTGCCGGCAATTCATCCTTCCATCGGGTTGCTCGAGTCAAGCATCCTTCGTACACTGCTCTACTTTGATATCTTTCACCATCCCTTGCGTGCTGAAGAGATCCGGAAGTACCTGCGTGACGGCGACGTAGAGGAAGAGCAGTTCAGGGACAGCCTGCGCAGCCTGCAACACAGGAGACTGGTCTTGTCGGGACATAATTTTTATTCCGTGCGTCCTGTTGATGAACTGGCCCGGCGTAGAATGGACGGTGAGACACGCGCGGGAAAGGCTATGAAGAAGGCCGGTAAATATGCCGGCATCATGGCAGCGTTTCCTTTTGTTCGCGGGGTTTGCATTTCAGGATCGCTGTCGAAGGGCACCATGGAGCCCGGCGCTGACATCGATTATTTTATCATGACTCACCCGGGGCGGTTGTGGCTTGCCCGGACCTTCCTCGTAGGATTTAAAAAGATCTTCCTCCTGAATTCCCGGAAATATTTTTGTGTGAATTATTTTGTCACGAGTGACAACCTGCATATCCCGGACCAGAATATTTTCACGGCCACGGAAGCGGCTACCTTGATTCCATTCTATAACAAGGACCTTTACGAGTCATTCATTCAGTCGAACGAATGGATCCGGGCGTATTATCCGCATTTCAGGAGCCATGACGGCAGCTGGTGCATGAAGGAGAAAAAGCACCGTTTGAAAAAAATCCTGGAAGCAGTTTTCGGGGGAAGCTTCGGAAAAAAGCTTGACAATTTCTGCTTAGCCATCACCTTAAAATTCTGGAAACGTAAATTCAGCGAATTGGATGCTTCCACTTTTGAACATCGCCTTCGTTCCCGGAAAAATGTATCGAAGCATCATCCGCAGGGTTTCCAGGATAAAGTACTGCAAGCCTACGAAGCAAAGATTCAGAAATTTGAAGACCTCCATTCGCTGAGCCTTTCCTGAGATGAAAAGAGTACTGTTCACCCATTCTTATTTTTTGCGCTTTGATCCAAAGCAATGGAAGCAACAGCAGCCGTATCCTCCATTGGCTACGCTCTATGCGGCAGCAGCCTTGCGGAAGGATGGCCATGTTGTTGGGTTATTCGATACGCTATTTGTCAAAGCTCCGGAAGAACTATTAGCTAAAATGGATTCCTGGCATCCCGATGTATTGGTGATTTACGACGACGGGTTTAACTTCCTCACCAAAATGTGCCTGACGAATATGCGGGAGGCTGCATTTAAGATGTGCGCGATGGCCAGGGAAAGGGGCTGCAAAGTGGTGGTATGCAGCAGCGATGCCACCGATCACTATGAAAAATACCTGGATAAAGGCGCTGAGTATATTGTTACCGGCGAAGGAGAAATCACGCTAAGCGAATTGCTGCATCACCTGGATGCCGGTAAAAAAGTGCCGGAGCATATCGAAGGACTTATTTTTCGTAACGATGGCATGACCGTGAAGAACAAAAAGCGCGAAGTGCTGCGTGATCTTGACTCCTTGCCTATGCCGGCCTGGGATCTTGTCGATATCGATGAATACAAAAGACGCTGGATGAAAAGCAGTGGCTACTTTTCCTTAAACATCAGCACGACGAGGGGTTGTCCCTTTCATTGCAACTGGTGCGCCAAACCAATTTACGGGAACCGTTACCATGCCCATTCTCCGCAGCGCGTGGTGGAGGAGTTGAAGCTGCTTACGAAGCGTTTTGGAGCCCGGCATATCTGGATGACCGACGATATCTTCGGATTAAAACCGGGATGGGTTGAAGAGTTTTCAAATTTGGTGAGAGCGGAAAATTTGTCGTTTCGATTTAAGATTCAATCCAGGGTAGATTTGCTTTTGCAGGATCATACCGTTTTGGCGCTTGCAAAATCCGGCTGTGAAACGGTTTGGGTAGGAGCAGAGAGCGGTTCACAGAAAATCCTGGACGCTATGGACAAGGGTACAACGGTAGAACAGATCGCTGCGGCTACATGGCAATTAAAAAAGTATGGCATAAAGCCTGCTTTTTTCCTGCAGTTCGGTTACCCCGGTGAGACCCGTGAAGATATTGATGCAACCCTGGAAATGGTTTCCAGGCTGATGCCTGATGATATCGGCGTAAGCGTTTCCTACCCGTTGCCCGGAACAAAATTTTACGATCGCGTAGCCGACCAATTGCGTGAAGGCGGAAAAGCAAACTGGAAGGATTCGGACGAACTGGCCGTCATGTTTCAAAGCACGTTCCAGGCCCCTTTTTATAAAGAACTCCAGCGGTACCTTCATAAGCGTTTCCGGTTGAAACAGGGACTGGAAGCCTGGAAACGATTTTCGCAATCTCCGGCACATATCCGTTCTGAAGATCTGAAGCGCATGGCATCCATTTCCTATCACCTGCCCGGCTTGTTAATTCATGGCAGCCGAATGAAGTCACTTGAAAAGCCTGGACCCGCTGAAATGCATCGCCATGGAGCCTTTTGATAATGCCGCGGCTTCCTACGATCGGGATTTTACTTTTTCGGAAACAGGGAAGCGCCAGCGCCGGGTCATCCTGAATTACCTTGAGCAGGTTCCGTTTTTGCAAAAGCAGAAAATTATTTTGGAGGTGAATTGCGGAACAGGGGAAGATGCTGTTTGGTTTGCTGCCAGGGGACATTCCGTAACAGCCACCGATTCATCCGAAGCCATGCTTACCGAAGCCAAGAAAAAACAAAGGGAAAAAATGGTTACCCCACCGCAGTTTCTGAAGCTGGATATGCGGGAAGAGATTTGGCGATGGCCGGATGCTTCGTTTGATATGGTGTTCAGCAACTTTGCCGGGCTGAATTGTTTTGATCCCCATCAGTTGAAGTCTGTATTCGAAAACATGAACCGCTTGTTGAAGCCCGGCGGGCGATTGGTTATGGTCCTTTTTGGAAAATACTGCCTGAGTGAAACGGTTTATTTTTTATGGAAGGGCAAGGCTGGAGCCGCCATGCGCCGGTGGTCAGATAAACCTGCGCATGCCAGCGTGGAAGGAGCCGGCGTCCCGGTATATTATTATTCCGCCGGTAAAATCAGTTCCTTGTTGCCCGGGTTCAGGTTGCTTAAAAAATTCGCCGTTGGATTGTTTCTGCCGCCGTCATACCTCGATCGTCAATTCAGGAAACATAGGAAACTGGCCGGCCTGTCAGTAGCTATGGAAAATGGATTCGGAAAAGTAGCTTTGCTTGCCGGATGCGGCGACCACCTCCTCCTGGATTTCGAAAAGAAATGAAAATCGTACTGACACACGGCTACTTTTTGGAGGAAGATGAGAAGGAAAAACTTATCATGAAGCCATATCCTCCATTGGGCATCCTCTGTGTGTCGGCATTTTTGGAGGAGTACGGTTTTGAAAACGAAGTATACGATTCCACGTTTTCAGGCTTCAACAGGCTTTGCAGTTACCTGGAGCAGGAGCAGCCGCAATTGCTTGGCATTTATACGAACCTGATGACGAAGATCAACGTGCTTCGGATGATCCGGTTTATCCGGAATCATAAAAAGCTGGCCGATACTTTTATAGTCCTTGGAGGCCCCGAAGTTCGAAATCATAAAGAGAATTTTCTGTCGCATGGGGCAGATGCGCTGGTACTGGGAGAAGGGGAAGAAAGCATGCTTGAACTGGCAAAGGCGCTGCAAACTTTTGGGGCCGCTGCTTTACGTGCAGGAGATCCGTTGAACGCTATTCAGGGCATTGCCTTCCGGAGATCCTCCGGGCAGATTGCGGAGAATCCTCCCCGGGCCCTGTTAAAGCACATCGACAGTCTTCCCTTCCCAAACCGGAAAAAAATTGATCTTAATTTGTATTTCTCGGCCTGGAGAAAAAAGCATGGCCAAAGCGCTATATCGGTTTCCACCATGCGGGGATGCCCCTATACCTGTCGCTGGTGCAGCCGTGCCGTATACGGACAAACTTACCGCAGGCGAAGTGCAAAGCTTGTAGCCGATGAATTACAGGAATTGAAAAGCCGATACGACTTCGACACCGTGTGGTTTGTAGACGATGTGTTTACCATCAGCCACAAATGGCTGGCCGAGTTCCGGGATGAAATGGTAAAGCGGAACCTTCACGTTCCCTTTGAGTGCATTACCCGCGCCGACAGGCTGAATGAAGAAGTAATCGTTATGTTAAAAGAAAGCGGATGCTTCCGGGTCTGGATAGGGGCCGAGAGCGGCTCGCAAAAAGTTCTCGATGCCATGGACCGTCGCGTCGATGCACAACAGGTCCGCCGAATGATAAGATTGTCCCGGCAGCATGGACTGCAGGCCGGCACATTTATTATGCTGGGCTACCCCGGCGAAACAGAAGAGGATATTGAAGAGACCATACACCACCTGGTATCGTCCGATCCCGATTTTTATACCATTACCGTAGCCTACCCGATAAAGGGAACGCCGCTTTACCAGGAAGTGGAAAATAAATTTGTCGGGCAATTAACCTGGGAAGATCATACCGACCGCGACCTCGATTTCAAACGCACCTACCCGCGGCGCTACTATGATTTTGCTTTGCGCCGCCTGGCGAATGAAGTGGCTTTTCATAAGGCGGGAAAAAAGGGCGATCCTTTATTACAGCGGTATACTTATAAGCTGAAGTCTTTGGTTTCTAAAGGGGGGATGATTGCCGTGAGGATGTTGGGATGATTGCATTCGGAGAATCGGCGTTCCCCTTTTATGAATCTATTTACGTATGACATACCAGTTGTTTTGAATATCGTGTGCAAGCTTATTTGTCTGTACAGAAGTAAATCCTGCTTTGGCCAAATATTCCTTTGTTTTCTCCTCGCCCCACATGGCACCCAGTCCTTCGCCATCCTGGGCAAGTGAAACAGTCATGCAATGCATGCAGGAAATGCTATATAAAAACGTTCCGATGGGATGCCTGATGTCTTCTTCCAGGTGACTGGTTCCGCTGATATCCTGCATCAGGTAAATGCCATCCGTTTTTAACGCAAGATGAATTCCTTTCAGGACATTCAAGGGTTTTCCCTGGTCGTGAATGGCGTCGAATGTTGTAATGAAATCATAGGCGGTGTGGGGAGCCGTTTGATGAAAGTCAGAAAGGTCTTTGATGCTGAATTCAACATTCTTCAGGCCTTTTCGCGCAGCAGCGGATTTCGCCGCAGCAATGGCTTCCGCGGATAAGTCCATGCCGGTAAAATGTGAAATGGGGAACAGCTCAGCCAGTTTATGAATAATTTTTCCGGAACCGCATCCGACATCCAGCATCTTAATTCCGGATTGCAACCTGGAAACCAGCCCGGGAACTAAGGGTAAGATGTGGCTTTCCAAAGAAGAGAGAACGGATTGGCCACTATCTTCTGCCATCACCTCGTGGAAACGATGAAAACTGGAATAGGGAACGCCGCCGCCGTTTTTAAAGCAGCTTAATATGTCGTCTTCCACTTCGCCCATCACTGCCGTATATTGCGTGAATACGGCAATGTTATCAGCTCCGGCCTTTCGGGTAAGGTAAGCTGCATGCTCCCGGGGTAAAAAGTATGATTTTGTATTGGAAGAATATTCCATGATGTTGCCGGTAACCATGGCACCCAGCCATTCCCTGACATAGCGTTCGTTGAGCCCGGCCTTATCCGCAATTTCTGCAGAGGTTGCAAAATTCATTTCAGCCAGGGTGTCAAATAGCCCGGATCGATGCCCGATGGAAATCATAAGCGAAAGCGCGCTTTTGTTGAGCGTGTCAATCAGCGAGTTTGCAAAGTTCTCAGCTTTTATTGTGTCATAAGCTTGTTTATCGGTCATGGGTATGCGCTGGTTAAGGTTAGTTGAAGATTCGTTTGGCATGGTTACAATATTAATCAGGACTGAATCTGCGCTTAAGCATCTCCCAACCCGACTGAATAGTCGTTCGGGCGGGTGCGGTGAAACAATTTACCGCAAAGTCGCCACAGCTCAGCGCATGGAAGAATGCATCAAAGCGTATTTCTCGTTTACCCCTTGAGCGAATCTTTAACACCAAACCGTATGGCCTCTTCCAACGCATCCAGGTTGATATCTTTCAGCGCTTTGAATTTAATGCAATAACCTGTGACGCTGGCCTTGCCCAGTTTTTTCCCAAATGTTTGGGCCAGGTATTTCTTATCCCTGATGCCCATCACATAGACCGAGATTCCCGTCGTATTGGCGCTCTGCCCGATTTGAAAAAACTCACGTGTTTTCCCATCGGCGTATTTTATGGTGTAAGAGCCATAGCCGATGTTGGGGTTTGAAACGACTTTACCTTCACTGTTTTTACCGTCCTCGAACCATAATTTAGTCCCCGGCAAAACATCCTGGATGAATTTGTGCAACGCCTGCATGTCGTTGCGTTTGGATTCAGGTTGGCCGGCCATATACTTTTTGATTTGTTCGTTTACGCTCATAGCTAAAACAGGATTACGGGTTGAGTGGTCATTTCATTCCTTTGGTAAGGTTTGTGCGCAAAGACAAAACAAGTCTCACGATGGTTATTGTAAAAAAATTTGTTCTGGAGATATCTTGTAATCGCTATGTAAACCTATCGATTTTTGGACAAAGATTCCAATAGATTTTCCAGGTTGGCCAGGCTTGCGGTGAATCCTTCTTTAAAGCCCATTTCAATCAGCTTTTCCATCCGTTCCAGGGATTCATTATAAATGGTGATACGCACGGTCGTTATTCCATCCTGTTCGCTGAAGCGGTAATCCCAATCAGATCCCGGCAATTGCGGGTTTTCATCTTTGTCGGCAAAGGTGTTGAACATTTTGAAATGCGTTTTGGGGCTGATGGAAGTATACTTCTGAAGGATCCAGCCTTCATTGCCTTCCGGGCTTACCATGGCATAAAATCTCCGTCCTCCCACACGAAAGTCCATTGCTTTAGTCCGTGCCACATAGGGCTTAGGCGCATTCCATTGGTCGAGGAATTCTGCTTTTGTAAAAGCATCCCATACCAGGGAAAGATCGGCATCGAATTCCCGGGTGATGGTCACCGTCTGTTTGGATTTGTCGACGGTAAAATCAAAGGTCAGTTCTTTTTTCATTTTTTTTCATGGTTATTAATAGATCATCTAATTGTTTGAAGTTGGTTTGCCAGATCTTCCGGAACTGATCCAGCCATTTATCCAGCTCTTTCATTTTTTTTATTTCCAGCGAGTAATAGATCTCCCGGCCTTGCTGCTCTTGTTTGACAAGGCCGCACTCCGTCAGGATCTTAATATGGTTGGATACGCCCTGCCGGGACATGTCAAAATGGTCGGCCAGGGCATTGGGTGTCAGGGCCTGCGTAAGCAGCAGGCTCAGGATGGCCCGTCGCGACGGATCGGCAATGGCCTGGTAGATGTCTCTTCTCATGGAATATGATATGCAAGTATTCGTTTGCAAATATATATGCAAACAATTACTTGCGCAAATGTTTTAGCAATTATTTTTGACTGTGATTAAAGGATTAAAGGAATTACTATGATTTAGGACCGGGATTATTGACCGGGATTTAAAGATTTAAGGATTTGCCGGGATTGCGGACTGAATTTGGGCGTTTTTTTTGGTCTGGAAAGACAGGGCCAGGCAAAGCATGGCTAAGGGAGCCGTAAGGGCCCATGGAAACCCAAGCATCAGCAATTTTTCTGAAAAGGTCGGGTAGAAGTAGACGATCGTAATAAGCGGAGTAACCCAAGCGTTGGCGAGGAAGGATTTTCTCGCATATTTTTGAGCGCCTTCTTTTTGGAGAGCAGGCACGGCAAAAAGCATGGCAATTCCCATGCAGATATAACCCAGGGCATCAAAGTCCCAGAAAAGAGAATGGGGTGTTTGTTCAAGGATGCTGACTTCAGCTATTCTTCCTTTTTGTTTCATTGGCAGTACCGTGCTTAATTGCACGACATAATTTGACGTGACAAACATTGCATACAGGGTCGTGAAAATGACGGCGGCATGTGTCCAGAACCGCTTCGCCGGCGGGGTAATGTAATGCAGCGCAAGAATTTCCAGCAGGAAAGGGATCACGATGCATAGGGAAGAGGCATAGATGAGTATTTCATCCATTGGCGGCGGCAGGATCCTCTGCATTTGAAGAAGCTGTACGATCACATACAACACAGTAAAAAGAAATGCCGCCAACCCTGCCAGGAAACCTACCCGGTGAATTATTTTCATATAGGCAAGTTCTGACTGCATTGAAAGTATTCATAAGACAATTATCAGTGAAGGAAGGTGACTGACGTCAGTATTATGCTGTCTTGCCGCCTGGATTTTCAGGCAGTTATTCCTGCCCGCAACGCTCTGAAGGAATTGTGGATTTTAGCCATCATTTTGTTTTACTCTTCGAAAAGAACGGTCTTAAATAGAACGGTAACCATAACAAGGCAATCGTCAGCAACGAATACAGGTGAAACATTATTCTCCAGCTACCGGGCTGATTAACGTCCCCGCTGTAGTTTAAGCCGGAACTCCTGCCCCAGGCAATAAATGCATCAGCCAAAGGCAATTGCCCGAAGGCATATTTTTTTGTGTTGCCTGTTTTACAGCTCATTCCGAAGGCATGCACAGTCAGGTATTGTTGCTCAGCCAATTCCTGCTGTCCCATCACAGAAAAGGATCCAATGGAGACAATCGTGCCTGCGAATCCGACGCCAAAAATTACGGGACCTGAATCGATATCGCCCTTTCCTGTTTGACCGACAGGGTATTCACGGATGGAAGGCAGCCCAAACGTTTTTGAAACAAAATACATCTTATACAGCTGGTATTGTTCCCCGACGAAGTTCGAATCCACTTCAGCCAATAGTCTTAACATTAATGAGGATGAAGAGCCCCTGGCTCCTTCCGTCGTTTTCCCTGTGAGCGCATCGGTACTGTGGGGAATCAATCGGGTCTCCGGATCCAGTCTGGTTTTTACCTGTTGGATCCATACAGAAATAAGTTCCCTGTATTTGGGTTCGAAAATCCTGTCATGGTTGCTGAGGGAAGCCAGGGCCGTACACATGTCTGCCGGCCAGGAGGCATGATCGTAAGATTGCAGGTAAGGCGTTTTGCTTTGCTTTAATGCGGCAGCAATACTGTCGCATTGGTTGCGAAATGCCGCTTTTAAAGTATCCGAACCGGTAAAACCTGAATCCAACAGCAAGATCTTTGACAGTAAGTAATTTTTCCAACCTGTATAATAGATACCGTATGCAGGTTGGAGATCGGGGGTAAATATGAATCTCGCTTTATCCGAATGAACCTGTTTGTATGCATACAAGGCCTCATACAGGGGTCGCGTTTTTCGGGGCTCAGTTTCAGCCATTCCGTATTCACACCAGGATAAACCATACAGGACGTTAGTAAAGACAAAACCCTCCGGAAAAATCCGCTGCATCCTGTCGCCAAGATGCTTGTGCTTCAATTCGTCCTCCAGGAAATTTAACTGGAGAAGAATATCCTGCCGCTTTTCCAGCGGATCATGCGTTGTGTATAAGTTGATATTAATCCAAACCAGTAAAAGTGAAAGTGCCGAATTGCATACCAGGAGTATTATTTTAAGAACTTTCATGTGCGGGGTTCGGCGGCATTTAAAGAGAACGATAAAGATTCATTTTTTAAAAACGGTATCCATAGGCTGAGAAGATTTTTTCGAAATGAATTCCAGGAGCTCCTTATTGTCATTCATTTCAAGCCCCCAGCCTGAATTCCAGGCAGCAGAGTCGTTGAATTGGATTTCAAACCGGCCTAGTATGTTTCTTTCATTAAAGAGATGGATGGAGTGGATGTCGGCATAATCATATACTTTGGTCTTTAACCCGAACAGTGGGTTGTAATAGATATGTTCAGAGTCAAGTTTTACGGAATAACCCTGCAGCAGGAAATAGGAAGTAAAACACAACGCCACAAAGGTTACGGTAATGACCCTGCTTATTTTCAAGGCATCCCAATGATACATGGAATTATAAATATGCTGCATCAAATCAAACCGTTCCCTGAAATGCCTCCTTTCAATTTCATCCATTACCGGGAGAATAATGGCAAACCCCATAAACAGTGCCGGCAATGCCCAGGCAATGACTGAAGGCCGTATAAAAAACTGGAAATTTTCATCAGGGGTAGAAAACCGTGACAGGCTGTAAAACACGTACATAAAAATGCAGCTGATGGCGGCAAGCAGGACCAGCATAATGGGAGTGGCTTTCAATTTCCACCGGCTGAGTTCTTTTTTATCCTCTTCGGTAATTATATAGATGCTTGTTTCAGCAGGTCTTTCGTACGGAAACAACTTGCCAAAGGCAGCAAGAATAAATTTGTGAACCACTTCCAGCATTTTGATGGCAAGTTATGCAGAGCCTGTTTTACGTTGTGAAGTAGGGTTTTAAAAAATCTACAAAGTGAAATTAAGTCGACGCTTTCTTAATAAATTAATTAGAGTGACATTATATTGATCAGAATAGCCAATATGCTTAGTATTAGAAAAAAAAGTTTGGCTCCTTTTAAAGGCTTGCCTTTCCGGAGGAATGAAACCCCGATTAAGATTCCCGCAACGGACATCAGGATATTGAGAAACAATAACCAGTCCGGAAGCATAAGGTAAAACAGGGAAGAGGTAAAATGATACTGGTAGAACAGGTTACCATTAAATGCAAGCCAACAAAGGCTGACCAGAACAATCAGGATGCCTGAAATAATCCTGTTTCGATTGGTTTGTATCATAGTTTGCCGTCATGGACATGCGGCATGGCTGCGTGAGCCTTAGTCAGCGTATTGTTACGCTCCCGTCGTCGCCTTTTATTCATTTACCAACCGGGCAATATTTTCGAAAGCATGCTCATCCTTGTATACGAACTCTTCGGCGCCTTGTTCCAGGGTTTGGGTGACAGTGCGGTGTTTTTCCAGGGAAGAAAGCATGATGATGCGGATTTTCGGGTAGTTGACCTTGATAAAGTGTAAGATCTCAATTCCATCGGCTGCATGTTTCTTTACGGAATTCAGGTAATAATCCAGGATGATGATATCCGGATTTTCATCCAGGCTGGCCAGGCATTCTTCGCCTGTCGGAAATACCGATACGGTGTGACCGAAGTTATCGGCGAGGTAATCTTTCATGGTTTCAGTCATCATCGGGTCATCGTCGACCACAAAGATGTTTTTGGATGCAAGGCTCATAACTGGAAAGCTAAGGTGAGGGGAAAGATACGGGAATTATTCAAAAAAAGAGGTCCATGAGGCTATGCCGATTGGAGAAACGTCATCTTGAAGGAAATCATTTTTCAAATATTGACCAAACCCCGGAAATGAACTGAAAGCTATCTGGGAGGGAGAAGTCTGAACTGTGATTTAACGGATTTAAGGATTTACAGGATTAGATTTGAATTTATTATTGATTACGCGCTTAAATTAAGGCTGCTGGAGCCGAAATTTATCAACAAACCAATTTCAAGGTTATATGCGTCAAGATAGTTTATTGCCTGAGCAAGGTGTACATTTTGCAATTCTATAATCGCTTTGATCTCGAGACTAATTTTACTTTCTATCAGGAAATCTACCCTGCGTGTACCTATATGCTCATTCTTGTAGTATATAGGCATCTCGAATTCTCTTTTGAATAACAGGTTTTGATTGCCCAGCTCAATTCCCAATGCTCGTTGGTAAATGACTTCCTGGAAACCGTTTCCAAGTAGTTTATGCACTTCGATAGCGCAACCAATGATTTTTCCGGTTAACTCGGAATATTTTGTTCTGTCTGTAATCATCGTTCTCATTTAAACCGTTAAATCATAGTTCAGGACAATTAACTTTCGGGCTAAGAAAATGCTTCAAGCAATTGGCCCTGGCTCCACATGCATGAATGGGTAATTTATCTGACTTTATACCGTATGTAATTTAGCGTCAAAAAAACGCACATAGAAAAGAGCACTTAAAAAAATCGGTTCCGGGGTTCAGCACTTTGTTCCAGCACCCCTGAAATTGCGGTTTGAAAAACGCTACTATGGATGCTAAGATAAAACTTTGATAGGCAATTTTTCTTTTTTGTTCCGGGAACTTTCTACCTTTCAAAAAAAACAGGAACCGGTTTATGATTTACGCATCATCGATTCGGAGAGTTCATTCCCGTAAGCTGGTTTTTATCATCCTGCTTTTTGCTTTTTTCCAGGCGAATGCGGGGGCGCCCGATCCAACCTTATTTAAAGATTCCCTGGATGGTAAACTGGACGTCAGCGACTGGGTGCTAACGGCGCATGGATTTATTCCTTTTCCCGTCCTGATTACCGAGCCGGCATTGGGTGGTATCGGCGGCGGATTGTTTGGAGTATTTGTAACGAGGAACAGCCCCTACATGGATACCGTAGACGGCAAACTAAAGATCCAGGCCGTTCGTCCCAACCTCTATGCGCTGGGTGGCGCATATACTGCCAATGGCACGTGGGCTGCTTTTGGCGGCTGTGCAGCCGTCATTAAAAAATGGCGTGCCCATTACCGCCTGGGAACCGGATTCGCTAATGTATTCCTAACCTTTTACCGGGAAATTCCCGGCAAAGGTGAAATACCACTGGAATTCAACTTGCAGACCATTCCATTCACCGGGCAGTTGCTGAAGCAATTGGATCGCAGCTCCTGGTATACGGGATTGAATTACCTCTTTCTGAATACAAAAATCACAGGCACCCACTCCGACCTGGTCGTGCCCTTTGAAAGAGAAGGCATCGTAAGCAGGGCAGGGGTATTAGTGGAATACGATCACCGGGATAATATTTTTACGCCGGACAAGGGACTGCGCTGGAATACACTGGGCAGCATGGCCGACGAAGCCCTGGGCAGCGATTACAATTACCAGGCTATTAATACAGCCGCATATTGGTGGGTCCCTGTGTCACCTGTCCTGGTTGCAGGCTTCCGTGCTGAATACCAGCAGATGTGGGGCGATCCCCCGTTCTATATGCTGCCCTTTATTAATATCCGGGGTATACCCGTGGCGCGCTACCAGGGCCGCATCATCACACTGGCCGAAACGGAATGGCGCTGGGATTTCGCCTCGCGGTTCAGCGCCGTATTTTTCACCGGCGGAGGAAAGGCAACAAACGACTGGGCGGATTACAGCGATTCAAAGTTTCACCTTGCCGGCGGCGCGGGCGGCCGTTACCTGGTAGCCAGGAAACTTAAGCTGCGCGTGGGCATTGACATCGCCCGCGGTCCGGAAGACTGGGCGTATTACATGGTCTTTGGTACAACTTGGTTAAGATGACCAACGAAAATAAACCAACGAATTGCGAATCAATACGAATTAACGAATAGGGAGGAAGGCAGAAGACGGAAGGCGCTTCATACTGAGCTCTAAATTAAGGACCGTGGATCGTTGGCTGTTGACTGTGGACCAAAAAAAAGAGAGGCTCTCCCGTAAGAAAAGCCCCTCTTGTAAGCCAGTTAATAACACCTAGAATTTGTAGCAGGCCCCGATGGAGAGGTTCGAAACGCCCAGGCCCAGTTCCATATAGGCTGCAATATTTTTCGTGAAGAACCAGCGACCGCCGACATAGGCACTTAAGCCCAGTCCGTTGTCATAGTTGGATCCCGGATCTGCCAGTCCGTCCGATCCTGCATAGGTATAGTTCACGGCATTATAGGAAAGCATCATGCCCCCGTAAGGATCCAGCTGCTTTAGATTTTCCAGTCCGTTATAGTGGTAGGCGGCACGGAAACCGATGACGTTATAGCTCCATTTCTGGGAATACGTATAGGAACCGCTGCTCCCGTCGTTGGTGAATGTCTTATGTCCCAGGTAACATCCGAATCCCAGTACGCCGGGACCGTCGAGGTTCATATATCCCAATTCGTATTGCAGGGCAATGCCCGGGGAACTGGATGAGAAATGAAAATTGCCGAGCGAGCTGCCGGCGGCAAGGCCAACGGATACCAGGTTATCTCCGCGGTTGAACGACTGTGCGTGGCTGCCCAGGGCTGGTAATAGGGCAAGTGAACAAAGGAATACAAGTCTGGTGAAACCTCTCATGATCGTTTTTTTCTTCTTCAAACGATGGCCTAAGAGTAAGGTTATAGGTATTGCTAAGAAAAGATTTGAACAACTCCGGTTTTAACCTCTGCGTGACTCTGCGTTTTTGCGTCTCTGCGGTGAGTTCTTTTTTTACCACTAAGGCACTCAGTTCACTAAGATTCACTAAGACACTACCTAAGACAAATAACGTCCCACGATGGGCATACGGCGTCCGAGTCCGAACGCCTTCGGGCTGACACGCAGCATGGGAGGAGTCTGGTAGCGCTTATGCTCGTTTGTATTGACCAGGCGTAGCACGCGTTTCACAAGGGCTTCATCGAAGCCGGCTGCTATGATTTCCGACGGACCTTTCCGCAATTCAATATACTGGTACAGGATTTTATCCAGGATGGAATAATCGGGCAGGGAGTCGCTGTCCAGTTGGCCAGGGCGCAATTCGGCGGAAGGTGGCTTGACGAGGATGTTTTCCGGAATCATTTCTTTGGAGCGGTTGATGTACCGCGCCAGTTCATAGACTTCCGTTTTATAGACGTCGCCGATGACGCTTAGTCCGCCGCACATGTCGCCGTATAAGGTTCCGTAGCCTACGGCAGCTTCGCTTTTGTTGGAGGTATTCAGCAGGATGTAACCAAACTTATTACACAGGGCCATCAGGAGCATGCCGCGGATACGGGCCTGCAGGTTTTCTTCAGCAATGTTAAAAGGCTGCCCTTTGAATTCCGGCGCCAGGGTCCGGAGGTACTGCTGGTAAACCTCTTTGATGGAAAGGGTTTCATAGGAAATACCCAAGCGCCCGGCCAGTTCAACGGAATCATCTACAGAATGCTTGGAAGAGAATTCACTGGGCATAAGCAACACCTTTACATTGCCGGGTCCAAGCGCTTCTGCTGCCAGGGCAGTGACTACCGCCGAATCAATTCCTCCCGACAGGCCGAGGATGGCTTTTGAAAATCCCAGTTTGCCAAAGTAATCCCGGATACCCATCACAAGGCCATCGTGTATGCGCCGGATCTTGCTGCCGGGTAGTTTTTGTGATGATGTATCCTTTGAACCTGGTTTCCAGTTGCCGTTATCCAGTGTCAGGACGGAGAAATCTTCTTTAAAATAATCAAGTGTAAAGGCCACTTCGCCATTTCCGTTCAGGGCGAGAGACCCGCCATCGAAGAGGAGTTCGGTTTGGGCGCCTACGTGATTTACATAAAGCAGGGGCAGTTTATATTTCTGCACGTTCTTCTTCAAAACGCGAAGGCGCTCTTCCGCATGGTCGTAATCAAAAGGAGAAGCCGCGATATTGATCATGAGCGCCGGCTTTTCATTTACCAGTGCATCCATGGGATAGGCCGTATACAACGGGTCTTCGCCTTCATTCCACAGGTCTTCGCAAACCGTCAGGGCGATTTTGACGCCATCGATTTCGATACAGGAATTTCCTTTGCCGGGTTCAAAGTAGCGGTATTCATCAAATACATCGTAAGTAGGCAGAAGCGATTTGTTGATGATGGAAACAATACTTCCCCCGTCGAGAACATAAGCAGAGTTAAACAGGTTTTTGCCTTCGGGGACGGGATTTGGCGACGGTCCGCCGACAATGGCAGCAATACCGTGGCATTCTTTCGCCAGCTGCTGAATGGCATCCTGGCTTCGGCGAAGGAAATCACCGAATTCAAGGAAGTCCAGCGGGGGATAGCCGCATACGGCCAATTCAGGAAATACCACCAGCCGCGCTTTTTCTTCTTTAGCCTTACGAATGCGGGAGAGGATGGCGGCGACATTTTTATCAAAGTCGCCGATGACGAGGTTTAGTTGCGCAAATGCAATTCTCATAAGTGAATTTGACCATCGACCGCCGAAAATTGACCATCGACCATTGACCGCCGACAATTGTCCATCGTCCCAGGTCCATGGTCAATCGTCCATGATCAATGGTCGATGGTCGATCGTCGATGGTCAAAGTTATGCATTCGCCTTAAAACAATACGCCTATGGTCAGGCCAATGTAGTTGGTATTGAGGGTCACGTTGTTGTTGGAGGCAGCATCCAGGAAGCCGTTGCTGTAGGTAAGTCCGCCAACCAGGGTCGTGGATCCGCTAAAGCGCCATTCCGCCCCGAGTCCGACGACCAGGGAAAGGTTAAAGAAATTCGTTTCATCATCGAAATCTACTTCCTCCTCACGGGTAATTGGTCCCTGGCCTGACTTCTGCGTCGTCGTGGTGACATCGGCAGTAGACTTCAGGTTGAAACCCGGTGCCAGTCCGAACTGCAGGTAATAGCACAGGTAACCGATTTCATTCGTCTTCATCTTCATCGTCAGCGGAATTTCGATATAACGCAGTTTCATGTTCTGATCGATGATGACCGTGGAGTCGGTGAAGGTTTGTGTCATGCGTACCGCTCCCCCGCGGTTGCTGACGTCGATGCCTGTGGAAAAATAGTAGCGTTCGCCGAATCTGAATTCCGCCACGCCGCCCCAGGCAAAACGGAACTCCGAGCCGTTGCTCTCGTAATCTTTCGAATCCGTACTGATCCATGCCAGGGAAGGTTGTATTTTCATACCGAAGCGCATCCTCGGCAGATTGGGATCTTCCTGTTGCCTTGGCGCCGGTGTCGGTGTCGGAGCCGGTGTCGGAGTAGGTGTAGGTTCCGGAGTCGGTGTCGGGTTCTGTGCCTGCGCGGCGAAACAAAACAAGATCAGAAAAACGACGGCGAAGGTGTGTATGTTTTTCATGAAAGGCATAACGGCGAACGATGATTTCATATTTTTACACTTTAAATTTTAACAATGTTACTCATAAAATCAGGTCGCAATCATATATCCACCTTATTGTTTTTATACATGGTGTTGTTCATTAGTTCCTGCACGAATGAGGAGAAACGGCCCGATGTTTCCGGCATACCCCTTTCGCTGAAGGCAGACCGGTTTGAAGAGGACCTGATGAATAGCGGTGCTTCTCCTGCCGCCAGCCTGCGAAAGAAATATCCACGATTTTTTGATTTGTACTTTTTCCAGGTGGTGCGCATAGGCAGTCCCGACAGTAGCCTGATGGAAAGCCGCATCCGGGAATTTGTGTCCGACCCGGATATTCAAACCATTTATAAGGAAGTGAAAAGTAAATATGCAGAATTGTCTGCGATTGATACGAAGCTGTCGGAAGCATTTCGTTACTACCACTACTACTTTCCGAAGAAAACCATTCCGCAAACACTGACCTTTATCTCCGCATTTAATAATGTCATTATCTGCTCCGACAGCCTGTTGGGCATCGGTCTCGACATGTACCTCGGAAAAGAATCAACATACTACCGTTCCATGTTCCCGGCGTATAGGATAGAGAAGATGGAGGCAGCCTACATTCCCTCCGATGCCATGAAAGGCTGGTTGCAATCCGAATGGGTGGAACCTGAAACCAATGCCGACCTGTTAAGTCACATGATTTATAATGGCAAAATCCTGTTTGCGCTAAAGAAACTGATGCCCGGGGAGGAGGATACGCTCCTTACCGGCTATTCAAGATCGCAATTGGAATGGTGCGTAAAGAATGAAAAAAATATATGGTCCTTTTTCATCGACAAGAAGCTCCTGTTCGCCTCCGAGCTGAACCTGATCATGAAGTACGTGAACGAAGGACCGACCACAGGAGGATTCCCCAGGGAGTCGCCGGGAAACCTGGGAAAATGGATCGGTTACAAGATTGTGAAGTCCTATATGGAAAAGCAGAAGACGGATAATTTGGCAGCTTTGATGAATGAGCATGATTACAAGAAGATTCTTCATGATTCGGGGTATAAACCGGAATGAGTAATGCGTGGGAGCAGAGAGTAGGGAAAGGAAGCGAAATTTGTAGTGACAGTCTGGCGTCCCCTGAAAGTACAATTAAAAACGTATTATAAATTAACGTTTTGTCATTCTGGAAGAATCTTGTAAAGTAGAAAAAGCAAAAAAATTCCAGAACGAGGACCGGAAATCATAATTAATAGCGACATAATATTGATTGTCAATCAGATACCTTTTTAAAGTCTGCCTTTTAGTACTTACAATTTGAATTTTGCGGCAAGATAATTCTTGTATTTCTCTGCCAATGTGATTTCTTGGATGGTAAAAAACTATAGCTCAGTAAACTGTTCAAAGAAAATAATACTGGGATTTAGAATCAATAGAATAAATACCGATTCGCAACCGTACAATGGTCATCCTAATAAAAATATTAGGGATGAAATTAGGGATTGCGCCATGTGCATACGAAATTTATATTTGACCGCAGCATATGAATTATTTCGTTCTCAAATTGCAGACTGATTGTTGCTCCGGTATGCAGCAATTAATTAATTGAAAAAATTTAATGACGTTCAAAGGCTCGAAGCTCAAAATCCTCCTGTCGTTGACTATGTTTATGATGCGATTGGTATAGCATGGGTAGTAGATAATACGAGCGCTACTTATTTCACATTATCAAAGAAGGACATTGTTGGCCTTATGCTTGATCGCACTGGCAATACCGGACTTACCGGATTTTTGCTTGTAAATGGTGGGTTACCATCAAGTACATCCGATCACCAGGAAGGTATATCTTTGGCCGCCGACGATAATGCGGCAGCAACTGATCCGATTTTAGCTACATTTTACGACGACAACAACACAAAAGACCTTAGATACAGCTATCAGGCATCATGTGTCGCCAGCTCTGGAACTTTTCGTCTAGCTATAAACACCCCAAGTAATAAAGTTTATCCCAATCCGTTCAGTGATGCGATTAATATTGCACCTTTAATGAATTGTGGGAATGATTTTGATTATATTGTGAATATTTATGATGTTATGGGAAGAATTGTATTTACCAGAGTAGCAAAAGGCAATGAACAAATTATCTGGAATCCTTCCAAGACAATTGCGCAAGGAACATATAATCTTAAAATAACGACCTCACAAGGAGAATTAATTAGTAGTCAGAATATTATTAAGCAATAAAAAAAATACAACCATGTCCGATGATAAAATATTGTCGGACATGGTTATTTTATAAGGATTAAATGAATTGCAAATTCATATTGTATTTTGTTTTTACGCTTCTTTTTTTTGAAACAGCAAGAGGTCAAAAAAGTGCAAATGTTTGGGTAATCGGCGATACCACCGGGATCGATTTCAATTCAATAGTTCCCAGCCAAATTTATACTTCTGTAGGAGGAGGGTATACAGTATCAGCCTGTCAAAGAGATTCAGGATCATTAATTTTTTATGCTGACCAACGGAATATATTTGGAAATAACGGGATTGTTATTGACAGTTTTCCAAATGACAATGCTTCCAGTATCATTGTGCCAATGCCTGGAAATGATTCGCTCTTCTATGTTTTTATGACTTATACTTATCCAGCATTTGGAATAAAATACTCAATTTATAATAGAAATAATAATGCGGGCTTAGGAGGAATACAGCCTGGTTTAAATGGAATTGATCTTGATGTAAGTTCCTATATATATCATAACATTGCTGCTGTACATCATGCCAATGGATGCGATGTTTGGGTTGTCGTCCACAATGATTCCGGTGATGTTTTTAAATCTTATTTGGTCTCTTCTTCAGGAATTGCTAGTCCGGTAATTTCCCATGCAGGACAATATTTTACAGGAAGCGGTCCCAATATTGGTAAAATGAAATTTTCACCGGATGGCGGTAAATTAGCAATGACGATAAATATAACCGGGGTTGGCGGAATACCAACCAATATGATCAGCGGATTGGAATTATTTAATTTTAATAATCAGACTGGCGTTATTTCAAATACGTTAATAAATTTAATTACTGGCCCCATGAACAGGTTATATGTTAATCAATTTCATGGTGTTTCTTTTTCCTGCGATAATTCAAAACTCTATTATTCGCAAGCGACCGGTGAGATCTTTCAGTTAAACCTTCTGGCCGGAACAGATAATGACATTATTAATTCGAAAACTGTAATTAATCTTAATAATATACATTTTCAAAATCTGTCAGTACTTCAACTAGGACCGGACCATAAGATATACACGGTTGGAGTACAGAATGGTGCTATTGCAGTAATTAATGAGCCGGAAAAAGTCGGCGTAGCATCTAATTTTCAGGATAGCGTTTTTTTAAGATCACCTAACGGCTTGTCGATGCCACAATTCATTGAAAGTTATTTTTATTGTCCTCCGATTACCAATTTCTCTGCTGATACAATGGGATGTGTTGGCGATAGCATGAATTTTAGTGTTGATTCAGTTTTCAATTCGACCAATTACGAATGGACATTCGGAGACTCACAATCGGCAAATGGCACAGAAACGAATCATGTATTCGGCGCGTCCGGGAATTATGACATGAATTTGATATTACACTACAATTGCAATGCCCTTATTGCAGCTAAAAGGAGAATTATTATTGTTGACCCTCCGGGAATTAGTTTGGTTAATGATACGCTGTTTTGCGGTAACGACAGCATCCGGATAATAGCCGGGAATGATAGTTCTCTTTCATATACCTGGTCAACAGGTGATACATTGCCTTATCTGACTACCAATACCCCTGGTAATTACCGGGTTACGGTTTCGAATGGAACCTGTAGTTTGTCAGACAGTGTGATGGTTCATCAAAAACCATATCCGCTTTCCAGTCTCCTTACAGATACCATGATGTGTGGCAATGATAGTTTAATCCTGACAGCAGGCAACCCGGGAGTTTATTCTTATAATTGGTCAACAGGCGATTCAACATCAGCTATTTCTGTTTCAGCCCCGGGTACTTATTCGGTAGTTATAAATGACAGTATCTGCCAAACGATTGATTCCATAATTGTTCGCCAGCTGGCTTATCCGGTATCATCGCTTCCTGTCGATACATTTTATTGTGGAAGTGATTCTGTATTACTATCAGCGGGTTTGGGTAATAACCTGTCTTATGTGTGGTCTACAGGTGATACAACAGCTTCGATATTTATTTATGCGACGGGCAGATATTCAGTAATGATCACAGATAGCTTTTGTATGACTGTGGATTCAGTGCAGGTAAATCAATTTTCATATCCTGCTCTTATATTACCCGATGATACATTACAATGCGGAAATGCTCCCGTAACTTTAATTGCGGGGCAGACGGGTTATATATATCTGTGGTCTACAGGTGACACCGTCAATCAAATTACCATTGTGAACCCTGGAAAATATTTTGTCAGCGCATCTGATCTGTCATGCATTTCAACAGATTCAGTCTTAGTAAATCACGTACCACTACCGGTCATTGTGCTGCCAACGGATACTTCTTACTGTGGCTCCGGTTCTTTGTATTTGCGGGCAACGAATCCCAATAACAATTATTCCTACAATTGGTCCACCGGAGATACTTCCGCAATTATAGCAATTACATTACCCGGCATTTACAGTGTCCGGGTTTCGGATTCCACATGCAGCGTAGATGCTTCAATCCTGGTGACACAAAAGCCTGCTTTGCAAATTGATAAAATTCCGAATGTGTTTACGCCCGACGGGGATGGTAAAAATGATGAGTTTAAGTTAGGAGACAATATCCAGACTAACAGCCTGATTATATGGGACAGATGGGGAAAAAAAGTATTTGAGAGCCATGTCTCTGACGCAACCTGGAATGGCAATTTTAATGGTGAATTGTTATTGGAAGGTACATACTATTATATAGCGGAAGTTCTGGATTGCACCGGCAATTTCTTGAAGTTGAATGGATTTGTTTATCTCAAAAGGTAGTTTGCAAGCCTTGGAAGGAAAAGTGTTTTCTAAGTTGTCAGAAAAACCTCTGATTTCCTCATTCTCGAAGGATCTTGTTTATACAAAGAACAAGTTAAAATGACTCCTCAAGATTTGCTCGTATTTGAGTGTTAGGACTTAGGCCCTGAACTCTGTATCAGCGTCTAGAGTCCATTGGCTAGAGTCTAATGTCTTTTGCTATGGAAAGTCATATTAAATTTCAGAAGTCGTACCTTCGCAACCACCATGAAAAAATCAGAAATAAAATTCAACGTCACCCTCGACGAAGAGAGGATACCCCAGGCAATTAACTGGGAGGCAACAGACAGCGGTATTGAGGGAACTAAAGACTGCCTGGCGACCATGATCACCGTTTGGGATAAGCACGAGAAAACCACCATGCGCATCGACCTGTGGACGAAGGATATGCTGGTGGACGATATGAAACGCTTTTTTTACGAGAACCTCGTTACGATGGCCGATACCTATAAACGGGCTACGCAGGAAACGGAACTGGCCGATGAATTGAAAAAGTTTGCCGACGAGTTTGCGCGAAAAGGCGGCGTCCTCCAGGGACATTGATTTTCAAGGAAGAAAATAGGCAAGAAAGAAAAATAGGCAAAGGAGAAAACACTTGCCTACTTTCCTCCTTGCCTACTTTCCCCCACTTTTATAAGGGTTTGACAAAGACTTCATTGGTACCTTCGATATAAGAAAGTACTTCCTCACGGCCCAGACGTTTTTCAGCAGAAGTAAGAAATAAGGGCGGCAATTCCTGCCAGCTTTCCAACAACATTGCTTTGTAATGTTCGGAGTTTTTCCGGAGCTCCTGGCGGTTTAATTTGTCGGCCTTGGTGAAAACGATGGCCAATGGAATCTGGTTTTCTCCCAGCCAGGCCATGAATTGCAGGTCATTGGCCAGCGGCTTATGCCGGATGTCGATAAGGACAAATACCGTCATCAGGTTTTTCCGTTTCAGGATGTAGTCGCTGATGATTTTCTCAAAATCTTTTTTCTGGGATTTGGACACCTTCGCAAAACCATAGCCGGGCAGGTCGGCCATGTACCAGGTATTGTTGATCAGGAAATGATTGATGAGTTGTGTCTTTCCCGGTGTGCCGGAAGTCTTGGCCAGGTTCTTATTTCCCGTCAGCATGTTGATGAGTGACGACTTGCCGACATTGCTGCGCCCGATAAATGCATACTCGGGCATGGAAGGTGCGGGGCATTTCTCCACATCGGTGTTACTGACTAAAAAGCGGGCTTCGTTGATCTGCATGAAAATTATTTCACATGCAAGTCTTCGACCTGCAGCACCCGGTAGTTGCCGGCATCGTAAACAAAGGCAACCACGATACAATGATCGGCATCCCATGCCGGGTTGATGGTGGAGACATATCCTGAAACGATGGTGGAGTCAGCGGCATACGTTCCGGAGACCAGCGTGGTTCCGAAAGAGCCGTTGAGGTCGGTTCGCAGGATGTGGCGGTGCATATAGCCGTTCACGTATTCATCGGGGACGTGGTTATACCACAACTGCCAGTCGGGCACGCTGTCTTCGAGGAGTACAACCTGCAGTTTCAGGGTATCGGTGCCTGCGTTCAGGAACTTTGTTTCGACGCAGGTGCGTAGTTTGCGTGTCGCTTCGTCGTAGGTATTCTGAATCCGTATCCTGGCTTCAGGAGCCCGGGTAAATTCATTGTTAATTTTTGTCTTCCATTGCGTCTTGGCCGACAGCATGGCATTGGGATAGCCGATGCGGTCCACGATGCCCACCGGGTACCAGTTTACGCCGAACAAGGAGAACCAGTCCTGTCCCGTTGGCGATTTAAAGTCGGTCTGGAAAGAACCGGAAGGCACGCCGGGAGGACACACCGATCCCGTAGTACCGCAAGGAATGGAAAACGAACCGGCATGCACGGAGATGACGACGAGGCTGTCGCCGTACAGCGGTTGAAGCGTATCGTTCAGGTACACGCTGCCAATGGGACAGTTGCCGCACAGGAAGCCCGTGTATTCTTCAATCAATACCTTCTTTTTTACCGGGGAATTATCGGCAACAAAACTGCAGGTCGTATCCACCTGGGAAGATTGCTCCTGGTGCACAGGTCCTTCTATTTTGTCGCATTGCATCAACAGGACAGCCATCAGCGGAAGGAGTGTCGCTGTCACGATATATTTTTTGATTTTCGTAAACATCATCTTCAGGTATTAATGATCGTATCAGAAGCTGCTCGTAATGGATACGGAGAGGCCGCTGCTGGCAGGCACGTTCCTGCAAACTCCGCCCACGCAAATAATTCCCGCGCGCTGCCTTCCGTAACCCAGGCTGAAACGGTTGGCATTATTTGTAAACGCCACCGTGCCGGTGAAATAGTGTATGCGCTGGTCGTACTTCCCGCCCAGGTCCGTATGCGTGTTTCCGTAATTGTATTCATCGAAGGCGGCAAACGACCATTTTGGTGAGATCGTGTATTCAGCCAGGACTACGGCCCAGCTTTGCTGGTCCTGCTTGGTGTAGAGATGCTGCAGTTCGGTACGCAATGTTTTCTTTGAAGTAATTTTCCAGATGGTTTCCAGGATTCCCGAATGGCTGTACACATGACCAAAGCCGTCACGGCCTTCAATGACGTCTTTGTTGTAATTGAGGTAGACATACGTCAGGATAGTACGCAACGATTTGCTCCACTTGTGGTTGATTTCCACGTTGAAGTCTTCAAAAAATACTTCATCGCCGGGCTTGAAGAAGGACGTTGTATAGCCGGTAGAATCGTTCAGGTTGGTTTTGTAAATATCCGTTGCGCGCGAGTAGTTGACGGTAAGGTCGGTGCCATACTGGCCCCCCAGCGGTGAATTGGGCTTCAGGTTAAAAAATACTTCTCCCTGGTATGCCACTTCACCGTTGGGCTGTGTGGCATACGGATAAATGGCGGGAAGGAGGTAAGTATGCGTTTTGGTGAGCGCGGGGAGGTAATTAATATTCAAACTGTTTCCCGTGGCATCGCGCTCGCTGCGGTAGCTCATATTGTCGATGTTCTTAGCCGACAGCAAAACGGCAAAACCCTTCTGGTTATATCCGAGGTTGACAAGAAATGCGTTCCCGTCTTTATAAATATAATTGTTGATGGTACTTGGATCGTTGATCTTGTGTGAGTATTCGGAACTCAGCGTCCAGCCGCCGTTCATCAGGGAAATCCGGCCGCCGCCGCAACCCACGTTTTCGGGAAGGATGTAATCGGGATTCTGGTCGGACTGGTATTTACTCATAAAACTTCCGCCGATGATGAGCTGCGTTTTTTTCGTGTTCCAGCTGGTGAAGGCTTCGTTGAAATTTAATTCGGCATCGCCGCCGCGCAGGATGCCTTCGCCGAGTGTCCAGAAATTTCGCTGCCTTCCGACCAGTCCTTTCAGGTATACACCGTTCACGGGTTTAATCCGGACGCGGATACCATCCATGGCATTGTCCACGCCCAGCTGGCGTTCTTCATAGCTGCGGAAAGTAAGCCCGGAACCGAACTGCTCGTAGAAATTTCCCGCCGTCACTTCCAGCTTATCGTTCCGGTAAGTCAGGTAACGATACGAGATGCCGCTTCCTTTATAGAGCGGATCGAATCCCAGTAAGGGGTTGAGGTAACTTTCGTAACGCAACCCGGCCAGGAAATTATCACTTTCGTAATTGAAGTTGGCGAATGCGTTGTTCAGGAATTTCTCATCGGGAGGATTCGGAGCGCCGATTATGGAATCGGGAACATAATACTGTCCGTCAAACTGGAAATTGCCATGGACAGGCGTTCCTGCCAGTCCCTGCGCGCCGGCCAGGGAGGTTACCAGGGTTGAGGAAAATAAAAGGAATGCAAAGGGTACTACTCTTTTCATAAAGTCTGCATGTTGCCCGTTTTCGAATGCGGGCCCGGTAAAGAAATCAGTTTATTTTGTTTCTGCGGCTACTTTTTTCACCACTTCATACAGCTCCTCTTCATTGCCTTCCGCAAAGCCTACATGCTGCCAGATAACCTCTCCTTTTCCGTTCAGCACAAAGGTATGCGGAGGCATATTGACGTTCATCGCCCGCTTAAAGTCGCCGTTGGGATCCACATAGGATTCGTAGGTCCATCCTTTACCGTTTACAAAAGGAGCCACGCGCGTCATGGTGCGGGCATCGTCCACGGAAATCGTAATCACCTTCACGCCGGTTGCTTTTTGCCAGTCCGGGTACAAATCATGGATGGTATTTAACTCTTCAATGCAGGGCTTGCACCACGTGGCCCAGAAATCGATGATGATGGGTTTGCCGTCGTTCGCGAAGGTGGATGTATTCACACGTTCCCCGTTCATCAACTTGACGTCTACGGCGGGAAGTTGTTTAAACAAAAGAGTTTCCTTGGCCTCCTGTGCACGGACCATCACGGCCAGGGAAAGGAGTAATGCAAGAGCGGCTATTTTTTTCATTTTTTTGGTTAAGGGTCTGCAAAATAAAGGATATTCTCGGAATTTTAGATGAATTGTTGCCCCTAATTGTCAGGGATGCGTAATTTATAGCGGGATTTGAGGATACTATTGGTTATTTTGCTTTATATTTGTTCTCCCTAAATCGCTAATACACGTTTAACAAAAACCACATAAAATGAAAAAAACACTACTCATTTTCGTTGCTGTTTTAATTGCCGCTGCAGGATTTGCACAATCCCTTGTGGTTACTTCCCTGAGCACCCAGATTTCAGGTGACCCGAATAACCTGCTGCAGGGATTTGCCACCGTTCAGAATGTGAGTGCCGTTCCTGTAGATGTCAGCGTGGCAAAAGTTGGCAACAACCTTGCCAGCGGCCATCATAGTTCTTTTTGCTGGGGAATTATTTGTGTTGACACCGCTACCCTTGTATCTCCGGTTCCAGAAACCATTGGTCCCGGTGCCAGTAATTCGACATTTTATTCGGATTTGCAGCCTTCAGGCATGGTAGGAACCAGCATGGTGGATTACCGTTTTTATGTGGATGCCAACCCTTCGGATAATGCAAGCATCAGCTTTACATTTGACGCAACGGTAACCGGCATTGCCGAATTGCTTGCTTCCGGCGTTGTACTGACCAACCCGTTCCCGAATCCCGCCAACACATTCACCCAGATGGGCTGTAACCTGAACGGCGCGAAGAATGCGAAGATCGTAGTATACAATATGCTCGGATCCGTAGTGCGTGAAATCAAAGTTGCCGACAAGCAAAACCTCGTGAAGATTTCAACAGCCGATCTGAAAAACGGATTGTATTTGTATTCCCTCATTAACAACGATAAGGTGATCGCTTCCAAAAAGCTTTTGGTCAATCACTAGTCGTATTTTTAACACGTAACGATAAGCACCGGAGTCCCCGGTGCTTATTTTTTTATTGCTAGTTTTGCTATTCAGTATGAAAGTATGAGTGAAAAAGAAATCAGCCGCGAGGCTTTGGATTATCACGCCCAGGGCCGTCCCGGGAAAATAGAAGTTGTTCCTACCAAGCCTTACAGTTCGCAGCGCGATCTTTCCCTGGCCTATTCTCCCGGAGTAGCCTCGCCCTGCCTGGAAATAGCTTCCAATCCTGAAAATGTATATAAGTATACGGCCAAGGGAAACCTGGTGGCTGTTATCTCCAACGGCACCGCCGTGCTGGGCCTTGGCAACATTGGCCCGGAAGCGTCGAAGCCTGTGATGGAAGGGAAGGGATTGCTGTTTAAGATCTTCGCCGACATCGATGTGTTCGACATCGAAGTCAATGAAACGGATGTCGATGCTTTTGTACGGACTGTTAAAGCCATTGCACCGACATTCGGGGGCATCAACCTTGAAGACATCAAAGCTCCCGAATGCTTTGAAATCGAACGCCGCCTGAAAGAAGAGCTGACCATTCCCGTCATGCATGACGACCAGCATGGAACGGCCATCATATCAGCGGCCGCGCTTTTGAATGCATTGGATGTTGCCGGAAAGAAAATACATAAGATCACCGTCGTTGTTAGCGGCGCCGGCGCATCAGCCATCTCCTGCGCAAAATTGTACCTGGCACTCGGCGTGAAAAAGGAAAACATCGTCATGCTGGACAGCAGCGGCGTGATTAAAAGCGACCGCGCGGATCTCGATGACAACAAAAAGCTTTTTGCCACCGACCGCAAGGTCCGTGATTTAACCGAGGCTATGAAAGGCGCTGATGTTTTCCTGGGGCTTTCCAAGGGAAATATTGTCACGAAGGACATGGTGAAGTCCATGGCGAAAAACGCCATTGTCTTTGCGCTGGCCAATCCCGATCCTGAAATTTCGTATCCCGATGCAAAGTCTGTGCGGAATGACATCATTATTGCCACAGGACGTTCCGATTTCCCCAACCAGGTGAATAACGTGCTTGGATTCCCCTTCATCTTCCGCGGTGCCCTCGACGTCCGTGCCACGCAAATCAATGAAGCGATGAAGCTGGCCGCCGTGCGCGCCATCGCCGCATTAGCCAAGGAGCCCGTGCCGGAAATGGTGAACCTCGCCTATGATCAGAAAAATATTGTCTTTGGAAAAGACTACATCATACCCAAGCCGCTGGATCCGCGACTGATCTGGACGGTGGCGCCTGCCGTTGCGAAAGCAGCGATGGAATCAGGCGTGGCACAGGCTCCCATCCAGAACTGGAGCGCCTACAGCGATGAACTATCCAAGCGTCTAGGACTGGATAACAAGCTGGTGAAGATGGTCACCAACAAAGCCAGGCAGAATCCACAGCGCGTCGTCTTCGCCGAAGCGGATACTTACAAGATCCTGAAGGCGGCACAGATCGTGCGTGACGAGGGAATTGCGAAGCCCATCCTGCTGGGAAATGCTGATAAGATCCGTCGGCTGATCGAAGAAAATAAACTGGACCTGGGCGACACGCCCATCATCGATCCGCGCAAGGAAGAAGAAAAGCGGCAGGCCTTCGGAGAGTACTTCTTCCAGAAACGCAAGCGCCGCGGTTTCAATAAGTACGAAGCGCGCAAGATCATGAATGAGCGCAACTACTACGGCGCCATGATGGTGGAAATGGGGGAGGCCGATGCGCTGATTTCCGGGCTCACGCGGAAGTACAGCGATACGATCCGTCCGGCATTGCAGATCATCGGAACGCAGGATGACGTTAAGAAAGTGGCCGGCATGTACATCATGATCACCAAGAAAGGTCCGTTCTTTTTTGCCGACACGACGATTAACGTAAATCCCAGCGCGGAGGATCTCGCGGAGATCACGGTGCTTACAGCCTGGGCCGTACAGCAGTTTAACATCAAGCCTCGCATTGCCCTGCTTTCCTATTCCAATTTCGGAGCTTCCGAAGAGGAGCCGGCACGCAAGGTGCGCGATGCCGTTTCCATCCTGCACCAGAAATATCCCGGCTTATCCGTCGATGGGGAGATGCAGGCCAACCTGGCCCTGAATACAACCTTGCTCAGCGAAAATTTTCCGTTCTGTGAATTCGCCGAGGATGGAGCGAACACCCTTATCTTTCCGAACCTCGATGCCGGCAATATCGGTTACAAGTTATTGCAGGAGATGGGTGCCGCGGAAGCCATTGGTCCTGTGCTTCTTGGGATGAAGAAACCCGTGCATATCCTGCAATTGGGAAGTTCTGTGCGCGAAATCGTCAACATGGTGGCCATTGCCGTCATCGATGCGCAAAGCCGCAAAACAGCCCGTTAAGCCGTTGAAATGCTATGTTTAACCACCTGAATGGCCGTTTAACAGAAAAAAACCCCGCTTACATCGTCCTGGAATGCGGCGGAGTGGGTTATTTTGTCCATATTTCGCTTCATACGTATTCAAAACTACCTGATACGGAAGCCTGTAAAATCTTTGTTCACCTTCAAATAACTGAGGATGCTCATACGTTTTACGGCTTTGCCGACGAGGAAGAGCGCAGGCTATTCAGGGCATTAATCTCAGTTTCCGGTGTGGGTTGTAATACTGCCCGCATGATGCTTTCTTCCATGCAACCGGCGGAGATTACTGAATGTATTGTGCAAGGAAACTCAGCCAAACTAAAGACAATTAAAGGTATCGGCGAGAAAACGGCCTTGCGCGCTATTGTTGAACTAAAAGACAAACTGAAAAAGGATGGATTTTCATTGGCACCGACGAGTCATTTTAAAGTTAAAGACGAAGCCGCGTCGGCGCTTGTCACCCTTGGTTTTTCAAAACCTTCTGTGGATAAAATCCTGGACCAACTCCTCCGAAATCAAGCAGTTTCTTTTACTATTGAAGACCTCGTTAAGGAAGCTCTCAAGCGGATGTAATCGGGGTCCATTTAACATGAAAACCAGTTTGTACCCGGGTGTGCTAAAGCCTCCAGCCGGGTATGCAAACCGAATGATCTACAATTCCTGATTCTGCTTGAAAACTTTTATCCGATACCTTTTCTGGGTTGTTGCCGTTATTTCAGTCGCAACCTTTTCGAGCAGCGCAGGGATGCCTCACCTGTTCGATTTTTCGGAGCACGAAGCGGATGGCGATTCGGAAGAGATCGATTTACCTTATCCCTTTCATGACCGCTACGGCGATCCGTATTCACAGCCCGTTCCCAGCAGCCCGCTGAACATGGGTGATCCTTCCAACATTAAGACGAATGTCGAATACGATACCGAACACAACCAGTACAACATCAACGAAAACGTCGGCGACCTTTTTTACAGGAACCCCAGCTACCTCACCTTCGATGAATTTGTAGAGCAGGAATACAAGAAAAGCACGAAGAACTACTGGCGGCAGCGGGCTTCGGAAGAAGACAAGCTGAATAAAAAAGTATTCAGCCAGAAGATCCAGGTTCGCAGCGTCGTCTTCGACCGCATCTTCGGCGGCAGCACCATCGACATCCGTCCGCAAGGTTCGGCCGAACTGACGTTTGGCGTGCGCGTCAACAAGACAGGCAACCCCGCTGTGCCGGAAGCGCAGCGCACCGTGACGTCCTTCGACTTCGACGAAAGCATACAGATGAACGTCATCGCCAATATCGGCGACAAGCTGAAGCTCTCCACGAATTACAATACCGAATCCACCTTCGACTTCGAAAACCAGATGAAGATCGAATACTCCGGCTACGAAGACGACATCATCAAAAAGATCGACGCGGGAAATGTGACATTGCCGCTGAACAGCCAGCTGATCCAGGGAAGCCAGAGTCTCTTTGGATTTAAGACCCAATTGCAATTCGGCCGTTTGATGGCCACGCTGTTGTATTCCCAGCAAAAAGGAAAGTCACAGACCATCGAGGTGAAGGGCGGGGCGCAAACCACGCCCTTTGAAATTCGCGCCGACCAGTACGAATCCAACAAACACTTCTTCCTGGCCCAGTATTTTAAGGACCATTACGATGCTGCCCTCACCGACCTGAACCAGATCCGCTCGGGAGTGAATATCACCAAGATTGAAGTATGGGTTACCAACCGCGCCAACTCCGTGGCGGAGAACAGGAACATCGTGGCCTTTACAGACCTGGGGGAATTCAACTACGATAGTTCACAGCATCTCATTAACAATGCCTTTTTCCCTGAGCCGGATGATGGCTCCAATGATCTGTATGCCGTCCTTTCCCAGGCGGAAAAAGATTCCATGCGCGTACTTTCTAATGCCAGTACAGTTCTCAGTAAATACAATGGCGCCCCCTGGCTGTTTACTTCACAGAAGAACTACGAGATCCGTGAGCTGGCCAAAAAATTAACTCCATCCGAGTATACACTGAATGCCCAGTTGGGTTATATCTCCCTGAACCAGGCACTCGATCCCGGGCAGGTACTTGCCGTGGCATACGAATATACCCTGAACGGCCGTGTGTACCATGTAGGTGACCTGTCGACTACATCGGGTATTACAGGTTCCAATGCCCTGTTCGTGAAGCTGATCAAGAGCACCCAGGTGAATCCCAAGTTTTATACCTGGGACCTGATGATGAAAAATATTTATTCATTGGGCGCTTACCAGATTGAGCCTACCGATTTCCGCCTGGATGTGTTGTACCAGAGTGACCGTCTCGGTTCCAATATCAACTACATTCCCCTAGGTTGCGATACCGTGAAAGGTGTGCCGCTCATCAAGCTGTTTAACCTGGATGACCTCAATACAAACAGGGACCCGCAGCCTGATGGAGTGTTCGATTACCTCGACGGCATTACCATCAACAGCCAGAGCGGAAAAGTTATTTTCCCGGTCCGCGAGCCGTTCGGAAGTTATTTGGAGTCGAAGTTCTGCGGGGATAAAGTGATTGCCGACCAGTTTACGTACAATGCGCTGTACGATTCAACGAAAACGGCCGCACAACAACAGCCGGAGCGGAACAAGTTTATCCTGATGGGGTCATACAAGAGCGCTTCCGGCTCCGACATTCCCCTGAATGCCGTGCAGGTGGCGCCGGGCTCGGTGAAAGTAACGGCAGGCGGGCAGCCCCTGGTTGAAAACGTGGATTTCACGGTAGATTACACGTTGGGTCGTGTGAAGATTATCAACGAAGGGATCCTGAAGTCCAACACACCCATCCAGGTTACGCATGAAACCAACCAGACGTTCGACATTCAGACCAAACGCATGATCGGCGGCCGCTTCGATTACTACGTCAACAAAGACATCACCTTCGGCGCCACCATCATGAATTTGACGGAACGTCCGCTGACACAGAAAATAAATATCGGCGATGAACCCATTTCAAATACGGTGATCGGAGCCGACGGAACCTACAAAAGCGATTCGCGCATCCTCACCAAAATCCTGGACAAGCTGCCGTTGTATTCCACGAAGGAAATCTCGAACGTAACGATCGGCGGTGAAATCGCAACGATCATCCCCGGTCACTCTTCGGCTATCGGGAAAAGCGGCACGTCGTACATCGATGACTTCGAAGGAGCCGTGACGCCGCTGGACATCAACAACCCGGGATTCTGGCAGCTGGCAAGCACGCCGCAGGGACAGTTGGAGCCGGGTTTGTTTCCGGAAGGAGCCACAGGTACGGGATTAGCTTACGGCTTTAACCGCGCTTTGATTGCCTGGTACCGCGTGGATCCTTTGTTCCAGCGCCCGCAGTCGGAGACGCCTTCCCACATCACGGCCACGGACATGAGTAACAACTATGTGCGTGAAGTTCCCGAAAAGGAAATTTTCCCCCTCAAGCAAACCCCGCAGGGACCGCAGGTGCTTTACCCGATGAACGTGGCCTTCTATCCCTCGGAACGCGGTCCGAACAATTACACCGTTGACCAGGACGCTTATTCCGATGGTTTGAATGCCGATGGTACGCTGGCAAGTCCGGCCAAACGCTGGGGTGGTATCATGCGCCGTATCGAAACCACCGATTTCGAAGCTTCCAACGTGGAGTATATTGAATTCTGGATGATGGATCCTTTCGCCGACAATTCACCGAATGACGGTACGGGCGGTGAACTCTATTTTAACCTGGGTGGTATTTCGGAAGATGTACTGCGCGACGATCATAAAGTTTTTGAAAACGGCCTGCCTTCACCGTCGAACAGCTTTATCGCCGACACGTCCATCTGGGGACGCTACCCGAACCCCAACGTATACGATATCGGATCCTTCGACAACGACGAAGCCAGCAGGCAATTCCAGGATATCGGGATGGACGGGTTGAAGAGCCGGAACTCCAACGATGAACGGAATTTCTTCGACGTTCCCTACCTGCAGAAAATCTCGGCCTTGTACGGTCCTACTTCCCAGGCCTACATCAAAGGCAGCTCCGATCCATCGGCCGATGACTATTATTATTTCCAGAGCAATAATTATAATGCGGGATCGACGCCCCCGTTAGAACGGTATAAAAAATACAACGGTACGGAAGGCAACTCGCCGGCACCGCCGGAAATCGATGGTTATTATGCTTCTTCCCTGACAACGACGGGAGATAAGGAAGATGCCAACCGCGACAATAACATGGATACGTACGAGGCCTACTACCAGTACCATGTAGACCTGAAACCGAATAAAATGGTGCAGGGCCAGAACTATATCACCGACGTGGTGGATGCGCCCGTGAATTACGAAGACGGCCATTCCGGTGTGGTGAGATGGTACCAGTTTAAGATTCCCGTCCAGGCTCCTGAAAAAGTAATCGGCGGCATCGACAACTTCAAGAACATCCAGTTCATCCGGATGTACATGAAAAATTTCAGCCTGCCCATCATTTGCCGTTTTGCCAAGCTGGAACTGATTCGCGGCGACTGGAGAAAATACAACTTCTCGCTGTTGTCGGGATCGGAATTCAGTCCGCCCCCTGAAGTGCCCGGCATTACACAGTTTGACGTGACGGCCGTGAACTACGAAGAGAACTCTGCGCGAAGCCCCGTTCCTTATGTACTTCCTCCCGGCATTGAGCAGGAAGCTGCCTACGGCCCGACTACGACCTACCTGAATGAGCAGTCCCTGTCCCTGAAGGTATGTGACCTGGAAGACGGCGATGCGCGTGCAGTTTATAAAACCACGCAGCTGGACATGCGCTCCTACAAACGCCTGAAAATGTTCGCACACGTGGAGGCCACCGGCGCCAATGACGATTTGAATAACGGCGATCTGACCATGTTCGTCAGGCTGGGAAATGACTTTAACCAGAACTACTACGAATACGAAATTCCGCTGACCATTACACATTGGGGCGCTACGAATCCGTATGACATCTGGCCGGAAGCCAATAACCTGGACCTGGAGTTGCAGAAATTCATCGATGCCAAGCTCCAGCGGAATGCGGCCATATCCGCCGGGAGCAATGTCACATTGCTTACTCCTTTTGTCACCTTTGACGGCTCCAATAAAATAACCATCAGGGGAACTCCCAACCTCAGCAATGTGCGCGCCATTATGATCGGTATCCGCAATCCGAAATCCCCGAATGGAACGGGGGCACGAATCTGCGCGGAGATCTGGGTGAATGAACTGCGGCTTTCCGACTTCGATGAAGCCGGGGGATGGGCATCGACGGCGCATATGTCGGCGAAACTGGCCGACCTGGGTACGATGACGCTGGTGGGTAATCACAGCGTGGCAGGATGGGGAAGCATTGAAAAGCGGGTGAGCGAACGTGACAAAGAAGACAAATCCTCCTATGATTTCTCCACGGCCGTGGAACTTGGAAAATTTCTTCCTCCCACGTCCGGTGTCAGCGTGCCTGTCTTTTTCAGTTACGGCGAACAAATCATCAACCCGCAGTACAACCCCCTGGACCCCGACGTGAAATTCAGCCAGGCGCTGGATGATGCACCGAACCCGACGGTGCGCGACTCGATTAAGAAAGCCGTGCAGGATTATACGCAACGAAAGAGCATCAACTTCACCAACGTACGAAAAACGAAAACGGGCAAAGGTTCGAAGCCGAAGATATACGATGTAGAGAACCTGAATTTCAGTTATGCCTACAATGAAATTTACCAGCGCAATGTCACGACGGAATACAGCGTAGGAAAAAACCACCAGGGATCTGTCGGATACAACTTCAATACGCAACCTAAATCACAGACGCCGTTCAACAATATCAAGGCGCTGAATTCATCCTGGCTGAAGCTGGTGAAAGACTTTAACTTCAATTTGGTTCCTTCCAACCTCACCTTCCTGGCCACCATTAACCGCGGTTACCAGGAAACGCAGTTGCGGAATAATACAGGTTTGGCGTATGTCCTTCCTGCCACATTCGTGAAGACGTATACCTTAGGGCGCATGTACGGATTGCAATGGGACCTGACGAAATCCCTGAAATTTGACTTCAATGCCTCGGCGCTGGCTAACGTAGACGAGCCGGCAGGACGCATTGATACGGAACAGGAAAAAGATTCGGTGCGGAATAATTTCTGGAGCTTCGGCCGCCTCACGAGTTATCATCATACAGCGAATATTACCTACGCAGTTCCCCTGAATAAAATCCCGCTCACGGACTGGATTTCAGGCAACATCCGCTACGGTGCCGATTATACCTGGAATACCGGGGCATTGGCCTATTACCAGGCCACCAACCGGTACGATGTAAACTCCTACGGCAACACCATTCAGAATTCACAGAACATTCAGTACAGCGCCAATTTTAACCTCGTCAGCCTGTATAATAAGAATACGTATCTCCGCAAGATCAACCAGGATATTCCGAAGCCCAAGCCCATGCCGAAGCCCAAGCTTCCTAAGGATTCGCTGGCTACACAAAAGGATTCCATACCCAAGCCCAGCATCCTCGAGCCCGTCATCAAGGGCATTCTGAAATTGGTGATGAGCGCCAAGACGGCTTCCTTCTCTTATACAGAAACGAATGGCATCATCGTGCCGGGATTCCGTCCACGCCCTGACTACCTGGGTATGGACTGGAACTGGCAAGGCGGGCCTCCCGCTCCGGGATGGGGATTTATCAGCGGTAGCCAGGATACTGCAAAGCTTAAGCGGGATATCATCAACAATCACTGGCTTACCGATGATACCACGTTGAATTCGCAATTCGGCATAAACTTCCAGCAGAACTTTTCGGCCCGGGCAACCCTGGAACCCGTCAAGAGCCTGAAGATCGACCTGACTGCCACCCGGAATTATTCGCTCAATCACTTGGAATATTTCAGGTCAGATCCTGACGGGAACTACAATGCATACAGTCCGACGGAAAGCGGAAACTTCAGCATTTCCTACCTGACCTGGAATACGTCCTTCGTCGATGACGGCATCGGGTTTTCGAATGCCAACTTCGACAACTTCAGCAGGAACAGGAGGGAAGTATCCAACCAGCTGGCGAATGCGAACAGGAATTCCGCCGGCGTAGACACAGCGGGATACCGTGACGGGTATGGTGCCACGCAGCAGGAAGTACTGACTTATTCATTCCTTTCAGCGTATACAGGCAAGGCTCCTTCCGGTAACATCATTGACCGTTTCCCGAAAGTGCCGAAACCAAACTGGAGAGTGACCTACGATGGTCTTGCCAAGATGCCCTGGGCACGGAAAATATTCTCCCAGTTTAGCCTGGCCCATGGTTACCGTTCCAATTACAGTATCAATTCCTTTACACAGAATCTCCTGTACACAGAGTCGGAAGCTGACGTGCCTGCATCCCGTGATGCCGTCAACAACTTCATTCCGCGCTACGACATTGCCTTGATCTCCATCTCCGAGCAATTCAGCCCGCTGATCAGTATCGATGCCACACTGAAAAATTCCTTCCAGTGCCGGCTTGAAGTACGGCGCGACCGCACCCTGACGCTGACTTATTCCAACATCCAGGTTACGGAAGTACGCGGGGTTGAATACATCCTGGGACTGGGTTACCGCTGGAAAAACCTGAAGTTGCCGTTTAAAGTAAATGGTAAAAAGACGAGGCTTAAAAACGACCTGAACCTGAAAGGCGACTTTGGCATCCGCGACAATACGACGATTATCCGCAAACTGGTGGAACAAACCAACCAGGCCAGTGCCGGTAACAAGTCCGTGATGATTAAGATTTCCGTCGATTACAACATCAACGAGCGTTTCAATGTGCGGGCCTTCTTTGACAGGAACGTGAACAATCCGTTCGTATCGGCCTCGTACCCAACGGCAGAGACCTCTGCGGGTATCAAACTGAGGTTTACACTGGCCCAATAATCTGCTTGGCGGATTGCTTTGAAGTTGTATTTTTGAAAAAAATTTCCGCTATGAATTTTCCTGACAACCTGAAGTACACCAAAGACCATGAATGGCTGAAAGTCGACGGCAAAGAAGCTGTGATTGGCATTACCGATTTTGCACAGGGCGAACTCGGCGACATTGTGTATGTAGAAATCGAGACGGAGGGCGAGAGCCTGGATAAGGAAGCTGTCTTTGGTACCGTGGAAGCGGTGAAAACAGTGTCCGATCTTTTCATGCCTGTGTCAGGTAAAGTTTTGGCTGTAAATAAAGGACTGGAGACCAACCCCGAAGCCGTCAACAAGGATCCGTACGGAGAAGGCTGGATGATTCGCATCGAATGTACCAACCCCGCTGACCTTGACGGGCTGATGAGTGCCGAAGAATACCGCAAGACGGTAGGAGTGGGCGCCTAACCAACCAACATGTTTTTAAAGAAACTGGCACCGGCTCTTCTCTGGGCTGTCGTGATCATGGTTTTATGCGGCATCCCCGGAACGAAAATCCCGGAACTATCTTTCTGGCAATGGCTGAAGCCCGATAAAATCACCCACCTGGTCATTTTTGGAATCCTCGCTTATTTATTGCTGGCGGCATTTTATCATGAAAGTGCGCCGCATACCCTTCGTCTGCACGCTGTACTTTGGGCGCTGTTGATTACGATCAGCTATGGTGTACTGACTGAAGTCCTGCAGACCTATGTGTTTATCAAACGATTCGGCGACGTGCGGGATGCCATGGCTAATGCATTGGGTGCCGTGCTGGGGTGGTATTTGTATAAGAGGAGGCATAGAATTAAGAATTCATCTGCGAATTCTTGAGGAGAGTACTAAATGCCCTCACCCCAGTCCCCTCTCCCTGCGGAGAGGGGCGATTGATTCTCGACAACTTTATTATTTCCAGTTCCTAATTTAAAAACTCCCCCTCTCCGGAGGGAGAGGGGGCCGGGGGGTGAGGGGTCCTCCTACGCTTAAGCTCCGGAGGATAAATATTCGTAGATACTTTTTCCTACCTTAACTCCATGAATAAAATCATCGTCTCTGTAACCGGCGCCAGCGGTTCCATTTATGCGAAAGTGTTGATGGATAAACTGGCGGCCTTAAAATCCCAGTGGCAGGATGTAGGGGTCATTCTTTCCGACAATGCCCGCACGGTATGGCAACATGAGCTGGGAAATAAGGACTTTGAAAAAATACCATTTACGCTTTACAGGAAGGATGATTTCCACGCCCCTTTTGCTTCGGGTTCGGCACGCTATAATACCATGATCATTTGTCCATGCTCGATGGGTACCCTCGGACGCATTGCAGGAGGCATCAGCAACGACCTCACTACGCGCGCTGCCGATGTAATCCTGAAAGAAAGAAGGAAGTTAATTCTCGTCACACGCGACACACCGCTCAGCCTGATACATATTCAAAACATGAAGATTATTACCGAGGCCGGCGGCATCATTTGTCCGGCCTCACCCTCCTTCTATTCCCGGCCCGATACCTTTGAAGCCCTTGCTGCCACTGTGATTGACAGGGTCATCGACCTGGCAGGCTTAAAACAGGATAGTTACCGCTGGAATGAAGAAAACTAATTGACTGATTTTCTGTCGGATAGGATTTTGATAAGTTAAACTTTCATTTTTTTGTCAATTTGGGACAAAAGGCGAAAAATCGTCTTGATTTATATGAAAAAGCGTGCTATTTTTATTCTTCCAAAATCACCTGGCTATGTTTGAATACACAAAGCAAATCCTTACCAAGGTTAGTTTCGACCGTTCCCTTTTCAGAAAAGAATTAATTAAAGCCATGCGCGTATTGCGCCATGACGAGCGACGAATGCTGAAGATCTGGTGTATGGGAACCTTTGCTGCCTATTCAGGCATTGTCGTGGAAGTATTCAGGAAGTTCTCCTGAGTCGTTTCGACTACGCTCAACGACCATTTTCAGATTGAGCGAGAAACGCCAAATTTCTCTTGAAGCCTTTATAGCCTGCCCGTTTTACCGCTGAGTCTTTAAAAACTCTGCGGAAGACTTCTTCTGTCATTTCACGCCATTCTTCCAGCTTCATGTGCTGCAGTTCCTTGGATGGTTCAAATCGCTTTTCCCGGTGCGGTTTGGAAAAGCGGTTCCACGGACACACATCCTGGCAAACGTCGCAACCGAATGCCCAGTTGTCAAAAGTGCCTGCCCAGGAAGAAGGAATTTCTTCTTTCAGTTCAATGGTAAAATAAGAAATGCATTTGCTGCCGTCGACGACATAGGGCTTGATGATGGCGTCTGTAGGACAGGCATCGATACAACGTGTACAGGTGCCACAGTAATCGCGGATAGGAGGGTCGGGAATTAATTCCAGGTCGAGTATGAGCTCTGAGATAAAATAATAGGAGCCGTGTTGAGGGGAGATGAGGTTGGTGTTTTTTCCAATCCATCCCATCCCGCTTTTCGCCGCCCATGCACGCTCGAGGACGGGCGCCGAATCCACGAAGACGCGTCCATAAACCTGGCCGGCCACTCCTTCAATAAAAAAAAGCAACTCCCGGAGTTTATCCTTGATGACAATGTGGTAATCTTCACCATAGGCATATTTTGAAATCCTGGGAGCGTTGGGGTCAGACTGAGCGGCAGCGGGATAATAATTGTAAAGCAGGGAAATTACAGACCGTGCTCCATCGACCAGTTTTCGCGGATCCAGTCTTTTGTCAAAGTAATTCTCCATGTACTTCATTTGTCCATGGCCATGCTGCAGGAGCCATTGTTCCAGGCGGGGTGCCTCTTCTTCTAAAAAATCAGCTTTGGAAATGCCGATGAAGTCAAAACCCAGCCGCAATGCTTCCTGCCGGATCTGTGATGTGACCTGTTCAGGATTCATCAAACAAAGTTCCTTTATCACGTTGCGGTGTCCTGCCCAGGTGTTTGTAGGCAAGATCGGTGGCTTCACGCCCCCGGGGAGTGCGGTGGATGTACCCTTCCTGGATCAGGAAAGGTTCATACACTTCCTCGATGGTGCCGGCTTCTTCCGATACAGCGGTGGAAATCGTGGAAAGTCCGACCGGACCGCCTTTGAATTTATCGATGATGCAGGAAAGGATCCGGTTGTCCATTTCGTCAAGGCCGTTGCGGTCTACATTCAGTGCGGACAGCGCGAAGTGGGTGATGTCGAGGTCGACGTTTCCTGTGCCTTTCACCTGTGCAAAATCACGGACTCTTCTAAGCAGCGCATTGGCGATACGCGGCGTTCCGCGGCTGCGGCGGGCAATTTCAACGGAAGACTCTTCATTGATCGGTACGGATAGCAAGGCCGCCGACCGTTTCAATATTTTATTCAGGAGGCCGGAGTCGTAATATTCCAGGCGTGAGGTGATGCCGAAGCGTGCACGTAACGGCGCCGTCAGCAGGCCGGCACGCGTAGTGGCGCCGATAAGTGTAAACGGATTGATTTTAATCTGCACCGAACGGGCATTGGGCCCGGTTTCAATCATAATATCAATCTTGTAATCTTCCATGGCCGAATACAAATACTCTTCCACCACGGGACTCAGCCTGTGAATCTCATCGATAAAAAGGACGTCATGCGGTTCCAGGTTGGTGAGCAAACCTGCCAGGTCGCCGGGTTTGTCAAGGACGGGGCCCGAACTGGTGCGGATATTGACGCCCAGCTCATTCGCGATAATGTGTGCCAGTGTCGTTTTACCCAGACCGGGAGGTCCGTGCAGCAATACATGATCAAGCGCATCGTTGCGCTGGCGGGCCGCCGATACAAAAACATTTAAATTATCAACGGTTTGTTTCTGGCCCGTGAACTCTTCAAATCCCTGCGGCCGCAAGGCTCTGTCTATTTCGCGTTCGGTTTCCGAAAAGTCTTCGTTGCCTGGATTTAAATTGGGATTCATCGTAAACAAAAGTAAGGTTTTCTGTTTTGTCCTGTGCGATAAAGATATCGGATTCAGGATTCCCGGCGATCTGCCAGGTACCTTTTTCTATCGATGATAATTTCCAAATAAGGTTCCCTAAACAATATGCGAAGGCAAAACATCAAATTTTCCTGAAATATTCTTGGACGTTCCCCTTTAGGGGTCAGGGGTGCGCGTATGATAGGAGGAAAAACACCACTTTTTCTTGATGTATGCTTGAACGTCCATCTTTAGTGGTGAGGGGTGCGCCGGCAGTCGTACCAGACACAAGGCCTGCAATTTATTTTGGTTTGGGTGACCAGAAGATCTCCAGGTAGTCCTCCGTCCGACTCCGATTTCCTGCGGGCCTGTATACGGATCAATTCTCCTTCTTTTCCTTGCTGGTTTTGCTGCAGAGGCCATTCGGGAATGCCATCTTGTACAGCTCATCCACAAAGAGGCGGAGACCAAAGGAAAAGGTCGGCGAACTCAGGTCTTCTTTTAATTCCCGGTCCGAATAGATCCGGAAGCGGTAGCCGACGCTGGCGCCCAAACCAATCCAACGGAAAATACTGTACTGCCCGGTCACGGAAGGTTCATACAGGACAATGGATTGTCTTTTTGTTTCGGTGCGCATTTTATCCGGTTGATGGATGTATTCATAGTATCCTTCTCCCAGGGAAAGCTGGAAGGGAACAAAGGAAAACTGCCAGGGGTACTTGTGAAAGAAAATGTACTCCGCCGACAGCGCAAAGAATCCCAGCCTTAGTTCGGCATTCGTATCGTAAGCCGAATCTCCTTCCACGCGGATGGAACTGACGACCTGTGTATTGAGGCCGTACAATCCCAGCCCGAATTTTACTCTTTTATTGTAGTTCAGTCCGACCCGGATTCCGCTAAAGGCCACGAATTCTCCACTCACCGTTGAATTGAAAGTAGTGAGGTTGAAAAAGACTTTTGGTTTTTGATTCAGGCTGTATCGAATCGTGTCCATGAGCTGCGCTTTTGAAAGCAAAGGCAGGAACAAGATCATCAAGAGAAGCAGGTAAATCCGGGGAGTAGGTTTCACGGGATCCGTTATTCGGTTTTCCGGCAAGGGGGGCAGGACCGTCATTTCACCTGCAGGATGCGATGCATGGCAAACGAAAGATCGGCAAATAATATTTTGGCGTTTGCATTTCTTTCCAGGTGAAAATGCGCGTTGTTGATTTCTTCAACAAATTCATCGGCATTGTTCCGGTTTACAAACGGCGCAAATTTCTTAAAAGATTCCAATTCCTGTTCCGACAAGCGTACCATGGAAGCGTCGCCATAATTCAGCAGGAGGCATTCGCGCGCAATATGGAGCGCGTGCTGAAGAAATACTTTTTGCTGCTCCCGGCTTTGCGCAGCCATGCTTTCACTGAAGCGGCCCAGGTCCTGCACGCGCAGTTTGAGGCAATGGCGCATCCATTCCAGGAACTGCAGGTTGTAATCGTCGTCGCCGGCTTCCGATACCATGCGAAGCGCTTCGTTGTAATTGCCGCCGGCGAGATGGGCGATGCGGCGGGCGTCGCCGGCCTGCAGTTTTTTCGCCATCAACGCGGCAATAATCTCTTCGTCGGTAACAGAGAAGATCTTCACCAGCTGGGTACGTGAAGTAATGGTGCTTAAGATATGCTCGTGGTTCCCGGCAACGAGAATAAACAAGGTCTGGTCAGGCGGTTCTTCAATAATTTTCAGAAGCTTGTTGGCGGCACTGGTATTCAGGGATTCGGGGAACCACAGCAGGCAGATTTTATAACCGCCTTCCACGCTTTTGAATCCCAGCCTCCGCACGATATCGGCCGCTTCGTCGGTGTTGATGCTGCCTTGTTTGTTTTCCGCATCCATGGCCGTGACCCAGTCGTTATACGAGAGGTAGGGATTTTCCTGGACAGCTTCCCGGAAATCGGCAATAAAATCCAGGCAGATCTTTTTCTTTTCCTTCGCATTGGGCGACATCGGAAAAGTATAGGTAATGTCGGGATGAATCATCTTCCGGCTCTTCAGGCAGGATGCGCAGGCGCCGCAGGAATCCGTCTCCGACCTGTTCTCACAAACCAGGTATTGCGCATAGGCCAAAGCCATAGCCAGGTTCCCGGAGCCCTCGGGACCCAGGAAGAGTTGGGCATGGCTGACACGACCTTCGCGGGCCGCATGCAACAATTGAGCCTTTACCTCTTTCTGGCCGATGATTTCTTTGAACTGCATGGCACAAAAATAGTAATTAGTAAGGAGTAGTGAGTAGGGAATAGGGAATAGTGAGTTGTGAGTAGCGAGAAGTGAGTAATGAGTAGGGAGAAGCAGGTTAATACTGTAAACTCCCCTCCTTTAAATTCTTCATTATTAAATATTAATTCTGCATTCTTCATACTTAATTCTTAATTTCTATTCCCTTCTCCACACTCCACACTACTCCCAACTCCCGACTATCAATTATATTTGCAGTTCAATTCAAAATGTATGAAAACAATCGACAAATATAATTTCTCCGGCCTTCGCGCTTTGATTCGCGTAGACTTCAATGTCCCACTTGATAAAGAGCTAAATATCACCGATGATACCCGCATCCGGGCGGCTATTCCTACGATAAAAAAGATCCTGAACGATGGCGGAAGCGTCGTGCTGATGAGTCATTTAGGCCGCCCGTTAAAGAAACTGAAGGAAGACGGGACCGTTGACAAAAAGAAATTTTCACTGAAGCCGGCGGCAAAACGTTGCGGCGAATTGCTGGGAAGAGAAGTTGCCTTTGCCGGAGACTGTATCGGCGAGGATGCGCTGGCGGCCTCGCAAAAACTGAAGGCCGGCGAAATACTGCTGCTGGAAAACCTTCGCTTTTATAAGGAAGAGGAGAAAGGGGATGTGGGTTTCGCAGAGAAACTTTCCAAACACGGCCATTTTTATGTGAACGACGCCTTCGGTACAGCGCACAGGGCGCATGCCTCTACGGCCATCATTGCACAGTTCTTTCCCGGGAAGAAATGTTTCGGGTATGTCATGGCAAGTGAGTTGGAAAATGCAAGTAAGATACTGGACCATCCACAGCGGCCCTTTACCGCCATCCTGGGCGGGGCCAAGGTCAGCGATAAAATTTTAATCATTGAAAAGCTGATGGACAAAGTAGATAACCTGGTCATCGGCGGAGGCATGGCATTTACTTTCGTGAAGGCTGTGGGTGGGAAGATCGGATCTTCCCTCGTAGAAGAGGATAAACAGGACCTGGCCCTTCATATCATGAAACTTGCGAAGGATAAAGGCGTGAACCTGGTCATGCCTATCGATGCCGTGCTGGCTGATAAGTTCGAGGCGCAGGCGCAGCGCCAGGAATGTATGGTCGACCAGATACCCGACGGATGGATGGGATTGGATATCGGCAAAGAATCCCAAAGGCTTTTCAGCGAAACCATTGCCGGCTCCAAGACCATCCTGTGGAACGGTCCGGCAGGCGTTTTTGAATTCGAGCCCTTTGCTGCCGGCACCAAAGCGGTTGCGAAAGCGGTTGCCGAAGCTACAGCCGGTGGCGCCTACAGCCTGATCGGCGGAGGGGACTCCGCAGCAGCCGTCAATAAATTCGGTCTGGCATCCCAGGTGAGTTATGTGTCAACCGGAGGCGGTGCCTTGCTGGAATACATCGAAGGAAAAACATTGCCCGGAGTGGCAGCCATCAACGAATAAAGTTTCGGTTTTTTTCTCAGGAAACCAGGAGCGAACAGCCACGCGTTTCGCTGAGGTCGTAACGGCCCAGGATTTCGAAGGTGCCATCCTGGTGGATTCTTCCCAGGTCGTCGGTGGCAATAAAGGAACAGCTGTGCATGTTGGCCAGGTCAATAATATTGACTGCTCCTGTCTGCATCGGCCCCAAAAGAGAAGTTGGGTCGTTGATATCCCGGATCAGGATCTTCATCCAGGGAGGACACCTGAAACGTCCGTCTGCAACTGCATAAGCCTGGGATAGCAGTTCTGTCATACCATATTCCGAGTGGATGGAAGAAAGGTTGAATTTCCGCATGAGAAAGGAATGCAATTCTTCGCGGGTCATTTCTCTTTTTCGACCTTTCATACCTCCTGTTTCAATGACGATGTTGCCGGAAAGGTCCGGTTCGAAGGCAGCAGCAAAGTCTACCAGGGCGAAACTCACGCCGAAAAGAATGAATTTTTTTTGCTGTTTTTTGAGATCCAGGATGCGTTCGTTTAAAGCCTTAAAATCATCCAAAAAAAATCCGCTCTCTGCCTGCTTTGAATCGGATATCAGCTTTTCGACCATATAGACGAGGGAGGAACCAGGCCGTTCCAGGTAGGAGGGTAAGAGACCCAGGATGACGTAATCGGAGGGGTTGCCGTACACATTTTTGAAGCCGGTCAGAAAACTTTGCTCGTAAATTGCTAGGTCCCTGATGTCATGTAGTGAGGGAATTGTACCAGTCGTCGAGCTGCTTGCAAAGGTTTTAGCAGGCTGGAAGGCATCTGTCCTTATCCGTTCAGATTTAAAAAACTCGACGGGCAGGAAATATATTTGGGTAATTTTTTCCACACTTTCTACAGTAAGATTCCGTAAAAAAAGGTATTTGGCATACGTTGCACAATGCAACGCCTGATGTTGAAAAGTTTTTAGGGCCAGAAATTCAAAGGCTTGTTCGCTTTTTATTTCGAAAACCGCATTTGAACTTATTTCTGGTATATATGCCATTATCTGCTGAAATGCCCTATTGGCGGGCTATTGATGGATTTTGTACAATAAAATGTGTAAGTTTACCGGCGAAGTTAGAACATACCGGGGACTTAAGCATTGTATCATTGTAACAGTACCTGCACACAAGGCATACGCATATAAACCCTTGTGGACGGGCTGCCGTTTAAATGATGTCCTTTTGGTATAAACATTGGTTTGTATTAAGCCTAACTAACAAAACTGGGGATGAATTATAAAGTCGCAAGCACATTAACTGAAGTCCTGGACGCCTGGTGCCTGGTCTACAATCAATACCTGAAGGCTGCCCTGATCAGTCCGAACCGGATGTCGGTCTTTACATTTCCCGAATACATCAGCAACAACGCTGCGGTGATCCTGGGAAAGAAAATGGGATATACGGTCTGTACCGTTTCCGCATTATTGGACAGTGAACGGGGACTTCCTCTAGACAACTACTACAAAAAGGAACTGGATACGTTGCGTAAAGACGGACGTAAGCTGATTGAAATCGGCTTGCTTGCAGACGCTCGTGGATCTTCACAGGTCCAGGATATCGTAGACCTCATGCAATGTATTGCGAAGTTCGGCGTATACAGCGACCATCACGATTTCGTGATTGGCGTGAATCCGCGGAGGTTGAATTTTTTCAAAGAGATTTTTGGATTCAAGGCCCTGGGTGTCGTGAAAGATTACGGAAAACTCCAGGCTGCTCCCGTTGTGCTGCTCTTCGCGCATGGCAAGGAACTGGCCACGATTGCAAAAGCTGCCAATGCCAAAATTTATTTTGAACCCACCGAATTGGATTTCGCCAACCGGCATAAATTCAATCCCGATAATTTTATCAGCCCGCTCGAGTTCAAGGATACCGTAGAAGTCTTCATCCGCAAGATCTGGAACTCCGCTACGCTGCAAAGCGCCTAAGGGCATCTATTTTTCACCGCAGCGGCGCAGAAGCGCAGAGGTTTGAGTACCTTTGCATCCTGAATCCCTGCATCCCATGTCCGAAGTAAAGCATCCTGTAATCGTTTATATTGAATCTACACCGAATCCGGCCTCGATGAAATTCGTGGTCAACCGGTTTTTATTGGAGGAAGGAAGCGTAGAATACACAGCCCCTGAACAAACAGGGAATTCACCCCTTGCCAGGCAGCTTTTCGGATTTGCCGGAATCACGGGAGTCTTCATTACAAGCAATTTCATCACGTTAACGAAGGCCGGTGAAGCGGACTGGTATGAAATATCCCCGGAGCTTCGAAGCTTTATTAAACGCTATATGGAGTCGGGCGATCCCGTTTTTACAGGCCCACGCATTCAGGTAGCCGATCCGGTAATCGCCCGAACTGCCACGAACTCGGACCTGGAAAATAAAATCATCGAGACCCTCGAAGAATACGTAAAGCCTGCCGTTGAACAAGACGGCGGAGCCATCCATTTTAAATCTTTTGACGATGGAAAAGTAACCGTCGTTTTAAAAGGCGCCTGCAGCGGATGTCCTTCTTCTACGGTAACCCTAAAAGCCGGAATCGAAAACCTCCTCAAGCAAATGCTTCCGGAAGTGAAGGAAGTAGTGGCGGAGGAAGCGTGAAGAAGTTTAAAAGTTCAATAGTTCAGAAGTTCCGGAGGGTAAATTTTTATTCACCGAAGCTCTGCAATTCAGATTTATTTCCTCAGCAACTAACAACAAGATTCTTCCAGAATGACGAGAAGGGGTTGGTGCCCTCTACTTCAATCTTCTATCTTCCACCTGCCTATTGCCTCCTGATGCTACAGGTTTAAAAGTTTCTTCATTGGGTCCTTCCCGTCAAAAAGCATCTTCACCGGCTCTTCCAGCATTTGTTTTACATTCACTAAAAAGCTAACCGACTCACGGCCGTCGATGATGCGATGGTCATACGATAAGGCTACGTACATGACAGGGCGAACCTCCACCTTGCCCTGAATAGCCACAGGTCTTTCGACGATGTTATGCATGCCCAGGATGGCGCTTTGCGGCGGGTTGATGATGGGCGTGGAAAGCATGGAGCCAAAGACGCCACCATTCGTAATCGTAAACGTGCCACCCGTCATTTCTTCGATGGATAATTTACTGTCGCGGGCTTTGCCGGCAAGATTCATTACTTGTTTTTCAATCGCTGCCAGCGACAGCGATTCGGCACTGCGGATGACAGGGACCATCAGTCCTTTGGGCGCACTGACGGCGATGCCAATGTCGCAGTAGTCATGGTATACGATTTCATCGCCGTCGATTTGGGCGTTGACGGCGGGAAAGTTTTTCAGCGCGGCGCAAACGGCTTTCGTGAAAAAGGACATAAAGCCCAGGTTGACGCCGTGGGTTTCCTTAAAGGATTCTTTGAACTGCTTGCGGATGTTCAGGATGGCACTCATGTCCACTTCATTGAACGTGGTGAGCATAGCCGTTTCCTGTTTGACGGCGACCAGGCGTTCGGAAACCTTTTTCCGCAGCATGGACATTTTTTCGCGCCGTATGCCACGTACCGGCAACTCAGCGGCTTCCTGCTTTTGCGCAGCCGGTTCTTTGAGTTCGAGGACATCGGCTTTCGTGATTCTTCCGTCTTTACCGGTGCCCTTCACGGGTGATTCCTCCAGCCCCTTTTCGCGCATGATCTTGGCGGCGGTAACGGAAGGGATGCCTGCGGGATAACCTTTTGCGGCGTCCTGAGGTTTTGCCGCCGTTGCAGTTTCCTGTCTTGACGACGGTTGAGAAGCGGGTTTTTCTGATTTCGGCTCTTCGTTTTTTGCCGGCTGTTTTTCTGCTTTCGCCGGCTTAGCTTCCGTCTCCGGCTCTTTCTTTTCTTTCGCAGGTTGCTGTCCTGCTTTCGACTCGTCAATGGTGCATACTTCTGTTCCGACAGCAACCGTTTCACCTTCCTTTACTTTTATGCTTAATAGGCCGGAAGCTTCCGCCGCCAGTGTCAGCGTGGCTTTGTCGGAATCGATTTCACACAATTCTTCGTCCTTCTCCACGTAATCGCCGTCTTTTTTCAGCCATCGCGCAATCTGCACTTCGGTAATGCTTTCTCCCGGGCTGGGAACCTTCATTGCAATCATTGGATTGTTGCTTTTTGAGTTACTTTTTCAAAAACCGAATCGAGTATGCGCTTTTGCTCCCTGGCATGCGCATGGTGCGAACCGGTGGCCGGGCTGGCACTCGACGGCCGGGAAATAAATTTCAGGTTCCAGTCCTTCAGCGACCAGGCCATGTAGGACAAGGCGCCCATGTTTTCCGGTTCTTCCTGCACCCACAGCCATTCGGCGGCTTTGTATTTTTTTCGGAGGGCTTGCAATTGCTTGAAGGGCAACGGATACAATTGTTCCAGGCGGAGAAGGGCGATGTCCTCGCTGCTTTCTTTTTCACGGCGCTCCAGCAATTCGTAATAGAGTTTTCCGGAGCAAAGCACTACGCGTGAAATGTTTTTTGCATCCGCAGATAAATCATCGTAGACTTCCCGGAAAAGCCCCGTGGCCAAATCGTCGATGGTGGAAATGCATTTGGGGTGGCGCAACAAACTCTTCGGCGTAAAAACGATGAGCGGTTTGCGGAAATCACGCTTCAACTGGCGACGGAGGGCATGGTAGAAATTGGCCGGTGTCGTGCAATTCACTACCTGTAAATTGTCTTCGGCACAAAGGGCGAGGAAACGTTCCAGCCTGGCACTGCTGTGTTCCGCGCCCTGGCCTTCATAGCCATGTGGAAGCAGCATGACGAGTCCGTTTGTGCGGCGCCATTTATCTTCCGAGCTGCTGAGGTACTGGTCAATGATAATCTGGGCGCCGTTCATAAAGTCGCCGAATTGCGCTTCCCATATCACCAGGGAATTGGGTGATGCCAAGGCATAACCGAATTCAAAACCCAGCACGGCATATTCAGAGAGCAGGGAGTTATAAATCTGGAAGGGGGGTTGTTTGTTACCGAGATGATTCAGCGGCACATACTGTTCTTCGCTGTCTTCCACGCGTACGACGGCATGCCGGTGGGAAAACGTGCCCCGCTCCACATCCTGTCCGCTGAAACGGACGGGATGGCCTTCTTTCAGCAGGGTGCCATAGGCCAGCAGCTCGGCCATGCCCCAATCAAGACGTCCTTCTCCTTTCAGCATCTCTTTGCGATCGGCGAAAAGCCGCTCTGTTTTGCTGAAGAATTTTTTATCGGCAGGCAGGGTGGTAATCGACTGGCCTGTTTCCAACAGCTCCTTTTTGCCGAAGGAGGTGTCGACGGGTTTGTCAAAGTCACCGTCCACGGAACTGCGCAATCCGTTCCAGGACCCTTCCAGCAAGGGAGATATTTTTGATTTGCGGGTAAGCTTAGCCGTGTCCAGGCTTTTCTGCAATAAGGTCTTGAATGATTTTTCCATCTCCTTCACCAGGTTGCTTTCCACTTCACCCTGCTGCATGAGCTTTTCATTGTAGATCTCGCGCGGGTTGAGGTGTTTGGCAATGGTCTTATACAGCAGGGGCTGTGTAAAGCGCGGCTCGTCGCCTTCATTATGGCCGTACCGGCGGTATCCCAAAATGTCAATGAATACGTCGCGGTGAAACTTCTGGCGGAATTCCATGGCCAGCTCAATGGTAAATATCACCGCTTCCACATCGTCGGCATTCACATGGAAGACGGGCGAAAGGGTGACCTTGGCCACATCGGTGCAATAGGTGGAAGAACGCGCATCGATGTAGTTCGTCGTAAATCCAACCTGGTTGTTCACGACCAAATGAATGGTTCCTCCCGTTCTGTACCCGCGCAGTTGCGACATCTGGATCACTTCGTATACGACGCCCTGGCCGGCAATGGCGCCGTCGCCATGGATGAGGATGGGAGCGATCTGGTCTTCTGTTCCGCCTTCGGTATGATCAATCTTGGAACGCACGAGGCCCTGCACCACGGGATCTACCGCTTCGAGATGGGAGGGGTTGGGCGCGACGCTGAGATGCACTTTTTTGCCGTGCTTCGTCACCACGTCGGAAGAATAGCCCAAATGATATTTCACATCGCCGGCAATGCTGCCGTCGTCGTATTCCAGTCCTTCGAACTCTGAAAATATTTCTTCGTAGGATTTGCCCAGCGTATTGGCCAGCACGTTCAGTCGGCCGCGATGGGCCATGCCAATCACAAATTCCCGGATCCCTGCTTCCGCGCCGCTCGTGATCACGGCATCGAGCGCGGGAATGAGGGTTTCACAGCCTTCCAGGGAAAAACGTTTCTGGCCGACGAACTTGGTATGAATGAAACTTTCAAAAGCAACCGCTTCATTCAGCTTCTCCAGGATGTGTTTTTTTTCTTCAATAGAGAAACTCCGTGCATTGCGGGAGCGTTCCATTTTTTCTTCCAGCCAGTCTACGACTTCCGGTGTGCGGATGTATTTGTACTCGGCGCCGATGCTCCGGCAATACGTGGCTTCGAGGTGGGCTACAATATCTTTTAACGGCGCCGGACCCAAACCGATCAGCGACCCGGCCTGGAAGGTGATTTCCAGGTCGGCGTTGGTAAGGCCGAAATTTTCAAGGTCCAGGGTAGGGAAATACTGCCTGCGTTCCCTTACCGGATTGGTATGTGTAAAAAGATGGCCCCGGTTTCTATACCCGTTAACCAGGTTAATGACTTTGAACTCTGTCCCTAAATTTCCAGGCAGGGATTCCGGCCTGGCAGCGGCTGGGCCGGGTTTTCCGGGAGAGGCAGGGGGCTGGGTTTCGAAGTTTAACTGGGCGAATTGAAAGCCCTGGAAAAAATCCTTCCAGGAAGCATCCACAGAATCAGGGTCTTGCAGGAATGCCTGGTAAAGTGCTTCTAGCTGGGAAACATCGGCGTTGCCGAGGTAGGAAAACTTGTCCATGAAGTAACGAAGGTTCCTGCAAAGGTAGGGAGAAAACGGGGCATCTACGAATTCTTACGAATCTACGAATGTACGAATGGGAGCCTGTCGATTGGGTTCCCATTTTGCTCATCCTTTTATTCTGTCATTCAGAGGAATCTTATTCAATTGAAGCAGCCTTCTTCTCCCCGCTCCAGGCGAAAAACATGAATAGAAATTGTATGTTGATTCCTGGAGAGGGGCCGGGGATGAAGCGACCCGCCAGCATAAGAAGGGAGGATAACACAACTCCGGATTCGTAAATTCGTAGATTCGTAGAGATTCGTATTCGTAGATGCTAGATTACTCGTCTTTTAATGTCAGGTTCATATCCGGCATCAGCCCGATGGAGTTGTCTTTCGGATTCTTTGAACTTGCTTTGACGTTTGTAAAGGTTACTTTGCTGCCGGCAGGCGCGGCTCTCAAGGCCTCGAGCACTTTGTCGTGGAAGACATCGGTGTAGGAATCCATTTGCAGGCCCGGTCCGCCGCCCTTGGGAGTGATGGTGATGAAATACCGGTTGATTTTGTAGTCGGCAGGATCCATGCCATTGTTTTCAAAATAAAAGGCCGAAAGTTTTTTCGCTTTGATCAACGAATTTTTCACGACAAACTTTTCATTTCTTTTTCCAATGGTAATCACCACAGGCTCGAGACGTTCGAGGGCAGGAGCGGCCTGCTGCTGTTCCGGGGGTTGGGTTTCATCTTTTGTTTCCTTCTGGGCCGAAGCGCTGAGCATTCCGGAACAAAAAAACAGGATTAAAAATAACTTGTGGTTCATTTTATTCAATGTGTTAGTAGCTTTTTTCAATCGGTTAGTACTATAGATAAAGGCGGTAAACTGTCCATGGAGCGGCTTATATTTCTTTTGCCTGCTTTTACATACTCGAAAAATACTTTGGCTCCGGGTTCATACGTTTTAATTCGCTCCAAAATTCTTGCCGGGATTGAATCTGTGTAGGATGACATATCGAGATCCGGGTTGCGGCCTTTGGCAAAAATGGAAACTTTATAGCTTTTGATCTCATAGGTACTATCCATGGCAATGGCAACGGCCTTGAAATATATGGCAGAAAGTTTTCCTGCCTCAATCAATTCTGATTTACTTATGCTCAGAGTTTTATTAGGGACATTAGGAAGCGGTGGCTTTCGCGGATTGGGGGATTGTGCATACATAGCCATTATCACGCCTAAGCACAGGAATGATGCCAGGGGCAAGGATAATTTTTTTGTAGCCATGTTCATGCAGTAATTGGATCAGGCACAGGTGTAAAAATCAGGATTTCTTCAATCATCGGCAAGTACAAAAGCCAGGGGAGGCAGTGAACGCATGGAATGATCATCTGAATTCGGGTTTCCTGCTTTTACATACTCAAAATAGACTTTGGATCCCCTGGGTGATTCCTTAAGCAATGCTTTCATCTCCGATGTAATCTTCGATCCGTCACTCCGGAGGTTCAAAACAGGATCTCTTTCCTTGTGAAATACGGACATCGTAAAGCTTACTATTTCCACAGTCTTGTCAACCCTGTCCCCGCCGCTTTCAGGGTTCAGCAATTTCATGCCAACAGCATTGATAATTTCATCGTGCGTAATGCGTCCGCCCGTTTTCCCGTTTAGCGAAGCGGCCAGGCTTCCGGCGGGAATGGTAGCAAAAGCAGTGATGGTTTTCGTTTCAATGAGCACCGGTTTTTCGACCACCGTGAAATCGTATAGGCGGAGCGTGATTTCGCCGGCTTTTTTTGCGATGACGACAAAATCATCGCCTTCCTTGCTCACCTCAGCCTGGTCGGAAAGGATCCTGACATTTTTTAAATCAAGAGACCCATCTGTCGAGGAACGAACCAGTATGGCTTCCCCTACAAAGAATTTGGACAACGGTTCATAAACAATATGTTCGACCGGTGTAGTCAGTTCAATTTTAGCTTTTGTTTCCTGGGCTATGGCGGCAAAACAGGATAGGCTAAGAACTAAGATGGGAGCAGTTTTCATGGCAGGTGTGTTTAGCTTGAATTGAAAACGCGTCCTAAAAGTACTTATTGTATACAATCTCTGCGCTTTTGCGCCTTTGCGGTGAAAAGATTAACCGCAGAGGCGCAAAAGCGCAGAGATAAGCCGCTTTGGAATTAGTGCGCGTTCTGCTTTAGCAGGTTTTTAAACACCTTCTCCACCTTTTCCTTCTTGGGTTGAATAACCATCCTGCAATAGGGCTGATCCATGTTGTTGTTATAGTAGTCCTGGTGATAATCTTCTGCTTTATAAAAAGCTGCGAAAGGCGTGACTTCTGTAACGATCGGATCGTCATATACTTTCTCGCGGGTTAGCGCGGCAATGGTTTCTTCCGCCGTATTTTTCTGCTGCTCATTCCTGTAGAAAATGGCCGAACGGTATTGCGTGCCCATATCGGCGCCCTGCCTGTTTAAGGTCGTAGGATCGTGTACCGTGAAGAATACCTTCAGGATATCGGTCATGGAAATCTGTGAAGGGTCGTAAACGACCTGCACCACTTCGGCATGACCTGTATTGCCATTGCATACTTCCCTGTAGGCGGGGTTTTTAATATGTCCGCCCGAGTACCCTGAGGTGGCAGACAATACTCCCTTCAGTTCCTGGAAAACCGTTTCAATACACCAGAAGCAACCACCGGCCAGCGTAAGCGTATCGGTAGAGCCCGGAATCACTGCCGCCGAGCCGTTCGTTTTTAAAGATGCACCGGCAGGTTCAAATCCCAGCGATTCGGAATTCACGCAATAACGAAGACCGGTTTCTGTAGGGCCGTCGTCAAAGACATGGCCGAGATGTCCGCCACAACGGGCGCACATGATTTCAACCCGGCTCATGCCAAGCGTATTGTCTTCCTTCGTAACAATGCGGCCATCCTTGATTTCTTTATCAAAGCTTGGCCATCCGCAATGACTGTCGAATTTGGCATCGCTGCTGAAAAGCACATTGCCGCATGCCGCGCAGGTATAGTTTCCTTTTTCTTTATTCATCAGGAACTTTCCCGTGTATGGACGCTCCGTGCCTTTTTCGCGAAGAATATAATATTGGCTTTCTGTGAGTGATTTTTTCCACTCCTCATTGCTCTTGTTAATTTCAAAGGTGTTGTTGGTTTCAGTTTTCATTACGGTTTCTGTTTTTAAGTTTTGATCATCCTGTCCGCACGAGGACAAGGAAAAGCAAAGAATTGCATTCGTTGCAAGGACTGTTATAATTTTCGTTTTCATTTTTATCCCTTTTCACAAATAGACGAAGAGCAGAAGTATTCCTTACAGCCGGGGGGAAAGAAAAACTACTTTAACTTTTCCTTAAGCATGGCCTTGAAATCTGTGCCGGCAGTAAATGGCGGCTCTTCGCTTACCTGCTGAAAAAACCCGTTCAGCGAGATGTCTATTTTCTCCGATTGCTTTACAAAGTTACTGCAACAGCTGCAAAAAAGCAGGTGTATTTTCATTTCTACCAATTTCCGGAAGGGAAGAGGCTCTTCTTTATGTTTCAGGGCTAGCGAGCTGGCGGCTTCGCAGCCCTGCATCAGTTTAGTAAAATAATTCACGACAACACTCCTTTCTTTTCCAGGCATTCTCTCAACATGACCTTGGCCCTGTAAAGCAGGACCCAGTAGTTAGACGGCGTAATGCTGTATTCCTTACAAATTGTTTCCGGTTTTTCGTCATCCAGGTATTTGGCCGTAAAAACGGCCCGGATTTTCATGGGAAGGTTCATCAGGCAGATTTCAAGGAATTTCTGGAATTCTTTTCCCAGCAACCAGGCATCCGGGCTCTCCGTAATGAAATTTGACTGGATATCGGCCTTGAAGTGTCTTTCAGCTCCCGTGAAATAGCTGTTTTCGAATTGATCGGTTGTAGCCGTCAAATATTCATCCAGCGACAGGCCGGATTTTTTCTTCCGGTAATAATCGATGATCTTGTTTTTCAGTATGCTAGTCAGCCAGGTCTTTTCCGTGCTGTTTCCTTTGAAACCGGGGAGGCTCTTAAATGCGGAGAGAAAGGTTTCCTGGACAAGATCTTCGGCATCTTCGCGGTTCCCTGTCTTGAAGAAAGCGTAGGAAAAAAGATAATCGGTATAGCGGTCTACCCATTTGGAAGGATCGGGAGGGGTCATTTAGCGAAGCTAGCGAAAGTTTATGAGTAGCGGGCAATCGGCAGTCGGTAGTCGGCAGTAGGCAGTAGGCAGTCGGCAGTCGGTGGTAGGCAGTCGGTGGTCGGTGGTAGGCAGTAGGCAGTCGGCAGTCGATGGTCAATGGTCAATGGTCGATGGTCGATGGTCGGCACTGTGAACCGTGAACTTCCTTTTCTTAATTTAGTCCTGCGATGAACTCTGTGAAATACCGTTTTATTCTACTTCTTCTTTCCGGATTGATTATTCCGGCCTGTATGCAGGCGCAGCTTTTTCACCGGAAAACCAACCAGATGAAGGATAACCTGAGGGAAGGCTACTGGATTGAATATTCCGACTCCACCAATGAAATACCGATGAGCAGCGGGAAGTATCACCAGGGCATTCAAACCGGCAAGTGGAAGTATTATTTTGATGACGGCACGGTGCGCAAGAAGGAACGTATTGGAAAAAAATACATTGTCACTAAGTACTATCACGCCAACGGGAACCTGAAAAGCAAAGGCAAAGCCATTGTAGACAGAAGCGACCCGGTCTATTTACATTATTACTACGAAGGCCCGTGGATTTATTATGATGAAAACGGGACACCGGAATATAAAATCATTTACAGCAAAGGAGAACAGGTCGGGGAAAAGGAAGTGTTGAAGAAGAAAGAGACCGGAGCAAGCAGCAGGTAAAAGGTTGCAAGTAGCCCGCAATACGATCTGAGCATCTTTGCGATTTGGCGTCTTTGCGGTTAATTTTTTTCACCGCAGAAACGCCCACCCGAACGACTGTTCAGTCGGGCGGGCAAAAGCGCAGAGCGTTGCAGGGTTACCAGCCAAGAAGCCAGCCAAACATCAGAGGCGCTACGATGGACGCGTCGCTCTCGACGATAAACTTCGGCGTCTTGATATCCAGTTTTCCCCAGGTAATTTTTTCATTGGGCACGGCGCCGCTGTAGGATCCGTAGCTGGTGGTGGAATCGCTGATCTGGCAGAAGTAGCTCCAGAACGGCACATCATGCCATTCCAGGTCCTGGTACATCATGGGTACTACGCAGATGGGGAAATCTCCGGCAATGCCGCCGCCCACCTGGAAAAAGCCAACGCCTTTACCGCCGGAATTCTTGCGGTACCAGTCGGCCAGCCATACCATGTATTCAATGCCGCTCTTCATCGTCACCGCTTTCATCTCATTCTTGATGACGTAGGAAGCAAAAATATTTCCCATGGTGCTGTCTTCCCATCCGGGTACCACGATAGGAATATTCTTTTGCGCCGCCGCCAGCATCCAGGAATTTTTCGGATCGATTTCGTAATACTGTTCCAGGTCGCCGCTGAGAAGCATCTTGTACATGAATTCATGCGGGAAATAGCGTTCGCCTTTTTTATCGGCATCGCTCCATACTTTATGGATATGTTTTTGCAGCCTGCGGAAAGCTTCTTCTTCGGGGATGCAGGTATCGGTGACCCTGTTGTAATGGTTTTCGAGCAAATCCCACTCCTCCTGCGGACTCAGGTCGCGGTAGTTGGGCACTCTTTTATAGTGATTATGCGCAACCAGGTTCATAATGTCTTCTTCCAGGTTGGCCCCCGTGCAGCTGATGATCTGAACTTTATCCTGGCGGATCATCTCGGCCAGTGAAATTCCCAGTTCAGCCGTACTCATGGCGCCGGCCAGTGTTATCATCATTTTGCCGCCTTCCATCAGGTGTTGTTCATACGCTTTCGCCGCATCCATCATGGCTGCAGCGTTGAAATGGAGATAATGCTTCTCCATAAATTGTGAAATAGGACCTCGGGTCATGGGATCTTAATTTTTTCGAAGTGCGAATGTATGAAAAAGAAGGCAGAGGGTGGAAGGCCGAAGAAAGAATGGAGAAGATAGTAGATAGAAGATAGAAGGCATGGTCGGCAACCCCAACTTGTCATTCTGGAAGAATCTTGTTATTAGTTCCTCAAGAAATAAATAGAAATCGACCTTCAACACAAAAAGCAAACAAACGATGTGTTGAAATGAATCATCCGATTAAGTACTGTGGACTGTCGACCGTGGGCCGTGGACTAAACCTATTTGACCAGGATACCTATGGCAATTCCGGCTGAAAAAACAAATGGAAAATCAGGCCCTCCGTAGGTGTGACTGAAGCAATAAGGGTCATAACCATTATATGTTTCCAATTGTGTAGTGGGTTGAGAAGTATGCCCGAAAGACTGGCCTCCGTAACCGGCGCCGAAATACCAATCTATCGTCATGGCGTTTCCGACAATGGATTGTTTTCCGAAAACCAGGTTGATGGCATAACTGGTAGTTTGGACACGTTCCCAACTTGAAATATAATTCGGATTGTAGCTCCAGAATTGGTAGTTCTTCGCAAAGGTGCTGAAAATGATTTCCGGCTTAAAATATTTTCCGCCAAGGCCGTGGGTGTATTTCAGGCCGCGTGACGAATATTCAGAACCGAACAGAAACTTTACTCCGCCTTTCACAAAGACGCCACCGGGATTTCCTTCCGTAAAGGCGTTACCCATAGACGGGCCAATGATGCCCAGTTTAAATTCCATGTTCATGCCCACCTTTATCATCTGCTCATAGCCAACGGAAATCTTTCCGAACAAGGGGGATAAAAATTCATATTTGACGGCCCGGGTATGGTCTCTGACTTCCACGGCGCTGCTTACTTCATACGGGTCGGGAGTATTTATCCATTCCGTGCCGTTTGCAAATTTTATTTTCCAGACTTCTTCAATGGCAATATTGATGACGGGAGCGTCGGGTGCATCGTAAGGCAAATAGCGTATGGCATCAAGGCCAATTTCAAGGACCTTGGCTTCGATCTGTGTTTTGTCTTTTTTAATAATCAGGTCCTGCGCCGAGACAAGGCTGATGCATGCAAGGCTGAAAAAAGCAAACATGCAAAACCGGAGAAGCGTAGTTTTCATGTGCGGTAGTTTTTGTATTTACAAAGCTAATATAGATACGGCAAAATCCAAGAACAATGCCAAAAGGAGCGAAAACGGTTTAATTATCGGACTGATTGAGTAATTGGAAGATAGAAGATAGTAGATAGAAGATAGTAGTGAGTAGTGAGTAGTGAGCAGTGAGTAGGGAGTAGGGAGTAGGGAGCGGAATGTAAATAACCGTAGTGATGCTGCGCCTGGCGCCTCTTGCAACATCATGGGTCCTTTGTTGCCAATATTTCCTGCATTCAATTTCCGTTGTATCTTTGAATGAGCAGTCAACAGTATCGTCCAGGCAAATAGTATGGCGTCAAAAAACAGTATTCCCACGTATGACTTTGTCAAAACGCTTGAAGGGGGCCGGCATTTTGAATTTTCAAAGTTGGAAGAGAGTTACACCCCTTACGATGCGGAGGCTCCGCACCGGCATAATTATTATGAAGTAATTTATTTTAATGAAAGTGGCGGATCGCATGAGATCGATTTTAATAATTTCCAGGTGCAATGCGGATCCATGCATTTTATTTCCCCGGAGCAGGTGCATCTTTTGCGCAGAGCGCACCAGGTAACGGGTTACGTACTTTCTTTTTCGAGTGAGTTTTTTTTCAGTGATGCAGGCGGTGCGGGTTTCCTCGACACCCTGCCTTTTTTCGACAATGCCGGCATCCGGCCCATACTCCTGGTGGATAAGAACAACAAGGAAACAGAAATCAAGCAATTGCTGTTGAAAATACAGGATGAATATGGTTCCGGAAACGATGACACCATCGACCTGTTGCGTACGTATATGACGGCGCTTTTAATTCATGCCCGCCGTATCTATGTGCCGCACACGGATGTCGGTACGAACCTGCCCGGGCGATCGGAGCTTACACGGAGGTTTAAAAAACGGGTGGAGGATCATTTCAGGGAACATAAATCCGTGGCTTCCTATGCAGAAATGCTCAACATTACAGCAGGTCATCTGAATGACACCGTTCAAAGGGATACGGGTAAGACGGCCAGTGAAATCATCCAGCAACGCATGATCCTGGAGGCGAAGCGGCTGCTTTTTCATTCTTCGAAAAGCGTGAAGGAAATTGCATTTGACCTGCACTATGAGGATCCCTCTTATTTTTCCAGGTTTTTTAAAACACATGCGGAGCTCACCCCGGAGCAATTTCGCAGCCAAATCCGTGAAAAATACCATTGAACCCGTTATTCCGGTATTGAAGCCGAAGTTAAACCCTGTTAATATTGTATACCGGAAAGCAACGTGTACGATCTTTATCACGTCGTAGCTTTTAGGATACCGTATAAACATTCCCGGGCCCATAGGATACGGTGGCCATGGGAGAAAACTTCAGCCATGAAAAAGAACCTGCTTTGCCTTGCCGTCCTGGTCCTGTTCCTGTCCGTTCCTGAAAAGTCTGTCTCCCAAAGCGCTCCCGTATGGACGCGCGATATCAATGCAGTGCCGGATACGGCCTACGTATTTCCGGTCCGGGTGCTTACTGACGACTTTAACCAGGTACTGGTGCTAAGTACGTACTGGAAAACAATTTCGCCCGGTGTCAACAAATCCAAAATCTACCTTAAGAAATATGATCCGTTTGGTAACCTCGTGTGGAGCCTTATTTATGACCATGGCGGCATCGGCGACCCTAGGGGATTCGATATGGCGGTCGATCCTGCCGGCAACAGTTACATCGCCGCGTCGCTGACTGACAGCCTGCTGTCGAAACCCCTGATTTTGAAAATTACGGCCGGCGGAAGTGTAGCCTGGGAGCGGGATTCCACAACGAACTTCAGTTCAGGAGGTGCGGACCAGATCTTTCTTCGCAACAATTTTATTTATTTCCGGTGTGACGGAGGCATAGCCAAACTCGATCTGAATAACAATGAACAATGGTCCCTGCCGGTGCCGGCCGGGCGGATGATGCTGGATCATGCCGGACAGAGTATCGTCACCACGCACTTTGGCAATCCCATCAACCTGCAACGGTTCGACTCAACCGGCGCATTGAATTTTTCAGCGGTAACTATACCGGCACGGAGAATTGCAGTAGATTCGCATAATGACTTCTACGTGATGACAGATATTTTTCCGCAATACGAACTGGTGAAGTTCGACAGCGCCGGAACTTTTCAATGGAGCCATACCTTTGCGCAACTCAATTCGCCATTTGGAGATATTGGCTATGAAGTACTGACGGATTACAACGATGACGTACTGGTTGTAGGGGTGAATGATTCCCTTTTTAAGCTGTCGCCATCCGGTAATCTGCAATGGGGAAAATCCATGCATGGTATGGACAGCTACCAGGTTGCCGCGAAAGTTGTCTTTAACAACCTCCTGGCCGTAACAGGTTCCGTTCCGGATTCAAACGGCTACAACCTGAGGGTTGCAACGTATGATCTCCTCGGAAACGAAAACTGGGTGGGATTCTACAACGGCAACATCCTGGGACAGGAGTTTGCCGTCGACCTGGCCATGGACAATTCAGGCGTCTATGTGCTCGATAACATCGACAACAATACGACCCTGGTGAAATTCGAAAGCCCTTTCTTTCAACCGATCGATTACAGCCTGGTATGTGTGGACAGTGTTTGGTACGATCCCACAAATCCCATCTTTATAAATGTCAGGATTTTCAACGGCAACATCAGTCACATGAATTATCCTTCCGTGCAAATCGTGTCCCCAACCAACGACACCATTGGCAACCCTTCAAACTTCGTGAACTTTTTCGCCCATCTTGGAAACGGCTTCCAGGTTTATTCCGATACGATCACGGTAGCCGGCATCACCGATTTCAGCAATTATACTTTTCTCATCCATGAGGGATTCGGCGACAGCACGGCCGTGATTTCCTGGTGCCTGCCGCAGGGTATCCAGCCGCTGGAAAGAAGCGGCATTAAAATTTATCCCAATCCTGCCTCGGATATGCTGTGGCTGAAGCCGGGAAGACTTGGACCTTCCATGCATCTTGAAATATTCAATAGCCAGGGTTCGAAAGTGCTGGTAGAAGAGTTGGAAGGTCAGCCGCTCTATACCGTAGACGTTTCGGGTTTTGCCAGGGGCATCTACTTTATCCGGTTGGCACAGGGCCGTGAACTATTCCAGGCGAAGTTTATCAGGCAATAACCTCACCCCCCGGCCCCCTCTCCCTTGGGAGAGGGGGCCGGGGGGTGAGGCTACGCTGCCATTTTATGCCGCTCTTCTTCCTGCGTTTCATGCCGCTGGATCATGGCATCGATACTTAACGGACCGGCGCCGAAATAAATAATCACAAGGGCGCCACCCAGCATGGCTATATTTTTATAAAACTGTACCTGTTGCATGTGTGCAGCGGCGGTTTCGGTTACATTCCAGAAGTCATGCATGAAGAATGTGATCGGCAAAAGAAACAGCACAAGAAGCCAGGCACCGGCCCTTGCCAGGACGCCCAACAGGATACTAAGTCCCCCTGCAATGGCCATCACACCGGATAAGGGCACAAGGATATTGGCATTCGACAATCCATGTCCTGCAGCATAAGCGATGGTATCATCCGAGAAGTGTCCGATTCCCGATGTAATGAAAACGGCGGCGAAGCAAATTCTTCCTATTAAAAGCATGTATTTCATTTTAATCCCTCCTGATTGATTACGGAATCCTGTTAAAAAATTATGCCAAAAACTGGCTGAAAAAAGGTCCGAATCCGGAAGGAAAAGCGCGCCTGTAGCAGCCTTCACCCGGCCATCCATGCGGGATGAAGAATTGGCAACAGAGTGTAGAGGCGTTTCTACGTTCCCGGCACCGGTTATGATTTTTTACGAAGCAAACTCAGGCCTTGAAGAATGGCACGTTTATTTCTGTTTTCCTGGTGAGAATATATAAATCCAAGTACCATGAAAAGCTTCCTGTACATCCTGGCCATCGTCTTCGTCCTTGCCGGGTTGTTTGGCTTCATCAGCTACAGTTCAAGCGGCCTCATTTACATTTTGCTCGCAGTTGCCCTTGTGGGGTTGCTCATGCAACTCATCGAAGGGAAAAAAAGCAAATTATAAACGACACGCCGTTATTACGTAGTCTGTAGCATCTGCTGACCCTATATACCCGGACAACTTGATATTAATGAGTACCTTGCATAAGATGTAAGGAACCATGAAAAGCCTGAACCGGATCGTAGTTTTGCTATTCGTTGCGGCATTTTTATTTTTCATGCCGCGTGGTGTCTATTCCCAGTCCGCTCCTGGAAATGTTAAACTGGTATTGATAACAAAAGGCCTTACAGGTCCCGTGGGCATGGCTTTCCCCCCGGATGGCACCAACCGGATTTTTATTATTGAACAGGCAGGCCTTATCCGGATTCTGAAGAATGGAAAGTTGTTACCCAAACCTTTTCTTACCATTTCCTCAAAACTCGACAAGCTGAATAAATCCTACAGTGAAAAGGGATTGCTGGGACTGGCCTTTCACCCTTCGTATAAAAGCAATGGAAAGTTCTACGTCTATTACAGCGCACCGGCAGAAGGTTCCGGCGTGGATCATAGGAGTATTCTTGCCGAGTATCGCGTTTCAAGCGATAACCCGGATTCGGCTGCTTTGGAAGAGCTTGTCGTGATGGAAATTACCCAGCCTGAAAGCAATCACAACGGAGGGTGCCTGGCCTTTGGTAAGGATAATTATCTCTATGTCGGTGTGGGTGACGGTGGCGGAGCAGGCGACAAACATGGCAGCACGGGCAACGGACAAAATCTGAATACGCTCCTGGGAAAAATCCTGCGGATTGATGTGAATGGCAGGAAGCCTTATGGAATTCCTTCAGACAATACATTTGTTGACAGGCCCGGTATAAAGCCGGAAATTTTTGCTTACGGACTCCGGAACCCCTGGCGTTTCTCCTTTGACCGAAAAACAGGACAACTCTTCTGTGCCGATGTAGGCCAGGACCGCTGGGAAGAAATTGACATCATCGAAAAGGGAAAAAATTACGGGTGGAATATCATGGAAGGCGATCATTGCTTCAAACCCCGTGAGAAATGCAACATGCTTGGACTGACACTCCCCATTACCGAGTACAGCCACGACGAAGGGGTGAGCGTGTGCGGAGGCTATGTATACCGCGGAACTGCAAATCCCCAGTGGGAAGGTGTTTATTTTTTCGCAGACTGGTCAGGCAAGCTCTTTACGCTCAAACAAAGCAGCGAAGGCGGCTGGTCCAGGAGAATATTGAAAGAAACACCGGCCACCGAACTGAAAATTAACAGCATGGGTGAGGATGAAAAAGGAGAAATTTATTTAATCACCCAGGATGAGATCGGCCCATACAGCGCCACCGGCGCACTCTACCTGATCAGTCGGTAATCCGGTGACTGGTGTAAGCATCTGCAGACTGCCTGGATGATATTCCGTACCTTAGTATTTGAATTATGAATAATCCCAATATGAAATCCTCTATTGTTTTAATACTGCTACTGGCCTTTTTGCCGGTGAAAGTTTCTGCGCAATCTTTTACGGTTATCGACACCCTGCCCGATGGTGCATACGGCGCGGCGGCATGGGGTGATTTCGACAACGACGGATTCCAGGACCTGGCTTATATTTTACAGTCCGCACCCCAGGACATGTGTGTTATTTACCACAATTCAGGCAATGTATTTACGCCTGTCGCACAGCATTTCCCGCACCTGTATAACCCGGGCGTAAAATGGTCCGATCTCAACAACGATGGCTTCGACGACATCGTGATGAACGGAGCAGACAGCGTATTGGTAAACCGCACTTTCATTTACCAGAGCAACGGCAACGGTACCTTTGCTTCCATGCCGAATTCCATTCCCGGGTTAACAGCAGGCAGCGTAGCTATTGCGGATTATAACAATGACGGATTGAAGGATATTGCCGTGACAGGAATGGATTCCATGGGTTCACACCATGCCTATATTTTTAAATGCACCGGACCGTTTACCTATTCCGATATCCATGCCCAGCTGGAAGGAACACATTTTGGCGAACTGCAATGGGGAGATTACGACAACGACAGCCTGGCTGACCTTGTGATCAATGGCATCGGTGACCTGGATTTCAGGACCCGCCTCTATAAAAATATGGGCGCCGACAGCTTTTTGCTTCAGCCCATCTTTATGCAAGGAACAGGCGGAACGGTCGACTTCCTTGACTACAATAACGATGGCTGGCAGGATATCCTCGTTACCGGTTACGACAGCACTTCGGTGAACAACATTACGGAACTGCACCATAATAACGGAAACGGAACATTCACCCTGGCAGCTTCCAACCTGCCGCCATTCGGAGAACCCAGCGGTGTGGCTATTGCCGACTTTAACCTCGACAGCATTCCGGATATTTGTTTTATCGGGGGCTCTGCTGTTTTCGCGCCGAACTATTCGGCCCTGGCCTATGGAACCGGCACACCCACATTTAACCTGCAGCCATTTATTGGCGGGGCCATCCTGAACCCGGTTGCTGAATCAGCTGATATCGACGGAGACGGTGATTATGACGTATTGTTTAATTTCCGGATAGTAAGAAACGATGGTCCTGTAGGACTGCATGAAACCCGGCAGGATAGCGAAGTGGTTGTGTATCCGAACCCGGCACAAAGACAAATCCAGGTAAAAGCGCCCGGCCGTATTCGCGAAATAAATGTATTTGACCTGCCCGGACAGCTTACCTGGTCGGGAACCGGTTTTTCTGAATATGCAGCGCTCGATCTTGCAGGAATGGAAAGCGGTATTTATTTGCTGGATATCCGGCTGGCTGATGGCAGGCAATTTTTCCGGATGATCAGCTTACAGTAAGGTTGCTTTCCGGTTAAGTTGTTTACCCAGGTAGGCAGCAAAAAGTCCCAACACGACACCGAAGAATGCCCCGAAGATTACGCCGATAATCAGCAGCCAGAGATCCGGGTAAAGATGCAGCGGCAATTTAGCCAGCATAATGGCCTCTTTCATGTGGTTGGAAAGATAGATTTTGAAAAAAAGGATATGCACGGAAGTGACCCAGGCGCTGTTGAGCATGTTCAGGTAAAATCCGTGAAGAAAATATTTTCCCGAAGCCATTTTCGCAATCCAATAAGCTGAAAACACATAGATTACCATCCAGATGGGCAACTCAACATACGGAGGGATGCGCAATAAGGTAAGAAAAGCCATACCCAGGCCGAAAAAGGATAAATAGAAAATTAATTTTTTATTGAGCATAAAGCAGCCTTCTCCCGGGTTCGTGAAAAGCGAATGTAATAAACGCTTCAGAAAGGAAAAAGGAAAATTCGTTAACTGCTCTTTAGCCGGGCATACAGCCTAGGCTGGGGTTAGCGTACCTGCCCTGTTCAGCCGCCGGATCAGCAGGAAAATGAACAGGAGAAGCATGGCTTCCCCGGAAAAAAACATCGTCCAGTTATAGGATTGAGGAATATAATTCGAAAAGTCATCGAACATATTCATCGTGGCGTTTTCAGACCGGGAGGAAAAAACAAAATAATCGCGAAGGAAGGAGGATGTGATGACCATTGCGCCTGCCACCAGTAGCAGCCATTCCCTGCGTTGAAAACGTACCAGTATGTTTTTATCCTGGTAATACACGAGAATAAGCGTGATCGCCATCATGGTCAGGGAAGCAAGGCATGGCGCCAGGACAGGGCCCGTCCAGGGAACAGGTATGAGGAAAAGAATATCGAAAGTCAGGAGCGATTCAGGCCAGTCAAGAAATAATTTGAGAAAGACATAATAAAAGATATCCCATACGGCAAAGCAAAACAGGAAAAAGCAAAAACGCTGCGCCGCCGTCTTGCCCGCCAGAATGCCGATGGTTATCAGCATAACGAGGGTAGCCGCTTCCCGGAAGACTTCGACAAGGGCAATGGGAGCCGGAATCGGAACCAAAGGAAAACGAAAGCCGGAAGGATAATAGATCTCACGCAGGTAAATCACCACGGCAGACTCCAGGAAGCCCATGGCTATGCTGAAGAATAATAACAGGAGCAGCGTTTTGCGCAGCGGGGACATGCTGTTTATGAACGTAATCAGACCGGTGATATTGAAGGCGTTCGTTTAGTTTAACTTTTCCTTTTCAAGAAGACGGAAGACGGAAGAAAATACCTTGAAAGGTAAATAAATGCAAGCATAGGTTATAGATGGTAGAAGCTTCTCCGATTAAGACTGCCTACTGCCACCTGCCTTCTGCCTCCTTTAACTATGTGCAAGCAACACAATCCTTGAAACTTCCTGAATAGAACGACTCGGCCGCTTGAGGACGGCCTGGATCATTCCACGGCCAAGCTCGGAGAGGGTACATACTTTTTTGGGTGCCACGATTAGCATGATAGGATAAAGCCAGTTGATGTAGCGGTAAATTGTTAAAGTGTTTTTTAAGCCCGGCGTCGGTCGCATAAAACCCGGCCTGAACATATAGGATTTTTCAAAGGGCAGGGACATCAGGTGGTTTTCTGTTTTTCCTTTCACACGCGCCCACATGATCCGGCCTTTTTCACTGCTGTCTGTTCCCGCACCGGAAATGTAACAGAAAATCATTTCCGGGTTGATCCGTGAGCAGGTGCGCGCAAAATTTACAGTAAGGTCGTAAGTAAGCTTGGTGTATTCAGGTTCTTTCATGCCGACAGAAGATACGCCGAGGCAAAAAAAGCAGGTGGTATAGCCTTTCAGCTCCTCTTCCACCGGGGCCAGGTTAAAAAAATCTTCGTGGATGATTTCTTTCAGCTTCGGATGTGAAATGCCGCTGGGCCTGCGGTTGATGATAAGTACTTTTTCTACCTCCGGGTGCCGGAGGCATTCATGCAAAACGCCTTCCCCGACCATGCCGGTGGCGCCGGTTAACAATACTTTCAATTTGCCGTTTTGGCGATGGAATTGGGAGGCGCTGCTGTTTGTATAGCCACGTGCATCTCCGGGTTTTAGGGAGTTGGGATCCGGCGTAGTCATATATAATGTGTTCAACCTGCCTGTGTGAAGCAGGTATTATTCCAAGCGGAACGAATATACGAATCTCTTTTAACCCCGAAATTTAATCTTCTGTGAAGGACCCGATATGCTATGTAAATGACATGCCGGAACCTGTGGAAATAGGATTGGATGATTTGGAGATGGGGTGACCCGGTTTAGAGAAAGACTTCACCGCAGAGACGCTAAAGCGCTGAGAAAGGCAAGACGCCAAACCTCAGACTTTAATCCGCTTTTTAAAATATTTCAACACGAAAGGAAATGGAATAAACCACCACCAGGCAACAAAACGGAATCGGGGATCTTCTACCATGTAATGTGTTACAGTAGCCAGCAAAAAGATACAGGTCAGCAGAATGATAACCAACCTGGAAGTTTTAAACCGGAGGATTTGATCCGATACGTCGGTATTGACACGCAGTTCCGGGCGTTTGATCAGGATGTAATACTGGAGTCTAAGCTGGCACAGGCTGCAGGCCAGCACCACGAAGAAATAAATCGCAATGGGCAGGTACAACCCGTTGGAATCCGCTACCAGCGAGGCGCTGAATGGAAAGAAGCCAATGAAGAATAGCATGAAAAGGTTTCGGAATATCAGGCCCCTGTCATAGTCTTTCAACAGGCTGAAGGTCTGCAGGTGGTGGTACCAGGCATTGCCGATATACAGGAAACTGCCCATGTAGGCCAGTATCACAGGTGTCAAATGAAGGAGTTCATCGACAAGGACTTCATGGGTAAGGGGGACCGTGATATGGGGAAGGTGGATTTCAATGGCCATGAGTGTAATGACTATGGCAAATACGGCATCACTGAAAAGGACGATCCTGTCCAGCTGAAATTCCTTCCGGATCTCTTCTTTTACAATCTCATTTTCCTTATTCATACGGACATTCTGTTTAGGTTGCAAATTATAATATTTTTTGATGCCGCCGGTCCGGGAAAACGGATTATCCACGGTCGGCAGGATTAAAATGCCGGGGCCTTATGGAATCGGCCGATCCTAAGCATCCATCTCATAAATCGAACATAATCTAAACATCCTTCCTATGAACAAGATCTTAATCGTTTGCTTCCTGCTTTCGGGTACGGCGGCATTTGCAGCGAATGAAAAAAATGTGAAATCCACGGTACAGCATGTAACCGTCTTTACCCAGGGGGCGCAGGTTTTCCGTTCTTCTGCCGTCACCGTACAACCCGGCACGACCCGTCTCATTTTTGGCGGCATATCGCCTTCTGTCCTGGCATCAACCATCCAGGCCGGGGGAAAAGGGAATTTTATTGTGCTTGACGTGAAGCACAATATCCGTTACCCGGAACCACCGAAAGAATCGGAAGAGGCATTGCCGGCTGAAATACTAAAGGAAACCAAACGACTGGAAGATTCGCTGATCACACTGGGATTTGACAGGGATGATTTGTCGGAAAAGGAAAAAGCCCTGCTCCTGGAGAAAAACATGATACAGAAAAATAAGCTGGCCCTGGGAGAGGGCAAGAGTGATTCACTGGCCGTGCTGAAACAGGCCATGGAGTTCTTCCGGCTCAAGTTAAACGATATCAATGCCCAACTGGGCCGCATCCGCCGCGACGGGCAGCGTTTGCAGGTACGCACGGCCGCCGTCAACGCCCGCCTGAACGACCTGAAGACCTATAGAAGCAACATCCCGGAAAAGAAGTACGAACCGGTACATGAAGTATGGGTGACCGTTAATAGCATGGAAGCCGTCACCGGCCTGGTGGAAGTCAGTTACATGGTTTCCGATGCGGGATGGACTCCTTCCTACGATCTTCGTTCAGGTAATACTTCGGCCCCCGTACAACTCACATATAAAGCCAATGTTTACCAACGGACCGGCGAAGACTGGGAAGAAGTAGATCTGAAGCTGAGCACAGGAAATCCAAACCAAAGCGGCACCAAACCCGAGCTGCCGGTATGGGTACTTAATTACTATTTCCCACAGCGCACATATTCAGGTGCCGATGCCACGATGCCTGCCGCTGCGATGGAAAGTAAGGCAGACAAGGATTTGCAGAAACAATTCAATGAACTGGGCGCCGCCCAAACTGCGGCCCATTACACCCAGGTGATTGAAACCATGACACGCGTGGAATTCGACGTCAAGATCCCCTGCAGCATTCCTTCCGACGGCACTTCGTATACCGTGCCCGTGAAGACAGCCGATTTGCCGGCCTCCTACACGCATTACCTTATACCCAAGCTGGACCGGGAAGCCTTCCTGGTAGCCCGTGTTACCGGCTGGGAAGCATTAAGCCTTTTGCCGGGAAGCGCAACGGTCTTTTTCGACGGCACCTATGTGGGACAAACCATGCTGAACCCCATGGTGCTCGATGATACGCTGGACCTGTCGCTTGGCCGTGACAAGGGCATTGCCATTACACGCAACAGGCTGCCTTCCACCGAAAGGAACAAACTTTTGGGGAATGAAATCACCAAAACGTTTACGTACGAGCTGAAAATGAAAAACAGCAAGAGCGGCAAAGTGAACCTGGTGATCCAGGACCAGATTCCTGTGACACAGAATAAAGAAATTAAGATTGAGCTAAAGGAAAAAGGCGCGGCGATGTATAACCAAACAACGGGTATGCTGCGCTGGGATATGACACTGAACAGCCGGGAAAACAAAACATTTGGTTTTTCCTATGAAGTGACCTACGATAAAGGCAGGCAACTGGGAATGTATTAAAACGTATTCGTGCCCGGCCCCCCCGGGATTAAATCCGGGGCTGGCATGGCATTTGCATGCAAATTGGTTGGTGAATATTCCCTGCCTGGCGAAATGAACTTCGGTTCATAAAAAAGGCAGGGAATATTTTGAAATCCTCATCGTCCTCTTTAACTTTATAGAACTTAATTTTAAATTTAATTTATATGAAAAATTCGGGTAAAATTATCATTGCACTGGGAGCAGGAGTCGCCCTGGGAGCAGCGCTCGGAATCTTATTTGCTCCGGCCAAAGGGTCGGAAACACGGCAAAAGATTTCAGATACGGCGCACGACCTTAAGGAAAAAGTAAAAGGGATGAAAGACACTGTTGCCGATAAATTCAAGATGGCAGCGGATGGCAGGACGCAGGAAAAGATGCGTGAAACGGCCGTATAAATTCATTTCCCAAAGCAGATTTTTTTTGTTGCGGATTTTTGATTTCCGGCAGATGAACTTTGATATTTTCCGGGGCAGGGTGTGTATTATGCCCTTTGGATTTAACGGATATTAGCATAGCCTTAACATCTTTTTTATTTTCTTTTTGTTTGCTTTGTTATCAGCAAGCAAAACGGCTATGAAAAGAACAATACTATTCCTTTTTCTCGCAAGCGGGTTAACAGCCTCTGCGCAGGAGGATATGCGGAAGCAAATGAGCGGGTATCTCCTCCAACAAGAGCAGGAAGGATTCAGCGGCAGTGTGTTGGTGGCGGAAAAAGGAGTGGTGCTCCTTGAAACCGGCGTGGGTTTTGCTGACCGTGAATCCGGACGGCGTGAAACGGCAGAAACGGTTTTCAGCGTCGGCTCCATCACCAAGCAATTTACAGCGGCGGCCATTCTCAAACTGGAATCCGAAGGCAAACTGTCGACGAAGGATTCACTGAAGAAGTTTTTTCCTTCCATTCCCGCTGATAAAAGGAACATTACGCTCCACCAGATGCTCACCCATACGGCAGGATTTCCCGATGCATTGGGAGATGATTACGATACGCTTGACGCAGACCATTTCATGAACATGGCTTTTCGTACGCCGCTGACCAGCGAGCCGGGAACTAAATACCGGTACTCAAACGTAGGTTACAGCGTGCTGGGAATCCTGGTTGAAAAAGTCAGCGGCATGGGTTATGAGAAATACCTGCGCGACAAATTGTTCCTGCCTTCCGGAATGAATCAAACGGGTTATGTTCTGCCGCGCTTTAAAAAAGAGCAGCTGGCAACAGGCTACCGCGACAGGCAACGGTGGGGCTCGGCCATGGACCATCCCTGGATGGCCGACGGACCGGGCTGGCACCTGCGGGCCAACGGGGGAATCCTGTCGACGGTGGGTGACATGTATAAATGGTACCTGGCATTATCCCGTCACCAGGTACTTCCGAAGCCTTTTTTTGAAAAACTGGTAGCGCCGTATGTGGCGGAGCAGGCTGATCAGAAAAGTTTTTATGCCTATGGCTGGGTCGTACAACGTTTAGGGGAGTCGCAGATGACCTGGCATAACGGCGGCAACGGCGTGTACAATGCCATCGTAAGCTTTGACCTGGCCAATGACCGTTTTTTGATTGTTTCCAGTAACTCAAACAATAAAATTTCGGACCTGGTTTCCCTGGATCTTTATAATATACTTACAGGCGGACAAAGACGGCTCATGCCGCAGGAACCGGATTACAGGGACAACCCCGTTACGAGGAAAATCCTCGAAGCCATGAAAAGCCGGGGAGCTGCGGAGTTTTCAGCGCACTCCAAAGAGATCTTAACGGAAGCAGGCCTGGACTTTGAAGACGACATGCCCCTGCTGGGTGCCGGGGAAGCGCTGGAAGAAGGCAAGCAATGGAAAGAAGCCATTGCCTTGTTTGAAGCCTACACAACTTATTTTCCACGCATCGTCGTAGCCTGGAACCGCCTCGGAAAATGCTATGCGCAAACAGGCGACATGCAAAAAGCGAAGGCATGCTGGACTACCTCTGTTTCCCTGCGGAATGTCAACAACCCGGCTGTGACCTGGTTGAAGGAAATGAAGTGAGGCAGGGGCTGTGCAGGATTTGCAATCCTGCACTTTGGTACCGACGTCATGATTGATAGTAGTAAAAGCCAAGGGAGACGCCTGAATTTTCTATGGCCTGGCAATCAGCAAAGGGATTTGTAATCCCTGAGGTACATTTGACAACCAGGTATTCTATAACTTCAATCAAACTTACTCATTGCGTTTTTTGTTTTTGACTTTCCCGTTTTTGGTTTGGGTAAACATAACACAGTACAGGTTGAAATTGCATTCTGGATATGCATTGCCCGGGGCCACTTTTAATAGCCAAATCTAAGATTGTTCTCATTGCTCGATTGATATTTCAAGCGGGATAAAAAATCCCTGGGTGAGAGAATTTCTAGAGAGAACTTTGCTGTGAAGCGGAAATGAGTGTTATTAAAATAGATAACTTGCGGGACGCGCAGGATTGCAAATCCTGCGCAGCGGGAATAACCGAACTTGGCGTTGGCGCTTTTGTATCATTGTCACCTCGAAGAAAAGGCGTTTCTTGGTATGAAATAAGTGGATCTTGGGGCTGAGGTATAAGCTTTTCAGTGGGATATGGAAACATAAATAACTTCAATCCATTCGGGGAATAAAATGGTAATTCATAAGAGGCATATTTTAAATGCAGTTATTTTGATCGGAGTTATTACCATTGTTGTTATTGTTCAATACAAAGCCTCACAATTAAAAGTTATGGAGTTTAAGTCCAACTATAGTGGCACTGTGGAGAACATTCAGTTTGACGATAAACATGATGCAAGGATTTTAATTTTAAATAGTTGGCGATTTATGGGGTTTTATGGACCTGAATTTAATCACTATATTCATATTGGAGATTCTATATGCAAAGAGAAAAATTCAGTATTCTTAAAATCATATAGAAAAAACGAAAATTTAGTAATTGAAGAAAAAAAGTTCCATCTGGAATAGAAATCATAATAGGTATAAATTGATCTTAGTTTATTGATAATTTTTTTGTTATTTTTCTCATGGACTAATTCAAACAATAATGAAAAATGCATTACACGTGATCTTTCATAATATAATAGCTATTTTTTTTGCCCAGAAGGTTATGACAGCAACTCTTCAAGCCGGTTGTCTTCATAATTGGAGATAGCCTACAGAACATTTCTCATCCAGGAAAATGGGTTTCATTTTTTAAGTTCGCAAGTGTCAAGTATTGAATAAATCATGTCCCCACACTCGGCTGCTTTGTGTGAGCAGGAGAAGTGATAATTTTTCGAGCTGAGGAGGGGGATGTAAGCTTAAAAATACACGCTGCACACGGCAATGGCCGTCAGTACACATACTAGGTCAACCAGCAGCATAATGCTCAGCGTATAGCGGGTTTCCTTGACACTTACCGAGCCGAAATAAAGGGCAATCACATAGAAGGTGGTTTCAGCAGCGCCCTGGAACAGGCAGGAAAGCTGGCCGGTAAGGCTGTCCGGACCGAATGTTTTCATGGCGTCCAGCATAAAACCGCGCGAGCCCCCGGCGCTGAAAGGACGCATCAGCGCTACGGGAATGGCATTCGTGATTTGCGGATCTACATTGAAAAAGTTAAGCATGGCGCTGATGCCACCCATAATGATGTTCATCAAACCGCTATTGCGAAAAATGCTCAGGGCTACCAGCATGGCAATCATATATGGAAGAACACGAACGCCCGTGGTAAAACCGTCCTTGGCACCGGTGACGAAAGAATCGAAAATGTTGGTTTGATTCTGTTTGAATACTTTTTCTTTCAGGAGGCTGTAGGCCACGATGGCAAGAATGATAAACAACAGTACGCCGTTGCTCAGGTTTCCGGTGAAATGAAATTTTTCAATTCCCTGCAGGCGGGTAATATAGAATAACAGGAGAGCGATCACAGCACTGATGCCTGTTACGAGTCCAACAAGGACCCAACTCAGCAAGTTGATGCGTTGTTTAATACTTACGAATACCAATGCCGCAATCGTACCCACAAAGGAAGTAATGATGCAGGGCAGCATGATGTCGGCGGGGTTTGCAGCATGCTGGGCAGCACGGTAACCGATGATGGAAGTGGGAATCAGGGTCAGTCCGGCTGCATGCAGGCAGAGGAACATGATCTGGCTGTTCGTCGCGCGCTCCTTCTGCGGGTTGTCTTCCTGCATGCTTTCCATGGCCTTCAATCCAAACGGCGTAGCCGCATTGTCAAGTCCCAGGAAGTTGGCGGCAAAGTTCATCGTCATAAAGCCAAAGGCAGGATGGCCGGAACGCAACTCCGGAAATATCTTGACAAAGAGCGGCGTCAGGAATTTCGCCATTTTGTTTAAGGCATTGGAATCACCAAGCAGGTGAAGCAGTCCGCAGAAAAAGGTGAGATAACCGATCAACGGAAGCCATATATCCAGGATCGTATTTTTACAGGTAACGAAAATACCGTCTGCAGGCTGACGTCCCAGCGTAACCTGCACCGTCCTGTTTTCCGAAAGTAAATAAAGTGTGTCCCCGATTTGTAAGCCTGCAGGTCCGGCAGCAGTGAGTTGCGCGAAAACGGCGGAATCGCGAAGCTGAAAATCCTGCGCCGTCATTTCAGCGACGACTACGGCATCGTTCTGCTTCCCGTTTACTATGTTACCGATAGTATACAGGCGTCCGGAAGCGAGCAGGACAAAAATATACAGGATACTTCCTGCAATGATAACGGACCAGAATCTGCTGAGCACCATAGGGTAGGCGCAAGGAACTGATTTTTTTCAAAAAAAATCTGCCCGGATGGGGCCTTCCGCCAAAATGTTTCAACAGGCAATTATGAATTAGTCGGGAGGCTCAGGAGAATATTTCTCTTCACCGCAGAGGCGCTAAGGCGCAGAGGTTTGCAGAGATTTGTTTTACCCTTTGCGCGTTCTCAGCGCCTTAGCGCCTCTGCGGTGAGATCCCATTCCAGCTAGCAGGCTTAAGCCATAACCAAAGAATTGATTTCAGCCCTGCTAATGAATATACCCGGGCGGGTGCTTCAGGTGAAACCCTGTGGCATCCTGGTATTTTTTCGCTACGGCAATCAGCCTGCCTTCCTCAAACAGCTGTCCGATAAACACAATGCTCGTAGGGGTTTTCGGATCGGTCATGCCATTGGGTACCACCAGGGCAGGATGTCCTGTTAAGTTAGTCACCAGCAGGTTGTCGCCGGCCAGTGAAGGTGCGATGCAGACATCCACCTGCTTCATCACCGAATCCATCTGCTGTATAAGAAGCCAGCGCAGGCGGCTGGCACGGATGTATTCGGTGGCCGGGATAAAATGAGCGGCACGGAAAATATTCGGCCAGCGGTTTTTATTTTGCTGAACCATGGCATCGTCCCGGTTGCTGAGCGTTAGTTCGTCGAAGGCTGCTGCTGCTTCGCATAAAAGAATCAACGACATATCATTGACAGGAAGTGAAGGAAGTTCCAGCGGAACCAATTGGGCGCCGGATTTTTTCATCCATTCCAATGCCGCATCATTAAACGGTTGTTTGAGCGTATCGCTCTCAAAATCCTTTTTGAAATAACCGATTTTAAGTTTAGGTAGCGTGACTTCCGGACTGTAGTTATAAGGAAAGTCAACAGTAGACTCGTCCCTGGCATCCGGTCCGCAAAGGGCATTGAATACGATGGCACAGTCTTCAGCATTGCGGCAAATCGGACCCACTTTGTCCATGGTCCAGCTTAATGCCATAGCTCCTGCGCGACTTACCCTGCCGAAAGAAGGTCTTAAGCCCGTTACGCCGCAACGGTCAGAAGGAGAAATGATAGATCCCCACGTTTCCGAGCCTATGGCAAAGGGTACCAGTCCGGCTGAAACGGCGGCGGCAGGACCTGCGGAAGACCCGCTGGAACCTTTCGCAGTGTCCCAGGGATTTCTTGTCTGTCCGCCATACCATACGTCATCCATGGCCAGTTCGCCGAGGGAAAGCTTGGCAACCATGACGGCGCCGGCTTCGCGGAGCCTGCTCACGACGGTAGCGTCTTCATCGATGACCTGGTCCTGGAAAGGCGGAGTGCCGTATGTGGTTGGGTAATTTTTCGTTGCAAACATGTCCTTGATGCCGAAGGGGATTCCGTGAAGCAGACCCTGGTAGTGACCCTCGGCAAGATCAGCATCGGCCTTGCGGGCCTGCTGCATAGCCAGCGAATCGGTATACGTGATGACGCAATGAAGCTGCGGTGCCAGTTTTTTCAGGCGGGCTATGAAAAAGCCCGTCAGCTGAACGGATGTAATTTTTTTGGTGCGGACCAGGAAGGCCAGTTCACCGATGGAATACCAGGCAAGGTCATCGGTATTTGCCGGCATCACCGTATGTGAATAATGCGATGTCTTGAAAGGTTTTTGAGTTTTTGAAAAAATCTTACCCTGCGGGATAGGGTTGAAGAGGAAGGCCGGAGGAACAGCATTTGAAATTTTCACACTTCGCATCTTTTCCATGCTCGCCAATTGTTCCTTGAGGAGGGAAAGCATGCTGTCGGTTTCCGCTTCCTTAAAATCCATGCCGATTAATTTTTGAGCGGCATGTACGTCGGCCGAATCCAATTGGTTTTTTTCGTCTACACCCTGAACAATAGAAACCGGAAAAAGAAATGACATGACCAGGAGAAATACGGTCAGGTTTTTTAATATGTTCATACCGGAGAGCATACCTTAAAGATTCTTCAATATTATTTCTTCGAGCGCTTTTTCAATGGTCTTACCATAACCTTCCTGGACAAAAAGGATCTTACCCTCTTTATCGAGCAAGTACATGGTGGGATACCCTGAAACCCGGTAGTCTTTCGCTGCATTTTTTCCGCCAAGCAAGACGGTATAGGTAATGCCGCGCTTTGCAAGAAAGGTAGCTATGTCTTCTTTTGCATCGTAAGGATCGATACCCACGACGTTTAGTCCTTTGTCTTGGTATTTATCATGCAGAGATTGCAGTACCGGCAATGCCTGCATACAGGGATAACAGGACTTGTAAAAGAAATCGATGAGTACGAGCCTGCCTTTCAGGGCGGCAAGACTTATTTTCTGATCTTCAAGCGAAATCAATTCCCATCCAGGAGCAATGGTATCCTTGGGCAATGGCAATGGACTTTGATAAGGCATATAATCTTTTGTTCGGTAAGAATCTGGAATGGAAGCCAGGCTAAAAAGGCTATTATCCTCCAGGTTGTTCAGTTTATATTCTTTTAGCGAATTGATTTCATATTGAATCACCGTATCATTATTCATCACATTTTCCCAGGTTTCGGAATATTGAACGGGCACGTAGTCAGCAATGTTGATCCAATAGTCTGATTTTATCTGAAGAACCTTAATGAGTTGTGAGTTGTCATTCTCCGGGAATTCTGTTAAGGTGATGTGAAAACATCGCTGATTATTTACCATTTCTTCACCTGCAAAAAGGAAGTTCAATGTCGTATCGCTTAAATCTGAATCCTTGGGCATGGGTTTGCTTTTCCTGCTTACCAGCGGCCGGTAAAAGGAATAGTTCTGGCTGGCTGACCTTATCTCTTTTGTCCATTTTGATGCTGACATAATAGTGGCCGTACAATCGCGTGCATTCGTGGTCACAAGTTCATGCCCGGTATAAATAACTTCACCGGTGAATTCATCTTTCCAGTAATTCCTGCAATAAACCAGGGATGAAAAAAGAGAATCATCTTTCTGCTTCCGGAAGTGACATTGAATGGAACTTTTTATGGTGTCCTTTTGCATCATCGGTTTCTCGCATTTGTTCATCACGAAATAGCCATTATTAACGGATTGGCACATCTCATACGATCTCGCAAGAATTTTCCTGGCATCCTGAGAATATGCAGCCAATGAAATGAGGAGGAGGAGTCCGGTGATTTTGGTTGTCATAAATATGATATAGAAAGCAAGTTATTATTTTCCAAAAATGAAAATAAATAGCGTGCCTATTGATTCGTTAATTCGTAAAAGATTCGTAATTCGCTGGTAATTGTTGAAAATGCTCATTTGTAGAGATTTACTATTGCGGCCTCCGGTTTTTAGTGTATCTTTGCCGCTCCACAGACCGCCAGAACGCTGTTTTGCCCTCTTTTCATTTCAGTTCCCTTCTGCATTCCGTGAAAAGCCATGAAGCCGCTACGGTGTATTGTATGGTTTTAGAAAACCATCGCAAATTGCGGTAAAACAGTCAAAAAGAGCTTATTAACAACCAGTTACCTTTCCGGGCATATGCCTCCGGAACTGGAATTGGAACTAACAATCCCCGCATCATGCTGCGAGGTAACCTATTAATATATATCCGGGCATGAACCGGGTAAAACAAGAATTAAAATGCAAAAAGTAAAATTTACTGAATTAATGCTGAGCAGTGAAATGCAGCGCGCCATCGATGAAATGGGATTTACAGAGGCTTCACAAATCCAGTCCGGAGCCATCCCCCTGATTATGGAAGGAAAAGATGTGATCGGGCAGGCTCAGACCGGAACCGGAAAAACCGCGGCCTTCGGAATCCCGATGATTGAAATGCTCGATGCGCACGTCAATGAAATCGAAGCCGTTGTCCTTTGCCCGACCCGCGAACTCGCCCTTCAGGTTTCGAATGAAATCAAGAAACTCGCTAAATATCACAAAGGCATGCGTGTCCTCGCCGTGTACGGTGGAGAATCCATGCAGAACCAGATTCACGACCTGCGACGCGGCGTGCACATTGTTGTAGGCACCCCCGGCCGGATCCTCGATCACCTGGAACGGAAGACCATGAACCTCACCAAGGTGAAGATGGTGGTACTTGATGAAGCCGATGAGATGCTCAATATGGGTTTCCGCGACGACATCGAAACCATCCTGCAGAAGATGCCGACGACACGCCAGACCATTCTCTTTTCCGCTACAATGCCGAAGGCTATTCTCGATATCGTACACAATTACCAGGAAGATCCATCCCTCGTGAAGGTCACTAAAACGGAACTCACGTCAGCCAATATAGAACAGGGATATTTTGAAACCGTCAATGCCGAGAAGGCCCGTATCATTCACGCCCTGATCGATACGCAAAACCTGAAATCGGCGGTGGTATTTTGCAATACGAAACGTAGGGTCGATGAATTAGTCGCCACCTTGCAGGCCGAAGGCTTAGCCTCGGAAGGATTGCATGGCGACCTCAGCCAGGCTCAGCGTAACCGCGTCATGCTGGCTTTCCGCAACGGCAAGCTGAAAGTGCTTGTCGCCACCGACGTGGCCGCACGCGGTATCGACGTGGAAAACCTGGATGCTGTTTTCAACTATGACCTGCCACACGATCCTGAATATTATGTTCACCGCATAGGCCGCACCGGCCGTGCCGGGAATATGGGTAAGGCCTTCAGTTTCGTGACCGGCCGCAATGAGTACAGGCAGTTGCGCGAGATAGAAAACTACGCCAAAATAAAAGTGGATAAACTGCTCCCGCCATCAGCCAAGGAACGTTCCCGCCTGCATGTCGAGAAATTATTTGAGAAAGCTTACCTGTCTGTCGTGCACGATGACCTGGTAAAGTATGAAGAACTCGTAGAGGACTTCTGCAAGGAAGGATTCAAGCCGAAGCAGTTTGCCGCAGCACTGATCAAGTTATCCCTTCCTGTCATCAAGGAAATTAAACCGGTGCGCGAAGAAAAGGCGCCACGCCGTTCATTCGGAAACCGGGCAAACAGCGGTTACAACAAAAGTGACCGGAAGCCGGAGCGGAAAAAATTTGGTAAAAGCTATCGGTAGTAGTATCGTTGGGAGTTGGGAGTATGGAGTAGGGAGATGATTTTGTCTATCGTCATTTATTTGACTTTTGACTTTTGACTTATAACTTTAACCCCGGTGAAACCTGAAGAAATCCTGGAATCTTTGAAGTTCATTCTCCCTGCCTATTCAGGTAAACTCCTGGATGTGCCGGAAGAGAAATTTTCTGAAATGCCTCCCGACGGCAAGTGGAGCAAGAAGCAGGAACTGGGACATCTGTTGGATTCAGCCCATACCAATATCAGGAGACTGGTAGTTGCCCAGTATGAAGAAAATCCTCACCTGGTTTACGACCAGGAATTTTGGGTTAAAGCTTTTGGATACCAGGACCAGCCCGTCTCACAATTGATATCTTTATGGGTGTTGCTGAATGAACAATTTTGCGCCCTGTTGAGTAACATGCCTGATGAGGCCTGGGGCCGGCAATGTAATACAGGAAAAGGCAAGCCCGAACTTCATTCATTGCAATGGCTGGCAGAAGACTACCGGAAGCATATGCTGCATCACCTGCATCATATCCTGGAGATGGATCCGGTTCCATATCCCTGAAAAAACAGACCGCTGATTTTCATGACCTTCATGATTTACCTGATTTGAGGTTGCTAAATTTTTTTTTCAGGATCAAATCGGGATCTTATCATGACAATCATGAAAACCTGCGTTCCTTTTTAGGATATTAATTCTTCGCAGCAGCCATCATTGCTTCTTCTTCTTCGCGGGTAGGTCCCATCAGGCTGGGCTGCTCTGTACCCAGGATCCTGTAATAAGACGTAAGTTGTCCCATGTGATGAACGGTGTCGTGGAGCATCATCCAGCAAACCTGCATGAGGGGCATTTCCATAATTTTCATCGGGCCCCAGTACACGGGAATCATTTTTGATTCCCAGGTTTTATCATCACATTTCCGGATGGCCTCAGCCAGCTTTGCAGAATATTCTTCTACGGCTTTGGCGGCATCTTCCGGAGATTTGTAAATATGAGGTGCATTCATATCAAACGTGCCTTCGTTCACGAGGTCCATGCGGCCTTCCGAAAGAGCCTGGTACATTTCTTTTGCATGCGGGCCAATGTGATTCACCAGTTCCCAGGGTGTGCGGAACTTTGGATGATGGCGCGTAGTGGTAAGTTTCGCGGGATCGGAGGGCAGGGAGCGGAACCCTTTTGTGGCAACTTTGCTGAAACGGTCCCATGAGCTGATAAAGAAATCCTGGTTTGTCATAGCAGATAAATTTTAATGCCGGTGGTTTGAACAAGCCGGCTGGTTAAACAATTAGACTACGCTAAAGGTAAGGTTTTTAGCATTGTGAGTAGTGAGTAGCTTACCTGGAAAAATTCTGCTTACCTGCGGGAGTTTGCTTCGTCAATTGCTATTAAGATACCGGTTCAATTCAACAGTCCGGCGCAATGGCCTCGCAATGACGGAATGACATAGGAATGTGGGTCAAAAAAGTCTGGAGCAAAAGAGCGCTATGGCGCTTTTTTGCTCCAGACTTTTTTGACCCTAACAAAATGCTGACCCCGTCATTGCGAGGAGACGGCGCTGTGCATTTGAATAAGAGAGAAAACCCGCTTCGCCGGCGACGAAGCAATCTACCGCGGGTTAGATGCAACTTTCTATGTCAATCACTCAATCTTGTCATAGGCAACACAAGAAGTTTTCTTCTTGCCGAAACGCAGTTCGCAGAAGTTCACGCTGAAACCGAAATAGACGTCAAAACTCTTTACGTCAGCCAGGCTCAGCCATTCCATCATGCGGTCTGTTCCCACTACAAAGAAAGAATAGCGCAGGTTAAAGCCGACAGCAGGCTGGTTGTATTCGGTAAAGGTGAGGGAGGTTCCCGTTTCAAATTTTTTGGTCTCATAACGCAGGGAAAGAACACCCTGGTTATTCCGCATGACCTGCGCTCCTGTAAATTTAATCCGGTTTATCCAGGCGGCGCCGGCATACAGGTTTTTTACAAGGTGGTAGTCAAACTGGGCGCTGATGGCGGCCGGCAGCCAGACTGAAAAGGGTTGGCTCTGCGTGGTGACGGAGCCATTTATTTCATTGCTGACCAACTGGTCGAAGCTGGTGAAGGAGCTGATTTCTGCCGTATCGATATTGTTCCAGATTTGGTCTGTGGATGTTTGCAGTGTCGTGACTTCCGCATCTTTCCCAAACCGGATGGCGCCAAGGTCTATCACCGACAACCCGATTCGGTATTGATATTTTCGATGGCTTCCTGTAGCCCCGCAGGCATACGCATTTTCATCCCGGTTATGGATGTAGGTTACGCCCAGCGAAGTGCTGGCGCCCCAGCCACGGATGGCAAAGAGGGATCCTGGATTAAAATCTCCACTCTTGTCAAAGGCATGTGACAGGGAAGCATCTACTTCATGAAAGAGACCTGTTGCGGAATCCGGAAACTGGTATTCCAGTTTATGCACGTCGAGGACGGCGGCGTCAAAACCCGCCAATACATTGACGGTAGCGCCCCATTTAATATAGTTTTTTTCATTGCTGAACAAGACCTTTCCATAGGTGGCACCGGCTTCTCCCCAGCTCAGCATGGAAACGGAAAACGGATCGCTATGAAAGTCCTGGCCCAGGTAGGGGGCGTAATCAAATTTTTCGGAAACCATTTTCACGATACTGTAAGGAACGTTTACGGCGCTCATGGAATTCCTGTAAGCGGTATGAAAGCCCCACGCTGAAGTGCCTTTGTTCACATAAAAGGAAGGACCAATGGTGAGTGTATGGAAGAACCCGCTTTGCGGTGTCGTATGCAAGGCATCGTATTCGACGGAAGTATTGCTCCATTCACCCCGAAAGGTGCTGCTTACCAGTTTGCTTTCTGCCGGGATGTAGAAATACGTATTATGAAAATAATGGTCCCCGGTCAGGATGTTGATGGTGTATTTGTAGGGTGCGCCTACGGCAGAGGAAGGATTCAGCAGGATGCCTGCGGTTCCGCTGTAATTGCTGCTGCTATGGCCCCACATCTCCTGTGCCGGAGATTTCAGGACACAAAGAGCAAGGCATAGCATGGTCATGGTGTGTTTCATATATGCAACTTACACCACAGGGAATCAGGCAATTGGCAGAAAACGGAATTTTCTTACAGTTGCAGGAATTACTAAAGGAGCGCTTACAGTGCCCGAAAAGCAGAGGATTCATTGAAAGACGCAATTAACCGCTTTGGCATAAAAGCACCGTGTCCGGAAAAACAGAAAAACGAATCAAGTTTATTTTAAAAATCTCCAAACATGGTCCTTCGAAGCTTCAGCGAAGAAGGATCCTCAAATCAACCGAATGGCCTGTTTACTCTTCGAAAAGTTTCTTCCAGAATGACATAATACCAGGAGTCTCATCACTTATTTACTTCCTCATCTCATCTTCAAATCTCCAAATCCAAACATCTTACTTTATTTCCTTCAGCAACACCAGGTAGGTAGGAAAATGATCGCTGTACCCGCCTGCATAGCGGTTTCCGTCGTACGTCCTTTTCGGATATCCTTTGAAGCGGCCGCGTTGTGCGAGCATCCACGGCTTTGAATAAATTTTTGCTTCACGAAAGAAAAAGCCTTTTTGATCTTTACTCAGCCAGGCGGAGGAAAGGATGATCTGGTCAAAGAGATTCCAGGTGTCATTATATGCCAGGGTGCCAATGCCGGCTTTATAGGATTTCATCCAGGGATTAAATAACCCTCCGGTTTTAACCTGGTCCTGTTCTCCCTTTGCATTCAGAATCACGGCCACACTCCTGTCAGTCGGATCATCATTCAGGTCACCCATAATGATAATCTTTGCATCCGGGTTTTTCTTCAGCAGAGAATCGGCCAGGTCCTTGCAAACGCCTGCGGCCTTCGCGCGAAGCGGCTCCGATCCTTCTTCGCCACCCCGGCGGGAAGGCCAGTGGTTCACAAAAAAGTTAACGGTTTCGCCATTCAGTTTTCCCTGAACAAAAAGAATGTCGCGTGTAGGCCTGTCGCCTTCAGACAAGCCGGTGAGGTCGACATGTAGCGGACGACTATATACGGGCGTAAAATATTTGGGATTGTAGAGAAAACCCACATCGATACCTCGTTCATCAGGAGAATCGTAATGAATGATGTGATAATTCCTGCCCGCCAGTTTCGGCTGGCGGATGAGCGCTCCCAGCACACCGCTGTTTTCCACTTCGGCGCATCCCATCACCGCCAGGCCGTCAGGGGAATCTTCAGTTCCGATGCCGGAAATCACGTCGGAAAGCTTTTGCAGCTTGTCCAGGTATACCTTTCCCGTATAATGATTGGCACCTTCGGGCAAAAATTCCTCATCCATATTCGGGCCGTTGATGGTATCAAAAAGGTTTTCCAGGTTATAAAAGCCAATGCAGGTGACTTTATATTTTTTTTCCTGCCCGTAACCTGCAACGGACGTCAGGACAATAAAAATCCACAGAAATACATATTTCATCAGGGTAAAATAAATGGGAATTGTATCCCAAACATACGAAAAATGGTGGCATATACGAATTCCAAGCAGTACAGAATTCGTAGCGGTTCGTACTCCTGGGCTAAAGTTCCGGAGGATAAATATTCGTAGATGCTTTATTTTTTTAGTTTTGCTACTCGCCTGGTAGCGGTTTAAACAAAGTAACGATGATCCGAAAAAGTACTATTCCTTTTTTATTTTTCCTTACGCTCGCTTTTTTTTCCCGGGCGCAAATTTCAGCCGTTACCGGCATCCTGACGGATGAAAATAATAATCCGCTTCCCGGTGTAAAGCTGGTGTTGACCGGCACCCCCATGTCTGCCGTGACTGCTGCGGATGGATCTTTCAGCATTGACAGCCTTGCCCCTGGAGGATATACGCTTGAAAAAGCCGATTCTGCATTTGATTTTACTCCAATGCCTGTATTTGTCCAGGATGCTGTAGAGAACCTGGGCAAATTTCATTTCGAAAAAAAGGCAGGCCAGAACCCCGATGATAATATCCCTACCTATTCTTCTTCGGAAGAAGATATGAGGGAAGCATCCCAGGGCGTAGCCAGTGTTCTGAGTGCATCACGGGATGCCTTTGAATCAGCCACGACGTATAATTTCAGCGTAGCGCGTTTCCGGGTGAGAGGTTATTCCGATGACCAGTTCGTCACGCTGATGAACGGTGCGCCGATGACGGATCTCACCAACGACCGGACGCTTTACAATACCTGGAGCGGTTTGAATGATGTGACGCGCAACAGGGAAAGCTCGTATGGTCTCGCACCCGTGAACTTTTCCTTCGGGGATATCGGCGGCGCGTATTCCATCGACAGCCGTGCTTCGCAGCAGCGGAAACAGTTGCAGGTTTCTTATGCACTTTCAAACCGGACGTACGACAACAGGATCATGGTTACTTATGGCAGCGGCATCATGAAAAACGGTTGGGCCCTGTCGCTTTCGTATTCGCGTCGCTGGTCACAGGCCGGGTATGTCGACGGTACCTGGTACGACGGGCATTCCTGGTTCGCTTCCGTAGAGAAATTCATCAACGCGAAGCATTCCCTTTCCCTGACGGCTTTTGGTGCGCCAACGAAATACGGCCGTTCGGCTCCTGCCGTCCAGGAAATGTATGACCTGGCAGATTCCCATTATTACAATCCGACCTGGGGTTACCAGGGCGGCGAAAAAAGAAATTCTTCCGTGGCATCGAATCACAGGCCCGTCGTCATCCTGACGCATGACTGGAACATCAATGAAAAATCTTCCCTGCTTACGGCCGTTTCCTTTGTTTCCGGGAAAAGCAAAATATCAGGCCTGGATTGGTACAATGCCACCGACCCGCGACCCGATTACTACCGCAACCTGCCCAGCTATGTGCTGGAGAGCACCCAGGATTCAGGCTTGTACAACCAGGCTGTTCAGATCTACCGGAACGACGTGAATGCCCGCCAGGTAAAATGGGACCAGATGATTGAGCTTAACCGGAATGCCGGCGATACCGCTTTATATGTTGTATCCGACCGTGTGATCGAT
>Ga0315912_10000208_pt1 | contig 125882 bp, 125 predicted proteins | sample VfabasoilMG_FD_204469 | JGI IMG/M metagenome (GOLD analysis project Ga0315912, IMG submission 204469) | Garden soil microbial communities collected in Santa Monica, California, United States - V. faba soil | ecosystem: Environmental > Terrestrial > Soil > Garden | place: USA: California... | reverse complement strand
CGCGATCACGCCCTTCGCCAGCTTCGCGGCGGGCAGGTTGGCCATCTTGTTGTAGGCGCCGCGCAGCTTGAACGAGAACACCGCCTGCAGGTCCTCGCGCTTGAGCAGCAGGCGGTTGCCGAGGCGCTTCGACAGCGCGGGCGCGTGTTCGAGCGGCGACTCGAAGGCCACGTCGTAGACGCGCGCCTTGAGGATGCGTTCCAGGTAGTCGTGCTTCTTCATGCGGGGAGCCTAACATATTGAATTCGCGTGTTAGATTCGAATCATGATCACGCGCGAGTGGCCGCTCGTCCCGGTGTACGCGACGACGGCGCTGTTCTACGCCTTCGACGGCGCGCTGCTCGGCGGACTGTCGAGCGCGGCCTGGGCCTCGCTGATGCTCGCCTGGCTGTTCGCCGCGATGCTGCTGTCGGCGTTCGCGGTGGTGCGCCATTCCGAATGCCTCGCGGAAATCTTCGGCGAGCCCTACGGCACGCTGATCCTGTCGCTCGCGATCACCGTCATCGAGGTCATGATGATCGCGGCGGTGATGCTCACCGGCCCCGGGGTCTCGACCACCGGGCGCGACACCATGTTCGCCGTGATCATGGTCGTGTTCAACGGCATGGCCGGCTTCGCGCTGCTCGCCGGCGGCCTGCGCTACCACGAGCAGTCCTACAACCTGCAGGGCGCCAACGCCTTCCTCGCGGTGATCCTGCCGCTCGCGGTCCTGGGGCTGGTGCTGCCCAACTTCACTTCGGCGCCCGGCGGCACGCTGTCGCTGCTGCACGAGATATTCCTGATCGCGATGTCGCTCTCGCTCTACGCCGTCTTCCTCGCCATCCAGACGCTGCGCCACCGCCACTACTTCCTCGACGCCGGCGAGAAGGACGAGGCGCCCGCGCCCGCGCCGGCGCACGACGACCTGCGCCCGGCCGCCTGGCACGGCGCGCTGCTGGTCGCGTACATCGTGCCGATCGTGCTGCTGTCGAAGAAGATCGCGGTGCCGCTCGACTTCGGCGTGCGCGTGCTCGGCGCGCCCGCGGCGCTGGTCGGCTTCCTCGTCGCCGCGCTGATCCTCGCCCCCGAGTCGCTCGGCGCGCTGCGCGCCACGCTCGCCAACCAGATGCAGCGCGCGGTCAACCTGCTGTTCGGCTCGGTGCTCGCCAGCATCAGCCTCACCATCCCGGCGGTGCTGGCGATCGCCATCGTCACCGACCGCACGGTGGTGCTCGGCCTGGAAACGGTGGACATGCTGCTGCTCGTGCTCACGCTCGCGATGGCGACGCTCACCTACGCGGGCGGCCGCACCAACATCCTGCAGGGCGCGGTGCACCTGCTGCTGTTCTTCTCCTACCTGATCCTGATTTTCGAAAGATAAATCAGGGACAGTCCACCATTTTCATCCGGGAAATGGTGGACTGTCCCTGATTTTTAGGCAGCCTGCAATTTGGCCACGGCGACGGCGAGCCACTTGACGCCCTGCCTGCCGAAGTTGACCTGCACGCGCGCGTCGCCGCCGTCGCCCTCGGCGTCGACGATCACGCCGGCGCCGAACTTCGCGTGCACCACGTTCTGGCCGATGCGGAAGCCGGAATCGTCGCGCTTGCTCGCGAAGGCGAGCTTTTCCTTCCTCGGGAAATAGCTGTCCTTGTCGCTTGAGTAGGATTTGGTTCTGGAAGGAAGATCAAATGCCATCGCCCGCTGTGCGCGCGCGAAGCGGGGCGTGAGCCATTTCTTCAGGCCTTCCGGGATTTCCTCGAGGAAACGCGACGCGAGGCTGTAGCGCGTCTGGCCGTGCAGCATGCGGGTCTGCGCGAAAGTCATGTACAGGCGCTGGCGCGCGCGCGTGATCGCGACGTAGGCAAGGCGCCGCTCCTCTTCCAGGCCGTCCTTCGCCATCACGCTTTGCTCGTGCGGGAACAGGCCTTCTTCCAGCCCGCTCATGAACACGGCGTTGAATTCCAGGCCCTTGGCCGAATGCACCGTCATCAGCTGCAGCGCGTCCTGGCCTTCGCCGGCCTGATGGTCCCCTGCTTCCAGGGCCGCATGCGACAGGAACGCGGCGAGCGGGGAGATTTCCTCCTCCGTTTCGGTCCGGCCATCGTCTTGCCCGAAGGAGGCGGCGGCATTGACCAGTTCCTCCAGGTTCTCCACCCGGTCGGCGCCCTCGCGGTCGTTCTTGTAGTGCTCGATCAGGCCGCTGCGGTGGATGACGTGCTCGACCATTTCGGGCAAAGGAAGATCTTTTGTTTCGATCTGCAGTTCTTCCATTAATTTTCCAAAAAGCAAAGTCTTGCCTTCAACTGCTTCAAACAGCGGCGTCCCCTTGCGCTTCGCCGCATCCTGCAGCTGCTCCATCGAGCGCGCGCCGATGCCGCGCGGCGGGAAATTGGCGACGCGCAGGAACGAGGTGTCGTCCGCCGGATTGGCGATCAGGCGCAGGTAGGCGAGCGCGTGCTTGACCTCGGCGCGCTCGAAGAAACGCAGGCCGCCGTAGACGCGGTAGGGGATTGTGGCGCCGAACAGCGCGTGCTCGAGCACCCGCGACTGCGCGTTCGAGCGGTAGAGCACCGCGATGTCGGCCAGGCGCATGCCTTCGCGCCTGAGGCTGCCCACTTCCCCGGCGATGAAGCGCGCCTCGTCGGCGTCGCTTTCGCCCTCGAACACCCTGAGCGGGTCGCCCTGCCCTTCGGACGTCCACAGGTTCTTGCCCAGGCGCTGGGTGTTGTTCGAGATGAGCGCATTCGCCGCGTCGAGGATGTTGCCCTGCGAGCGGTAGTTCTGCTCCAGGCGCACCACCTTGCCCCTGGAGTATTCCTTTTCGAATTCCGCCAGGTTGCCGACGTTGGCGCCGCGAAAGCCGTAGATCGACTGGTCGTCGTCGCCCACCGCGAAGAGGCGAGTTTCGGCGCCGGCGAACTGCTTCAGCCAGCGGTACTGCAGCCGGTTGGTGTCCTGGAATTCGTCCACCAGGATGTGGCGGAAGCGCGCCTGGTAGTGCTGCCGGAGTATTTCGTTCCGGTGCAGCAGTTCGTAGCTCCGCAACAGCAGTTCCGCGAAATCCGCGACGCCTTCACGCTGGCATTGCTCGTCGTAGGCGGCGAAGAATTCCACCTGCTTGCGGCTTACCTCGTCTCCCGCCGGCACGTCGCGCGCCCTCAGCCCCTCTTCCTTCTGGCCGTTGATGAACCTCTGCAGGTCGCGCGGCGCGTAGCGGTCCTCGTCGATATTGAGCGCCCGCGACAGCCGCTTCACCGCCGAGAGCTGGTCCTGGGTGTCGAGGATCTGGAATTCCCGCGGCAGCCCGGCTTCCTGGTGGTGCGAGCGCAGCAGCCGGTTGGCGAGGCCGTGGAAGGTGCCGATCCACAGGCCCCGGGGATTGACCGGCAGCATCGCGGTAAGCCGCGTGACCATCTCGCGCGCCGCCTTGTTGGTGAACGTGACCGCCAGCACGCCGCCGGGCGTGACGTGCCCGGACTGGATCAGCCAGGCGATGCGCGTCGTGAGCACGCGGGTCTTGCCGCTGCCGGCACCGGCGAGCACGAGCGCGTGCCCGTCGGGCAGGGTGACCGCGGCTAGCTGTTCGGGGTTGAGATGTTCAAGATGCAGCGACAAAGCGCGCGCATTATCTCACCCTAATTCGCGGCGCGGGGCTCGACGATTCCGTGCTTGCCCCGAAGGCTGTCCGCAAGCGCTTGCGCCTCCGCTTTCGATGGCAGGTTGGCGATGCGCACGTGGTACACGTGCCTGTCGCCGTCCTGCACCGGCAGGATCTCGGCGGCGTAGCCGTTGTCGCGCGCCGCGTCGTAGACCGCGAGCGCGGCCGACTGCGTGTCCGGGCTGGCGAGGACCACTTTCCACCTGCCGCCGCGGCGCGCGGCGCCGGCGCCCGCCGCGATATCGGTTTCCTTCGCCCATTCGCCGAGCTGCGCCGCCTCGACGAAGCCGATCGGCTGCGTCTGGCCCTTTTCGCGCCGGTAGAACTGGCGTGATTGGTCCATCAGCACCGGCTGCTCGCCCTCCGCCCCGACCTCGATCGCGCCCTCGATCAGGCAGACGACCTGCCGGTCGGGCATGGACTTGCCCCACAAATCGGTGCCACGGATGCCGGCCGTGACGGTCGCCACGCGGATGCTGACCTCGCGCCGCCGCGTTTTCTGGAGCAGGTCGGTCGTGAACCTGAATGCGCCCTCGGCAACGCGCATCGCCGCCTTGAAGAAGCCGCCGCTGTCCGGATTGATGTCGCTGATCAGCAGCGAGCCGTTCTCTCCCAGCTTCACCAGGCTGCCCTCGGAGAGCTTGACGAGGGCGCGCGATCCGGCGCCGGTCTTCACCGTGTCGCCGGCCTTGAGTTCCATGCCGACCGCGAGCGGCCTGCGCTCGCCGCCACGCTCGATCCAGGCGGGCATCTGCACGCCCTCCACCACAGCCGCCGGCTGCGCCAGCGCGGCCTGAGCCAGAAAAATAAATGCCAGGGCAAGCAAGGCCTGAATCGTTCGTTTCATGTGGGGCACTCCCTTATAATCCGCCGCTTCCATCAGTCGGCCCTGAAGGCGCGGCCTTACACGCGCGGCAACCAAAGATAAATGTCCATGCTCGACCGGTACGATCCCCGCAGCATCGAAAGCGAAGCCCAGTCGTTCTGGGAGGCCCGGCATTCGTTCCGCGTCACGGAGGACGCGGCCAGGGAGAAATTCTACTGCCTGTCGATGTTCCCATATCCCTCCGGCAAGCTGCACATGGGGCATGTGCGAAATTACACGATCGGCGACGTGCTTACGCGCCATCACCGCATGCGCGGCAAGAATGTGCTGCAGCCGATGGGCTGGGATGCCTTCGGCCTGCCCGCCGAAAACGCGGCGATGGCGAACAGGGTGCCGCCCGCGAAGTGGACGCGCGACAACATCGCGTACATGAAGCAGCAGCTGAAAAGCCTCGGCTTCGCGCTCGACTGGGAGCGCGAGCTCGCCACCTGCGACCCGGACTACTACAAGTGGAACCAGTGGCTGTTCACGCGCCTGTTCCGCAAGGGGCTCGCCTACAAGAAGACGGGCGTCGTCAACTGGGACCCGGTCGACCAGACCGTGCTCGCGAACGAGCAGGTGATCGAGGGCCGCGGCTGGCGCACCGGCGCGCTGGTGGAAAAGCGCGAGATCCCGATGTACTTCTTCCGCATCACGCACTACGCGGACGAGCTGCTGGACGCGCTCGACGGCATGACCGGCTGGCCCGAGCAGGTCAAGCTGATGCAGAAGAACTGGATCGGCAAGTCGGAGGGCGTGAAGATCGGATTTCCGTATGAATTGAACGGCGAGAAAAAAGCGCTCTGGGTCTTCACGACCCGGGCCGACACTCTCATGGGCGCGACCTTCTGCGCCGTCGCTGCCGAGCATCCCATCGCGCTCTGGGCCGCCGAGAAAAATTCAGGGCTGAAGAAATTCGTCGAAGAGTGCCGGCAGGGAGGCGTGCAGGAAGCCGACCTCGCCAGGATCGAGAAAAAGGGCATGCCGACGGGCGTCTTCGTGACGCACCCGCTCTCGGGCGAGAAGCTGCCGGTCTGGGTCGGCAACTACGTGCTGATGGGCTACGGCGAGGGCGCCGTGATGGGCGTGCCCGCGCACGACGAACGGGATTTCGCCTTCGCCCTGAAATACGGCTTGACGATCAAGCGGGTCATCGACGTCGAGGACTTCTCGGCCACCGAATGGCGGGAATCCTTCACCGACCACGGCAAGTGCGTCAACTCGGGCAAATACGACGGCCTCGGCTTCCAGCAGTCAGTCGACGCAATTGCTTCAGATTTACAGAAAAAGAATCTTGGGGAAAAACAGATCCAGTGGCGCCTGCGCGACTGGGGCATCTCGCGCCAGCGCTACTGGGGCTGCCCGGTGCCGATCATCCACTGCCCGTCCTGCGGCGACGTGCCGGTGCCCGACGAGCAGCTGCCGGTGAAGCTGCCCGAAGACCTGGTTCCCGACGGCACGGGCAATCCGCTGAACAAGCTGCCGTCCTTCGTGAACACCACCTGCCCGTCCTGCGGCAAGCCGGCAAAGCGCGAGACCGACACCATGGACACCTTCGTGGATTCGTCCTGGTACTTCGCCCGCTACGCCTGCCCCGACCAGTCGACGTCGATGGTCGACGAGCGCGCCGGCTACTGGATGGCGGTCGACCAGTACATCGGCGGCATCGAGCACGCGATCCTGCACCTGCTCTACTCGCGCTTCTTCCAGCGCGCGATGGCCGACGAGGGCCTGATGCCGAAGGGCCTGCGCGAGCCCTTCACCAACCTGCTGACGCAGGGCATGGTGCTGGCCGAGTCCTACTACACCGACGCCGGCGGCCGGCGCGAATGGGTCAATCCCGCGGACGTCGTCGTCGAGCGCGATTCGAAAGGAAAAATTCTTTCCGCAAGAACGAACACCGGCAGAGAGGTTGTTTACGACGGCATCGGCACCATGTCGAAGTCGAAGAACAACGGCGTCGACCCGCAGTCGCTGATCGAGAAGTACGGCGCCGACACCGCGCGCTTCTACACCATGTTCGCCTCGCCGCCGACCAATACGCTCGAATGGAGCGACGAAAGCGTCGAGGGGTCGTACCGCTTCCTGAGGCGCGTCTGGGCCTACTGCCTGAAATTCAAGCAGGGGAGTCAGGCCCGGATCCCGGACCAGGCGCGAAGGCAGACCCGCTTCGAGATCCATTCGGTCCTGAAGCAGATCAACTACGACATCGAGAAGCACCAGCTCAACACGGTCGCCTCGGGGGCGATGAAGATCCTGAACTCGCTCGAAATCATTGATGGAAATTCCGACGAGGTCCGCGAGGGCCTGAGCATCCTGCTGCGGGTGCTTTCTCCCATCACGCCCCACATCACGCACCACCTCTGGCTCGAGCTCGGCTTTGGCGAGGACATCATGACGGCCAAATGGCCGGAGCCCGACCCTGACGCGCTCAAGCGGGACCAGATCAGCTACGTAATTCAGGTCAATGGCAAGCTGCGGGGCCATGCCGAGGCGCCGGCCAACGCCGACAGGAAGGTACTGGAGGAGTTGGCAGCCGTGGCCGCGAAGAAGTACATTGAAGGCAAGACCATCCGCAAGATCATCATCGTCCCCGGAAAACTGATTAATATCGTCGCCTGATGCGCCGCCTTCTGGCCCTTGCTTTTTCGCTCGCGCTCGCCGGCTGCGGCTTCCAGATGCGCGGCACCGCGGCGCTGCCGTTCGACACGCTCTACATGCCGGGCGCGACCGGCGGCATCGCGCTCGACCTGAAGCGCAACATCCAGACCGGCACGCGCACCGCGGTGGTGGACGACCCGAACAAGGCCGAGGCCGTCCTCCAGTTCGTCCAGGAGCAGCGCGAGAAGAAGATCCTGTCGCTCGCCGCGACCGGCCGCGTGCGCGAATTCGAGCTGCTTTACAGCGTCGGATTCCGTGTGCACGACGGCAAGGGCAGCGAGTTCCTGCCCGTGAGCACGATCCAGCTCAAGCGCGCGATCAGCTTCAACGATTCCGACGTTCTCTCGAAGGAGTCCGAGGAGCTGCAGCTGTACCGCGACATGCAGTTCGACATGGTGCAGCTGATCATGCGGCGCCTCGCGGCGGCGCAGCCGGCCAAGCCGGTCGTGCAGTAGCCGCGGCAGTAGATGCAACTTCGCGCCGAGCAGCTCGAAGGCCATCTCTCCAAGACCCTCGCCGGCGTTTACCTGGTTCACGGCGACGAGCCCTTGCTCGTGCTGGAAGCTTCCGACGCGATACGCGCCGCAGCGCGCAAACGCGGCTACGACGAAAGGGAAGTTTTCGTCTCGGGCCGCGGCTTCAATTGGGCCGAACTGCTGAATGCAGGCGCGAATCTGTCGCTCTTCGGCGGCAGGAAAATCGTGGAAATGCGCATCCCGACCGGCAAGCCTGGCGTCGAGGGTGGCGATGCCCTTGCCCGGTATTGCGCCAGGCCGAATCCCGACAATCTGCTTCTCGTCACCATGCCTCGACCCGAAGGTCCGTTCTGGAAGGCCGCGTGGTTCACCGCGCTTTCGGCTTCTGGCGTAGTGGCCGAAGTGCAGAGCGTCGATCTGGCCCGCCTGCCGGACTGGCTTCGTTCGAGATTGGCCCGGAATGGCCAGACAGCCGATGCGGAAGCCATGCAGTTCCTCGTCGACCGGGTCGAAGGCAATCTGCTCGCCGCGCACCAGGAAGTGCAGAAACTGGCGTTGCTTGCGCCGCGCGGGGAGCTCGACATTGAAACTGTGCGCGACGCCGTGGCCTCCGTGTCGCGATTCGATCCGTTCATTGCCAGCGACGCATTGCTCGCCGGGGACATGAAGCGCTACGTCCGGGCAATCGACGGGCTGCGTGGCGAAGGCGAATCTCCGGTGTACCTGTTGACCATCATCGGCGGCGACCTGCAGACGCTGGCGCGCGTCCAGGGGCTGGTCGCGGAAGGCCATCCGGTCGACAGGGCCATCGATGTCTGCAAGGTCTGGAAACGGCGCCAGCCGGCGATCCGCGCCGCGCAACGCAGATTTTCGCCCGCTGCCGTCAACCTCGCCGTGGCGCACGCAGCGCGCATCGATCGCGCCAGCAAGGGCGCGGGCCCCGGCGAGCCCTGGGATGAGTTCGTTACCCTGGGGTTAGAATTGCTGCATGGCAGTGAAATCCCAGGCGCAAAGAACTAGCGGCCCGGTCGACGTCGCGGCGTACATGCGCGGGCTCGGCAAGGCCGCGCGCGGCGCCGCGCGCGAACTCGCGCGCGCCAGCACCGACACCAAGAACATGGCGTTGCGCGCCATGGCGAAGGAAATCCGCGCGCGCGCGGCCGGCCTGCTGGAGGCGAACCGCGCCGATGTCGCGGGCGCGCGCAAGGCGGGGCGCGACGCCGCGTTCGTCGACCGGCTGACGCTGAATCCGGCGGGCATCGAGCAGATGGCCAGGGGAATCGAGGACGTCGCCGCGCTCGAGGATCCGGTCGGAAAAATCACCGGCCTGGCCGTGCGCCCGACCGGCATCGAGGTCGGGCGCATGCGCGTGCCGCTCGGCGTCATCGGCATCATCTACGAATCGCGGCCCAACGTGACGGCGGATGCCGCCGGCCTGTGCCTGAAGGCGGGCAACGCCTCGATCCTGCGCGGCGGCTCCGAGGCGCTGAATTCCAACCAGGCGATCGCGGACTGCGTGCGCGCCGGCCTCGAGGCCGCGGGCCTGCCCGTGGCCGCGGTGCAGGTGGTCGCGACCGCGGATCGCGCCGCGGTCGGCGAATTGATCACCATGAACGAGTACGTGGACATCATCGTGCCGCGCGGCGGCAAGGAACTCATCGCGCGCCTGATGCGCGAGTCGCGCATCCCGATGATCAAGCACCTGGACGGCGTCTGCCACATTTACATCGACGACCGCGCCGACCCGGAGATGGCGGTGCGCATCGCCGACAACGCCAAGACGCAGCGCTACGGCACCTGCAACACCATGGAAACGCTGCTGGTGGCCGAAGGCATCGCGGCGCAGGTTCTTCCCCGCGTTGGAAAAATTTTCCTTGAAAAATCGGTGGAAATCCGCGGTGATGAGACAACCCGGAAACTGATACCGAATTCAAGAGCCGCCACGGAGAAGGACTACTACACCGAGTGGCTCGCGCCCGTCGTCTCGATCCGGGTCGTGAAGGACCTGGACGAAGCGATCGCGCACATCGCCAGGTACGGCTCGCAGCACACCGATGCCATCGTCACCGGCGACCGCGCGCGCGCCGAGCGCTTCCTGCGCGAAGTGGATTCGAGTTCGGTGATCGTGAACGCCTCCACCCGCTTCGCCGACGGCTACGAATTCGGCCTGGGCGCGGAAATCGGCATTTCGACCGACAAGCTGCACGCGCGCGGCCCGGTGGGACTCGAAGGGCTGACCACGCAGAAGTTCGTCGTCCTCGGGCACGGCGAAGTCCGCAATTAGTGGCCCGGCGGATCGGCATCCTCGGCGGCACATTCGATCCTGTCCACAACGCGCACCTTGCGATCGCCCGCGCCGCGCTTCGCGCCCTCGGCCTGCAGCAGATCCTCTGGCTGCCCACCGGCACGCCGCCGTACCGCGCGGCGCCGGCCGCTGCGGCGGCGCACCGCGTCGCGATGCTGAGGCTCGCGATCGCAGGCGAGCCGCGATACGCGGTGGATGAACGCGAACTTCGCCCGGACGCGAGCGGATACACCTACGACAGCCTCGTGGCGTTGAAGGCAGAAAATCCGGATGCGGAATTCACGCTGCTCATGGGCGCCGACCAGAACGCGAAGCGCGAGACCTGGCACCGCTGGACGGATATTGAAAAGCTGTGCGATGTCGCGGTTTTCGCGAGGCCCGGCTCGAACCTCAACGTAGGGGCAAAAGCGGTCGACATGACGCCTCTGCCCATATCGGCGAGCGAAATCCGCGCGCGCATCACGCGCGGCGAGGATGTGTCGGCGATGCTGCCGGCGGCCGTGCTGGGCTACATAGAAAAGAAGGAGCTGTATAGCGTATGAGTTTCCACTGATGGACATTCGCGTGAAGCAGCGCGCCGTGGTCGAGGCGCTGGAGGACGTCAAGGGCCGCGACATCGTGGTGTTCAACGTCGCCGCGCAGACCGCCTATTTCGAGCGCGTGGTGATCGCGAGCGGCGATTCGAACCGGCAGGTGAACGCCCTCGCCAGCCACGTGCAGGAAAAGCTCAAGTCGCTGGGCGCGAACGTGGTCGGCGTCGAGGGCCGGCGCAACGGCGAATGGGTGCTGGTGGATCTCGGCGACATCGTCGTCCACGTCATGCACCCCGCGGTACGCAGCCACTACAACCTGGAGGAACTCTGGGGCGGCAAGGAAGTCAGGATGAAGAAGGACGCCGCGCCCGCGAAGCGGGCGAAGAAGAAGAAGGCGCCAAAGGCAAGGCGTCCCGCCGCGAAGAAGCCGCCCGCCCGTGGCAAGACTGCAGGTCCTCGCGGTCGCAAGTAACCTGCCCGCCTGGGCGCGCAGCGCCCGGGATGAGTACGTCCGGCGCATGCCCAGGGGATATGAAGTGGAAATCCTGGAAGTAAAGGCGAAGAGCCTCAGGATTCCCGCGCGCACGCGTCTCGTCGCCCTCGACGAGCGCGGCAAGGACCTCACCACGAGGCAGTTCGCCTCTCTCCTCGGCGAGCCCACGGCGTTCGTCATCGGCGGCGCCGACGGTCTCGATCCGGCGATGAAGAAGGCAGCGGCGCTGCTGCTGCGCCTCTCGGCGCTCACGCTGCCGCACGCGCTCGCGCAGGTGGTGCTGTGCGAGCAGATCTACCGCGCCGCCACCCTCCTGACGGGGCATCCCTACCACCGCGAATAGCCGGAAAGGGGGGCTCCGACGGAACGTCTCTGCCCCCCTTCGGAACCCCCCGCCCCTGCTATATTCGTCTGCTCCCATGATTACCCAGCTCGACCGCAGCATCTATCTTGCGTCGCGCAGCCCGCGGCGGCGCGAACTGCTGCAGCAGATCGGCGTGCGCTTCCACATGCTGATGTTCCGCGACAAGCCCGAGAACGATCCCGAGCTCGATGAGGCGGTGCTGCCGGGCGAAGCGCCCGCCGCCTATGTCGAGCGCGTGGCGCGCGCCAAGGCGCAGGCCGGCTGGCGGCGCGTCGAGCAGCGCAACCTGCCGCGCGCGGCGGTGCTCGCCGCCGACACCACGGTCGCGATCGGCGAGCGCATCCTCGGCAAGCCCGCCGACCGGGCCGAGGCGGCGGCGATGCTGGCCGCGCTTTCCGGGCGCCTGCACCAGGTGCTGACCGCGGTGGTGCTGAAGTACGACACCCGGCTCGAGTGCGTAACATCAATTTCCGAGGTGAACTTCAGGACGCTCTCCAGGGAGGAAATCCGCGACTACGTCGCCACCGGCGAATGCGACGACAAGGCAGGCGCCTACGCCATCCAGGGCCGCGCCGCGCAGTTCGTCGTCGAACTGCGCGGCAGTTTCTCGGGCGTCATGGGGCTGCCGCTGTACGAGACCGCCGAACTCCTGGGGCGCATGGGCGCGCAACAAGAGCGCCGCGCCGCACGCTAGGCGCTCCCATGTCCGAAGAGATCCTCGTCAACCTCACGCCGCAGGAAACGCGCGTGGCGGTGCTCGCCGCCGGCCAGGTGCAGGAGCTGGTGGTCGAGCGCGAAGCGAGCCGCGGCCTGGTCGGCAACATCTACGTGGGGCGCGTCGCGCGCGTGCTGCCCGGCATGCAATCCGCGTTCGTCGAGATCGGCCTGGAACGCTCCGCGTTCCTGCATGTCGCCGACCTCGCGGAAAACCGCAAGGCTGACGGCGCGCCGGGCAGGCCGATCGAGAAAATGCTCGCCGAGGGCCAGCCCGTCACGGTGCAGGTGCTCAAGGACCCGATCGGCGCGAAGGGCGCGCGGCTCTCGACGCAGCTGTCGATCGCCGGCCGCCTGCTCGTCTACCTGCCGCAGGACCCGCATATCGGCGTCTCGCAGCGGATCGAGGATGAAGCCGGGCGCGCGGCGCTGCGCGAGAGGCTGAAGGAGCTGGTGCCCGCCGACGAAAAGGGCGGGTTCATCCTGCGTACCCTTGCCGAGGGCGCGAGCGACGACGAGCTGCGCGCCGACATCGAATACCTGCGCAACCTGTGGCGCGACATCCTGCAGCGCGCCGGCGGAATCAATTCGGGGGCGCAACCGCCGAAACTCGTCTACCAGGGCCTGTCGCTCGCGCAACGCGTGCTGCGCGACATGGTGTCGGACGGCACTTCGGCGGTGCACATCGACTCGCGCGAGAACCACCAGAAGCTCGCCGCGTTCGCGCAGGCGTACATGCCGCGCCTGGCGGGCAAGCTGCAGCACTACACGGGCGAGCGGCCGCTGTTCGAGCTCTACAACGTCGAGGAGGAGATCGAGAAGGCCCTCGCGCGCCGCGTCGACCTGAAATCCGGCGGCACGCTGGTGATCGACCAGACCGAGGCCATGACCACGGTGGACGTCAACACCGGGGGCTTCGTCGGCCAGCGCAATTTCGACGACACGGTGTTCAAGACCAACCTCGAAGCGGCGCAGGCGATCGCGCGCCAGCTGCGCCTGCGCAACCTGGGCGGCATCATCGTGGTCGACTTCATCGACATGAATTCGGAGGAACACCGCGCCGCCGTGCTGGAGGAGTTCCGGCGCGCGCTCGCCCGCGACCGCACGCGCATGACGGTGAGCGGCTTCACCGCGCTCGGCCTGGTGGAGATGACGCGCAAGCGCACGCGCGAATCGCTCGCCCACGTCCTGTGCGAGCCCTGCCAGGTCTGCGGCGGCCGCGGCCAGCTCAAGACCGCCCGCACGGTGTGCTATGAAGTGCTGCGCGAGATCCTGCGCGAGGCGCGCGCGTTCAACGCGCGCGAATTCCGCGTGCTCGCCTCGCAGCCCGTGTGCGACCTGTTCCACGAGGAGGAATCGGGTGCGCTTGCGATGCTCTCCGATTTCATCGGCAAGCCGGTTTCGATCCAGGTGGAGACGGGCTACATGCAGGAACAGTTCGACATCGTGCTGCTGTGACCGACATCTGCTTTACGCCTGCCGCAAAGCTGGCGCGACTCATCCGCAGCCGCAAGCTCTCGGCGACGGAAGTGATGCAGGCGTTCATCGCGCAAATCGAGCGCGTGAATCCGAAAGTCAACGCGATTGTTACGTTCTTGCCTGATATTGCTCTTTCTGCTGCCAGGAAATTCGATAAGAATTTCAACAAGAATAAATTCAAGCCCCTTGCCGGCTTGCCTATCGCCTACAAGGACAACGTCCCGACGCGCGGCATCCGCACCACTTTCGGCTCGCCGGTGTACCGCGACAACGTGCCCAGGGAAGACCATCTCATCGTCGAGCGGCTGACGGCCGCGGGCGCGATCACGCTCGGCAAGACCAACCTGCCGGAGTTCGCCGCGGGCAGCCACACCTTCAACCTGGTATTCGGCGCCACGCTCAATCCCTACGACACCGGCAAGTCGGCCGGCGGCTCCTCGGGCGGCGCGGCCGCCGCCGTGGCCTGCGGCATGCTGCCCTTCGCCGACGGCGGCGATCTCGCCGCGTCGCTGCGCAATCCCGGCAATTTCTGCAATGTCGTCGGCCTGCGGCCCTCGCCCGGGCGCGTGCCCGCGTGGCCGGCGCCCAACGCCTGGAACACGCTCGGCGTCCTGGGGCCGATTGCCCGCTCGGTCAAGGACACCGCGTTCCTGCTGTCGGCCATGGCCGGCCCCGATCCGCGCGCCCCGATTTCGATTTCGGAACCGGGAAGGATATTTTCTTCCTCTCTTTCCCGTTCATTCAGGAAAACAAGAATCGCCTGGAGCAAGAACCTGGGCGGCCTGCCCATGGATCCGCGCGTCACCGCGGTACTCGAGAAGCAGAAAAGCGTCTTCAAGGAGCTGGGCTGCATCGTCGAGGAGGCCGAGCCGGATTTCACGGGCGCGACGGAAGCCTTCGAGACCCTGCGCGCAGTCGCCTTCGCGCAGAACTACGGCGAGCTGGTGAAAACGCGCCGCCGCGAGGTCAAGGACGCGATCGCCTGGAACGTCGAGCAGGGCTGGAAGCTCACCACCGGGCAGATCGGGCGCGCCGAAGGCCTGCGCACCGCGCTCTACCACCGCATGCGCAGGTTCCTCGAGCGCTACGAATTCCTGCTCTGCCCGGTCAACCAGCTGCCGCCCTTCCCCGCCGAGACCGAGTATCCGACGCAGATCGCCGGGGAACTGATGACCAATTACCTCGACTGGATGAAGAGCTGCTACTACATCACCATCACCGGCCACCCGGCGATCTCGGTGCCGGCGGGCTTTACGCGCGACGCGCTGCCGCTGCCGGTCGGGCTGCAGATCGTCGGCCGCTACCGCGACGATTTCGGCGTGCTGCAGCTCGCGCACGCCTTCGAGCAGGAGACCATGGCATGGCGGCAGCGGCCGTCCATCGCGACCGCCTAGGCCTCGCACTCACCGCCGCGAGCGGCGAGGCGGCGCGCGCCTTCGACGACACGGTCTGGGCCTACGTCGGCTTCTCGCGCGAGCCGGGCGTGCCGCTCAAGCGCGCGCTGCAGGCCGATCCCGCGATGCCGATGGCGCAGTGCCTGCAGGGCTATTTTTTCCAATTGATGGGTTTGCCGGCATTGGCTTCGAAAGCGAAAACTGTTTTTGCTTCCGCTTCCAGGTTGAATGCCAATGCGAGGGAAAAAGCACACATTGCGGCCCTGGGCGCCTGGTGCGACGGGGAACTCGAACGCGCTTGCGAAATCCTCGACGGCATCCTGCGCGGGCACCCGCGCGATTTCCTCGCGCTCAAGCTCGCGAACTACCTCTACTTCTACATGGGCGACGCGGCCAACGTGCGCGACGGCCCGGCGCGCGCGCTGCCCCACTGGGACGAAGGCACGCCCGGCTACGGCCACCTGCTCGCGCTGCATGCCTTCGGCCTGGAAGAGTGCGGCGACTACGCCGCGGCCGAGCGCGCCGGCCGGCGCGCCACGCAGATCAATCCCGCCGATCCCTGGGCGGTGCATTCGGTGGCGCACGTCATGGAGATGCAGGACCGCGCTGCCGAAGGCGCGGCGTGGATCGAGAGCCTCGCGCCGCACTGGGACAGCGCGAATTTCTTCCGCTTCCATCTCTGGTGGCACCTCGCGCTCCTGCACTGGGGCAGCGGCCGGTACGACGAGGCGCTGCGGCTCTACGACGCGCGCGTCTGGGCCGGCGGCTCGAGCGAGAACCTCTCGCTCACCAACGACATCTCGCTGCTGGCGCGCCTCGAACTCGCGGGGGTCGACGTCGGCGATCGCTGGGATGCCGCGGCGCAAGTAGTCCGCGAGCAGGCGGGCGGCTCGGTGATGGCGTTCGTAGACGCGCATTACGCGCTGGCGCTGGGCGCCGTGCCGCATTTGCAGGACGGCGGCACCACCGCCCGCGTCCATTCCTCGGTCGGGCGCGCGGTCTGCGATGGGGCCGTCGCCTGGCGCGCCGCGGACTACGGGCGCGCGGCCGGATTGCTGGCGCCGGTGCGCGGGGCATTCCGCAGGCTGGGCGGCAGCCATGCCCAGCGCGACCTTTTCGTGCTCATGCTGCTTGATTCGGCACTGAAATCGGGCGACCGGGCGCTGGCGCGGGCGGTGCTCGCGGAACGCGCGGAGATGAGGCCCGGCGGCAGGCTTCCGCCGCAATTGACCGCGATCAAGGAATAGGCGGGCAGGGAAATACGTTAATAACGTCAACAGTCTGTTGCGACAAAACCAACGAGGAGAGGCCATGCTCAAGGACACGCTGCAGGACCCTGACAAGAACGACCATTTCAACAGTCTCGTGCCGGAAACGCCGATCAACCGGCGCGGTTTCATCGCCGCGGCGATCGCCGCGGGATTCGCGGTGGCCGCCGACCCGGTGCTCGGCCAGGCGATCAAGACGCCGATGGACGGGCTCGAGGGCGGAGACCTCAAGATCGGCGACATCCCGGCCTACTACGCCGTGAAGAAGGGCGGCGGCAAGCGACCGGTGGTGATCGTCATTCCGGAAGTCTTCGGCCTGCACGAGTACCAGAAGGACATGTGCCGGCGGCTGGCGAAGGCCGGCTATTTCGCGGTCTCGAACGACCCGTTCTTCCGCATCGCCGACCTGTCGAAGGAATCCGATATCAAGAAGGTGATCGCCGGCGCCAACCAGCTCACCGACCAGCAGGCGTTCGCCGACCTGGACGCGGTGGTGGCATGGTCGGAAAAGCAGAAACGCGCCAACATGGGCAAGCTCGGCCTCACCGGCATGTGCCGCGGCGGCCGCATGGTCTGGATGTACACGGCGCACCAGAAAAAGGTGAAGGCGGCGGTGGCGTGGTACGGCTCGCTGATGCCGATCCCGCCGGCAATGCCGCAGGGCCCGCTCGACGTCACCGACAAGATCCACGCCCCGGTGCTGGGACTGTACGCCGGCGCGGACGCCGGCATTCCGCAGGACCACGTCGATCGCCTGAAAGCCGGATTGCTCGCATTCGGCAACGACAAGAAATCCCCGATCCACGTCTACCCGAACGTGCCGCACGCGTTCCACGCCGACTACCGGCCGACCTACCGCAAGCCGGAGGCCGAGGACGGATGGAAGCGAATGCTGGCGTGGTTCAAAAAGAATGGAGTTGCATAAATAAAAAAGGGGAGCGCAAGCTCCCCTTCTTCATTTCAGGGCCTCAGCTCAGTCGGCGCATTTAGTCCGCATATACGCCGGCCTTCTTGATGATCGGTGCCCACTTGTCGATTTCCGCCTTCAGGTGCGCGCCGAGCGCCGCGGGCGTCGCCTTGTCCGCCGGATAGGCTGACGCGCCGAGGTCGGCAAAGCGCTGGTTCACCGTCGCATCCTTGAGCGACTCCTGCAGCGACGCGACCAGCTTGTCGATGGCCGGCTTGGGCGTGCCCTTGGGCGCGTACAAAGCGTGCCAGATGCCCACCTCGAATCCCTTCAGCCCCTGCTCGTCCAGCGTCGGGACGTCGGCGAGCGACTTGACGCGCTGCTTCGAGGTCACGCCGTATACCTTGACCTTGCCGCTCTTGATCTGCGACGTGGTGTTGGTGGTCTGGTCGCACATGATGTCGACCTGGCCGCCGAGCAGGTCGTTCATCGCCGGCCCCGTCCCCTTGTAGGGCACGGTCAGCAGGTCGATCTGGATCGCGCTCATGAAGAGCATGCCGCACAGGTGCGAGGCGGCGCCGATGCCGGCGTTGGCCAGCGTGACCTTGTCCTTGTTGGCCTTGAGGTAGGCGAGGAGTTCCTTCAGGTCCTTGGCCGGGAAATTCTGCCGCGCGATCACGGTCATCGGCACGTCGTTGACGAGGCCGATGTATTCGAAATCGGTGAGCGGGTTGAAACGCAGCTGCTGGCGGTAGAGCGACGGCGTGGTCGCCATGCCGATGTGGTGCAGCAGGATGGTATAGCCGTCGGGCCTGGCGTTCTTCACGGTCTCGGGTCCGAGGATGCCGCCCGCGCTCGGCTTGTTCTCGACGACCACCGTCTGTCCCAGGGGCTTGGCCATCGCCACGCCCATCACGCGCGCCACGGTGTCGGTCGGGCCGCCCGCGGCATACGGGACGATCATGGTGACCGGCTTCACCGGGAACTGCTGCGCCCCCGCGCCCGCCGACAGCAGCGCAAACGATGCGAATACCAGAGATTTCTTGAGCATGGCTGTTCCTTTCCGGTTATGTGGCGCGCCCGAGACGATTCGAACGTCCGACCCCTGCCTTCGGAGGGCAGTACTCTATCCAGCTGAGCTACGGGCGCCTTCCTGATCGCAGTACCAAACTACAGCAAGTTTCGCGCTAAAATCAGCATTTTACCAGTACAGACATGACGGGGACGGGCATGGCCGAGCACGACGAGCATTCCTCCTTCATCAAGACGCCGCAGCAACTCATCACGATCGTGCTGCTGGCCTTCGTGGTGCCCATCGTCGGCATCGTGCTGACCGTGCAACTGGTGCTGAACCGGCCGCACGCCGATCCCAAGGCGCTCTCCGCGGAGGCGGTCGGCGCCCGGCTGCAGCCCGTCGGCAAGATCGAATTCGGCGCCGCCGGCAGCGGTGCGGCGAAAAGCGGCGAAGAGATCGTCAAGGAAACCTGCGCCGCGTGCCACCAGGCCGGTGTCGCCAACGCGCCCAAGCTGGGCGACAAGGCGGGCTGGGCGCCGCGCCTCAAGCTCGGCCTGAACGGCATGCTGCAATCCGTGATCAAGGGCAAGGGGGCGATGCCGCCGCGCGCCGGCACCAGCCTGACGGACGAGGAGCTCGCCGGCGCGGTTGTCGTCATGGCGAACGGCGCGGGCGGCAACCTGAAGGCGCCCGCCGCCAAGCCGGATCCGGCAAAGAAGTAAGCCTTTTCCCCGATCCGTCGGGGAAGGGTCCTGCAGCATGAAGATTCTCTTCATCCTCGATCCGCTCGAGTCTCTCAAGGCCTACAAGGACACGAGCGTCGCGATGATGCGCGCCGCGCAGGCGCGCGGCCACCGCATCTACGCCTGCCGGCAGGACGACCTGTACTGGATCGACCGCGTCGAAACGCGTGCGCGGCACCTGTCGCTCACCGACAACGATGAAGACTGGTACCGCGCGGCCAGCAGCGAGGCGGCCTCGCTTGCGGATTTCGACGCGGTGCTCAACCGCAAGGATCCGCCCTTCGACATGGAGTACCTGACCGCGAGCTGGCTGCTGGCGCAGGCCGAGCGCGACGGCGCGCGCGTCTTCAACAGGCCGGCCGCGGTGCGCGACCACAACGAGAAACTCGGCATCCTCGAATTCCCGCAGTTCGTGGCGCCGACGCTCGCCTCCAGCGACCCGGATCGCGTGCACGCCTTCATCGACGCGCAGCAGGACGTGATCCTCAAGCGCCTCGACGGCATGGGCGGGGAAAGCATCTTCCGCGTGCGCGTGGGCGACCCGAACCGCTACGTGATCGTGGAAACCATGGTGCAGGGCGGCGCGCGCTCGATCATGGCGCAGCGCTACATCCCCGAGATCGCGCAGGGCGACAAGCGCATCCTGCTGATCGGCGGCAGGCCCGTGCCGCACTCGCTCGCCAGGCTGGCGAAGCCCGGGGAAACGCGGGCCAACCTGGCGGCCGGCGGCCGCGGCGTCGCGCAACCGTTGTCGGGCCGCGATCGGGAGATCGCGGGCGCGCTCGGACCGGTGCTGGCGAAGCGCGGCCTGCTGCTCGTCGGCCTGGACGTGATCGGCGATCACCTCACCGAGGTCAACGTCACCAGCCCGACCTGCTTCCGCGAAATCCAGGACCAGACCGGATTCGATGTTTCCGGAATGTTTTTAGATGCTTTGGAAAAAGAAATTCAACACGGCAAGCAATGATCGGGATTCTCATCGTCGCGCACGGCGCCTTCGGCGAGGCGCTGATCCACTCGGCGAGCCATGTGCTCGGCAAGCGTCCGCTGCGCGTGCGCCAGGTCGGCGTCACGGTGCACGATGACCCCGCGGCGATCCTGCCGCAGGCCACCGACCTGGTGCGCCAGCTGGACGAGGGCGACGGGGTGCTGGTGCTGACCGACATCTATGGCGCGACCCCGGGCAACATCGCGCTCAAGCTGCTGGTGCCGGGCCGCGTCGAGGGAATTTCCGGGGTCAACCTGCCGATGCTGATCCGCGCCCTCACCTACCGCGACAAGGGGCTCCCGGTCGTGGTCGAGAAGGCCCTTTCGGGAGGCACCGAGGGCGTGGTGCACATGACCACGGACTCCTGCTGCCAGTGAATGCGGAGGCATGCCTTGGCGAGCGTTGAAGTGCTGATCGTCAACAAGCTCGGCCTGCACGCGCGCGCCTCGGCCAAGCTGACGCAGGTCGCGAGCAGCTACAAGTGCGAGGTCTGGCTGTCGCGCAACGGCCGCCGCGTGAACGCGAAAAGCATCATGGGCGTGATGATGCTCGCCGCGGGCAAGGGCGCCTCGATCACCATCGACGCCGACGGCGACGACGCGGCGGAGGCGCTCGGCGCCCTGCAGAAACTGATCGCGGACAAGTTCGACGAGGGCGAATAAGAGGTGAACTTCGTGCTGCATGGTGTCGCCGTGTCCTCCGGCATCACCATCGGGCAGGCGCATCTCGTGTCGAGCGCGCGGCTGGAAGCGGCGCACTACGAGATCGCCGAGGCCGCGGTCCCCGCGGAAATCTTCAGGTTCGACGCCGCGATCGCGCGCGCGCGCCAGGAGCTGTCCGCGATCGAAAGCCAGATCGCGGGCGACGCGCCGGCCGAGTTCGGCGCCTTCATCAACCTGCACCGCATGATCCTCGCCGATTCCTCGCTCTCGCAGGCGCCGCGCGAGCTGATCCGCGAGCGGCGCACCAACGCCGAATGGGCGCTGGTGCAGCAGATGGAAAAGCTCGTGGCGCAGTTCGAGGAGATCGAGGATCCCTACCTGCGCGAGCGGCGCCAGGACATCGAGCAGGTCGTGGAGCGGGTGCTGAAAGCGCTTGCCGGCGGCAACGCCGCGCCTGCGCCGCCGCCATCGGCCGAGGGCGACCTGATCGTGGTCGCGCACGACCTGTCGCCCGCGGACATGATCCTCTTCAAGCGCCACAAGTTCGGCGGCTTCGTCACCGACGTCGGCGGCGTCACTTCCCACACCGCGATCGTGGCGCGCAGCCTCAATATCCCCGCGCTGGTGGGCCTGCACCACGCGCGCCAGATGATCCGCGAGAACGACATGCTGATCGTGGACGGCATCCAGGGCGTGCTGGTGGTCGACCCGGACCCGGTGGTGCTGGGCGAATACCGCCTGCGCCAGTCGCAGTACGGGCTGGAGCGGCAGAAGTTGAAGCGCCTGAAGTCCACGCCCTCGGCGACGCTCGACGGCACGCCGGTGGAACTGTTCGCCAACATCGAATTGCCGCAGGACCTGGGCGACGTGCAGGAATCGGGCGCCCAGGGCGTGGGCCTGTTCCGCACCGAATTCCTGTTCATGAACCGCAAGGCCCTGCCCTCCGAAGACGAGCAGTTCGAGGCCTACCGCGAAGTGGCGAAAGCCATGGACGGGCGCCCGGTGGTGATCCGCACGCTGGACCTGGGCGCCGACAAGGCGCTGGACGGCGACCACGCCGGCGTGGAAATGCCGAATCCCGCGCTCGGCCTGCGCGCCATCCGCTACTGCCTCGCGGAGCCGCAGCTGTTCCTCGCGCAGCTGCGCGCGATCCTGCGCGCTTCCAGGTTCGGGCACGTCCGGATCCTGCTGCCGATGCTCGCGCATGCGCACGAAATCGAGCAGTCCCTGACCATGCTCAAGCAGGCCCGGCAGCAGCTGGACGACAAGCGCGTGGCCTACGACAGCGCGGTCGCGGTGGGCGGCATGATCGAAGTCCCGGCCGCGGCGCTCGCGCTGCCGATGTTCATGCGCAAGCTCGATTTCCTGTCGATCGGCACCAACGACCTCATTCAATACACCCTGGCCATCGACCGCACCGACGATGCCGTCGCCCACCTCTATGACCCGCTGCACCCGGCGGTGCTGCACCTGATCGCGCACACCATCCAGGCCGCCAACCGCGGCGGCACGCCGATCGCGGTGTGCGGCGAAATGGCGGGCGATCCGGCGCTCACGCGCCTGCTGCTCGGCTTCGGCCTGCGCAATTTCTCGATGCACGCGCAGCAGCTGCTCGCCATCAAGGAGCGCGTCCTGCGCACCAACCTGGCCGAAGCGCAGCCGCTCGCGCAGCGCGTGCTGCGCCAGTCCGACCCGGCGAAGACCAGGGAACTATTGGTCAAATTGAATTCTTGAGGGGGAAATCATGAGGAAATGGATTGGGATCGCCAGTGGAATACTTTTCTCCGCCGGGGTCCTTGCGCAAGGCTATCCCTTGAAACCGGTAAGGCTGGTGGTGCCCTTCCCCGCCGGCAGCGCCACCGACCAGGTCGCGCGCCTCGCGGGCGCGGAACTGCAGGCGGCGCTCGGCCAGCCCTTCGTGGTTGAAAACAAGGCCGGCGCGCAGGGCGCCATCGCCGCGGCGGAAGTCGCGAAGGCGGCGCCCGACGGCTACACGCTGATGGTGACCACCAATACGCCGCAGGCCGCGAACGTGAGCCTGTTCAAGTCGCTGCCCTACGACCCGGTGAAGGATTTCACGCCGATCACGCGCTACGGCACCACCTCGTTCATGCTCATGGTGCGCGCCGATTTCCCGGCGAAAAACCTGAAGGAATTCATCGCGCAGGCAAGATCGCAGCCGGGCAAGCTCTCGGCCGGCTATGGCTCGGCCGGCTCGCAGGTTTCCATCGCGATGCTGAAGGCGCTCGGCAAGCTCGACATCGTGGAAGTGCCCTACAAGGGAATCCCGCAGACCGTGACCGACACGTTGGGCGGCTCCCTGCAACTCACCTTCGTCGACATGGGGAACGCGATGCCGCAGGTGAAAGGCGGCAAGCTGCGCGGCCTGGGCGTCACCTCGGGCAAGCGCTCGCCGCTCGCCCCGGAATTCCCCGCGATCGCCGAGGAACTGCCGGGCTACGAGATCATCGCCTGGTTCGCGCTCGTCGCGCCGGCCGGCCTGCCGCAGCCGGTCGTGCAGCGCCTGCACGAGGCGAACATGAAGGCGCTCGGCAAGCAGGAGACGAGGGACAAGTTCGCCCTGATCGGCACCGACGTCGCGCCGCTGGCGCCGGCCGAGCTCGGCAAGTTCATCCAGGCCGAGGTCGCGAACTGGGCGAGGCTCGTAAAGCTTGCCAACATCACGCCGGAATAGACGCAGCGAACAAATCAGGGACAGTCCACGATTTCCCGATGAAAATGGTGGACTGTCCCTGAATTCGCCATGCCAGGTCCCTTAGACGGCGTCCGCATCCTCGACCTCACCACGGTGGTGATGGGGCCGTACGCGACGCAGATCCTCGGCGATTTCGGCGCCGACGTGATCAAGGTGGAGCCGCCCGAGGGCGATGTGATGCGCCACGGCGCGCCGATGCGCTCCAGCGGCATGGGGCACATCTTCATGAACGCCAACCGCAACAAGCGCTCGGTGGTGCTGGACCTCAAGCAGGACAGCGCGCGCGACGCCTGCCTTGCCATCGCGAGAAATGCCGATGTCCTTGTCTACAACATCCGGCCGCAGGCGATGGCGCGCCTGAAACTTTCCTACGACGAGGTGCGCGCGGTGAACCCGCGCATCATCTACGTCGGCGCCTTCGGCTATTCGCAGCGCGGGCCGTACGCCGCCAGGGCCGCCTACGACGACCTGATCCAGGGCGCGACGGGGCTGCCCTGGCTGTCGAAGGAGGCCGGCGCCGAGGTGCCGCGTTACGTGCCGGCGACGCTCGCCGACAGGTCCGTCGGCCTGCATGTCGTCAACGCGGTGTGCGCCGCGCTCTACCGCCGCGAGAAATCAGCCACCGGCCAGCGCGTCGACGTGCCGATGTTCGAGAGCCTGCTGCAGACGGTGATGGGCGAGCACATGGGCGGCTACACCTACCTGCCGCAGATGGGTCCGCCGGGCTACGCGCGCATGCTGGCGAAGGAACGCCGCCCCTACGAGACGAAGGACGGCTACGTCTGCGTGCTGGTGTACAACGACAAGCAGTGGCGCGCCTTCTTCGAGCTGATCGGGCGGCCGGATCTGTTCGCCGACCCGCGCTACGCCACGCCGGAAGCGCGCAGCCGCAACTTCGAGGGCGCGAACGCGCTGGTGGCGGCGGAGATGAAAAAGCGCGGCACCGCGGAGTGGATCGCGGCGCTCGAGCGCGCCGACATCCCGGTGCAGCGCATGAACAGCCTGTCGGATGTGGTCGCGGACCCGCACCTGGCGGCGATCGGTTACTTCGGTGAAACCGAGCACCCGAGCGAAGGCCGCATCCGCACGATGGCCGTGCCCTCGGAATGGTCCGAGTCCTCCCCCGAGTACCGCCGCCACGCGCCGCGCCTGGGCGAGCACACGCGCGAAGTGCTGCGCGAAGCGGGGATGCAGGACGCCGCCATCGAGCAACTCATCGCGAGCGGGGCGGCGCGCGCATGCTGAGGCAAACGCTCAGGGAGTCCGGCGATGCCATCTGATACGCGCGAGGCCGACGCCGAATTGCTCGGCAAACCCGCCGCGGGCTGGCGGCGGAGCGTTTTCAACGTCGTTTTCGAATCCGACACCCGCGCCGGCAGGCTCTTCGACGTCATCCTCATCGTGGCGATCCTGCTGAGCGTGGCCGCGGTGCTGGCAGACAGCGTGGCAAGCGTGACGCAGCGGCACGGGGCGCTGCTGACGGTGCTTGAATGGGCATTCACGGCCCTGTTCACGCTGGAATACATCGCCCGCCTGTCCTGCGTCGAGCGCCCGCTGCGCTACGCGCTGAGCTTCTACGGCGTCGTCGACCTGATCGCGGTCCTGCCGACCTACCTGGCGGTATTTTTCCCGGAAGCGGCGCTGCTGATCGACGTGCGCATCCTGCGGCTCCTGCGCATCATGAGGATCTTCAAGCTGACCGCCTACCTGACCGAGTACCGGCTGCTGGCGGAGGCGATGGCGGCAAGCCGCCGCAAGATCCTGGTGTTCCTGTCGATCGTGGCGATGATCGTGCTCATCGTCGGCACGCTCATGTACGTGATCGAGGGCCCCGAGAACGGGTTTACCAGCATTCCCGCTTCCGTCTATTGGGCGATCAGCACGATATCGACGGTGGGCTACGGCGACCTGGTCCCGCGCACCGACATCGGCCGCGCCCTGGCGTCATTGATGATGCTCGTCGGCTGGGGCATCCTCGCCGTACCGACCGGCATCGTCAGCGCCGAGATGACCGCCCAGCACTTCCGCGGCCGGCGCTCGCCGGCGAAGGAATGCGGCAAATGCGGCACCACGGACCACGAGGAGGACGCCGGATATTGCAGGATCTGCGGAGCGAAGCTGGGCGTCGCTCCGCCTTGATGCCGGCGGCCTTGAGGACCGGCCACCATTTTTCGATCTCGACCTTGTGGAACGCGGCGAGGCCTTCGGGCGCCTGCTGCATGAGGATCCCGGTTACTTTCGCCGCCGCGTTCGTGACGCGAATGATAGTCCACATGCCGCGCAGGGCTTTATCAATCGGGCGGTCCGCGCTATCGTTGACTGCCATGGCTGCGACTCTCGAACGCCTGCGCGCCGGCAGCCTTCCGCCGACGCTGAAACCGGAGAATCTGGGGGACGATGCGTTCCGCCGGGACCATCGCCTGCGCTACGCCTACGTCGCGGGCGCGATGGCCAACGGCATCGCCTCGACGCGGCTGGTGGCGGAAATGGCCGGCGCGGGAATGCTGAGTTTTTTCGGCGCCGCCGGCCTGGGCCTGGAGCGCATCGAGTCCGCGATCGACGAACTCGCGCGCGCGGTGCCGGGGGCGCCGTACGGCTTCAACCTGATCCACAGCCCGAACGAACCGGAGCTGGAAGCGGCCGTGGTCGCCCTCTACCTGCGGCGCGGGATCCGGCTGGTGGAGGCCTCGGCATATCTGCGGCTCACGCTGCCAGTGGTGCGTTACCGCGTGAGCGGCATCAAGCGCGACGCCGAGGGCCGCATCGTCACGCCGAACCGCATCGTCGCCAAGGTCTCGCGCGTCGAAGTCGCGACGCAGTTCTTCTCGCCGCCGCCGCAGGAATACCTCGATCAGCTGGTCCGGGCCGGGGAAATCACGGCCGAGCAGGCGACGCTCGCGGCGGGCATCCCGATGGCGCAGGACCTCACGGCCGAAGCGGATTCGGGCGGCCACACCGACAATCGGCCGCTGGTGACCCTGCTGCCCGGCCTGCTCGCGCTGCGCGACCGGCTGCAGGCGCAATTCGGCTACGAGCAGGCGTTGCGCGTCGGCGCGGCGGGCGGCCTGTCGACGCCGGCCGGCGTCGCGGCGGCCTTCGCGATGGGCGCCGCCTATGTCCTCACCGGCACGGTGAACCAGGCCTGCGTCGAATCGGGAAGTTCGGACACCGTCAGGCGCATGCTCGCGCAGGCGGATCAGGCGGACATCGCCATGGCGCCGGCGGCGGACATGTTCGAAATGGGGGTGCGCGTGCAGGTGCTGAAACGCGGCACGATGTTCCCAATGCGCGCTGCCAGGCTGTATGATCTCTACCGGGGAAATGCCGGCCTGGAAAGCTTGCCGGAAGCAGACAAGGCATTCATTGAAAAGCAACTTCTTCGTGCCACGATCGACGAGGCCTGGCGCGCGACGCGCGAGTATTTTCTCAAGCGTGATCCGGCCCAGGTCGAGCGCGCCGAGCGCGAGCCGAAGCACCGGATGGCGCTCGTGTTCCGCAGCTACCTCGGACTCAGCTCGCGCTGGGCGAACGCCGGCGAGCCTTCACGCATGATGGATTACCAGGTCTGGTGCGGCCCCGCGATGGGTGCGTTCAACGAGTGGGCGCGCGGCACGTTCCTCGAGAAGCCGGAGAACCGGCGCGTGGTGATGGTCGCCGAGACTTTGATGCAGGGCGCAGCGGCACAACTGCGCCAACTTTTGAAGGCATGAGCAACAAAGCGTGAACACGAAAACCCGCCCCCTCGCGATCGTCGGCATCAGCTGCCTGTTTCCCAAGGCGGACGACCTGCAGGCGTATTGGGCCAACATCAAGAACGGCGTCAACGCGATCACGCCCGTTCCGGCCGGTTCGCACTGGAACGCCGCCGACTATTTCGACGCCGATCCGAAGTCGCCGGACCGCACCTACGCGCGCAGCGGCGGGTTCCTGTCGCCGGTGAATTTCAACCCGATGGAATTCGGCATGGCGCCGAAGGACATCGAGGCGACCGACACGTCGCAACTGCTCGCCATGGTCGCCGCGCAGCGCGCGCTGGCCGATGCCGGCTACGCCGCAGGCGGCGCCGCGGAAAAAGCCGCGGGCCGCAGGTTCGACCGCGAGCGCACCAGCGTGATCCTCGGCGTCACCGGCGCGCTGGAACTCGTGATCCCGCTCGGCGCGCGGCTCGGCCACCCGATCTGGCGCCGGGCGCTGAAGGACGCGGGCGTCGACGGCGCGGTCGCCGACGACGTCGTGCAGCGCATCTCGGATTCCTACGTCGGCTGGCAGGAGAACTCGTTTCCGGGATTGCTCGGCAACGTCGCCGCCGGCCGCATCGCCAGCCGCCTCGACCTGGGCGGCACGAATTGCGTCGTCGACGCCGCCTGCGCGAGCTCGCTCGCGGCGATCCACCTCGCCGGCCTCGAGCTCGCCGCCGGCCGCTCCGACATGGTGATCACGGGCGGCGTGGACACGTTCAACGACATCTTCATGTACATGTGCTTCAGCAAGACCCCGGCGCTTTCGCCGACGGGCGATGCGAGGCCCTTCGACCGCGACTGCGACGGCACGGTCCTCGGCGAGGGACTCGGCCTGCTGGTGCTCAAGCGCCTCGAGGATGCCGAGCGCGACGGCGACCGGATCTACGCCGTGATCAAGGGCGTCGGCTCCTCGAGCGACGGACGCAGCAGCGCGATCTACGCGCCGCGCGCCGGCGGCCAGAAACTCGCGCTGCAGCGCGCCTACGCGGACGCGGCAATCGCGCCGCAAACCATCGGCCTGGTCGAAGCGCACGGCACCGGCACGAAAGTCGGCGATGCGACCGAACTGTCCGCGTTGATCGAGGTGTTCCAGGCGCCGCGCGGCGCGCAGGATCCAGCGGCGCAGCCCTGGTGCGCCCTCGGCTCGGTGAAATCGCAGATCGGCCACACCAAGGCGGCGGCGGGCGTGGCGGGCATCATCAAGGCGGCGATGGCGCTGCACCAGAAGGTCCTGCCGCCCACCATCAAGGTCACGCAGCCGCTGGAAAGCGCCGCGCCGGGCCGCTCGCCGTTCTACCTCAATACCAGCAAGCGCCCATGGCTGCCGGCCGCGGGACATCCGCGGCGCGCCGGCATCAGCGCCCTCGGCTTCGGCGGCACCAACTTCCATTGCGTGCTCGAGGAGCACGGCGCCGACAAGCCCGGCGTGGACTGGGAGAGCGGCGTCGAGATCCTCGCTTTCGGCGCGCAGAGCCACGGCGAGCTCGCCGCGCAACTGAAAGCGCACCGCACCGACGGCGCCTGGCTGGAATTCCGGCGCGACGCGCACGCTTCGCGCAGGCGGTTCCGGCGCGACGCGCAATTTCGCCTGCTCATGATCGTGGCGAAAGATTCGGATCGCGCCGGCCTGAAGGACGCCGCGCTGAAAATGCTGGAGAGGAATCCCGACAGGACATCGTGGACCGCGCCCGCGGGCATCGCCTTCGGCTCCGGCCCGCGGCACGGCAAGCTCGGTGCGCTGTTCCCCGGACAGGGCTCACAGTACGCCGGCATGCTGCGCGACCTCGCCTGCCAGTTCCCCGAGATGATGGCGGCGCTCGCGGAGGCGGACGCGACTTTCGCGGCCGCGTCGCCGAAGGGCAAGGCGCGGCGCCTGAGCGATTTCATCTATCCGCACCCGGAGTTTTCGGACGACGCCCGCCGGCAGCAGGACGAAGCGCTCAAGGCGACCGATGTCGCGCAGCCCGCGCTCGGCGCGGTGAGCATGGGCGCGTACAACGTGCTGAACCATTTCGGCGTCGGGGCGGACGCCGCCTGCGGCCACAGCTACGGCGAGCTGCTCGCCCTTTGCGGCGCCGGCCGGCTCGACGCGCAATCGCTGCACCAGCTCTCCAACCTGCGCGGCCGCCTGATGGCGGCCGACCCCGGCGGCGACCGCGGCGCGATGCTCGCGGTGCAGGCCGACGAGGCCGCGGTGCAGGCATTCCTGCGCGAAGACGATGGCCAGCTCGTGATTGCGAACCGCAATTCGCCGAAGCAGTACGTCCTCTCCGGCCCCGTCGAGCAGATCAGGCGCGCGCTGGGCAAATTGACGGACCGGGCGATCCGCAGCCGCATGCTGCAGGTGTCGGCCGCGTTCCACAGCCCGCTCGTCGCCGACGCGCGCGCGCCGTTCGCGGCGGCGCTCGAGAAAATCGACATCCACAAGGGCCGCATGCCCGTGTACGCGAACGCGACCGGCCGCGAATACCCGAAGAGCGCGCAGCAGGCGCGCGAAGTGCTCGCCAGCCAGATCGTGCGGCCGGTGAATTTCATGGAGCAGATCCAGGCCATGCACGCCGACGGCGTGCGGACCTTCATCGAAGTCGGCCCGGGACACGTGCTCTCCGACCTGGTGCAGGCGATCCTGCCCGGCGGCGACGCGGAGACGATCGCGCTCGACGCCTCGAAGGGCAAGCGCGCCGGCGCCTTCGACCTCGCGCTGGCGCTGGCCCGGCTCGCCTCGCTCGGACATGAAGTCCAGCTTGAGAAATGGGAGGTTGCGCCGCAGGCCGAGGCGAATGCAGGCAAGCCGGCGCTGACGGTGCCGATATCCGGCGCGAACTACCGCGCACCGACGACACCGCGGCCGCCCGCGGCGCCGCGTCCTGCGGCGGCGCGTCCTGTTTTGCAAAAAGAGATTTCACCCGTGAAACCCGAAGCAGTTCCCGCTGGTTTGCGCGCCGCGCAGGAAGGCATCCTCGCGCTGCAACGCCTGCAGGAGCAGACCGCGCAGCTGCACAGGCAATTCCTCGAGGGTCAGGAATCCGCGCGCCGCAGCATCCAGGCGCTGCTCGAAATGCGCGGCGGCGCGTCGCTGCCGCAGATGGCTGCAATGCCTGCGCCGCTCGCAGTTCCTGCCGTCGTAGTTCCGGTCGCGCAAGCCGTCGTCCCCGCGCCCCTTGCCGTCGTCCCCGCACCTCTTGCCGTCGTCCCCGCGAAAGCGGGGACCCAGGTTTTGGAAAACAAGCTCAGCGAAACCGTACTCGCCGTAGTCTCCGAGAAAACCGGTTATCCGGTCGAGATGCTCACGCTCGGCATGGGCATGGATTCCGACCTCGGCATCGACTCCATCAAGCGCGTCGAGATCATGGCCGCGCTGCGCGCGAAACTGCCCGAAGCGCCGGAGATCAGGCCCGAGCACCTCGGTACGCTGCAGACGCTGGAACAGGTTGTGGAATTCCTTGCAAAAGGACAGGCCGTCGTTCCCGCGCGAGCGGGAACCCAGGTTTCCGGAAAAGAACAAAGCGTCATCAGCGAAACCCTGCTCGCCGTCGTGTCGGAGAAAACCGGCTACCCGGTCGAGATGCTGGACCTCGGCATGGGCATGGATTCGGACCTCGGCATCGACTCCATCAAGCGCGTCGAGATCATGGCAACCCTGCGCGGCAAGCTGCCGGGCTCGCCCGAGATCAAGCCCGAGCATCTGGGTTCTTTGCAGACGCTGCAGCAGGTCGCCGATTTCCTCGCTAGCAATGCACCCGCAGGGGCGGCGCCGATTGTTGCTCCCGCTCCAGTTCGCGTTGCATCACAGAGCTCTCAAATCAGCGAGGCCCTGCTTGCCGTCGTGTCGGAGAAAACCGGCTACCCGGTCGAGATGCTGAACCTCGGCATGGGCATGGATTCCGACCTCGGCATCGATTCCATCAAGCGCGTCGAGATCATGGCCGCGCTGCGCGGCAAGCTGCCGGGCTCGCCCGAGATCAAGCCCGAGCACCTTGGCTCGCTGCAGACGCTGCAGCAGGTTGTCGAATTCCTCGCAAGCGGCACCTCGGCCCCTGCGGTCGTCCCCGCGAAAGCGGGGACCCAGGTTTTGGAATCCAAATCCGAATCCACGCCCGCAACTCCGGATCCGGCCTTGCCGGTTGCAGTGCTGCGCCAGCTCATCCGTCCGGTAACGCTTTCCGCCAACGACGGGCGCGCGACGCTCCACCTGCCCGACGGCGCCCTGGTCTGGCTGGCCGACGACGGCTCGGAACTTTGCAGGCGCATCGAAGAACGCCTGCGCGCGCAGCGCCTGGTCGTGCATCGCGCCGACCCGCGGCAGGGCTTCACCGGCAACGGCGCCGCGTCGCTGGGCGCGCTGGTCGTGCTCGCGCCTGCGGGCGGCAGCGACGATGCTTTCCTCAGGCACGCATTCCGTCTGATCCAGCGCGCGGGACCCGCGCTGCGCAAGTCCGGCAAGGCGGGAACGGCGATCCTCGCCACGGTTTCGCGCCTCGATGGCGCCTTCGGCTTCGGCGAGCTGACCGCGAAGTGCGATCCGGTCAGCGGCGGTCTCGCCGGCATGGTGAAAACGGCGCGCCACGAATGGCCGGAAGTCCATTGCAAGGCGCTCGACCTCGATCCGGAGTCCCCGGACGCCGGCGCCGCCGCCGAGCAGATCGTGGCGGAGATTTTCCGCGCCGGCCCCGTCGAAGTCGGCCTGTCGGGACGCGGCCGCGTGGCGCTCGAAGTCGCCGACTCGCCGATCGCGCGCAACGCGGCGCAACCGCCGCTGTCCGAAGGCGACGTGGTGGTGGTCTCCGGCGGCGCGCGCGGCGTTACCGGCGATGCCGCGCTGGCGCTGGCGCGCGCATTCCACCCGACACTGGTGCTGCTCGGCCGCAGCGAGCTCGGCGCGGGCGAACCGGCCTGGCTGCAGGACCTGCAGACCGAGGCCGGCATCAAGAAAGCGCTGCTCGAACGCAAGAAGGGCTCCTCGCCCAAGGTGGTGGAGGCGGAATACCGCGCGGTGCTGGCGCGGCGCGAGATCCGCGCGCAGCTCGGCCGGCTCGAAGCCGCCGGCGCGCGGGCGTCCTATCACGCGGTCGACGTGCGTGACAGCGCTGCGCTGGACCGCGTTCTTGCCGAAGTACGCCGGCGCCACGGCGCGATCCGCGGCCTGGTGCACGGCGCTGGCGTGCTCGCCGACCGCCGCATCGAGGACAAGACCCCGGAACAGTACGACCTGGTCTACGGCACGAAGGTGGCGGGCCTGCGCAACCTGCTCGGTTCGCTCGCGCGCGACGAGCTGAAAGTGCTCGCGCTGTTCTCCTCCTTCACCGGCCGGGTGGGCCGGGTCGGGCAGGTCGATTACGCCGCGGCAAACGAGGTGCTCAACAAGCTCGCGCAGGTGGAAGCGCGCCGCCGTCCGCAGTGCCGCGTGGTCTCGGTCAACTGGGGCCCGTGGAACGGCGGCATGGCGACGCCCGGCGTGCGGAAGCTCTTCGAACAGGAAGGCATCGGCCTCATCGAGCCGGCGGCAGGCGCGGACTTCCTCGTGCGGGAGCTTCGCTCGGCGGATCCGGGCGCGGTCGAAGTGCTCGCGCTCGCCCCGTTCGGGAAAGTTTCCTCCGGGCCGGCGGTGGAGCACCTCGCCGCCGTCGAGGACCACGTCGCCTTCGTGCGCGAGGTCAGCGTCGAGGCGCTGCCTTTCCTCGAGTCCCACGTCTTCAACGGCCGCGCCGTGCTGCCCGCCGCGCTGATGGTGGAATGGCTCGCGCAGGCCGCCCTGCACGGCAATCCGGGCATGGCCTTCCATGGGCTGGACAATTTCAAGGTACTGAAGGGCATCGTGCTGGAGGCGCGGCAATCCGTCACCGTGAGCCTGCGCACCGCGGCCGCCACGCAGCGCGACAGGCTGCACGTCGTGCCGGTGCGCATGACGAGCCGCGCCGGAAAACGCGAGATCCTGCACGCGAGCGCCGACGTGCTGCTCACGACGGACAACCTGCCTGCCGCGCCGGAAGCCGCAGTGGTCGACATTTCCGGCGGCGGCTTTTCGGACGCCTACGCGCGCGGCGTGCTGTTCCACGGCGCGGCGCTGCACGGCATCGAGCGCATCGAAGGCTTCGCCGAGCGCGGCGTCGCCGCGATGCTCAAGGCCGCCTCCGCTCCCATCAAGTGGATGACGCACCCGCTGCGCGGCACCTGGATCGCCGACCCGCTCGCGCTGGACAGCGCCTTCCAGATGATGATCCTCTGGAGCAGCGCGCACCGCGGCGCGCCCTCGCTGCCGAGCGCGCTCGGACGCTACCGCCAGTTCGTTTCCGTGTTCCCGAAGGGCGGCTGCCGCGCGGTCGTCGCGGTGGCCCTGGGCATCAGCGCGATCGCCGTGGCGACGATCCAGTTCTTCGACCGCCAGGGCAATCTGCTCGCCTCCGCTGAAGACTGCGAATTCGTCATGGACGACGCGCTGCGCGAGGCCTTCCGCCTGAACCGGCTGGGGCTTGAAAAGTAATCCAGGGCCGTCCCCCCGCGGCGGCGACGCCAGCTTCCCCGAACCCATCGCCATCGTCGGCATGGGCGGCGCATTCCCCGGCTCGCCCTCGCTCGCCGATTTCTGGCGCCTGATCGAAGAAGGCCGCGATACCTGCCGCCCGGTGCCCGAAGGCCGCTGGCTGCTGGCTGCCAACGCAATTCAAAGCGCCGTGCCCGGGGCGCCCGACGCGGTCTTCACGAACCGCGGCTGCTTCATCGAGGACTCGGCGCCCGAAGGCGACCTCGATCCGATGTTCCAGCTCCTGCTGCGGGCCGGGCAGGCGGCGATGGCCGGCGCCCGGACCGGGAACCTGGAGCGCGGCAAAATCGGCGTCATCCTCGGCAATATCGCGCTGCCCACGTCGGCGGCTTCGGCGCTCGGCGATGAAATCCTCGCGCCGCTCTACGAACAGAAGGTTTTCGGCCGCACGCAGGCGGCGCCCGCGCTCGCCACGCATCCGCTCAACCGCTACGTCACCGGCCTGCCCGCGGCGCTGCTGGCGCGCGCGCTCGGCCTGGGCGGCGCCTGCTACACGCTCGACGCGGCCTGCGCTTCGTCGCTCTACGCGGTCAAGCTCGCCTGCGACGAACTGCTGGCGCATCGCGCCGACGCGATGCTGGCCGGCGGCCTGTCGCGCCCCGATTCGCTCTACACGCAGATGGGCTTCTCGCAATTGCGCGCGCTCTCCCCGAGCGGGCGCTGCTCGCCCTTCGACCGCAAGGGCGACGGCCTCATCGTGGGCGAAGGCGCCGGCGTCCTTGTGCTGAAGCGCCTCGCGGACGCGCTGCGCGACGGCGACCGGATCCTCGCGCTGGTGCGCGGCGCCGGCCTGTCCAACGATCTCGAGGGCAAGCTGCTGCAGCCGAGCAGCGAGGGCCAGTTGCGCGCCCTGCGCATGGCCTACGCGCAGGCCGGCTGGACGCCGCAGATGGTGGACCTCATCGAGTGCCACGCCACCGGCACGCCGGTGGGCGACGCGATCGAGTTCGAGAGCCTGTCGCGCCTCTGGCAAGGTGGCGAGTGGCGCAGCGGCCAGTGCGTGCTGAGCGCGGTGAAGTCGAACATCGGCCACCTGCTCACGGCGGCGGGCAGCGCGGCACTGATCAAGACATTGCTCGCGATGCAGCACGGCAAGCTGCCGCCGGTGGCCAATTTCGAGCAGCCCTCGGACAAGGTGAAGCTGCACGGCAGCCCGTTTTCGATCCTGCGCGAGGCCCGGCCGTGGGAGCGCCGCGCCCCCGATGTGCCGCGCCGCGCCGCGGTCAACGGCTTCGGCTTTGGCGGTATCAATGCGCACCTGCTGATCGAAGAATGGCTCGGCCAGGAGGCTCCCAGGCCTGCACGCGCTACTCCTCCACCTGAACCGGTGGCGGTGGTCGGCATGGCGGCGCACGCGGGCCGCTGGCCCGATCTCGGCGCCTTCAAGGAACAGGTTTTATACAAGGAAAATGGAAAACAACCTGCGGAGCGCGCGCAGTGGCGCGGCCTCGGCAGCGAGGAAATTCGCCGCGTATGGGGCCGAGGTTTTGCCGGCTACTTCCTCGACGACATCTCGGTCCCGATCGGGCGCTTCCACATCGCGCCGCGCGAGCTGCAGGAAATGCTGCCGCAGCAGCTGCTCATGCTCGACGTCGCGCGCTCGGCGCTGGAAGACGCAGGAAACCCGAAGCTCGAAGCGCCGCGCAGCGGTGTTTTCATCGGCCTCGCGCTCGACCTGCGCACCACCGATTTCCATTTCCGCTGGGCGATCAAGGCACGCGCCGCCGGATGGGCCCGCGCCGCCGGCCTCGATCCGGGCGCTGCCGCGACGGCCCGCTGGATGGAGCAACTCTGCGACGGCGCGGGCCCGCCGCTCACCGCCGACCGCACGCTGGGCGCGCTGGGCGGGATCGTCGCCAGCCGCGTCGCGCGCGAGTTCCACATCGGCGGGCCGAGCCACGGCATCTCCAGCGAGGAAACCTCCGGCCTGCGCGCCGTGCAGGTGGCCGTGCATGCCCTCCAGCAGCGCGAGCTCGACGTTGCGCTCGCCGGTGCCGTGGACCTGAATGGCGATTTGCGCGCGCTCCTGACTTCCGACGCCCGGGGCGAAGGCGGGATTCCGGGCGAAGGCGCGGCTTGCATAGTGCTCAAGCGCCTCGCCGACGCGAGGCGCGACGGCGACCGGATCTACGCCGTGATTCGCGACGCGGATGCCGCCGCCCTTCCCGGTGTCGCGCCCATCGAAGCGGCCGATACCGATGTGGGCCACACCGGCGCGGCGTCCGGATTGTTTTCGTTCGTCAAGGCATGCCTCTGCCTGTACCAGGAGGTGATTCCCGGCCCCAAGCCGCAGTACTGGGCCCGCAACCGCGCCGACGGCCCGCGCCGCGCGAGCGTGGGTTGCAGCAGTGTCGGCGGCGACAGCCTGCGCGCGGTATTGGAAGGATATGAAGAGGGGCCGGCACCCGCCTCACCCCCCTACCCTGGTGTAAAGCATGTTCAGGGCAAAACAATCCCGCACTCGCCGGGCCGCATCGCCTTCGTCTTCCCTGGTTCGGGCAACCAGTTCGCCGACATGGGCCGCGAGCTCGCGCTGCAATGGCCCGAAATCCTGCGCCGGCAGGACGGGGAAAACGCGCGCCTCGCCAGCCAGGTGCTGGCCGACAAGTTCTGGAACGGCCCGCTGACGGCCGAAACGCTCGCCGACCACCGCGCGCTGATCTGCGGCCAGGTCTCGTTCGGCACCATGGTGGCGGACCTCGCGGCGCACTTCGGCATCCGGCCGGACGCCGCCATCGGTTACAGCCTGGGCGAATCCACCGCGCTGCTTGCGCTGCGCGCCTGGCGGCAGCGCGACGAAATGCTGGATCGCCTGAGCCGGTCGTCGCTCTTCGCCACCGACCTGGCGGGCGGCCCCGAATGGGTCACCGGCATGGTGGACCGTTCCGCGGCAACCGTGCGCGCCGGCATCGCCGGCAAGAAGGGCGTCTACCTCCTCATCTCGAACACGCCGGACGAATGCGTCATCGGCGGCAACCGGGAGACGGTCAAGGAGGTGGTCGCCGCGCTCGGCTGCTACTGGATCCCGCTGCAGGGCGTGAGCACGGTGCACTGCGAACTCGCGCGGCCGGTGCGCAAGGCCTACCGCGAACTGCACCACTTCGAGACCGCACCGGTGGCGGGCGTGGAGTTCTACAGCTGCGCCTCGGGGCGCGCCTACGCGCCGGACAGGGAATCGGCCGCGGACGCGATCGAGGCCCAGGCCATGGACTCGATCGATTTCCCGCGCGTGATCCGCGCCGCCTGGGACGCCGGCGTGCGCACGTTCATCGAAGTCGGTCCCGGCAATTCCTGCAGCCGCATGATCGACAAGATCCTCGACGGCCGCCCGCACCTCGCGCGCTCGCTGGCGGTCGCCGGGCCGGAACCGGTGGCGCACTTCCTGCGCACGCTGGGCGAACTGCACGCCGCGGGCGTGCCGATGAACGCGGACATGCTGCGCGGCGCCGACGCGCCCGCCGCCACGGCGAAACCCGCGGGCAAATCCGTCACGATATCCATCAGCGGCGCGCCCTTCGTTGCGCCCGCCCTTCCTGTTTCTGAAGTTCATGAAAGCAACTTCCCGGATACCCTGCGCCGCTCGATGCTGGATACCGAACGCGCGACGGTTGAAGCGCACGAGGCTTACCTCAAGTTCTCGCAAAACCTCACGCAGACGCTGGCGCAGGCGATTGCATTGCTGGGCGAAACCGCCCAGGCCGGCGTCGCCGTGGCCGAGGTCGGGGCGCCTGTGGACGCACAGCCAGTCTCTCCCGTCCGTTCGCTGGATCGGGCGGCCTGCCTCGAATTCGCGCGCGGCTCGGTCGGCCGCGTGCTGGGGCCGGCGTTCGCCGAGGCGGATTCCTTCCCCACGCGCGTGCGCCTGCCCGACGAACCGCTGATGCTGGTAGACCGGATCCTGCAGGTGGACGCCGAGCCCTTGTCGATGACGCAGGGCCGGGTGGTGACCGAGCACGACATCCACGCCGGCGCCTGGTACCTCGACTGCGGGCGCATCCCGACCTGCATCGCGGTCGAAGCGGGCCAGGCGGACCTTTTCCTCTCCGGCTTTCTCGGCATCGATCTGCAGACGCGCGGCCGCGCGATGTACCGCCTGCTGGATGCCAAGGTGTGCTTCCACCGCGGCCTGCCGGGCGCGGGCGAGGTGATCCGCTACGACATCCGCATCGACCATTTCTTCCGCCAGGGCGACGCCTGGCTGTTCCGCTTCGGCTTCGAGGCGACGCTGGGCGGCGCGCCGCTGCTCACCATGACGGAGGGCTGCGCGGGCTTCTTTACCAGCGAGGCGCTGGCCGCCGGCAAGGGCGTGGTGCGCACCGCGCTCGATCTCAAGCCGATGCCCGGCAAGCGCCCGGCGGACTGGGAAGATCTCACCCCGGTCGCGCCCGGGAGCTATTCCGCCGCGCAGCTCGACGCCTTGCGCGCGGGAGACCTGGCGGCGTGCTTCGGCGACGCGTTCGCCGGATTGCCGCTCGCCAATCCGGTGACGCTGCCTGGCGGGCGCATGAAGCTCGTCCACCGCATCGCGAAGCTCGATCCGCGCGGCGGGCGCTTCGGCCTGGGCCTCGTCGTCGGCGAAGCCGACATCCATGCCGACGACTGGTTCCTCACCTGCCACTTCGTCGACGACCGCGTCATGCCCGGCACGCTGATGTTCGAGTGCTGCCTGCATACGCTGCGCGTCTACCTGCTGCGCCTGGGCTGGATTTTCGAAGATGGTGCGGTGGCGCTCGAACCCGTGCCGGGGGTCGCGAGCCAGCTCAAATGCCGCGGCCAGGTCCTCGACACGACGCAGCTCGTCACCTATGAAATCACGGTGAAGGAAATCGGCTACCGGCCCGAGCCCTATGTCATCGCCGACGCGCTCATGTACGCCGACGGCAAGCCGATCGTGGAAATCACCGGCATGAGCCTGCGCTGCGCAGACGGGAGCAGGGAAGGTTTGCGCGGCCTCTGGGAAAAACCGGCAGTCCCGGGCAAAAAGCCGGCGATATTCGACACGGACCGCATCACGGCGTTTGCGGTCGGCAAACCCTCCGACGCCTTCGGCGAGCCCTATCGCATCTTCGACGCAGGCCGCGTCATCGCGCGCCTGCCCGGGCCGCCCTACCAGTTCCTCGACCGCGTCACCGGCATCCGCGCCGAGCCGTGGCAGATCCTGCCGGGGGGCGAGTGCGAAACCCAGTACGACGTGCCGCCGGACGCCTGGTATTTCGCCGACGACCGCAGCGGCGAGATGCCCTTCGCGGTGCTGCTCGAGATCGCGCTGCAGCCCTGCGGCTGGCTCGCCGCGTACATGGGCTCGGCGCTGACGAGCGAGGCCGACGTCTCGTTCCGCAACCTGGGCGGCAGCGCGACGCAGCTCGCGCGCGTGAAGCCGGACACGGGCACCCTCACCGTGCGCGCGCAGCTGACGCGCGCTTCCAGCTCCGCGGGGATGATCATCCAGTTCTTCGATTACGAAGTGCTCGCCGGACGCAGGACGGTCTACAAGGGCGACACCTACTTCGGCTTCTTCCCGAAGGTCGCGCTGCTCAAGCAGGAAGGCCTGAAGGAAGCGACGCCCTGGCGCCCATCGGCGCAGGAACTGGCGCGCGGCCGGGCGCTCGACTTTCCGCTGGCCGCGCCGTTCCCCGCCGGGCGCCTGCGCATGCTCGACCGCATCAGTTGCTGGCTGCCCGAGGGCGGGCCGAAGCAGCTCGGCTTCATCCGCGCCACGCGGCGCGTCGCGGCGGACGAATGGTTCTTCAAGGCGCACTTCCACCAGGACCCGGTGGTGCCGGGTTCGCTCGGCCTGGAATCGTTCCTGCAGCTGCTGAGATTCATCGCGGCCGAGCGCTGGGGCAACGGCCCCTGTGAAACCGTGGCGACAAACGAGCGGCACGAATGGGTATACCGCGGGCAGGTGATTCCGGCCGACCGCGAGGTCACCGTGGAGGCGGTCGTGACGCATGTCGATGCAGCGCGGCGCCTGCTGCGCGCCGACGGCTACCTGTCCGTTGACGGACGCGTCATCTACGGCATGAAGGATTTCACGCTGCGTGGATAGGTCTTGCGCTATTTGCGGCGCCGGCCTGGCCAGGGCCTTTGAAGCCACCATACTGAAGAAGTACCGGGCGTCGTATCTGTTCTGCCAGGCCTGCGGCTATCTCCAGGTGGCGGACCCGTCCTGGCTGGAAGAGGCATACAAGGAAGCGGTCGCGCCGGCCGATACGGGCCTGGTTTTCCGCAACGTCCTCGCCGCAGGAAAGCTGAGCGCCTATCTGTTCCTCAACGGCTTGGGCAAACGCAATTTTCTCGATCTCGCGGGCGGCACCGGGCTGCTGGTCCGGCTGATGCGCGACAACGGCTTCAACTACTACTGGCAGGACCCGCACTGCGCGAACATCCACGCGCGCGGCTTCGAGTACTCGGAATCCGTGGGCGCGGTCGAACTGGCGACCGCCATGGAGGTTCTCGAGCATGTGGCGGACCCGGTCGGCTTCGTCAGGAACGCGTTCTCGACCCATGGCATCCAGTCGCTCATCCTCTCGACGGAGCTGTTCGAAGGATCGCCGCCGGCGCCGCAGTCATGGGACTACTATGCGCACGAGACGGGCCAGCACATCGGCTTCTTCCAGCGCCGGACGCTGCTTGCCATCGCCGACATGCTGAACCTGCATTTCGCCAGCTTTGGCGGATTGCACGTCTACAGCAGGAAGCGGATCGGCCGCCTCGGACTGATGCTTGCCTTCTGCCGGTTTCCGTTTCCGCCTGAAATCGTAATTCGACGCTACTACGGATCGAAGATGATTCCGGACTCGCGCGAACTAGTGCGGCGCTAGCGGAGATATTTCCGGCGCCGCCTCGACGCAGTCGTGCAGGGACTTGATCGCTTTCGCCCACGTAAATCCGGCCACCGAAGCGCGCGCCGCCTCAGGCTTCACGAGTTGCGGCGTCGTGTAAGCCCGTTCCAGGAGGGCGACGATCTCTTCGACATCGGACTCTCCCCAGTCGCGCGCCGGCAGGTTCGCGGTGGACTTGATTGGCCGCTGCGTCGCCAGGGGAAGGCAATTGCCGGCCCGGATGATGTCCAGGTGGCCGGTGTTTTTCGAAATGATGCAGGTCAGCCCGCCGGCGAGCGCTTCCATCGCCACCAGGTTCGTGCCGCCCTCGCAGCGGTTGGGAAACAGCGCGACGTCGACCTCGCGGAAGACTTCGGGCATGAAGCGGTTGGGAACGGCGCCCAGGCCCATGAACTGACGGGCATCGATGCCGTTGTCCGCAATCCAGGCCGCCGTGCTGGCGGAAAAGTCGCCGCCTTCCTGGATCGGCCTCGCGGCGGCTGATTGGTTCACGCTGGCGGCAATCTGCGTGCTCCAGGGCGAATTCCACGCCGCAACGAGGAGGGCATCGTCGTGCTTTTGCGCGAACCTGGAGAAGGCGGCCACCACCAGGTCCTGGCCTTTGCGGTACTCCAGCTTGCCGCCGGAGAACACGACGAAGCGGTCCTTCATCGCGCGCTTGGGCAGCGGGCGGAACAGCTCGGTGTTCACGCCCTGCACGATCAGCCTGGCGCGATCGACACCGGCATCTTTCAGCGTTTCGGTATTCCACGTCGATCCGGCCACCACGAGGTCGAATTCGCGCAGCGCCCTGACCTGCTCCACGGGGAGCGGGTTGTGCTCGAAGAAGATCAGGCCGGCCTGCTTCACTTTCTTCTCCGTCGCGAATCGCCGCGCTCCCGCGTTGCCGGTCGAGACCAGGACCGCGTCGCCGTCCCTGATGGCGGGCGCGGTGCGCCAGACGTCTTCGAGCTCGCTGAAGATGCGGCTGGTGACCGGATCGAGCCGGATCAGGAGATCGATGCTTCCCTGCGGGACCGGGAAGAACAGTTTCTGCAGCCAGGCCTCGAGCACGAGGTTGTAGCCGTAGATCCCCCAGCCGGTCTGATCCGATATCCCGAATGTAAAATGGTAGTTCTTCATGTCCGGCGGAATCGTAACCCGCCGCGGCAAGCCAAACACATGTCTCCAAAATACAGTCGCGTCCATCTCACCGCCCTCGGCTACGAACTCGGCCCGCAGGTCGTGACCTCCGCCGAGCTGGAGGAACGGCTCGCGCCGGCATACCGGCGCCTGAACCTGCATCCGGGCCAGCTTGAGGCCTGGACCGGCATCGCCGAGCGCCGCTGGTGGCAGCCGGAAGCGCGCCTCTCGGCCGGCGCCACCGCGGCCGCGCGCAAGGCCCTGGCGAAATCTCCGGTGCAGGCGGCCGACCTGGGTGTCGTGATCTACGCGGGCGTCTGCCGCGAGAACTTCGAGCCGGCCACCGCCTGCGCCGTGGCCGACGCGCTCGGCGTGAAAGGCGGCGCATCGGTCTACGATCTGAGCAACGCCTGTCTCGGCATACTGAATGGCATGCTCGAGGTCGCCAACCGGATCGAACTGGGCCAGATCCGCGCGGGCCTGGTCGTTTCCTGCGAGAGCGCGCGGGAGATCAACGAAATCATGCTCGCGAGGATGCTGGGCGACGCGTCGATGGCCGAGTTCGCCGAAGCGCTCGCGACGTTTACCGGCGGATCGGGAGCCGTTGCGATGCTGTTGACGGACGGATCCTTCAATCATGATTCCAGGGGAGGAAAAGCGGGCCACCGCCTGCTCGGCGCCGTGTCGCAGGTCGCGCCCGAATTCCATCGCCTGTGCCGCTGGGGGCTGGAGCCCGCCGCCGGGGCGCAGCAGACCCAGTTCATGGCGACCGATTCGGTCGCGGTGCTCAAGCACGGCGTGCAGCTTGGCCGCGAAACCTGGGGGCAGTTCCTCGGGGAAATGGACTGGAGCCCGGCCCAGGTGGACCGCGTCATCTGCCACCAGGTGGGCAGCGGGCACCAGGATGCGATCCTCGCCACCCTGCAGGTGCCGAAGGAAAAGGACTTCACCACGTACCGGTATCTCGGCAACATGGGCACCGCGGCACTGCCCGTGACCGCGGCCATCGCCGAGGAGCGCGGCGTGCTCAGGCAGGGCGACCGGGTCGGCTTCCTCGGCATCGGCAGCGGCCTCACCTGCGTGATGATGGGTCTCGAATGGTAGATGCGCCGAACCCGCCGATGACTCCGCCGGACTTCCAGCACGCCCTCTATCCGTTCACCGGCACCTACCGGAACGTGAACGGCTACCAGATGCACGCGCTCGACGAAGGCCGGGGCGACACGATCGTCATGCTGCACGGCAATCCGACCTGGTCGTTCTACTACCGCAACCTGGTACTCGGCCTGCGCGGCAAGCACCGCGTGATCGCGCCCGACTACATCGGCTGCGGCCTGTCGGAAAAGCCCGACGACAGGACCTACGAATACACGCTGCGCCGCCGCGTGGACGATCTCGAGGCGCTGATCGAGCAGGCCGGTGTCGAGGGCCCGATCACGCTCCTGATGCACGACTGGGGCGGCATGATCGGCATGGCCTACGCCGCGCGCCATCCGGGGCGCATCGGCCGGCTGGTGCTGCTCAACACGGCCGCGTTCCACCTGCCGAAAACCAAGAAATTGCCGCGCACGCTGTGGCTGTGCCGCAAGACGCCGCTGGGCGATTTCTTCATCCGCGACACGGGCCTCTTCAACAGCGTGCTCGCGCGCTGGGCGGTGACCCGGCCGATGGCGCAGAACGTGCGCGAGGGCTACCTGCTGCCGTACCGGGCGCCGCAGGATCGCACAGCCCTGCTGCATTTCGTGCAGGACATTCCACTCGAACCGGGCGACCCGAGCTACGGCCTGGTGAGCGAAGTGCAGGCGAAGCTGCCCGAGTTCCGGCACACGCCGGCGCTGATCCTCTGGGGCGACCGGGATTTCGTCTTCGACCACCACTTCCTCGCCGAGTGGCGCAAATTCCTGCCCGCGGCCGAGGTACACCATTTCCCGGATGCGGGGCATTACCTGCTCGAGGACGCAGGCGCGGAAATCCTGCCGCTGATCGAGGATTTCTTCCTGCGCCGGCCCGCGCACATTCCTCCGCACTTTTCGGCGCATCCTGCGCCGCACGATCCTTCACGTGCCTAACATCGCCGCGCAGCTCGCGGCGATGGCGCGGCTGCAACCGGCACGCGCCGCAGTGATCTGCGCCCACGGGCGCGATGCGCAAGGCGAGGTCGCCTACCAGCAGCTCAGCTTCGCGGAGCTGGAAGCGGCGAGCAACCGCCTCGCGCTCGCGCTGGAGGGCGCCGGCATCCGGCGCGGCATGCGCTGCGCATTGATGGTGCCGCCGGGCCTGGATTTCTTCGCCTTGAGCTTCGCGCTCTTCAAGGCGGGAGCGGTGCCGGTGCTCATCGACCCGGGCATCGGCGTGCGCAACCTCGGCGGCTGCCTCGCGCACGCGCAGCCCGAAGCCTTCATCGGCGTGCCCAGGGCCCACGCGGCTCGCGTGCTCCTCGGCTGGGCGCGCGCCAGCCTGCGCATCAACGTCACGGTGGGATCGAAATGGTTCTGGAGCGGCCCGGCGCTGAAGGAACTTCTATCCAATATCCCTTCAGAAACTCCATTTCCCTCGGTCGACCCCGCGCCGGACGAGACCGCCGCCATCCTTTTCACCAGCGGCAGTACCGGCACGCCCAAGGGCGCCGTCTATACGCACGAGATCTTCGAAGCGCAGGTGGCCTACATCCGCAGCCTCTACGGCATCGTGCCCGGGGAAACGGACCTCGCCACCTTTCCGCTCTTCGCGCTCTTCGGTCCCGCCCTCGGCATGACCGCCGTGGTGCCCGAGATGGACGCCTCGCGTCCCGCGCGCGCGGACCCGGCGCTCATCGTCGCTGCGATCCGCAAGTTCGGCATCACCAACATGTTCGGCTCGCCCGCGCTCATCAACCGCGTCGGCCGCCACGGCGCCGCGCACGGCATCAAGCTGCCCACGCTGCGCCGCGCGATTTCCGCCGGCGCGCCGATGGCTGCCAGGGTGCTGGAACGTTTCGTCGCGATGCTGCCCCCGGGGGCCCAGGTCTTTACTCCCTATGGCGCCACCGAGTGCCTGCCGGTCGCCTCCATCGGCAGCACCGAGATCCTCGGCGAAACACGCCAGCGCACCGATGCAGGCGCGGGCGTCTGCGTCGGCCGCCCGGTGCCGGGCCTCGTGGCGAAGGTCATCCGCATCACGGACGAACCGATCGCAGGCTGGGACGATGCGCTCGAGCTGCCCGCAGGCGAAACCGGAGAAATCGCGGTCAAGGCGGCGCACGCCACCCGCAGTTATTTCAGCCTGCCGGCGGCAACCACGCTGGCGAAGATCCCCGCCGCGGGCGGCGGGTTCTATCACCGCATGGGCGACGTGGGTTATCTGGACGAACGCGGCCGGCTCTGGTTCTGCGGGCGCAAGGCGCATCGCGTAGTCACGGCGAACGGCACGCTCTTCACCATTCCCTGCGAAGGCGTGTTCAATGCGCATCCGGGCGTGTTTCGTACGGCGCTCGTCGGTGTTCCGCACGACGGCGTCATGCGGCCGGTGCTCTGCGTCGAGCTGGAAGCGGCCGCGCGCGGCGATTCGAAGGACATGATCCGCGCGCAGCTGCGCGAGCTCGGGGCGCGCCACGGCCACACGCGCGCGATCGACACCTTCCTCTTCCACCCGGCGTTTCCCGTGGACGTGCGCCACAACGCCAAGATATTCCGCGAGAAGCTCGCGCTGTGGGCCGCCCGGGAACTCCGGTGAAGGCGCTCGTCACCGGCGGCGGCGGTTTCCTCGGGCAGGCGATCGTGCGCGGCCTGCGCAGGCGCGGCACGGCGGTGCGGAGCTTCTCGCGCCAGGCGCACGCCGCACTGGACGCGCTCGGCGTCGAACAGCGGCAGGGCGACCTTGCCGATGCCGCCGCGGTCGGCGCGGCCGTGCAGGGCTGCGATGTCGTGTTTCATGTCGCCGCGCGGCCCGGCATCTGGGGCGCCTACGAGGAGTATCACCGGCCCAACGTCACCGGCACGCAGCACGTGATCGCCGCCTGCCGCGCGCACGGCGTGCGCCGGCTCGTCTACACCAGTTCGCCCAGCGTGGTGTTCGACGGCCGCGACATGGAGGGCGTGGACGAGTCCGTTCCCTACCCTGCCAGCTACGGCGCACACTATCCGAAGACGAAGGCGCAGGCCGAGCAGCTGGTGCGCGCCGCGAATGACTCGCAGCTCGCCACCGTGAGCCTGCGGCCGCACCTCGTCTGGGGGCCGGGCGACAACCACCTGCTGCCGCGTCTCGCGGCACGCGCGCGCGCCGGCCAGCTGGCGCGCATCGGCTCGCGCGCGAAACTGATCGATACCGTCTACGTGGACAACGCGGCGGAAGCGCACCTGCTCGCGGCGGACCGGCTCTCGCCAGGGTCGGCAATCGCCGGCAAGGTGTATTTCATCTCGCAGGGCGAACCGGTGCCGACGTGGGAGATGGTGGACCGGCTGCTGGCCGCGGCCGGCGCCCCGGCGGTGACGCGCGCGGTCCCGGTGCCGCTTGCCCTGCTGCTCGCGTGGGGTTTCGAGACCGTGCAGCGCCTCAGTGGCAACCCGGTCGAGCCGCGGCTCACGCGCTTCGTGGTCCACGAATTGTCCACCGCGCACTGGTTCGACATCTCGGCCGCGCGCCGCGACCTCGGCTACGCCCCCGCGATCTCCATTGCGGAGGGCCTGGAGCGGCTGCGGAATCACCTGGCGAATTCATGAGCACACGGACCCTCGTCCTGCGGCACGGCAATTCGGAGCACCAGGTCTTCTTCGCGGCGGCGGATACGGTCGCGCCCGAAGAATTCCTCTCCGAAAGCGAGAAGCTGCAGGCTGCAGGCTTCCAGTTTCCCGCGAAAAGGGAAAGCTTCCTGCTGGGCCGGCTGGCCGCCAAGCGCGCGCTAGGCGCGCTGCTGGAGGAACCGGACTTGCGGCGGATCAAGATTCGCGCCGGCATCTACGGTCAGCCGATCATCGGTCATCCGCACGCCGAGGCCGTCGACGTCACGGTGAGTCATTCGCATGGCCTCGCGGTGGCGCTCGCGTTTCCCGCCGCCTGTCCGATCGGCATCGACCTGGAAACCGTTGCCGCCGTGCAGGCGCCCACGATCCTCGGTGAGCTGGGGGCGTCGCCCCCGGAACTCGCCTGGCTCGTGTCTTCGGGCGTGGACGAAGCGACGGCCTGCTGCGTGCTGTGGACGGCGCGCGAAGCGCTCGGCAAATCCTTCAAGCTCGGGCTGAACAGTCCCCTGGGCATCCTCGCGCTGGGCGAGATCCGCGGCACGGGCGAAAGGCAATGGGCCGGCAGTTACCTCAACTTTCCGCAGTGCCGGTGCCTGTCGCGCTCCGCGGACGGCCGCGTGTTGTCGCTCGCGCTGCCAAAGGATGCCGAGCTGACCGAAATCACTCCGCCCTGGTGCCGGTGACTTTCACCACCTGCGGGCCGAGTCCCCCGGAGAGGCGCACGCCGACGATGCGCGTCATGGTGTCGGGCAGCCCGCCCGCGGCAAGCACCGGCAAGAGAGCCAAGACTCTCATCGCCAAAATCCTCCCCGAGCCGGAAATGCTACACTAGGTTCCAGCGCCGATTTGAAGTTCAGCTTGCGGGCGCTTTACAAATACCGCTAAAGAGACCGGAAATCCGTTCTCGCGAAAGCTGAACGGATTTTCTGCTTTCGGGACCGCCGTGATCGTTGTGCCGCAAAAAGCGCGCTTCACCGAACCGCTCAAGCTCATGAGCGGCGCGGTGCTGCCCGAGTTCGAGATCGCGTACGAGACCTACGGGACGCTCAACGCCGCGCGCTCGAACGCGGTGCTCGTCTGCCACGCGCTGAACGCCTCGCACCACGTCGCCGGCACCTATGCCGACGACCCGGACAACGTCGGCTGGTGGGACAACATGGTCGGGCCGGGCAAGCCGCTCGACACCAACAAGTTCTTCGTCATCGGCAACAACTACATCGGCTCGTGCTTCGGCTCGACCGGGCCCGTTTCGGCCAATCCGGCGACCGGCAAGCCCTGGGGCGCCGATTTCCCGGTGGTGACCGTGGAGGACTGGGTCGCGGCGCAGGCGCGCCTCGCCGACCACCTCGGCATCGAGCGCTTCGCGGCAGTGATGGGCGGGAGCCTGGGCGCGATGCAGGCGCTGCAGTGGGCCTTGTCGTATCCGGCGAAGGTGCGCAACTCGATCGTGATCGCCGCCACGCCGCGCCTCTCGGCGCAGAACATCGCCTTCAACGAAGTCGCGCGCCAGGCGATCATGACCGATCCGGATTTCCACGGCGGGCACTACTACGACAAGGGCGTGGTGCCGCGCCGCGGCCTGCGCATCGCCCGCATGATCGGCCACATCACCTACCTCTCGGACGACGCGATGATGGAGAAATTCGGCCGCGTGCTGCGGCGCGTGACGCCGGGCTTCGACTTCGACGTGGATTTCGAGATCGAGAGCTACCTGCGCTACCAGGGCGACAAGTTCTCCACCTACTTCGACGCCAACACCTACCTGCGCATCACCAAGGCGCTCGACTACTACGACCCGGCGGCGAGCCACGGCGGCGACCTGTCGAAGGCCTTCGCGCGCGCGCAGGCCGACTTCCTCGTCGTCTCCTTCACCTCCGACTGGCGCTTCTCCTCCGCGCGCTCGCGCGAAATCGTGCGCGCGCTGCTCGACAACCGGCGCGTGGTCTCCTACCTGGAAAACGACGCGCCGCAGGGCCACGACGCCTTCCTCATGGACGACCCGCGCTACTTCAGCGCGCTGCGCGCCTACTTCCACAACATCGCGCTATGACCACCCGCATCTATGACTGAAAGCGAAACCATCGCGCGCTGGGTCAAGCCCGGGTCCCGGGTGCTGGATCTGGGCTGCGGCGACGGCCGGCTGCTCAAGCACCTGTGGCAGACGCGCCAGGCGCCCGGCTACGGCATCGAGATCGACGACGCCAAGGCGATCGAGTGCATCCGCAACGACGTCAACGTCCTGCAGCTCGACCTCGAGGACGGCCTCGCCGCCTTCGCCGACCAGTCCTTCGACTACGTCATCCTCTCCGAAACCCTGCAGGCGATCCACGCCCAGGAACCGCTCATGAAGGAAATGCTGCGCGTCGGCCGCGAAGCCATCGTCTCCTTCCCGAACTTCGGCTACTGGCGCGCGCGCATCCAGATCGCCTTCGCCGGCCACATGCCCGTCTCCAAGGAACTGCCCTACCAGTGGTACGACACCCCCAATGTCCACCACTGCACCCTCGTCGACTTCGAAGCCCTCTGCGCCAAGCTCAGCTTCAAAGTCCTCGAGCGCCTCGTCCTCACCGGCGGCAATCCCGTCTCGCTCCTGCCCAACCTCCTCGGCTCCCTCGCCGTCTACCGCGTCAGCGCATAGAATCGGCGCTCGAGGAGGGTTCCTATGCCGCTCTCGGCCGAGCAGGTCGTTCAGTACAACCGCGACGGCTACGTTTGTCCGGTGCCTGTCATGCCCGCCGCGGAGGCCCGAAACCTGCGCGGGCAGCTCGAGGCATATGAGGCGTCCCAGGGCGGACAACTCCAGGCGGCGCAGCGGAGTCGCGCTTTCCTCCTCTTCAAGTGGCTGGACAACCTGATCCGCGACCCGCGCGTGCTCGACCCCATCGAGCAACTTCTAGGGCCGGACATCCTGTGCTGGAGCAGCATCTTCTGGATCAAGGACGCGGGCTCGAAAAGCTTCGTGTCCTGGCACCAGGACAACACTTATTGGGGCCTCTCGTCCCGCAACGTGGCCACCGCCTGGTTCGCGATTTCCGACGCGAGCGTGGAGGCGGGATGCATGAGCGTACTGCCTGGATCGCACCTTGGCCGTACTCTGGAACACGAGGACACCTACCACGAGGACAACATGCTCACGCGCGGCCAGGCGATCAAGGAGATCGACGAATCGCGCGCGGTGAGCATGCCGCTCAAGGCCGGCGAGATGTCGATCCATAATTACTGCCTGGCGCACGGCTCCGGTCCGAACCTGTCGGGCGACCGGCGCATCGGCGTGTCGATGCACTTCATGCCTCCGCAGACCAGGCAGGTGGTGGGGAACTGGGATTGCGCGGCATTGGTGCGTGGCGAGGATCGGTACGGCAACTTCGTGCCGACGCCGGTGCCGGCGCGCGACTTCGACCCGGTTGCCGTAGCGTTCCACGCTCAGGCGGCGAAGGCGATGCGCGACGTGCTTTACGCGGGCGCGGAGAAGAACCCGCAACGGCTCTAGGACATCCAGCCCTTCGGGTCATTGAATGGCAGCGCGCATCGTCCGCCTCGGCACACCAAGACTGCGCGGCGAAGGCTTGCGCATTGGCACGGTACGCCGCCCGCCGCGCGGCGTGCCGAAGGAGAAATTTGCCTCCGGAAACTGGTACGACGTCTGGTTACCGGAATTGTCCCCGGGCGAAGCGACGGTGAAGCTGGGGCAGAAGGCGGCAACGGATCGCGAGTGGGCGGTGTTCGAGAAGCGGTATGCGAAGGAGATGGCGGCGCCATCGGCGAGCAGGGTGCTAGATCTACTCGTTGCGCTATCGCATTCGACCAATTTTTCAGTCGGATGCTATTGCGAGAATGAATCGCGCTGCCACCGTTCGGTGCTAAGGCGGTTGCTGAAGGAGCGCGGCGCAACACTGTAGAACCTGGGTTCCCGTCCCCGATTCAATCATTCGGGGATGACGTTCTTTCGCGGGAACGACGGAACGCTAACTCTTGTCGTCCAGCTGGTCGATGCGCGCGCGCATCCAGACGAGCAGCGCGAGGCCCGGAAGCGCGATGAGAAAGCTGAAGAAGAAGAACAACTGCCAGCCGAAGCCGGCGACGAGGTAGCCCGCCACCGGCCCGACATAGACGCGCCCCACCGCGGAGAGCGCGCTCAGCAAGGCGTACTGCGTCGCGGAGAAACGCCGGTCGCACAGCGCCATCAGCAACGCGACGTACGCGGCGGTGCCCATGCCGCCGCAGAGATTCTCCAGGCCGATCACCGTCACCATCAGCGCGTAGCTCTTGCCGCTCGCGGCGAGCAGCATGAAGCCGAGGTTGGTGACCGCCTGCAGCGCGCCGAAGACGAGCAACGCGCGGTAGAGGCGCATCTTCGCCATCAGCGCGCCGCCCGCGAGCGCGCCGAGGATGGTGGCGGCGAGGCCGAAGCCCTTGTTGATGGCGCCGACCTCGGTAAGCGAGAACCCCGGCCCGCGCAAAAGGAACGTGGTGGTGAGGTTGCCCGCGAAGGCGTCGCCGAGCTTGTAGAGCACCACCAGAAGCAGGAGCGCGACGGCGCCCTGGCGCGTGAAGAATTCCGCGAACGGTTTCTTCACGGCCTCGTCGAGCGTTTTCGGCGCGCCGCCCCTGACCTCGGGCTCGATCACGAACCAGGTCGCCACCATGCCGACGCCCATCAGCGCTGCCATCAGCCAGTAGGCGGCGTGCCAGCCGAGCCAGTTGTCCGCGAGGATCAGCACGCCGGCGCCCGACACCAGCATCGCGATGCGGTAGCCGAGCACCGATACCGCCGCGCCCGCGCCGCGCTCGTCGCGCTCGAGCCAGTCGGTGCGCAGGGCATCGAACACCACGTCCTGCGAAGCCGAGAGGAACGCCACCGCGAGCGCCGTGACGCCGAGCAGCCAGGTCGAATCGGCGGGCGAGAGCGTGCCCATGAAGGCGATCGCCGCCGCGAGCAGCAGTTGCGTGACGAGCAGCCAGCCACGGCGGCGCCCGAGGAACGGCGGGGTGTACCGGTCCATGAACGGCGCCCAGAGGAATTTGTAGGTGTAGGGCTGGCCCACCAGCGCGAACCAGCCGATGGCGACGATGTCGACGTTCTCGGCGGCGAGCCAGGCCTGTAGCGTTCCCGCCGTGAGCGCAAGGGGCAGGCCGGAAGCGAAACCCAGCAGCAAAAGCAGCCCGATCTTGCGGCTGCGGAACGCTGCGGTGTAGTCGGCAAGCGCCATGGGCGCGCCATGTTACCCGCACCATGAATGGGCACAGGCCCGTAACCTCCGCAGTGCAGCAATTACCGTTGCCAGCAGGGGTAAAACCCGGTAGCCTCCCCTTCCCCCAAGTGCCATCAGGAAGTGCCGAAATGAGTGCCCAACCCGCAGTGAATGATGCATCGAAGCAAAAGCTGGTCGCCGACCTCAAAGTGGTCGTCGCCGACGCCGAGGAACTGCTGCGCGCCACCGCCTCGCAGGCGGGCGAAAAAGTGTCCGCCGCGCGCGAACGCATCGAGGCCTCGCTCGCCAAGGCCAAGGTAAAGCTCACCGACGCCGAGCGCGTTGTCGTCGACAAGACCAAGGACGCCGCCAAGGCGACCGACGAGTTCGTGCGCGACAACCCCTGGCCCGCCGTCGGCATCGCCGCCGCCGCCGGCCTGGTGCTCGGCATCCTGATCAGCCGCCGCTAGTCCAGCGTCCGGGCTGGCTCGGGCGTAGAGAATTCATCCATGCCCGGCCCGGTGAAGGAGTTCGCGCGCACGCTGCTGTCGTTCGCCGTGACGCGCACGCGGCTCGCGGCGACCGAGGTCGAGGAGCAGGCGGTCCGCCTGGTCGAGATCCTCATCTGGCTCGTCGCGGCGCTGTTCTTCCTCGGCATCGCCATCATGTTCGCGGCCTTGCTGATCGTGCTCGCGTACTGGGATTCGAACCGCATGCTCGCCGCCGGCCTGCTCTCGGCGCTGTTCATCGGGGTCGCCGCCGGCGCCGCGCTCTTTGCGCGCCGGCTCCTGCGCGAGCGCCCGAAGCTGCTTGGCGCGACGATCGCCGAACTCGAGCGCGACCGCGAGACGCTGGGCCAGCCATGATGCGCGAACGCCTCCTCGGCCTCGCCGAACACCGCACGCGCCTCGCCGCCCGCGCGCAGGACGAGCGCGAGGCGCTCGCGTCGATGCTCGCCCCCGTGGATGCGGCGGCCGCCCTCGCCGGCTCCGCGACGCGCCTGGCGGGCGGCCTGGCCGGGCAGGCCGCGCGCTATCCGTGGTTCGTCGCCGCCGGCGTGGCGCTGCTCGCCGCGTTGCGGCCGCGGCGCGCGCTTGTCTGGTTCTCGCGGGGCTGGTCGCTGTGGCGCCTGTACCGCGGCGCGCAGGGCATGTACCAGCGGTTCGCGGGTCCGGGCGCGGCCGCGCCGAGGCGGCCGGCGTGAAGGCGCTCGCGCCGGTGCGCCGCGCGTTCGAGCTCGCCGAGCGCGAACGCAAGTTCCTGCTCGCCGAGATGTCGCAGGTGAGCGGCCTGATGCCGATCCTGATGCGACGGCGCAACAAGCAGAAGTGGACGCCGGAGGAACTGGAGCAGATCCGCGACCACCTGAAGCGCATCTCCAAGCTCTCGCCCTACCTCGTCGTCATCGTCATGCCGGGCGGTTTTGCCGCGCTGCCGGTGCTCGCCTGGTGGCTCGACCGCCGCCGCAACCGCGCCCGCGCGGCGCCTAAGTCAGTCTAGGAATTTCATGCCGTCGTTCCCGCGAAAGCGGGAACCCAGGCTTCGGCTCAGCCGAGCTTCCAGTCGTAATCGATGATCAGCGGCGCGTGGTCGCTGAAGCGCTGCTTCAGGTAGATCGATTCCTTGCGCGCGGTCCTTGCCACGCCGGGCGTGGCGATCTGGTAGTCGATGCGCCAGCCGACGTTCTTCGCCCAGGCCTGGCCGCGATTGGACCACCAGGTGTACTGGTCGGGTTTCGCGTTCAGCGTCCGGAACACGTCGACGAAGCCGACCTCGTCGAACACCTGCGTCAGCCAGGCGCGCTCTTCGGGCAGGAAGCCGGAATTCTTCTGGTTGGAGCGCCAGTTCTTGAGGTCGATCTGCTGGTGCGCGATGTTCCAGTCGCCGCAGAGGATGATTTCGCGGCCTCTGTTTTTAAGCTTTTTTAAATGAATTAAAAAAGAATCCAAAAAACGAAACTTCGAGGCCTGGCGGTGCGGGCCGGACGAGCCCGAGGGCAGGTAGAGCGATATCACCGACAGCTTGCCGAAGTCGGCCTCGAGGAAGCGCCCCTCGGCGTCGAACTCCTTCACGCCGAAGCCCATCACCACCGATTCGGGCTCCTTTTTCGCATAGAGCGCGACGCCGGCGTAGCCCTTCTTCTCGGCGCAGTGGAAGAAACCGTGGAAGCCGCGCGGCGCGAGCACCTTTTGCTCGAGATCCGCTTCATGCGCCTTCACTTCCTGGAGGCAGACCACGTCGGCCTTCTGCGCGGGCAGCCAGGCGAACAGGCCTTTGCGCTCCGCCGAGCGGATGCCGTTGACGTTGAGAGTTACAACCCGCAAAGCGACGTCTCAACCGCTCGGAAAGCTGGAGACACCGCCGTGCGCCGCCGACCACTCGGCCGGGGCGTTGAGGAATTTCTCGACCTCCCCGGTCTGCGCCGGCGCGAGGTACTTGCCCTGCTTGACCACGCGCAGCACGTCCCACCAGGTGGCGAGGTGGTGCAGGCGCACGCCGAGCTCGCTCATCGTCTTCTTCGACTCGGGGAAGATGTCGTAGTAGAAATTGACGAACACGTGGTCCACCACCGCGCCCGCCTCGCGCAGCGCCTTGCAGAAGTTGATCTTGGAGCGTCCGTCGGTGGTGAGGTCCTCCACCAGCAGCGTGCGCGCGCCTTCGCGGATGTCGCCCTCGATCTGCGCGTTGCGGCCGAAGCCCTTGGGCTTCTTGCGGATGTACTGCATCGGCAGCCCGAAGCGGTCGGCGATCCAGGCCGCGTACGGGATGCCCGCGGTCTCGCCGCCCGCGATGACGTCGAACTGCTCGAAGCCGGCGTCGCGCGACAGGGTCGCGGCGGCGAAATCCACCAGCTGCGTGCGGATGCGCGGGTAGAAAATGAGCTTGCGGCAGTCGATGTAGACCGGGCTTGCCCAGCCGGAAGTGAAGATGAAGGGCTTGTCCTCCGAGAACAGCACCGCCTTCACCTCCAGCAGCATCCTGGCGGTGGTATCGGCGATGAAGGCGGGGTCGGCGGAGTGCATGGCGCGGGTCCGGGTGGCGCGGCGGATTCTAGCAGGTCAACTCGCGCGGCCCCGGCGCGTTAAAATCCCGACCAATACCGCAATCGGGGGAACCATGCTGCCAGCCGCTCTCGTCATCGCCATCACCGTCGCCGCGCTGCCCACGGCGGCCGAGGCCCAGTCCTACCGCTGCGTCGGCAAGGACGGCAAGAAGTACTACGGCCAGAGCGTACCGCCGCAGTGCGCAGGCCTGCCGGTCGAGGTGATGAACGCGCAGGGCGTCGTGGTCAAGAGGATCGACGCGCAGGCGACCGCCGACGAGCGCGCCAAGAAGGAGGCCGAGGAAGTCGACCGCAAGAAGCGGGAAGCCCAGTCCAAGGACGAAGGCCGCCGCGACCGCGCGCTGATGGCCACCTACACCAGCGAAAAGGACGTCCAGGACGCGCGCGCGCGCGCGCTCGAGGGCAACCGGCGGCAGGTGGCCGAAAGCGAGGCGCGCATCGCCGCACTCAAGAAGCGCCGCGCCGCGCCGGGCGAGAATGTCGCCGGCATCGACATCGAGCTGAAGGCGCAGGAGGGTCTGCTGGCCTCGAAGAAGAAGGAAGCGGAGGCGATCAACGCGCGCTACGAGGACGACCGGAAACGGTACGTCGAGCTGAGCAGGAAAGGAAAATAGGCATGAAGACCACCGTCGCCCTGGCCGCCGCCGCCCTGGCGCTCGCGCCATTCGCCGCCGGGGCGCAGTCTTACCGCTGCACCGGCAAGGACGGCAAGAAATACTACGGGCAGAGCATACCGCCCCAGTGCGTGGGCATGCCGGTCGAACTGCTCAACAAAGAGGGCATGGTGACCAGGCGCATCGACGCCGCGGCCTCGGCCGCCGAACGCGAGAAGAAGGCGGCGGACGAAGAGGAACGCAAGAAGCGCGAGATCATCACCAAGGAGGAAGGGCGGCGCAACCGCGCGCTGCTCGCCACCTACACGAACGAGAAGGACATCGACGAGGCGCGCATCCGCGCGCTGAAAGACAACGAAGGCGCGGTCAGGGACATCGAGCGGCGCATCGGCGGGCTCAAGAAACGCCAGGATGAGCTGAAAAAGGAGCTCGACTTCTTCCAGGGCAAGAACAAGCCCCCGGCCAAGCTGAACGACGACATCCGCAACGTGGCCTTCGACATCACCACGCAGGAAGACCTGCTCGCGGCCAAGAAGAAGGAGGTTGCGCTGATCAACACGCGCTACGACGAGGACAAGAAGCGCTACGTGGAGCTCACCAAGGGCAGCGGCAAGTAACTGCTAGGCCGCGCTCAGCTTGCGGCGCAGGACCTCGTTCACCTGCGCCGGATTGGCCTTGCCCTTGCTGGCCTTCATGACCTGCCCGACAAGAGCGTTGAAGGCCTTTTCCTTGCCCGAGCGGTAGTCCTCGACGAGCTTCGCGCTCGCCGCCATCACCTCGTCGACGATCTTCTCGATCGCGCCCGAGTCGCTGATCTGCTTCAGGCCGCGCTTTTCGATGATCTCGTCGGCGGAACCCTCTCCTGCCCACATCGCATCGAAAACCTCTTTCGCCATCTTTCCAGACAGCGTTCCGTCGGCAACTCTTGCTTCGAGGTTTCGCAATGAGTCCGGTGAAACCTTGCTCTTCGAGATATCCAGATCTTCGCCGTTCAAGCGCGCGCTAAGCGGCCCCGTAATCCAGTTTGCCAATCCTGCGACAACGGTGGCGCCCATGAAAGCACGGTCAGAGTAATCCGCCATCTCCCGGCTTGAAGTAAGAACATTTGCCTGATAGGGCGAAAGTCCCGCTTCGACGTATGTCTTTCGCTTCGCTTCGGGAAGCACCGGCATTTCCGACCGGATCCGCTCGATGTCGGATTCGGAAATCACCAGCGGCAGCAGGTCGGGATCGGGGAAGTAGCGGTAGTCCTGCGCGTCCTCCTTGGACCGCATCGAGCGCGTTTCGTTCTTGTCGGCGTCGTAGAGGCGCGTCTGCTGCACGATCGAGCCGCCGCCTTCGAGGATCTCGATCTGGCGCGCGGCTTCGTACTCGATCGCCTGCTCCATGAAGCGGAACGAGTTGAGGTTCTTGATCTCGCAGCGCGTGCCGAGCCTGTCGTCGCCCGCCTTGCGCACCGAGACGTTGGCGTCGCAGCGGAAGGAGCCTTCCTGCATGTTGCCGTCGCAGATGCCGATCCAGATCACCAGCGCATGCAGCGCGCGCGCGTAGGCGACCGCTTCCTGCGCGCCACGCAGCTCGGGCTCGGTGACGATTTCGAGCAGCGGCGTGCCCGCCCGGTTGAGATCGATGCCGGTCACCGCGTCGAAGTTCTCGTGCAGGGACTTGCCGGCATCCTCCTCGAGGTGGGCGCGGGTGAGGCGAACTATTTTTTCTTCTTTTTCAATAAAGAACCTGATCAGTCCGCCCTTCACCACCGGGATCTCGAACTGGCTGATCTGGTAACCCTTCGGCAGGTCCGGGTAGAAGTAGTTCTTGCGCGCGAAGACCGAACGCGCACTGATCTTTCCGTTCACCGCCAGGCCGAAGCGGATCGCGTGTTCGATCGCGGCGCGGTTGGCCACCGGCAGGGTGCCGGGCAGCGCGATGTCCACCGCGCAGGCCTGGCTGTTCGGCGCGGCGCCGAACGCGTTGGCCGCGCCCGAGAACATCTTGCTCCGGGTGAGCAGTTGCGTGTGGGTCTCGATGCCGACGACGATTTCCCAGGCCACGGGCGCGCTCCGTTTCTATCGCGCCTGCGGCCGCAGCAGCTGGCAGGCGCCCCGGCGGTCGATGAGCACCGGCTCGAGGTAGCCCTGCGAGCCGCACATGCCGGCGCAGCCCTCCGCCGCAACACGCACGAAATCGCCGAGGTCGCGCAGCGAGACGCTGCAGCTTCCCGCGGCGAAGCGCAGGCCACCGTTGGCGGGGCGCTGCTCGAGGCCCGCGACGTTGCACGGATGCTCGCCCGGCGAGACGTTCGAGCGCCATTCGAAATTCTTCAGCTTGCCGCCCTCGACGGCGTAGGCGAGCGTCGAGGTATAGCGCGCATCCGCCATTTCACAGCGCAGATTCGCGCTGTAGGCCGCCATCGACGGGAAATTCTCGCTGAATTCGAAGGATTCCCGCTGCTGCCCGCCCGGGCCGAAGCGCGCGCCCTTGAACACGCCGCCCGACCAGGTGCCTTGCAGCGTGGCGGTGGCCGGCCGGCCATAGAGGATCGGCGTGCTGCCTTCCTTGAGGAAAGTCACGCCGAGCTGCTTGCTGCGCTCGCCCTCGAGGAAACGCTGCAGCAAGGTCGGCAGGACGATGTACTCCCCCGTGACGCGCGCCGCCCCGTCGGGCAGGCTGGTGGCGTAGAGATGGATCAGCGCGGCGCGCCCGCCAAGCTGCCCAAGCAGTTCCCGGGCCTCGGTATGTACCTGCGAGAAGGCCGGCAGGGAAAGAACCCAGAAAAGCACCGCGCCCCACCTCATCGCGGCAGCTCCTTCGGTGCGCGCTGGTGCCAGTCGGTGGCCTGCTGGTAGCGGTGCGCGGCGCCGAGAATCTTCGCCTCGGCGAAATAGTTGCCCATGATCTGCAGGCCGACCGGCAGCCCCTTGCCATCGAAGCCGCAGGGAATCGACAGGCCGGGCAGGCCGGCGAGAGGCGCCGGTATCGTGAAGATGTCGTTCAGGTACATCTGCACCGGATCGTCCGTCTTGGCGCCGAGCGCGAACGCGGTCGAAGGGGAGGTCGGGCCGAGGATCAGGTCGCAGCGCGCGAAGGCCTCGCTGAAATCCTTTGCGATCAGGCGCCGCACCTTCTGCGCCTGCAGGTAGTAGGCGTCGTAGTAGCCGTGCGAGAGGACATAGGTGCCGATCAGGATGCGCCGCTTGACCTCGGCGCCGAAGCCTTCGGCGCGCGTGCGCCGGTACATGTCGTTCAGGTCGGCATATTCCTTTGCGCGGTGGCCGTAGCGCACGCCGTCGAAGCGCGACAGGTTGGAGGAAGCCTCCGCCGGCGCAATCACGTAGTAGACCGGCACCGCCAGGCCGGTATTGGGCAACGTGATTTCCACGGTCTTCGCCCCCTGCGATTCGAACCAGCGGACCGCGTCGCGTACCCGTCCAAGGACGTCCGCGTCCACGCCCTCGGCGAAATACTCCTTCGGCAGGCCGATGCGCAGGCCCCTGAGCGGCCTGGCCGCGTCACCTGCGTCGGCGAGGTTCAGGTCGCGCGTGTAATCCTCCGCGGGACGCTCCAGGCTGGTCGAGTCGCGCGCGTCGAACCCCGCCATGGCATTCATCAGCAGCGCGAGGTCGGCGGCGCTTTTCGCGATCGGCCCACCCTGGTCGAGCGACGAGGCGAAGGCGATCATGCCGTAGCGCGACACCACCCCGTAGGTGGGCTTGAGGCCGGAGACGCCGCACAACGCGGCCGGCTGGCGGATCGAACCGCCGGTGTCCGTGCCGGTGGCGGCCGGGGCCATGCGCGCCGCGACCGCCGCCGCCGATCCGCCCGATGAGCCGCCGGGCACCCGGGCCGGGTCCCAGGGATTGCGTACCGGGCCGAAATGCGAGGTCTCGTTCGACGAGCCCATCGCGAACTCGTCCATGTTGGTCTTGCCGAGCAGCACCGCGCCCGCCGCACTGAAGCGCTCGATCACGTGCGCGTCGTAGGGGCTGGCATAGCCGGCCAGCATGCGCGAGCCGCAGGTGGTACGGATCGCTTTGGTGCAGAAGATGTCCTTGTGGGCGATGGGAATGCCTGTCAGGGCCCCTGCCTCCCCCCGGGCGCGTCGCTCGTCGGCGACAAGCGCCTGGGCGAGACTTTGCTTTTCGTCCACCGTGATGAAGGCGTTCAGCCGGTCATTCAACCCCTTGATCCGGTCAAGGTAAAGGCGCGTCAACTCGACCGAGGAGACCTGCTTCGCGGCGAGCGCAGCGGACAGCTCGGTAACCGTCGAATTGATCACTTATTCAATGACCTTCGGCACCAGGTACAGACCCTGCTCCACTGCGGGGGCGACCGCCTGGAACTCGGCGCGCTGGTCCGGCTCGCTGGCCGCATCGGGCCGCAGGCGCTGCTGCACGGCCAGCTGGGAATCGAGCGCGTGCGCCATGGGTTCGATGCCCGTGGTGTCGACCGCCTGCAACTGGTCGATCAGGCCCAGTACCTGGTTCAGCCGGTCCGTCACGCCTCGCGCCTCGTCCGGGCTGACGGCGACGCGGGCCAGCTGGGCGATGCGCTGGAGCTGGTCGGGGGTAAGAGACATGCTGCTGAAGGCGGTCTGAAAGACGGGTGGGAGGCCGGACTGCGCTTGCCGGAGGTCGCGGTAAGAGTATCATAGCCGCCAGGGGAATAACGTTTCCGGAACGCAGCTTTAGCGCCGGAACTTAAGGCAAGACCTAGAGCATCAGCCGAAAGGATCGAGTACGAACATGTTTGGATTTCTGCGCAGTTATTTCTCCAACGATCTGGCGATCGATCTTGGCACCGCCAACACGCTGATCTACGTGCGCGGCAAGGGCATCGTGCTCGACGAGCCCTCGGTGGTCGCGATCCGCGAGGACAGCGGGCCGAACGGCAAGAAGTCGATCCAGGCGGTCGGCAAGGACGCGAAGATGATGCTCGGCAAGACGCCGGGCAACATCGTGGCGATACGGCCGATGAAGGACGGCGTGATCGCCAACTTCACCGTCACCGAGCAGATGCTGAAGTATTTCATCAAGAAAGTGCACGACAACAAATTGTTCTCGCCCTCGCCGCGCATCATCATCTGCGTGCCCTGCGGCTCGACGCAGGTCGAGCGGCGCGCCATCCGGGAAAGCGCGATAGGCGCGGGCGCGGGCCAGGTCTACCTGATCGAAGAGCCGATGGCGGCGGCGATCGGCGCGGACCTGCCGGTGGCGGAAGCGACCGGCTCGATGGTGGTCGACGTCGGCGGCGGCACCACCGAAGTGGGCGTGATCTCGCTCGGCGGCGCGGTGCACAAGGGCTCGGTGCGCGTCGGCGGCGACAAGTTCGACGAGGCGATCATCAACTACATCCGCCGCAACTACGGCATGCTGGTGGGCGAGACCACCGCCGAGATGGTGAAGAAGACCATCGGCTCGGCATTCCCGGGCAGCGAAGTGCGCGAAATGGAAGTCAAGGGCCGCAACCTGGCCGAAGGCATCCCGCGCAGCTTCACGATTTCCTCGAATGAAATCCTGGAAGCGCTCACCGAGCCGCTCAACCAGATCGTCAGCGCGGTGAAGAGCGCGCTGGAACAGACGCCGCCCGAACTCGGCGCCGACATCGCCGAGAAGGGGATGGTGCTCACCGGCGGCGGCGCGCTGCTGCGCGACCTCGACCGGCTGCTGATGGAGGAAACCGGGCTGCCCGTGATCGTCGCCGACGACCCGCTGACCTGCGTGGTGCGCGGTTCGGGCAAGGCGCTCGAGCAGATGGAGCACTTCGGGGCGATCTTCACGAATGAATAAGTGAATGGGGGCATGGATCACACGCCCCCACCGTTTTTCAATCGCGGCCCCGCGCCGCTCGTCCGCCTAGCCTTTTTCGCCTCACTGTCGTTCGCGCTGCTGGTTCTCGACGCGCGCTTCCGCTACACCGAAGGCCTGCGCAGCGTGCTCGCGCTCGCGGTCTACCCGCTGCAGACGCTCGCCACGCTGCCGGCGGCGCTCGGCGAGCGCGTCTCGGGCTTCCTCGTCAGCCAGGCGCAGCTGCGCGACGAAAACACCGAATTGCGCTCGAAGCTGCTGGGCGCGTCGCAGGCCGCGCAGCGCTTCGAGGCGGCGCAGGCCGAGACGGCGCAGCTGCGCCGGCTGATGGGCGCCGCCGAGCGCCTGCCGCTCAAGTCGGCGCCCGCCGAGATTCTCTACAACGGCCGCGACCCGTACTCGCGCAAGGTGGTCATCGACAAGGGCAGCCAGAACGGCATCGGCGCGGGCGCGCCGGTGGTCGACGAGAACGGGGTCGTGGGCCAGGTGACGCGGGTGCACGCGCTGTCGGCGGAAGTCACGCTGCTCACCGACAAGGAGCAGGCGATCCCGGTGCAGGTGGTGCGCAACGGCCTGCGCGCCATCGCCTTCGGCGCCGGCGCGAGCGGCATGCTGGAACTGCGCTTCATGGCGGCCAACGCCGAAATCCAGAATGGCGACAAGCTGGTCACCTCGGGCATCGACGGCACCTATCCGCCGGGCCTGCCCGTGGCCACCGTGGCGCGCATCGAGCGCGACGCCGCGTACGCGTTCGCGCGCATCGAATGCCGTCCCGCGGCCGGCGTCGAGAGCGGCAAGTACGTCCTCGTGCTCGCCTCGGACGCGCGGCGCTCCGCGTATCCCGAGGAGGCCGCGCCCGAGGGCGAGAAGCGCCCCGGCAAGTACCGCAAGCCGCGCCGCAAGGACCCCGATGCAGCTCGGTAGCCTGCCTTCGGCGCAGGCGATCCTCCTGCCGGTGCGCGCGGGCACGATCCTGGGATCGTTCGCGGTCGCGCTGCTGCTCGATTTCCTGCCATGGCGCAACGTCGCGCTGGTGCCCGATTTCGTGGCGCTCGTGCTCGCCTTCTGGTGCGTGCGCCAGCCGCGCCTGGTGGGCCTGGGCGCGGGCTGGCTGCTCGGCCTCCTGATCGACGTCGGCAACGGCGTGCTCCTCGGCCAGCACGCCCTCGCCTATTCGCTGCTCGCGTTCGCGGCGATCACGCTGTCGCGCCGCATCCTGTGGTTTCCGCTCTGGGGCCAGGCGCTGCACGTCGCGGCGCTGCTGCTGTTCGCGCAAGGCGTCGCGGCGCTGGTGCGCCTCGCCGCGGGGGCCGAGTTCCCGGGCTGGCCAATCGTGGTCGGCCCGCTCATCGGCGCCGCGCTCTGGCCGATGGTGAGCCTCGTGCTGCTGCTGCCGCAGCGCATGCCCGCGGACGTGGACGAGACCGGGACGATATGAGCGCGGTGCAGGCATGAGGCCGAGCGAACTCAGGAATCACGAACGCGAGCTGCATTTTTTCCAGCTGCGCATCGGCGTCGCCGGCTTCGCCGTGCTCGCCGCGTTCGCGCTGCTGTTGATCCGCTTCGTCCACCTGCAGGTGCTGCAGCACGACACCTACGCCTCCAAGGCCGAGGACAACCGCATCTCGATCGTGCCGATCGCGCCCAACCGCGGGCTTATCCTGGACCGCAACGGCGTGGTGCTGGCGCGCAACTACTCCGCCTACACGCTGGAGATCTTCCCGGCCAAGGTGCGCGACCTGGAGCGCACCATCCAGGACCTGGGCGAAGTGGTCGAGGTCCAGGCCAAGGACCGCAGCCGGTTCCGCAAGCTGCACGCGGAGATACGCAATGCCGAGAGCCTGCCGATCCGCACCCGGCTCACCGACGAGGAAGTGGCGCGCTTCGCCGCCCACCGCTACCGTTTCCCGGGCGTGGAAATCAAGGCGCGCCTTTTCCGCCAGTACCCCTACGGTGATGTCGCCTCGCACGTCATCGGCTACATCGGCCGCATCAACCAGAAGGACAAGGAAGAGCTCGCCCGGCTCGAGGTCGAGGCGAACTACCGCGGCACCGATTTCATCGGCAAGGGGGGGCTGGAGGCGAGTTACCAGCAGGAACTGCACGGCACCACGGGATTCGAGCAGGTCGAGATCGACGCCGGCGGCCGCGGCATCCGCACGCTGGCGCGCACCAGCGCCCAGGCCGGCAACAACATCACCCTGACGCTCGACATCAGGCTGCAGGAAATCGCGGAAGCCGCGTTCGGGGCGCGCCGCGGCGCGCTGGTGGCGATCGAGCCCTCGACGGGCGGCGTGCTCGCGTTCGTCTCCAAGCCCGGGTTCGATCCGAACCTGTTCGTCGACGGCATCGACCCGGCGAGCTGGACCGAGCTCAACAATTCGCCCGACAGGCCGCTCACCAACCGCGCCATCGCCGGCATCTACCCGCCCGGCTCGACCTTCAAGCCGTTCATGGCGATGGCGGCGCTGGAGCTGGGCAAGCGCACGCCTAGGAGCGCGATCAACGACCCGGGCTATTTCGAGTTCGGCGGCCGGCGTTTCCGCGACTCCAAGCCCGGCGGCCACGGCTACGTCGACCTCTACAAGTCGATCGTGGTGTCTTCCGACACGTTCTACTACCAGCTCGCCAACGACATGGGCATCGACGCCATCGCCGAGTTCATGGGCAGGTTCGGCTTCGGCGCGACGAGCGGCATCGACCTGCAGGGCGAGTCGGCGGGCGTGCTGCCTTCGCCGGAATGGAAGCAGAAGCGCTTCCGGCGGCCCGAGCAGCAGAAATGGTACGCGGGCGAAACCGTCTCGATCGGCATCGGCCAGGGCTACAACGCGTATACGCCGATCCAGCTCGCGGTCGCGCTCGCGACGCTGGCGGCCAACGGCGACATGTACCGGCCGCGCCTCGCCTCGCACATCGACAACCTGCGCACCGGCGAGCGGCGCCGCATCGAGCCCGCGCTCGTGAAGCACATCGACCTCAAGCCCGAGAACGTGGAATTCGTGAAGCGCGCCATGGCGGGCGTGAACAAGGAAGGCACCGGCGCGCGCGCCTTCGGCAACGCCGGGTACACGAACGGCGGCAAGACCGGCACGGCGCAGGTCGTCGGCATGAAGCAGAACGAGAAATACGACGAGAAGAAGGTCGCCGAGCGCCACCGCGACCATTCGCTCTTCATCGTCTTCGCGCCGCTCGAGAATCCGGCCATCGCGCTGGTCGCGATCGTGGAGAACGGCGGCTTCGGCGCGCGCGCGGCGGCCCCGATCGCGCGCACCGTGCTCGACTACTACCTGCTCGGCAAGCTGCCCGAGGCGCCGGCCGCGGCGCCGGTGAAGGGCGGCGGCGCGGCCGACGCGCGGGACGAAGAGGAAGAGAGCGACTGATGGAGCTGGTCCAGTTCTCCGCGCGTCGCCTCCTGCAGCGCCTGACCGGCGGCATCGACAGCACCCTGTTCTCGATCAGCCTGCTGCTGGTCGCACTCGGCCTCGCGACGCTGTTTTCGGCGAGCTATGAAAATCCGGGGCGCGTCACCGGGCAGCTTGCGAACCTGGCCGTGGCGCTGGCGGCGATGTGGCTGGTGGCGCAGATACCGCCGCAAACGCTGATGCGCTTCGCCGTGCCCGCGTACCTGCTGGGTGTGGCGCTGCTGGTCGCGGTGGCGCTCGCGGGCGACGTGGTGAACGGCGCGCGCCGCTGGCTGCACGTCGGCGTGACGCGCTTCCAGCCTTCCGAAATGATGAAGCTCGCGCTGCCGCTGATGCTGGCCTGGTACTTCCACAAGAACGAATCGACCCTCAGGCTGCGCGACTTTGCCGTCGCCGCCGTGCTGCTCGCGGTGCCCGTGCTGCTGATCGCGCGCCAGCCGGACCTCGGCACCGCGGTGCTGGTGGCGGCGGCGGGCTGCTATGTCATCTTCTTCGCGGGCATCGGCTGGAAGGTGATCGCGGCGCTGGCGGTGCTTGGCCTGGCGAGCCTGTTCCCGCTGTGGGGCATGCTGCACGACTACCAGCGGCGCCGGATCCTCACGCTCCTCGATCCGACGCAGGATCCGCTCGGCGCCGGCTACCACACCATCCAGTCCACCATCGCGGTGGGCTCCGGCGGCATCACGGGCAAGGGCTGGCTGCACGGCACGCAGACGCACCTCGAATTCATCCCGGAGAGGCACACCGACTTCATCTTCGCGGTGTTCTCCGAGGAGTTCGGCCTCATCGGCAACGCCATCCTGCTCGCGCTCTACGCGATCCTGATCGCGCGCGGCCTGATGATCGCGGCCAACGCCGCCACTTTCTTCTCGCGCCTGCTCGCCGCCACCATCACGCTGATGTTCTTCACCTACGCTTTCGTCAACATGGGCATGGTTTCGGGGATCCTGCCCGTGGTCGGCGTGCCGCTGCCCTTCATCTCCTATGGCGGCACCGCGCTGCTCACGCTGTTCACCGGCATCGGCATCCTCATGAGCGTCCACAGCCACCGCAGGCTCGTGCAGACTTGATTGTTGCGCCGCCACGCGGCGCATTTTGCGTAGCAGCATGAAATTGAAATTTCTCACCGCATTGTGAGATGCCCTCCCCCTAACTCCATGTAAATCCTTGTTTTAGTTATATTTCACGATGTGGTATCGGGATATTGCTGCGCATCATTGCGCCCGGTAATGTGCTGGGGATTCAAGTATTTGCATCCACCACACTTCCCCAGGAGAAATGATGAGTCTTCGAGAGCAGGAAATCGCGCAACTACAGAAAGACTGGTCCACGAATCCGCGCTGGAAGGGCGTCAAACGCGGCTACGACGCGGTCGATGTCGTGAAATTGCGCGGCAGCGTGAAGATCGAGCACACGCTGGCGAAGCTGGGCGCGGAGAAGCTCTGGAAGAAGTGCAACGAGATGCCGTTCGTAAACTCGCTCGGCGCGCTCACCGGCAACCAGGCGATGCAGCAGGTCAAGGCCGGCGTGCCGGCGATCTATCTCTCGGGCTGGCAGGTGGCGGCCGACGCCAACGACTCCCTGTCGATGTATCCCGACCAGTCGCTGTACGCGACCACCTCGGTGCCGACCGTGGTGAAGCGCATCAACAACGCCCTCGCCCGCCAGGACCAGATCCAGACGATGGAAGGCAAGGGCGACATCGACTGGTACACGCCGATCGTCGCGGACGCGGAATCCGGCTTCGGCGGCGTGCTGAACGCATTCGAACTGATGAAGGCGATGATCGATGCCGGCGCCGCCGGCGTGCACTTCGAGGACCAGCTCGCGAGCGTGAAGAAATGCGGCCACATGGGCGGCAAGGTGCTGGTGCCGACGCAGGAAGCGGTGCAGAAGCTGATCGCGGCGCGGCTGGCCGCCGACGTGATGGGCGTCCCGACCGTGCTGCTCGCGCGCACCGACGCGGAGGCCGCCGACATCGTCACCACCGACGTGGATGAGAACGACAAGCCGTTCCTCACCGGCGAGCGCACCTCGGAAGGCTTCTACAAGACGAGGAAGGGCTTCGACCAGGCGCTGTCGAGAGGCCTGGCCTACGCCGAGTACGCCGACATGGTGTGGTGCGAGACCGGCACGCCGGACCTCGCCTTCGCGAAGAAATTCGCCGAAGGCATCCGCAAGAAGTACCCCGGCAAGATGCTGGCCTACAACTGCTCGCCCTCGTTCAACTGGAAGCGCAACCTGGATGACGCCACGATCGCCAAGTTCCAGCGCGAGCTCGGCGCGATGGGCTACAAGTTCCAGTTCATCACGCTGGCGGGCTTCCACTCGCTCAACTACTCGATGTTCGAGCTCGCCTACGGCTATGCGCGCAACAACATGAGCGCGTTCGTCGAGCTGCAGGAAAGGGAATTCGCCGCCGCGGAAAAGGGCTTCACCGCGGTCAAGCACCAGCGCGAGGTCGGCACCGGCTACTTCGACCAGATCACGCAGGTAGTCACCGCCGGCAAGGCTTCGACCACGGCGCTGCACGGCTCCACCGAGGACGAGCAGTTCTTCGGCGAAGACGCCCTGTCGCAGGCGAAGAAGGTAAAGAAGGCGGCCTGATCTAGAACAGTCCGCTGGCCAGGCGACTCAGCTCGGCCAGCGGAATCAGCAGCACCTGCAGCAGTACGATCAGGACCAGCGGCGAGAGGTCGACGTTGCCAAGCGGCGGCACGAAGCGCCGGATCGGCCGCAGGAAGGGCCGCGTCATGGCGTCGAACAGCGGTCCGACCGGCGAATGCGGATTTACCCAGGACAGCACCGCCTGCACGATCAGCGCGAACACCAGGACGTAGAGCGTGAAGCGCACGAGATCCAGCAGCGCGAGCAAGGCCAGCACCCCTGCGCCGATGCCCGGCGCCGAGCTGAAATCGATGCCCTTGATCAGGTAAATCACGTACAGCCCGAGCATTTGCAGCAGCCAGGCGAGCAGCAGCGAAGCGAGGTCGAGCCCCGCGAGCGAGGGAATCACGCGCCGCGCCGGCAGCACCATCCAGTTGGTGCCGGCGATGATGAACTCGCCGAGAACGTTGCGGAACGGCACGCGCAGCCACTGGAACAGGAAGCGCGCGAGCAGCAGGTAGACGAAAAAACCCGCCACCACGTCGACGAGGAAACTGGCGATCTGCCCCAGCATCTATTCCTTCTCCATCGTCCTGCCCAGCTCGGTGCCGCGGTCGCGCGCCGCCTCGATCGCGCGCAGGAAGCGCTCGGCGAGCTTCTGCTCCTCGAAGGCCTTGAGTGCGGCCTCGGTGGTGCCGCCCTTCGACGTCACCCGTTCGCGCAGCACCGCCGGCGAATCCGTGCTCTGCGCCGCCAGCTTCGCCGCGCCAAGCACGGTCTCGATGGCGAGTTTTTTCGAGGTTTCCTGGCTCAGCCCCAGCGACTCGCCCGCGGCGGCGAGCTGCTCGATGAACCAGAACACGTAGGCCGGGCCGCTGCCGGAGACCGCGGTCACGGCGTCCATCAGCGCTTCGTCGGGGATCCACGCCGTGGCGCCCACCGCGCCGAGTATCGTTTCAGCCTGCTTTTTTTCCGCTTCGCTCACGCCCGGCAGGGCGTACAGGCCGGCGGCGCCGGCGCCAATCAGCGCTGGCGTGTTCGGCATGGCGCGCACCAGCTTCGTGTAGGCCAGATTCGGGCCGCCGAGCCAGCCCGCAACGGTCGCGAGCGTGACGCCGGCCGCGATGCTGATGACCAGGTTGGCGTTGTCCTTGATGCCGGAGAAGCGCGCCGCTTCCTTCATCTGCTGCGGCTTCACGGCGAACACCACCACCTCGCCGGGCCGGATCGTGCCGCGCGCTTCCGCGGCACACTCGATGCGGTACTTGTCCGACAGCCGGCGCCGCGCCGCGCCGTCGACTTCCACGGCACGCAGCTGGCTCGCGGCGAAGCCGCTCTTCAGCAGGCCGCCGATGAGCGCATCGGCCATGTTGCCGCCGCCGATGAACACCACGTTCATGGCGACGTTCACGCGGCGGACCTGACTTTTTGCCGTTGCCCGAAGATTGCCGTCCCGATGCGCACCATCGTCGAGCCTTCGGCGATGGCGGCCTCCATGTCATCGGACATGCCGACAGAGAGCGTATCTAGCGCGAAGGGGCCCTTCAGATGATCGTAGAGAGCCTTCAGTTCCCGATAGCGCGAAGCATCCGCGCCCGGCTCGGGTATCGCCATCAGCCCGCGCAGGCGCACCCCAGGCAACTTGCTTGTCGATTCTGAAAGTGCAGGAACCTGTTCCGCGGCTATGCCGCTTTTGCTTGCTTCGCCCGACACATTCACCTGGATCAGGACGTTGAGCGGCGCCTTGCCGCTGGGGCGCTGTTCCGAGAGCCGGCGAGCCACTTTCTCGCTCTCGACGGTATGCACCCAGTCGAAGTGTTCCGCAACCAACCGCGTCTTGTTGCTCTGTAAAGGGCCAACCAGGTGCCACTCGATCGCATGGCCGGCAAGAGCATCCATTTTTTCAACGGCTTCCTGCACGTAGTTTTCGCCGAATGCCTGCTGGCCGGCAGCCAGGGCCTGCTCGACGAGCGCCGCGGGATGGGTCTTGGAAACCGCCAAAAGAGTCACACTGCGGGGGTCGCGGCCAGCAGCCGTCGCGGCGCGCGCAATGCGCTCCCGAACGGCTTGCAAGTTGTCATGGATTGACCTCATACTTTGACCCGTCGCCATTGGAGGAATTGTAATGGATCTCACTGAATTACTTGCCTTTGTCGTCAAGAACAAGGCTTCCGACCTGCACCTGTCGTCGGGCCTGCCGCCGATGATCCGCGTGCACGGCGACATCAAGCGCATCAACCTGCCGTCGATGGAGCACAAGGACGTGCACAGCATGCTCTACGACATCATGAACGACGGGCAGCGCAAGTTCTACGAAGAGAACCTGGAGTGCGATTTCTCGTTCGCGATCCCGAACCTCGCGCGCTTCCGCGTCAACGCCTTCGTGCAGAACCGCGGCGCCGGCGCCGTCCTGAGGACGATTCCCTCCAAGATCCTGTCGCTCGAGCAGCTGAAGTGCCCGAAATCCTTCGAGCAGATCGCCGACCAGCCGCGCGGCGTGGTACTCGTCACCGGGCCGACCGGCTCGGGCAAGTCGACCACGCTCGCGGCGATGGTGAACCACAAGAACGAGACCGAGGAAGGCCACATCCTCACCATCGAGGACCCGATCGAATTCGTGCACGAGTCGAAAAAATGCCTCATCAACCAGCGCGAGGTCGGGCCGCACACGCTGTCCTTCTCCAACGCGCTGCGCAGCGCGCTGCGGGAAGACCCGGACGTGATCCTCGTCGGCGAGATGCGCGACCTCGAAACCATCCGCCTCGCCCTCTCGGGCGCGGAAACGGGCCACCTGGTGTTCGGCACGCTGCATACCTCGTCGGCGGCGAAAACCATCGACCGGATCGTGGACGTGTTCCCGGCGGCGGAAAAGGAAATGATCCGCGCGATGATCTCCGAATCGATCCGCGCCATCATTTCCCAGACGCTGCTCAAGACCAAGGACGGCCACGGCCGCGTCGCGGCGCACGAAATCATGGTCGGCACGCCCGCGATCCGCAACCTGATCCGCGAAAACAAGATCGCGCAGATGTACTCGGCGATCCAGACCGGCGCCCAGCTGGGCATGCAGACGCTCGACCAGAACCTGCAGGACCTGGTCAAGAAGAACATCGTGTCGATGGCCGAGGCCCGCGGCAAGGCCGCCAATAAGGATAATTTCGCAGGAGGTTAGGTCATGGAACGCGAACAGGCAGTCAAGTTCATGTACGACCTTCTTCGCGCGCTGCTCGCGAAGAAGGGCTCCGACCTGTTCATCACCGCGGGCTTCCCGCCGGCGATGAAGATCGACAGCAAGATGACGCCGGTGTCGCAGACCGCGCTCACCGCCCAGCACACGGCGATGCTGTGCCGCGCCGTGATGAACGACAAGCAGGCGGCCGAATTCGAGGCGAAGAAGGAGTGCAATTTCGCCATCAACCCGAGCGGCATCGGGCGCTTCCGCGTCAACTGCTTCATCCAGCAGGGACAGGTCGGCATGGTGCTGCGCGTGATCACCGTCGCGATCCCGAAGTTCGACGACATGAAGCTGCCGCCGGTGCTGAAGGACGTGATCATGACCAAGCGCGGCCTGGCGCTGCTCGTCGGCGGCACCGGCTCGGGCAAGTCGACGACGCTGGCGGCGATGATCGGCTACCGCAACGAGAATTCCTACGGCCACATCATCACCATCGAGGACCCGGTCGAGTACGTGCATCCGCACCTGAACTGCCTGATCACCCAGCGCGAGGTGGGCGTGGACACCGACTCCTGGGAAAGCGCCCTGAAGAACACGCTGCGCCAGGCGCCGGACGTGATCCTGATCGGCGAGATCCGCGACATGGAGGTGATGGAGCACGCCGTGGCCTTCGCCGAAACCGGCCACCTGGCCCTCGGCACGCTGCACGCCAACAACTCCAACCAGGCCATGGACCGGATCATCAACTTCTTCCCGGAAGCGCGCCGCCACCAGCTGCTGATGGACCTGTCGCTGAACCTGAAGGCCGTCGTCTCGCAGCGCCTGATCCCGCTCAAGGAAGGCAAAGGGCGCGCCGCCGCGGTGGAAGTACTGCTGAATTCCCCCCTCATCGCGGACCTGATCTTCAAGGGCGAGATCCACGGCATCAAGGAAATCATGAAGAAGTCGAAGGAACTCGGCATGAAGACCTTCGACATGGCGCTGTTCGACCTCTATGAGGAAGGCCGCATCAGCTACGAGGACGCGCTGCGCTTCGCCGATTCGACCAACGAGGTGCGCCTCAACATCAAGCTGAACGGCAAGGAATCCAAGGGCGCCGACCTCACCAAGGGCATCGAGCACCTCGACATCGTCTAGCAGGTGCGCGCGTTAGCGTTGGCAACTGTCGGGTTGCTTGTCCAGAGCGCAGCCGCCTTCGCAGCGGAGCCGCGCCCACTCCTGAAGGACGTGTCTGCGATCCGCGTCGCCAACTACGGCATGCCCTCCACGGTGATCGAGGACCGGGGGCAGGTGAATGCCCTCGTCGGCGAGCTCAGGCAGCTGCGCAATAAGACCTGGCGCAACTCGGACACCAAGCTCTCCTGCTACGCGACGCTGGTGCTGGTCAGCGGCGCAAAGCCGATTGCGCTGTTCCGCATCCGACCGGAACTGGTCGTAGAACGCCCGCAGGCCAAGGGCCAGTCGAGCTACAGCCTCGACACCAGCGAAGCCGACATGCCGAAGGTGTACGCGCTGCTGGCGTCGATTCCGCCGGCGAAGGATTGCAACTGAAGCACCGGAGATGCAGCTAGTTTCGTCGCTGCATCGGGTGAATGCGCTGCCGGCCCTGGCCAAGGTCGGCATCGTCACCGGCGGCTATTTTGCGGCGATCCTGTTTGCGACATTTGTCGTGTGGCTCTCCATCGTCTATTCCGGCGTGCCCGAAGCCGAGCGGGAAGCGTCCGCAGGCATGTACGGGTTTGGCGAGGCGCTGCTCTTTCTCGCCGCCTTCGGCGCCCTGTCCATCGTTCCGACCGCATGCGCGCTCGTCTTCCTGAGGCAGAAGCGGGGCTTCTGGGTGGCCTGCTCCGCGTTGGCGCTCATTGTGGGGGGCACCAGCCTGGTCACCGTGGCGCTGGACGTCCTCGCGCCGAAGGTCGCGCTTGGCACGGTCCTGAACATGTGGGCGATGCTCGCGTTCCCGTGGATTTTCCTGTCGCCGTTCCTCGCCGCCACGTTCGGCCTGTCGGCGCTGGTGGCCCCGGATTCACTCTTTCGCCGGTGCCTGTTCGGCGCCGCCGCCATGGAGGCCTCGAGCAGCGTGTACGGCTTCCTGCGCTGGTTTGCGCCGCTGATCTTCGGCTAGCGCCGATTGCTGCCGGCGACGATGCGGATCTCGAACAGCCGGCATTCGAGCGCGCCGTTGTAGAGCGGCACGCGGCGCGAGGGCTGCAGGCGCACCAGCTTCGGCAGCCTCAGGTCGGCGGTGAAGAAATGGCAGCGCCAGCCGGCAAAGTTCTTCTTCAGCGCGCTACCCAGCTTCGGATAGAAGAGCGCCAGTTCTTCCTTCGAGCCGATGCGCTCGCCGTAGGGCGGATTGGCCACCATGACGCCGGCGGCGGCGGGCGCAACACGGTCGAGGATATCGGTCTGCTCCAGCTTCACCCAGCGATCCACGCCGGCGGCGGCGACATTGCGCCGCGCATCGCCGAGCACCCTGGGATCGTTGTCGCTGCCGTAGATCTCGAGTTTGGCGGCAGGCGTTGCCCGTTCCTCTGCCTTGACCTTCGCCCAGGACTTCGCATCGAAGTTCTTCAGCTTCTCAAATCCGAATGCCCTCTTCGCCCCGGGCGCGCGGCCGCGCGCCATCGCCGCGGCCTCCACCAGCAGCGTGCCGCCGCCGCACATCGGGTCGAGCAGCGGCTCTTCGGGCTTCCAGCCAGAGAGCTGGATGATGCCGGCGGCGAGGTTCTCGCGCAGCGGCGCTTCCCCCGCGCCCGCCCGCCAGCCGCGCTTGAAGAGGGGCTCGCCGGAAGTGTCTAGGTAGAGCACGCAATGCGTCGCATCGAGAAACGCGTGCACGCGCACATCCGGGCTGGCCCGGTCGACGTCCGGCCGGCTGCCGAGCGTGTCGCGAAAGCGGTCGCAGACCGCGTCCTTGATGCGCAGGGTGGCGAAGTCCAGGCTCTTGAGCGGGCTTTTCTGCGCCGATACGTTCACCCTGATCTTGCGCTCGACCGCGAACAGGCGCGGCCAGTCCACCTTGCGCGCGGCCTCGTAGAGGTCTTCCTCGCCGGCGTAGTCGAACTCGGCGACGCGCCAGAGGATGCGCGAGGCGAGGCGCGACCAGAGATTCGCCGCGTAGCACAGTTTCCAATCGCCCGAGAATGCGACGCCCCCCGGCACCTCGCGCGGTTCCCGTGCGCCGAGCGCTGCGAGTTCGGCGGCCAGCAACGACTCAAGACCGCGCGGAGAGGATGCGAAGAATTGTTCCATCGGCTTTCGGTGAGGATGATTGACGCCGGACGGCGGGCGGCGCGAGGATAGCAGACCCATGGAACAAACCGATGCCCGCAATGGCGGGCGAAATGCGGCCGACTGGCTTGCCGAGGGCAACGCGTACTACGAAGCACGCGACTGGCGCCGGGCCGGCGCAGCGCTCGAGCGCAGCCTCGCGCTCGATTCGGGCCAGGCGGAAGCCTGGTTCCGCCTCGGCAACGTGCGCGAGGAACTGGGCCAGGACGATCCTTCGGCAGCGGTATGCTTCGAAAACGCGGTCGCTCTCGACGCGCAGCACGCGCGTGCCTGGAACAACCTTGGCGGCGTGCAGCAGCGGCTCGGCCTGGGCGAGCAGGCCATCGCGTCGTACCGCAATGCCCTGCAGGCCGAACCAAGCCTCGCGCAGGCCTGCCTCAACCTTGGCCGGCTTGCGGAAGTGCGCGGCGACCTCGCGCTCGCCGCCGAATGCTTTCTGGCAGGCCTCGCGCACCATCCCGGCGATCCGACATTCGAGCACCTGGCTGCCGCGGCCGCCGGCCGCAACACCGCGCGCGCGCCGGAAGGCTACGTCACCAGCCTGTTCGACGGGGTCGCACGGCAGTTCGAGCGCCACCTGGTGCAGGAACTCGAATACCAGGTGCCCGAGGCGCTCGCAAAACTCGTGCTCCCGGCGCTCAGGGCGAATGCCTGCGTCATCGATCTGGGCTGCGGCACGGGACTCGTCGGCGTGGCGCTTGCCAAGGCGGGCGCAACAATCATCGGGATCGATTTATCGGCCCGCATGCTGGAGATTGCCGCGCGGCGCGGCGTCTACGCAAGACTGGAGAAGGGCGAGCTCGTGGAGGTCCTGGCCCGGATTCCGGCGGATTCCGCGCAAGCGGTGCTGGCGGCGGACGTTTTCATCTACGTCGGCGATCTCGCGGCGTTGTTCGAGGCGGTCTCGCGGGCGCTGGCGCCGGAAGGGCTGTTCGCATTTTCGGTGGAAGGTTTCGAAGGCGATGGCTACAGGTTGCAGCCCACCGGACGCTACGCCCAGTCGCCCGGCTATCTGCGGTCGCTTGCCGCGCAATGCGGGCTGTCGGAACGCCGTCTCGAGCGCACCCTCATACGGCGCGAGGGTCACGGCCGCGCGGAGGGCTGGCTGGCGCTCTTTGCTAAGCCGGCTTGAACACGACCAGGAACACGACGGCGACCAGGACCAGGACTGGAAACTCGTTGAACCAGCGAAACCAGACATGGCCGTGCGCATTCTTCTCGCGGCGGAAGTCGATCATCAATTTGCCGCACCACAAGTGATAGCCGACCAGCACCGCAACCAGGCAGAGCTTCGCGTGCAGCCACAACCCCGCGCCCTGGAACCAGCCGAGCCACAGCCACAGTCCGAATACGATCGTCAACACGCCGCCTGGAGTGGCGATGCCCCAGAACACCTTGCGCTCCATGATCTTGAACCGGTCGATGGAGATCCGGTCCTCCGCCTGCGCGTGGTAGACGAAGAGGCGCGGCAGGTAGAGCAGCCCGGCCATCCAGGTCACCATGAAGATGATGTGCAACGACTTGACCAGCGACAGGGTCATTTGAGCAGCCTCCTGCGCGTGAGGACGGAAGCGAGGTAAAAGCCTCCCAGCGCATAGGCAGCCAGCACCGCCAGATGCAGCGCCGCGTGCGCCGGCCATCCTCCCGCAAGCAACGGCCGCACCAGTTCGACGCCGTGGTACAGCGGCAGCACCTGGCAGAGCGCCTGGATCGCCTCGGGCAGGCGCGACACCGGGAAAAACACCCCCGAAAGCATCATCATCGGCGTCAGCAGCAGCGTCATGTAGTAGCTGAAGAAATCGTACCCTGAAGCGAGCGCATTCACAGACAGCCCGAGCGCGGCGAACGCGAGACCTATCAGGACCACCACCGGCACCGTGGCCAGCGCGAGCGGCGATGCGGTGTTGCCCGTGACCGCCACGATCAGCAGGATGCAGGCCCCGGCGGCGAGCGCCTTGGTCGCCGCCCAGGCCCATTCGCCGATGAGCACGTCCTCCAGCGTCATCGGCGCGTTCACGATCGCTTCCCAGGTTTTCTGCACGTGCATGCGCGAGTAGGCCGAGAACAGCGCTTCGAAGGTTGCGGCATACATCGTGGCCGAGGCCATGAAGCCGCCGGCGAGGAAGCCGAAATAGCTGCCGCCGTCGACATCGCCGAGCGCCGCGCCCAGGCCGTAGCCGAGGCCGAACAGCACGATCAGCGGATCGGCGAGGTTGCCGAGAATCGAGGGAATCGCGAGCTTGCGCCACACCAGGAAATGGCGCCGCCACACCGCGACGAAACGCAGGCTGAAGGAAGGCAGCGCATAGAGACGGTTCACGTCAGTCCCCGCATTTCAATCCCTCAAATCCCTGCCGGTAAGTTTCAGGAACAGGTCTTCGAGATTGGCGGGCCGGTGCAGGTAGATCAGCTCGGGGTGCGCGCTCAGGCTGGCGATCACCGGCCCGACCTCATCGGCGTAGCAGAACACCGTGTCGCCTGCCAGCTCAGTGCGCCGCACGAGCGGCCGCGCCAGTTCGAGCCATGCCTCGAGGCCGGGCCCGTGCACTTCGACCACCTGCGACTCGATGTGGCGCGCGATCAGCTCGCGCGGCGTGCCGTGCGCAATGATGCGGCCGTGGTCCATGATCGCCACGCGGTTGCACAGGCGTTCGGCTTCCTCCATGAAGTGCGTCGTCAGCACCAGGGTGCGGCCTTCCTGCATCAGGCGGCGCAACCGCTCCCAGATGAGGTGCCGCGCCTGCGGATCGAGCCCCGTGGTCGGCTCGTCCATGAACAGCATCCGCGGATCGTTGACCAGCGCCCGCGCCAGGGTAAGGCGGCGCTTCATGCCGCCCGACAGCGCCTGTATCTTGGCATCGGCACGGCCGGCGAGTCCGGCGAATTCGAGCAGCTGCGCGATGCGCGGCGCGACTTCGCGGTCGGCAAGACCGAAGTAGCGGCCGTAGACGACGAGGTTCTCGGCGACGCTGAAATCCGGGTCCAGGCTGTCGAACTGGGGCACCACCCCGACCTGCGCGCGCGCCTGCCGCGCCTGCGCCGGCACCGCGTGGCCGAGCAGCCGGATCTCGCCCGCATCCGGGTCGGACAGGCCGAGGCACAGGCGCAGCGTGGTGGTCTTGCCCGCGCCGTTGGGCCCGAGCAGGCCGAAGCATTCGCCCGGCGCAACTTCGAGGTCGACGCCGCAGACCACTTCCTGCGCGCCGAAGCGCTTGCGCAGGCCGGTCACCTCCAATGCGTTCATTGCCAGCCGTTCTGCACGATGGCGCGCAGGATGTGCAGCCGGCGATGGAAGAAATGGTCGGCGCCCGGGACCACGACCACCGGCAGGTCCTGCGGCCGCGCCCAGGCGAGAACGTCGGCGAGCAGCACGGTCGTGTCTTCCTCGCCGTGGATGAGGATCGTGTTCGCCGGCACCGGCATCGCCTCGAGGTGCTTCACGGCTACCCCGACAAGCACCATGCGCTCCGGCTTCACTGCTTGCGCGAGGCGCGTCTGAACGGCCGCGCCAAACGAGAAGCCCGCAAGAACCGGGTTCTTGCTTCCGGTGAATTCAATGACAGCGCGCAGGTCGTCGACTTCGCCTCGCCCCTCGTCGTGCGCGCCATCGCTCGCGCCGACGCCGCGGAAATTCGGCCGCCAGGCCGCGTAGCCCAGCTCGACGAACGCCCGCGCCAGCGTCTGCGCGACCTTGTTGTCCAGTGTGCCGCCGTGCAACGGATGCGGATGCGCCACCAGCGCCACGCCCCTCGGCGTTCCGTCAGGCGCGTCGATTGCGCACTCTATTTTTCCCGCCGGACCCGCGATCAACTCGCGCCGGGTGGAGGAACGCATCAGATTCGAAGTCGTTCGACAATCCGGCCGTGCCGCAGGTGCTCGTCGACGATTTCGTCGATGTCGGCGCGGTCCACGTAGGTGTACCAGACTGCCTCGGGATAAACCACGACGCAGGGCCCTTCCTCGCAGCGGTCCAGGCAACCGGCCATGTTGACGCGAAGCTTGCCTTCCCCGGCGAGGCCCAGATCCTTGACGCGCTTCTTGGCATAGTCGCGCATCGCCGACGCGCCCTTGCCGTTGCAGCTCGGGCGCTCGTTGCCTTCGCGCTGGTTGCAGCAGAAGAAAATGTGCCGCTCGTAGTAGGCCATCGGCCAATTTTACCGGAGGGGTTCCCGCTACCGGAGGGGCTCCTTACACCTACTGCGGCGGCCGGCGCCGCTGAGCCGAGGCCAGGTAGACGAGATAGGCCAGCGCCGCAAACGGCCACACCGCCGACACGAGGCGCGTGAGGCCGTTGAAATTGAGGAAATGTCCCTGCTCCCAGACCTTCAGCGTCGCGGCGAAATACGGATTCGGCGGCGAAAGATTCACCAGCACGGTAGCGGCCATGAGCAGCACCGCGGCCACCGCCAGGCGCGCCGTTTGCGGCAGGCGCAGCGCGGCGAGCGCGAGCCCCGTGCCCAGCAGGAGACCGAGCTGCGCACCGGGGGTGAGCCAGGCAAACACGTACTCGGCCTGCATCAGGATGGCGAAGGCCAGCGTCTTCACCAGCAGCGCGACGCCTACCAGCGCCGCAACCAGCCGCAATACCGGCGCCCGTGCTCCGACCATCGCCGAAGCCAGCAGCGCAACCGCGACCAGGTTCGCGGCGGCGGTCGCCGCTTCAGCGGAAACAAACAGCCTGGGCGCATGGCGTTCGCCCGAGCCGGCCACCAGGTCGCGCAGGTCGCCGGTGCCAAACAGCAGCGTGGCCGGATTGAGCTGCGCGAACAGCCACAGGCCGAGCAGTGTCAGCCCGAGATCGGTCGCCAACCCCGGCAACAGCGCCGCGGCGCGCAGGCGCCGCAGCGGCCCGTCGAGCAATCCCGGCGCGAGCCCCGCGCCGACCAGGCCGCCGCACGCGGCCCCGAGAATATTGGCAAGCACATCGAGGTTCGACGGGATTCGCGGCGGCAGGAAACTCTGCAAGGTCTCCAGCGTCAGCGACAGCGCGGCCGCGCTGAGCACGGCGAGCAGTGCGGCAGCCGCCGCCGCAAGCCGCGGCCGCAGCACCAGCGCACACAGCAATCCGTAGGGCAGATAGCCGAGGAAATTGGCGCCCAGGTCGAACGCCGTGACATAGCGCGGCCAGGGCGCGGCGAGGTAGGCGAGCGCCGAGCCGCCCGGATCGCGCCACCCGGCGAGCGGATAGAGCGACGCGTAAACAACGAGCAGGACGTAGACGACGAGGCAAAGGCGCGCAAGCAAGGACTCGCGCAATGGCGCTCGAGGAGACTCGCGCAAGCTAGGGCTTGTGCTGCGGATGGGCGGCGGGCGCCGCGGCCCGCTCGCGCGGGATGACCGACCCCATCACCATGCCGAAGATCGAAAACAGCAATCCAACCAGCGCCGGAGGCACCGTCGCATCGCCGGCGACGGCCTCGGCCACCAGCCAGGCGCCCATGCCGAAGATCACCGACAGGATCGCGCCGGTCACATTCGCGCGCCGCCAGTAGATGCCCGCGGCGAGCGGCACGATGCAGGATACGAGCGTCACCTTGTAGGCGTTCTGCACCATCTCGTACATCGTGCTTTTCGAATTCAGCGCAAACAGCAGCGCCGCGAGCGTGAAGGCGACCAGCACCACGCGCAGCAGCAGCAGGAACTGCCTGTCGCCCATGCGCGGCGCCATCGGCCGGATCACGTTCTCGGTGAAGAGCGCCGTCGGCGCGAGCAGCGCGCCCGAAGCGGTGGACAGGATCGCCGACAGGAGCGCGCCGAAGAACAGCACCTGCGCCCACAGGGGCGTGCGCTCGAGGATCAGGTTCGGCAGGATGCGCTGGATTTCGCGCGCATCCTCGCCGGCGAAAAGCTTCGCATAGCCCGGGTCGATCACGAGCGCGGCGTAGGCGATGAAGATCGGCACGAACGCGAAGCAGAAATAGACCCCGCCGCCGATGAGGCAGCCGCGGACCGCGGTCTTCTCGTCCTTCGCCGAGGTGACGCGCTGGAACACGTCCTGCTGCGGAATCGAGCCGACCGCGAGCGTCATCCACGCGGTCGCGAACCAGAGCCATTCCTTGGCGCCGGCCTTGGGCCAGAAATCAAATCTGCCGGCTTCGGAGGCTGCGGCGAACACCTTGCCCGCGCCACCCGCCATGTCGCCCACCAGCCAGGCCACCGCGACCAGTCCCGCCAGGATCACCACCGACTGGAACAGGTCCGTCATCGCCACCGACCACATGCCCCCCCAGATGGTGTAGCCGGCCACGATCACGGCGCCGATCGCGATGCCGGTATTCAGGTCTATGGCGCCGTTGGACAGCACCGAAATCACCAGGCCCAGCGCGGTGAGCTGCGCGGACGTCCAGCCGAGGTAGGACGCGGTGATGGCGAGGCTGGTGAATACCTCCACCGGCTTGCTGTAGCGCTTGCGGTAGAAGTCCCCGATCGTGAGCAGGTCCATGCGATAGAAGGCGCGCGCGAAAAACAGCGCCACGAACAGCAGGCAGAACGAGGATCCGAACGGATCGGCGACGATCCCGCCCAGCCCATCCTTGGCGAAGGTGGCGGAAACCGAGAGCACGGTTTCGGCGCCGAACCAGGTGGCGAACACCGTGGCGGCGCTCATGTACAGCGGCAGGCTGCGGCCCGCGATCAGGAAGTCCTTCGAGTTGTGCACCCGGCGCGCGGCCCACAGGCCGATCGCGATGGTGACGATGAAATACAGGACGACCGACGCGATCAGCATGTCGCGGAAATCATACTAGATCGGCAAAAACAGCAGCAGGAGCAGCGCCAGCAGTGCCGCCGCCGTGGCCAGCAGCCCGGCAAGGAGCCGGTTACGGCTCCGGTTCTGCGCTTCGAGCCGCTCGAGCGCCGCCTGCAGGCCGCCCATGCGGTCTTCGGCCAGCAGACGATGCACCAGCCGCGGGATCGCAGGCAGTGTCTGCGCCCAGAACGGCGCTTCGCGCCTGACGGTGCGCATGAGCCCGCGCCAGCCGACCTGCTCGCTCATCCAGCGCTCCAGGTACGGCTTTGCCGTCTGCCAGAGATCCAGGTCGGCGTCGAGCTCGCGGCCCAGGCCTTCGATGTTGAGCAGGGTCTTCTGCAGCATCACGAGCTGCGGCTGGATTTCGACGTTGAAGCGGCGCGAGGTCTGGAACAGGCGCAGCAGCAGCCTGCCGAAGTAGATCTCTTTCAGCGGCCGCGCGAAGATCGGCTCGCACACGGCGCGGATCGCGGCTTCGAATTCGTCGAGCCGCGTGCCGGCCGGCACCCAGCCCGCGTCGAAGTGCGCCTGCGCGACGCGCCGGTAGTCGCGGTTGAAGAAAGCGATGAAGTTCTGCGCCAGGTAACTCTTGTCCACCTCCGACAGCGTTCCCATGATGCCGAAGTCGAGGGCTATGTACTTGCCGCGCATTTCGCCTTCCGTGGCCACGAGGATATTGCCGGGGTGCATGTCGGCGTGGAAATAGCCGTCGCGGAAGACCTGGCTGAAGAAAATCTCGACGCCCGTGCGCGACAGCTTCGGAATATCGATGCCCTTGCGCCTGAGCGTGTCGACCTGCGAAATCGGCGTGCCGCGCATGCGCTCCATCACCATCACGCGCCGCGAACAATAGTCCCAGTGGATCGCCGGCACCGCGAGCAGCGGCGAGCCGGCGAAATTGCGCCGCAGCAGCGAGGCATTGGCAGCTTCGCGCACCAGGTCGAGCTCTTCGTCGAGGTGGTGGGCGAACTCGGCCACCACCTCGCGCGGCTTCAGCCGGCGTCCATCGGCCCACAGCAGCTCCACCAGCCCCGCCGCGGTCTGCAGCAGCAAGAGGTCTTTCGCAACCGCCTGCTCCACCCCCGGCCGCAGCACCTTGACGGCGACTTCGGTGCCGTCCCTGAGCACCGCGATGTGCACCTGCGCGACCGAAGCACTGGCGACCGGTTGCTGCTCCAGCTTTTCAAAGAGTTCCCCGACTGATCTTCCGAGCGAACTTTCAATTGCGGCAACCGCAAGGTCGAACGAAAAAGGCGGCACCCGGTCCTGCAGCTTCGCCAGTTCGTCGGCGAGATCCGCAGGGAGCAGGTCGCGGCGCGTGGAGAGCACCTGGCCGAACTTGACGAAAATCGGCCCCAGCGTTTCGAGTGCTTCGCGCAGGCGCACAGCACGAGTGCTGTCCTTTCCGCCACGTGTTTCGTCGGCGTCGCCCGCAAACCGCGGCAAGAACCGGTACAGGCGAAAACGCACACCGACCCAGAGAATCCGGAGCAGGCGCAGGACGGACACTCAGCGCCTTCCCGCCAGGCGTTCGATGCGCTTTTCGATCCGCTCGAGGCCGTCGCGCAGGTTCGCCTGCGCCGCCGCGATTTCCGCCAGCACGGCACGCGGCACGAGCAGCGGTCTTTCCTCGACGGCGTATTCCACCAGGCTTCCGGCGATGCGGCGCGCCGCGTCGGCATGCCAGGCGGCTGCGTCCCTTGCGAAACCGGCCAAGCGGTGCGCAGCCACGTCGCCGACAAGTTTCGCGGCCCCCTCCTCCAGGTCGGGCCGCAGATGGCGAACGAGGAACATGATTTCGCCCGCGAGGCCGGCATTGCCGGCCACGTCGATCGAGCGCAGCAGGTAATCCTCGCCCTTGACTGCGGCGGCAAGCGCTTCGGGCGGCATGGTGACGACCAGGGACGGCTTGGCGTCAGGCGGGGCATGGCCGAGAAGCCCGTCGCCGGCGATCGTGAAGCGCAGTGGCGGCAGCGGCGGCGCGCGAAATTCCAGGGTCTCGGACGCGAACGGCAGCAGGCGCTCGCGCGCCCAGGGCTCGCTCCGGAGCAGGCTGTTCAACGCGGCGACAAGAGGCGATTCGAGAGTAAGCATGCGAAAAAAAAGGCCACCGCGCGGTGGCCTTTCCTCCTCCGGGCGGGACCCGGAGATTAATGCATCTGCTGGATGCCGGCGAGTTGCCAGCCGTGCGAGCCGCTGACCGGCTTGGCGAGGTTCCATACCTCTTCAAAACCGGTCGGCGCATCGCCCGGCGACTCGCGCACGGTGCCCGAGAAGCGCACGCTGGCCCAGTGCTTGTCGCCCTCGGTCACGACCTCGAGCAGGTCGGCGTTGAGGGCCAGCACGTCGGTCTGCTGTTTCGCGTTGCCGCGCGCCTGCACGTCCTTCTTCAGCTCCTCGAACAGGGCATCGCTGGTGAATTCGCGCAGTTCGTCGAGGTTGCCCTGGTCGTTGGCGATCTGCAGCCGCATATAGTTGAGCTTCGCGCCGCGCAGAAACCCTGCGACGTCGAAACCCGCCGGGACATTGGCGGCAATTCCCTGCGGCGCAGGCGCCGCGGGCGCGTCGAAACCGGCGGCCTGCGAGGGGGGCGGCGCGGCGACGGTCTCGCTGCCCATCGCGGGGTACGGGCCCTGCGATCCTGCGGCGGCGTATTGCATGCGCGCCGGCGCTTCGCCGCGCTTCTGGCCCAGCATGCGTACGACGAAGACGGCGGCAAACACCAGCAGAGCGACCAGCATCATGCCCACCAGCATCCCGCCCATGCCGTTTGCGCCCATCAACCAGCCAAGCGCACCGCCAAGCGCGAGGCCGCCAAGCAGCGGCATCCACTTGCTCATCCCTGAAGCGGCGGGTGCGGCAGTCTGCTGCATCTGCTGCGCTTGCGCCGGCTTGGCGGGCGCGGCCGCCGGCGGCGCATTGGTGATGTTGCGCTGCGCGCCGATACTGCCGCCACCGCCCAGGCGCTTGGCCGCATCAGCTTCCGTCGCGACAAAAGCCACGCAGAGAAGCGCAGCCGCAAATCCAAGCACGAACTTTCCCATGTGATTTCCCGATCCGGCCTTGTCAGCCTTTTGTCAGCATTTCGATACTACAGCAGTTTGAATGCACGGTGAACGGCAACCGCCCCTGCCGCGAGATTGAAATATTCGACCCTTTCCAGGCCCGCGCGTTCCAGCATTGCTGCGAGAGTCTCCTGGTCCGGGTGCATGCGGATGGATTCGGCCAGGTAGCGGTAGGCGGCGGCATCGCCCGCCACCTTCTCGCCCAGCCAGGGCAGCACATGGAAGGAATACAGGTCGTAGGGCTTTTGCAGCGGCTTCCACACCTGCGAGAACTCAAGCACCAGCAGCCGCCCGCCGGGCTTCAGGACCCGCGCCATCTCCGCGATCGCGGCGTCCTTGTGGGTCATGTTGCGCAGGCCGAATCCGACGCTGACGCAGTCGAAGCTCACACTGCCGAACGGCAGGCGTTCGGCGTCGCAGCGCACGGCGGGCGTCATGTGGCCGGCATCGAGCAGCCGGTCGCGCCCGCGCGCCAGCATCGGCCCGTTGATGTCGCTCATCCACACCCGCGCGCCGCGCGCCGCGAAAGCGCGCGCCAGGTCGCCGCTGCCGGAGGCAATGTCGAGCACGCTTTCGCCCGGGCGGATGCGGGCCACCGACACCGCGAAAGCCTTCCAGAGGCGATGCAGGCCGAACGACATCAGGTCGTTCATCAGGTCGTAGCGTCCGGCGACCCGGTTGAAGACTTCTTCTACGCGCTTTGCCTTCTGTTCTTCGGGAACGCGCTTGAAGCCGAAGTCAGCGTCAGCCACGGCTGCCACCGTCAGCCACGGTCGGCACCCGCCTCGCCCAGCTTCTCCAGATACTCCGCCCAAAGCCGATCCTGGTTTTCGCCCAGGTGGTACAGGTATTCCCAGGAATAGATGCCGGTGGCATGGCTGTCGGAAAACGACGGCTGCACGGCATAGGAACCGACCGGCTCAAGATTGCGGATTTCGACGTTGCGCTTGCCGGTCTGCAGTACTTCCTGCCCGGGCCCGTGCCCGCGCACTTCCGCGGAGGGCGAGTGCACGCGCAGGAATTCGTAGGACAGGCGGAACGTCCTGCCATCGGCGAACGCGATCTCCATCAGGCGCGACTTCTGGTGGAGCTTGATTTCAGTGGGTGCCGGTCCTCCACCGGCGCTCGTCGCCGGTCCTGACAGGGGCCCGGCCATCAGCTCAGCATTTCGTAGGCAACGCGCTCGTAATCGCTGCCGCGATCGATCAGCTCCGTGAGCCGAACCTTGACATGTCCTTCGACATAAACCTCGATCACGCGCTTGGGCTTGAACCAGCCCGAGGGCAGCACCAGTGATGGCGGCGCCTTGAGCGCCTGGACGCCGGTGAGCGAGAGTGCCTGCACATACTTCGGATCGAGCACGTTCAGGCCCACCGGCCGCACCGCCGTGGCCGCCGGCAGGCCGGGCAGCAGCCGCACGCCCGCGTACAGGTCGCCGGCGTCGTTCTGCACCAGCCATCGCACCTGCCCGAGCATGAAGCCCTTTGCATCCGCCGGTTTGACGCCGATCAGCTGGCCGTGGCTGAAACGCTTGCCCGTATCGGCCGCGCGGCGAACCATCTTCAGTCCCTGCGAACTCTCGTCCTCCAGGTGCCAGTTCTCGAGCACGTAGCCGTGCACCACGCTGTAGTCATCCTCGTCGCGCGTGCTGACCCGGCCGAAAGTGGCAATCTGGTCGCGCTGCGCGCTGGTGAGTTCCTTGGCCTCGCCGGGCTGCTTGAAAACGTGCCCGGAGATGTAATAGTGGATCGCAACCATGTCCTGGGTGGCCTGGGCGGGATCGGCGATCTTCTTGCGCTCCGCGGCGCGGGGCTGCCGGAGTTGGCACCACTGGCGATAGAGAAACACGAGCAACTGTTCGCAGGAGGGCTGGACGCAGTCCTCGCCAAGCGCGAGCTTCGCCGGGGACTCGCCTTTTCTCAGCAGGCCGATGCGGTTGCGCAGGCTCTTGGCCAGGCGCGCGACGTCCAGGTACCTCGCTTCGGCCGCTTCGGGGCCCTCGCGCTCGGGGCAGATATCGCTTTCCAGATCGACCACCAGCGGCGCGACATCCTCGCCTGCGGGTGCCTCGAGCGTGATATCGACCTTCTCGGCCCAGCGCTCAAGCAGGAACGCGACGAAGGTGAGCTGGCGCTGGCTGAGCTCGTTCGGGTTCGCCATGCCCAGCAGCAGCGCGCGCAGGTAGGCGATGCGCGGCGACGTGTCGTTCACGTCGCGGTTCAGGTAGTCCTTGACCGGCTGATCGGTAACGCCCAGCTCCTCCGCCCCGGCGTAGCCCTCGTGCAGTTCGCGCCACACGCGCGACGGAACCTGCCGGTAGGCGCGGTGGTGGTGGAACATCTTCAAACCGGTGTACGAGAGCGCCCGCTGGCAGACGAGAGCGCCCTGCGCCTGCATGCCGGCCTCACCCGCGATCACCGCCTCCAGGCAGCGCAGGTAGCCGACGTGCATCTGTTCCCAGAGGGCCAGCGTGCTGTCGAACACCTGGCTCTCGGCTTCGGCCATCGGCAACGCGCGGTTGGTGAAGCGCCGCGCCTGCTCGATCTCGACGAACTGCACCGCTTCGCGCAGCGCCTCCAGGGTCGCGAGGCGAGCGGCGGCGCTGGCCGCGGAATAACCGTTGAATTCGCGAATCTGCCCGAGCAGCTGCTGCTGCGCGGCGGAGACGTTCGCCAGCGGCACATGCTCGAGCCACGCCTTCGCGGTCGCCGCATCGAAAAACTCCGGCTCCGCCTGGGGGGAGAATTCGGGCAGATTGAGCTCGCTCATGGGGGAATTGTAGGGGATTTGGGCGGATTTTCACCCGGAATTACCTCACTGAAAACCTCCCGGTAGCTGAGGTAGGAACTCGCGAACCACACCGGCAGCAGCGTCCAGACCACGGAGAACATGGCGGAATTGGCCTGCCCGATGCCGCTTCCGCCCAGCAGCATCGCGCCGCCGAGCGCCAGCATCAGCACAAAGCCGAACAGCGCCATGATGGCCAGGCCGTAGGCGAGAAATGCGCGCCAGTTGATCACTGCCGCAGCGGCGCTGAAGAACGCCGCCTTGCTGGCCGACAGTCCATGCCAGGCCACCAGCAACGGCGCGTACCACAGCGCGCCGAGCAGCAGCGTCTGCAGGCCCGCGCCGATCAGCATCGCGCGCTGCAGCTCGGCACTCTGCAGGTCGCCCAGTTCGAGCGGCGCGCGTCCGATCACCGCCTGCGCGAAGCGGCCGCCGTCGGCGAGCGCGGTCCCCGCCAGTACCACCAGCATCGCGGCGAGGAAGATACCGCCCACCCGCAACTGCGCCGGCAGCTGCTGGCGAAAACCGGACAGGAGCAGGTCGGGAGTCGGCTTCGTGCCGCTCGCTGCCATGCGCGCGACCGCGTGCGGACCGACCACGAGCGCGGGAAACAGCAGCCAGATCGCCGCAAAGCCGATCAAGGGCAGCGCGACCATGATGGTGCTGGCGAACAGGAACGCGAGGCTGAGCAGCAGCTGGCGCACCGGCGCGACGCGGAAGACCAGGAATGCCTCGAGGACCCAGCGCAGTCCGCGGATTGCCGGCAGGAGATTTGCACGCACGCGGCTAGCCTTTGCGCTTCGGCATGCGCTAGGCGACCCAGGGCGCGGGAGCCGCGGCTGCCGCACGCAACGCAAGAATCCCGCCGAAATGCGCCGGGTCATGCACCTTTACCAGTTCCCCGGGGCGCGGCAGATGCTTGTCGTGCAGGCGCGAGAGCCAGAAACGCAACGCCGCTGCGCGCAGCAGCGCCGGCCATGCATCACGTTCCGCGGGTTCCAGTTTCCGAACCGCGTGGTAAGCGCCGAGCAGCGCCTGAGTTTTCGGCTCGTCCAGCCGCCGGTCGCGCTCCGGATCCACGAGGCACCAGTCATTGGCGCAGACCGCGACGTCATAGGCGAGACAATCGACACCGGCAAAATAGAAATCGAATACCCCGCTGATGCGCCCGTTGTCGAACAGCGCGTTGTCGCGAAACAGGTCCGCGTGCACCGCGCCGCGCGGCAGATCCGGGTAGCGGTGCTGCGCCTGGAAGCGCAGCTCGGCCTCGAGCAGCGCCGCCTGCGCCGCGTCGAGAAACGGCCGCACATCGGCCGCGGCGCTGCGCCACCACTTCGGGCCACGCGGATTTTCCAGGTAGCCGCCGTAGGAGCGCCCCGCAAGATGCATGCGCGCCAGCAGCGCGCCAAGTTCCGCGCATTCCGCGGCGCCCGGGTTCTCGAGCGAAGCGCCGGCGAGCCGCGTCACCAGGGTCGCCGGCTTGCCGTTCAGGTCGGAAAGGTACCGGTCAGCGAGATCGGCGATCGGCGCCGGACAGGGTATGCCGTGGCGCGCGAGGTGCGCCATCAGCTCGAGGTAAAACGGCAGCTCGGCCGCGGGCAGACGCTCGAACAGCGTGAGCACGTAGCGTCCCTGGCTGGTGGTGACGAAATAGTTGGTGTTCTCGATCCCGGAAGCGATCGGCTCGAGCGCGGTGAGCGCGCCGACCGAATAGTTCGTCAGCCACCCGGCCAGCTGGCTTTCGGAAACTGGGGTGAAAACCGACAAATCAGTCGAAAGACTTGATTACCCACATCGGCGGGCGAATGCCGGGATCGAGCGAGTCGCGCCGGACGTAATTGCCGGTGCCGGTATTGTCCACGAGGTAATACGGCGTGCCGCCGGGAGGGGTGACCTTGATCATCACGACGCGCCCGCCGTCCCGCACTTCTTCGACCCGGTCGCCCTCCTGCGGCGCGATGCGCACGCGCGGTTCGTCGGCGCCATCCCGGATCACGGGCGGCGGCGGCGGTTCGGGCAGCGGCTCGAGTTTCGGCGGCGGTTGCTGCGCCAGGGCGCCAGCGGCCGCGACAGACAGGGCGAGGAAAAGGGTACGGCGCATGGGCCCATTCTACTCCACTGGATTATTGCGGAACATCGCCCGTAAGATTCGCCCCTCGATGGACAAGACACTCCTGCTGGTCGACGGCTCTTCCTACCTGTACCGCGCTTTCCACGCGCTGCCCGAGTTGAAGAGCCCCCAGGGCGAGCCGACCGGCGCGATCCACGGCGTGCTCAGCATGCTCAAGCGCCTGTCGGCCGAGTACGGCGCGGCCCAGCGCGCCTGCGTGTTCGACGCCAAGGGCAGGACCTTCCGCGATGACGTCTACCCGGAGTACAAGGCGAACCGGCCATCGATGCCCCAGGACCTCGCGAGCCAGATCGAGCCGCTGAAGGAGGCCATCGCCGCCCTCGGCTGGCCGGTGCTGACGATTTCCGGCGTCGAAGCCGATGACGTCATTGCCACGCTCGCCGAGCAGGCGCGCCGCGGGGGCTGGAGCTGCATCATTTCGACGGGCGACAAGGACCTTGCGCAGTTGGTGGATGAGCGCGTGACGCTGGTCAACACCATGTCGAACGAGAAGCTCGATCCGGCGGGCGTAAAGCAGAAATTCGGCGTCGCCCCGGAACAGATCGTTGACTACCTCTCGCTCACTGGCGACGCGGTGGACAATGTGCCCGGCGTCGAGAAGGTAGGGCCCAAGACCGCAGCGAAATGGATCCAGCAGTTCGGTTCGCTGGACGCCGTGATCGCGCATGCGGGCGAAATTCCCGGCGCGGTGGGGGAAAACCTGCGCAAGGCGCTCGACTGGCTGCCCAGGGGACGCGCACTGCTCACCGTGAAGCGCGACGTGGCGCTGGACGTCGGCCTGGGCGACCTCGCCTCGCGCGACCCCGACAGGGCGAAACTGGCGGAGTTCTTCGAACGCTACGGCATGAAGACCATGCTGCGCGAAATCCAGGGGCGGGCAGCGGCCGCGCCGGCTCATGCAGGTGCCGCGCCGGCGCCGCCGGAGGCAGCCCCTGCGTTGGAACCCGCAGTGCGCCGGAAGTACCTCGCATTGCGCGACGAAGACGAACTGCTGCGCTTTCTTCCCTTGCTCGAAAAGGCGGGGCTGGTCGGCTTCGATACCGAGACCACCGGACTGGAGCCGATGCAGGCCCGCCTGGTCGGCATGTCGTTCGCGTTCGGCGATTCGGCCTGGTACCTGCCGCTCGCGCACGAGTACCCAGGCGCACCGGCTCAGGTCGGTGTCGACAAGGCGCTCGCGATGCTCAAGCCCTGGCTGGAGAGCGCGAGCCACGCCAAGGTGGGCCAGAACCTGAAGTTCGACGCCCATATCCTCGCCAATCACGGCGTGGCGTTGCGCGGCGTCGCGCACGACACGGTGCTGGAGGCCTACGTCGTCGAGGTTCAGGAACGGCGCGACCTCGACTCGCTCGCCGCGCGCCACCTCGGCTGGAAGAACGTGACCTACGATGAGGTCACCGGCAAGGGCGCCAACCGCATTTCCTTCGCCGCGGTGGATATCGCGCGCGCCACCGAGTACGCCGCGGAAGACGCGGACTGCGCGCTCAGCCTGCATGCAAGGCTCTATCCGAGGATTTCGGCCGACGAGAAGCTTAGATTCGTCTATGAAAAGATAGAAGTCCCGGTGATGCCCGTGCTGTTCCGCATTGAACGCAACGGCGTGCTGCTCGATGCGGCGAAGCTCGATGCGCAGAGCCACGAGCTCGGCAAGGAGATGCTGGCCGCCGAGCAGAAGGCTTACGAGGCCGCGGGCCAGCCGTTCAACCTGAGCTCGCCCAAGCAGCTCGGCGAAATCCTGTTCGAGAAGCAGAAGCTGCCGGTGAAGAAGAAGACGCCGAAGGGCCAGCCTTCGACCGATGAAGACGTGCTGGCCGAACTGGCGCTCGATTTCCCGCTGCCAAAATTGCTGCTCGAGTACCGCGGCCTCGCGAAGCTGAAATCCACCTACACCGACAAGCTGCCGCGCATGGTGGATGCGAAAACCGGGCGCGTTCACACCACCTATTCCCAGGCGGGCGCCGTCACCGGGCGGCTCGCCTCCAACGATCCGAACCTGCAGAACATCCCCATCCGCACGCCGCAGGGCCGGCGCATACGCGAGGCGTTCATCGCGCCGCCGGGCAGCAAGATCGTCTCGGCGGACTACTCCCAGATCGAGCTGCGCATCATGGCGCACCTCTCGGAGGACAAGGGACTGCGCCACGCCTTCGAGCACGGCCACGACGTGCACCAGGCCACTGCCGCCGAGGTCTTCGGCGTGCCGCTGGACAAGGTGAGCAAGGATGAGCGGCGCACCGCGAAAGTCATCAACTTCGGCCTGATCTACGGCATGAGCGCCTTCGGCCTGGCGCAGAACCTGAACCTCGAGCGCGCCACCGCGCAGGCCTACATCGAGTCCTATTTCACCCGCTATCCCGGGGTGAAGAAATTCATGGATGAAACACGCGAGAAAGCGCGTTCGCTCGGCTACGTCGAGACCGTCTTCGGCCGGCGCCTGCGCCTGCCCGAGATCCAGTCGGGCTCGCCCGCCCGGCGCCAGGCGGCCGAGCGCGCCGCGATCAACGCGCCGATGCAGGGCACCGCCGCCGACCTGATCAAGATGGCAATGGTCGCGGTGCAGGACTGGCTGGAAGAAAGGAATCTCAAGACGCTGCTGATCATGCAGGTCCACGACGAGCTCGTGCTGGAAGTGCCGGAGAACGAGCTCGCCGATGTCAGACAGAAGGTGAAAGAGCTAATGCAGAACATCGCGAAGCTGGAGGTGCCGCTGATCGTCGACACCGGCGTCGGCGATAACTGGGATCAGGCGCACTAGCAGACGGACGGCTTAACGCCGGAACATCGGGAACATCGAATAGCGGCAGAACGCGGGGCCGCAATTCGCCAGGATGGTTCCCATCAGGAGTACGGCCGGCTTTTTCCACGGATCCCTGCTCAACTTGCAGAGAATCAGGAGCCCGGGTTCCGAAGATCGCGCGGCCCGCTTCGACAAATTGACGCAGGATTCCAGCTCCGCCTGCGAGTCGAGCAGCGGCGCAAGCTCAGGCCGCTCCTGCGTCGCCGCGGCTTTTCTCTCGCGAGCATACTGAACGGCGCGCCGCGCCTCGGCGATGTGGCTTTCTCGGAGCGGATCGATCCTGTCGAATTTTTCCGCGGGCTCGTCCGCTATCGACAGCCGGCACAAATCCGCCCGGCAGGACAGCATCCACTTGACGAACGGAGCCCGCTGCCCGACTTTCTCGGGGAATTCGGCATCGTAGGTCCCGTCGAACGGGCCTGGAGGAGCGCCAGGCACTTGCGGCACGAGAATTTCCCACTTCGCGCGCAGGCCCGGGTCGGCATCGAGCGTGAACTGCGATTTCGGTCCGCCGATCTGCTCGGCTGTGCCGGTCATTCGCGCGCCTGATACTTCTGCACGCAACAGCGTGCCCTCGCCGTCCGGCCATGCAATGAAGCCCTCGAATTGCCGGTTGTTGATTTCCCACTTTCCGTCGCCCGAAGCGCCCTTGTCGGTTCGATACTCGAGCCGATTGCCGTTCAAGAGCTTGCCCTGGAAGCCGCGCCCTTGAATCGTCCCGGTCCAGAACGTGCCTGCAAGTTCGTCCCCGATCCCGGCCGCGCTGGAGGAACCAGGCGCTCCAAGGCAGATCGCGAAGATCACGACAAGGGGCAGGAAGACGTGCATTTGCGATTCCTGATTGACGATGAAGAATCGTATCTGTTTCCGGCGCTGGGCGGCTGCGCGGCCGTAGGGTAGGATTTCGGCTCCCTACACGGAGGAGCGAGCCCATGCTGAAACCCTTGTCCATGCTGGCGCTGTGCGCCGGTGCCCTGATCGCCCTGCCCGCGTCCGCCCAAACAGCGGAAGTCACCTTGACGCGCATCGACTGCGGCACCGGCGCCAAGCCGACCAACGTCGGCGCGTTCAATCCTGCCCTCCAAGGGAGTTTCACCGATACGTATGCCTACAAGGACCTGAACCTGACGTTCGTGTTCAGCTGCTACCTGATCAAGCACGGCAACGAATACATGGTGTGGGACACCGGTTTCGCGCCCGGCGCAAATCCCAACGCGCCCAAGGTCGGCATCGCCGATCGCCTGAAGGAAGTCGGCGTCTCGGCCGACCAGGTGAAGTTCGTGGGCATCAGCCATTTCCACGGCGACCACACCGGCCAGCTCAACCCGTTCACCAACGCGACCCTGCTCATCGGCAAGGGCGACTGGGACGGCGTCACTGCGACCCCGCCGGCGCGGGGGGCCAACGTGGCGGGCTTCAAGGCCTGGATCGACGAGAAGCGCAAGGTCGAGCCGCTGACCACCGACAAGGACGTCTTTGGCGATGGCAGCGTGGTTGTCCTGCGCACGCCGGGCCACACGCCGGGGCATAGCATCCTGATGGTGAACCTGAAGGGAATGGGCGCCGTGCTGCTCAGCGGCGACCTCGTCCATTTCCGCGAGAACTACGAGAGCGGCGGGATGCCGAGCTTCAACCACGACCGCGCCGCAACCGCCGCGTCGATCGAGCGCATGAAGCAGCTCGAGAAAAACCTGAAGGCCACGGTCATCATCCAGCACGACATGCGCGACATCGCCAAGCTGCCGGCGTTCCCGGCCGCCGCGAGGTAGTGAAGCAGCCAGGATTCTTTCTGGTTGTGCGTTTCTGGGTAGCGCCGGAGGCCGAGGCGAATCTCATGCGCTGGCTGGACGACGGCCATGTCGCCGAAGTTCTCGGCCAGCCGGGCTTCCTGTGGTGCAAGCGGATCCGGCTGGAGAAGGCGGCCGACGGCTGGTCCGGCTATGCGCAGATCTACGGCATCGAGTCGAAGGAGGCGTTCGACGCCTACAACGGCTCGGCTCTCATGGAAAAATTCAAGCGGGAGAGAGCAGCTTTCGAGAAGCACATGCGCATCGACCGCTTCTTCGGCGAGGTGGCCTGAAGTCAGTCGATCCTGGCCCCCGAGCGGCGCACCACGTCGGCCCATCGCTCCGAATCCCTGCGGATGGCGTCGGCGAAGTCCTGCGGCGTGCCGCCCGCCGGTTCGTCGCCGATCAGCGCGAAGCGCTCCTTGAATATCGGCGAGCGGATCGCTTCGTTGACGGCTGTAACCAGCTTCGCGAGCACGGCGGGCTGCAGGCCCGCTGGCGCGATGACGCCGGTCCAGGTACCGGCCTCGTAACCGGGCACGCCCGCCTCCGCGATCGTCGGCAGTTCGGGGAATCCGGGCGAGCGCCGGGCGCCGCTTACGGCCAGCGCACGCACTTTGCCGGAGCGCGCGTGAGGCGCGATGGAGTTCAGGCTTTCCCACATCACCTGCACGTGTCCGGCAATCAGGTCGTTGATCGCCATCGCGCCGCCCTTGTAGGGCACATGCACGATCGCCGTTGCGGTCATGTATTTGAATAATTCGCCGGCGACGTGGCCTGGCGAGCCGTTGCTCGAGGACGCATTGGTGAGCTTGCCGGGATTCTTCTGCGCGTAAACGATCAATTCCCGCACGGAACCAACCGGCAATGACGGCGAAGCCGCGAGCAGCAGGTGGCCGCGCGCCACGAGCGCGATCGGCTGCAGGTCGCGCTCGATGTCGTAGGGAAGCTTCGCCACCATGTGGCGCGTGATCGCCAGCGCCCCGATCGGACCCATGCCGATCGTGTAGCCGTCGGGCGCGGCTTTCGCCACGGCATCGATGCCGATGGTGAGCGCGCCTCCCGGCCGGTTTTCCACCACCACCGGTTGTCCCAGCGGCCGCGACATTTCCGGCGCCAGAATCCTCGCCACCGTGTCGGTGGCGCTGCCCGCCGCCTGCGGCACGACCAGCCGAAGCGCGTGATCGGGGTACTGCGCCAGCGCGGCCGCAGAGATGCCCAGCATCGCGCAGCAGACCATCGCCGTCAGTGTCTTCATGTCATTCTCGCCGGTCGTGGCGTCGCGCCCTACTTCAGCGCGCCGAATACCTTGCGGATGATGTCGCTGCCCGCCTTGACCGGATCCTGGCGGATCTTCTTTTCCTCCTCGGCGACCATGTAGAACAGGCCGTCCAGCGCCTTTTGCGTCACGTACTCGTCGAGGTTCGCCTGTTCCTTTTTCACGAGGCCGAACTGCACGCCTTTTTGCGCGTACTGGTTGTACGTTTCGGCGAGCTTCACCTTGGCGGTGGCCTTCTTCACGATCGGCAGGAATCTCGTCCTGAGCTGCTCGGAGGTAGTACGCTTGAAATAGTCGGTGCCCGCAGTCGGCCCGCCGCCGAGTATCCCCTTGGCGTCCTGCACGGTCATCTTCTTCACCGAATCGACGAACAGTTTCTTCGCCTCGGGCACGGCGGCCTCGGCGGCGCGGTTCATCGTCAGGATGAGCTCGTCGGCATACTTTCCCATGCCGAAATTCCGCATCAGCTTTTCATATTGCTTCAGCGAATCGGGCAGCGGTATCTTGACCGCGCCGTTGCCGAAGAAGCCGTCGGGCTTGCCCAGCAGGTCCACCGCGACGCCCGAGCCCTTTTCGAGCGCGGCCTTGAGGCCGGCAACCGCGTCCTGGTTGCTTAGCGCGGCGAGATTCGCCTGCGCCGGCGTCGGCCAGCCTATCGACCACGCGGCAAGAAACGTTGCGCACAGCAATGCCAAACGTGAAATCATGTGTCGCCTCCCTGAGCCCGGCCACAAGCTTATCCGGAAACTCTGTCGCCTGAGAGCGACGGATTTGTCTGCTCCCGGCAACGCGTAAACCGCTAAGTGATTGATATGAGTGGCCGGCCGCGCGGGCACGCCGATTGCAGCTTACCGGGCAGCAGGCAGTATCACGCCCGCATACCCGTTCGTAACCCGAAAAGGAGCAAGACGATGAAATTCAATCGTGCACTTCCACGTACTGCGGCGATGGCGCTGGCTGTTGCGGGGGCGCTCTGCGCCATGAACCCGGCCGTTGCAGTCGACGCGCAGGGCGGCAATCCGAAATTCGACCGCCTGGACACGAATCGCGACGGATTCATCAGCCGCGCCGAGACCCGCGAAATCCGCGACTACTCCAAGGCGTTCAACGAGGCCGACGAGAACAAGGACGGCAAGCTCGACCGGAGCGAGTTCATCAAGGCGGAGTCGATCCATGATCGCATCGCCACGGGCAAGTACGTCGACGACAGCCTCCTCACGGCCAAGGTCAAGGCCGCGCTGCTGAAGGAACCCGCGCTCAAGTCGCTCGACGTGAGCGTCGAGACGCTGCGCGGCGAGGTGCTGCTGTCGGGCTTCGTCACCGACCTCAGCCAGAAGGAAAAAGCGATGAAAGCCGCCATCAGCGTGAACGGCGTCACCGCGGTGAAGGACGCGATGGTGGTGCGCTGAACTCGGAACGGGGGAACCCAGGTTCCCCGTAGCCCCCTCCTAGGCCACGCCCGCCCGATGGGCCTGCTGGTCCGCGTGGTAGGAAGAGCGGACCAGCGGGCCGATCGCCGCGTGCCGGAAGCCCATTGCCGCGGCCTCGCGCTCGAACATCGCGAAGGTCTCGGGGTGGACGTAGCGTTCCACCGGCAGGTGGTGCGCCGAAGGGGCGAGGTACTGGCCGATGGTCAGCATCGTCACCCCGTTCGCGCGCAAATCGCGCATCACGGAGAGGATTTCCTCGTCGGTCTCGCCCAGGCCGACCATCAGGCCCGACTTGGCCGGGATTTCCGGATAGCTTTTCTGATGGAGGTCGAACAGCCTTAACGAATGCGCGTAATCGCCCCCTGGGCGCGCCCGCTTGTACAGGCGCGGCACGGTTTCCATGTTGTGGTTCATCACGTCGGGCGGCGCCGCGGCCAGCACCTCCAGTGCCCGCTCGAGCCGGCCCCTGAAATCCGGCACCAGGACTTCGATCGTGGTGCGCGGGGAGGTTTTGCGCACCGCGCGGATGCAATCGACGAAGTGCTGCGCGCCGCCGTCGCGCAGGTCGTCGCGGTCCACGCTGGTGATAACCACGTAAGACAGCTGCAATCTTGCGATCGTCTCCGCAAGATGCCGCGGTTCGTCTGCGTCCGGAGCGAGCGGCCGGCCGTGCGCGACGTCGCAGAACGGGCAGCGGCGGGTGCAGATGTCGCCCAGGATCATGAACGTCGCGGTGCCCTTGCCGAAACATTCGCCGATGTTCGGGCAGGACGCTTCCTCGCAGACCGTGTGCAGCTTCTGTTCGCGCAGGATGCGCTTGATCTCGTGAAAGCGGGAGTCCGGCGCTGGCGCGCGCACCCGGATCCACGCGGGCCTGGCGAGTTTCTCGCGCGGGAAAAACTCCAGCCGAGCGGTTTTCAGCGCACCCTTTTCCTTGACCCCGGCCTCACGCATGGTCGAGCTTCCCGGCGAGGATGCCCGCGAGTTTCCGGCCCAGGATTTCACTGCTCTCCGGCATGCCGAGGTCGCGCGTCTGCGTCACCTGCATGCCGGGATAGCCGCAGGGATCGATGGCGGCAAACGGCGCCAGGTCCATGTCCACGTTGAGCGCCAGGCCGTGATAGGTGCAGCCGCGCGTGACGCGGATGCCGAGCGCCGCGACCTTGGCGCCGCCCACGTAGATGCCGGGCGCGCCGGGCTTTCGCTCGGCGCGGGCGCCAAGCAGATCGATCACAGCCTGCTCGAGCATCGCCACGAACTGCTTGACCTTGATGCCGCGGCGCGCCAGATCCACCAGCGTGTAGAGAACGACCTGCCCCGGCCCGTGGTAGGTGACCTCTCCGCCGCGCTCCACCTGGACGAGCGGGATCGTACCGCCAGTGCCGCCCGCCTTCGGCCCGTGCGACGCGTCCGCCGCGAGGCCAAGCGTGTAGACCGGCGGATGCTCGAGGAGCCAGAGTTCATCAGGCGTATGCGCACCGCGCCGCGCCGTGAACTCGCGCATCGCTTCGACGGTGGGCAGATATTCGGCCGTTCCCATTTCCTTGATGAGGATTTTCTCCGCCACCAGCATCACAGCACCATGACCACGGACGGGTGGTCGCAGAGTTCGCGGTAGAGGGCGTCGAGCTGCTCCTGCGAGGTGGCGTTCACCGTGGCGGTGAGGCTGAGGTACTTGCCCTCGCGGCTGGGTCTGGTTTCGATGGTGCCCGGCGCGAAGTCAGGCGCATGCCGCAGCACGATCTCGATCACGGCTTTCGTGAATCCGCCTTCCCTGCGCCCCATGATCTTGATCGGGAACACGGTGGGAAAGTCGAGCAGGGAGGCCGTTGCGAGCGGCTCTTCCTTTTCAGGCGGCTTGCCGTTCCTTTCCTGCACGCATCACCTTTAGCTTGAATTCCTGATAGAGCGCGTGGGCGCGGCGGAACATCGGACCAGGCTTGCCGCCGGCCACGGGCTTGCCGTCCAGCGTTACGATGGCGAGCACTTCCTTGGACGAGGAGGTGACCCAGATCTCGTCCGCGCCGCGCAGCCCGGCCTCCGGGACATCGCGATATTCAAGCGGCAATCCGGCGGCTTCGGCGATCTCGGCGATCACGTCGTAGGTGATGCCCGGGAGGATCAGGTTCGATTTGGGCGGCGAGAGGATCACGCCGGCCTTCACGACAAAGACGTTCGATGCCGAGGCCTCGGTGAGCTTGCCGTCGCGCAACAGTATCGTCTCGACCGCCCCGACGTCCGCCGACACCTGGCGCAGCAGGCAGTTGCCGATGAGCGAGATGGATTTGATGTCGCAGCGATGCCAGCGGTCGTCTACCGCGGTCACCGCCGCCGCGCCCCGCTCCACCAGTTCACGCGGCGGGTTCACGAGCGGGTTGGACATGACGAACACCGTGGGCACGGCGTCCTTCGGGAACGAGTGGTCGCGCCTGGCGACGCCGCGCGTCACCTGGAAGTAAATGCCCTGGTCCTCGAAGGACTGCTTCGCCACGAGCTGCAGGATGATGTCGCGCCATTCCGCGCGGCTGTAAGGGTTGCGGATGCGGACCGCGGCGAGGCTGCGCTCCAGGCGCGCGAGGTGCTCGTCCATGCGGAACGGGACGCGGGAATACACCGGGACCAGCTCGTAAACACCGTCGCCGAAGATGAAGCCGCGATCGAGCACGGGAACCCGCGCTTCCTCGATCGGCATGAATTTTCCATTGAGAAAAACCATACTGACCCCGCTACTTGAACCAGAGCCTGAGTGTATCCCAGGCCCGCACGAAAATCCCCGCCGCCGGCACCTCCTCGAGCGCGACCACGGGGTACTCGCCCAGCGGCTTGCCATCCAGCGTGACGCGCAGGTTGCCGACACGGGTGCCGGCCGCGACCGGCGCCACGAGCGGCGACAGCGACAGCAGGTCGGCCTTCAGCTTGTCGCCCTGTCCCTTGGGCACCGTCACCACCAGATCGCTGCGGAACCCCGCCTTCAGCGTGGCGCGGGTTCCCTTCCAGACCTCGATCTCCTTCACCGGCGTGTCTGCCGCGTAAAGACGCACCGCATCGAAGAACTGGAAGCCCCAGTTCAGCAGCTTCTGCGATTCCTGCGCGCGCATGGATTCGGAGGTCGAGCCGAGCAGCACCGAGAGCAGGCGGCGCGGGCCGCGCCTGGAGGACGCGACCAGGCAGTAGCCCGCGGCCTCGGTGAAGCCGGTCTTCATGCCGTCCACCGTCTTGTCCAGCCACAGCAGGCGATTGCGGTTCATTTGCGTGATGCCGTTGTAGCGGTACTCGCGCTGCGAGTAGTAGAGCGCGTATTGCTCCGGAAAATCGCGGATCAGCGCCGTGGCGAGGAGTTGCAGGTCGCGCGCGGTCGAATAGTGCTGCGGGTCGGGGAGGCCCGAGGCATTCATGTACTTCGTGTTCTTCATGCCGAGCCGTTCGGCTTCCCGGTTCATCATGCCGGCGAACGCCTCCTCGCTCCCCGCCAGCTGCTCGGCGAGCGCGATGCAGGCATCGTTGCCCGATTGCACGATCATGCCGCGGATCAGTTCGTCGACGCTCACGGGCTTGCGCGGCTCGATGAACATGCGCGAGCCGGGCGCGCGCCAGGCGCGCTCCGACACGTTCACCTGCTGTTCGAGCGCGAGCTTCTTCTCCTTCAGCGCGGCGAACACCAGATAGGCCGTCATCAGCTTGGTCAGCGAGGCGGGCTCGAAGCGCTCGTCGGGCTTTTCCGCCGCCAGGACCTGGCCGCTTGAAACGTCCACCACCATCCAGGCGCGGCCCGACACCTGCGGCGGCTGCGGCGCCTGGGCCGAGGCCAGCGCCGGCAGAATGAAAATCAGGAATAGAAAAATGCGCGGCATCGGGCCTTCGCTGCGGAAAAAGGCGCGGATTATAGCGTTTACTTCGCGACGAGCACCGGCTTCAGCCTGAATTCGGTCTCGATGCGGTCCGCGATCGGACGCGCCTCGTCCTGCGAGCGGTACGGGCCTAGGTGCAGGCGGAACAGCGGGCCGGCGGCGACGATCTGGATCGCCTCTGACAACCAGGGCAGTTCCCGGTAGACGCGAACGCGGAAATTCTCCGCCGCCTCGCGTGCGGAGAAGGCACCGAGTTGCAGGTATACGCCGGCCGGCGCCGCCGCTGTCTCCTGCTTGCGCTCCGGTTCCTGCCTTGCGACTGCCGCGGGCGCAGGCACGGATCCGCCGATGATGCTCTCGACTTCCACGCGGGCACTCCCCGCCTCCACGTAGCCAAGTTTCCACGCAGCCGTGTAGGACAAGTCGATGATGCGGTCGGAGTGAAACGGCCCGCGGTCATTGACTCGCACGACAACGCTGCGGCCGTTGGCGACGTTGGTGACGCGCACGTAGCTCGGAATCGGCAGCGTCGGATGCGCCGCCGTCATGGCGTACATGTCGTAGCGCTCGCCGCTCGAAGTGGCCGAGCCGTGGTAGCGCCGGCCGTACCAGCTGCCAAAGCCGGTCTGCCTGAAAGGCGCAAGCGCGGTGAAGGGCACATAGTCCTTGCCGAACACCTGGTAGGGCCGGTTGGCGAATCGGTGCAGCGGTTCGGCCCTCGGCACCGCATCTGGAATGCCCGCAAGGTCGGGAGGCGGATTGGCGCCCGGACCGTCGTCCTTGTAGTAGGCGCCCTTCGCAGGCGGCGCGGCGGGCGCGGACGTGGGCGCTGGTGCGGGGGCATCTCGCTTGAAAGCGGTGCTGCAACCCGAGAGCACGGCCAGGCAAAGAATTCCGCAGCACAATGAGCGCATCGCGCTGCAATTTACCGCAGTGCGGCGCGAGCCGCTAGAATCCGCGCCTTTCCGGCCGCTCATCCATGTCCGTCTTCCTCGGTCTCGCCTCATCGCACGACGCTTCGGCCTGCGTGTTCATCGATGGCGCGCTCGCCGCCGCGGTTTCCCAGGAGCGCCTGACCCGGCGCAAGAACGACGGCTGCAGGCTGCCGCTCGAGGCCATGGCGCATGCGCTGCAAATCGCGGGCGTCGGCCGCGCCGATATCGACGGCGTCGCGCTGATGCACAGTTTCTTTCCCGAAAAATATTTCCGCCGCGAATCGCTCGCCAAGGAAGTCGAGGCGCGATTTGCCCGCATGCGCCGCCGGATGCGCGGCGAAGAGCGCCAGCTGAACGTCAACGACCTGCTGAAGCGCGTCGCCCGCCGCGGGGGCGGCATCGAACCCTGGTTCCGGCGCGAGGAGTTCCTTGCCGGACTTGGCTTGCGGCCCGATGCGAAGCTGCGCTTCTACGACCACCACGCCACGCATGCCATGGCGGCGGCCGCGTGTTCCGGCTTCGACGATTGCGCAGTGCTCACGATCGACGGGGTCGGAGAGCTGAACATCTTCCACACCGCCAGCACCTGGTCGGACGGAGCGCTGGCGCGCCTGGGGCATTCCGACCGCCTTGGCGCTTCGCCGGGCGAATATTACGAAGCGATCACGGCGGCCATGGGCTTCATTCCGCTGCGCCACGAAGGCAAGGTGCTCGGCCTGGCTGCGCACGGCGACCCGCGCAAGTTGTACGCGGAATTCCGCCGCGCACTCGGGGCCGCGCAGCGCGGCAATCCGTACGGCGACCGCTTCGATTCCGATTTCACCGGCCGCGCCGATGCCTACGCTGCGCGCGAGTCCTATCTCGAAGCCCTGGTGCGCGCCCACCCGAGGGAAGACGCGGCGGCTGCCGCGCAGGCGGTGTTCGAAGACGCGATCGAGGACGTGGCGCGCGGCCTGCTCGCGGGCACCGGCCAGCGCCGGCTGGCGGTCAACGGCGGCGTTTTCGCCAACGTAAAACTCAACCAGCGCCTCGCGGCGCTGCCGGAACTGGATCGCCTGTTCGTTTTCCCGGCGATGAGCGATACGGGGAATTCCGTCGGCGCGGCCCTGTTCCTGGTTTTCGAGAACGGGGAGCAGAAAAAAGCGGAGACGCTGCGCACCGTCTACTGGGGTAGCGGCTGGGATGACAGAGCCTGCGCCAACGCGCTGTCCGCGGCGGGTTTTGCGCTCGAACGCCTCGCGGAGGATGCACTCGTGGCGCGTGCCGCGGATGCGATCCACGCCGGGCGGGTGGTGGGCTGGTTCCAGGGCCGCATGGAATTCGGGCCGCGGGCGCTCGGCAACCGCAGCATGGTGGCGCGCCCCACCGACAACGAAATCAACCGCACCCTGAATGCACGCCTCGCGCGCACCGAATTCATGCCGTTTGCGCCGAGCGTGCTGGAAGAGCATGCCGCCGGGATATTCGACAACACCGGCAAATCCGCGGATTGCCTGCCCTTCATGACCATCACCTGCAACGTGAAGGCGGCGTGGCGCGCGCGTATCCCCGCGGTCGTGCACGTCGATGGCACCGCCCGGCCGCAAACCGTTTCGCGCGCGACGAATCCGCTGTACTGGAACCTGATCGAGGCCTACCGGCAACGCTCCGGCATCCCGCTGGTGCTCAACACCTCGTTCAATGTCCACGAGGAACCGATCGTGTGTTTCCCCGAAAACGCGGTGCAGGCGCTGGTCGAGGACCGCATCGACTGCCTCGCGCTGGGTCCCTACTGGGCGGAGCGGATCAGCAAATAGTAGTACTGCGACGGCCGCGCATACTTGAGGCGCCGCCCCTCGAGCAGGCAGCGCAGCATGGAGATAGGCTTCGCCTTGAACTCCTCGATCACGGCCATGCCGTTGGCCTCGATCATCGGCCGGAAATCCTCCGCCTTGGTCGCGCTGCCGTTCTCCTGGATCAGGATGGCGCCCTGCGGCTTGAGGTAGGGACGGATGCCGCGATAGAACTTGTCGTGGATCCGGAGATCGGGATCCCACATCCTCATGTCGCGCACGTAGGCATCCTCGCCCGAACGCCAGTGCGGCGGATTGCTGACGACGAGGTCCCATTTCTCGCTCGTCGGGATGTCGTCGAGGCAGTCGGACTGGTAGACGGCGACTCTCGACTCGAGGCCGTTTTCCCTCACCGTCGTGCGGCAGGCCTCGACCGCCTTCGGGTTGATGTCGGCGACCGTGAGCCGCTCGCACAGCCCGTGGGCAAGCAGCGAAAAACCGATGAAGCCGGGCCCGGCGCAGAATTCGAACACATGCCCCACTTTCCCGGTTTTCTCCTCGAGCACCCAGATGTACTCCTGCCCGAAGTCCATGCCGCCGCCATCGAGCTCGGGCAGGTACGAAACGCGAATATCCTTGTACTGGACATGCGAGTAAGTCATCAGTCTGCGCTTTCGTAGACAGTGTTGCCGGCGACCAGCGTCGCGCGCACGCGGCCGGCGAGTTCATAACCCATGAACGGCGTGTTCCTGCCCTGGCTCCTGAGCGCCGCGGGACCGACGCGCCAGAGCCGCCCGGGATCGAACACGACCAGGTCCGCGGGAGCGCCGGGTTCGATGCGCCCGGACTGCACGCCAAGAATGCGGGCCGGGTCGCTGGTGATGCGGGCCAGCGTCTTTGCCAGGGGCAATTTCCTTTCCGCGCCCCATTTGAGAACCAGCGGCAGCAGCAGTTCCAGGCCGGTCGCGCCCGGCTCGGCTTCGGCAAACGGCAATTGCTTCTGGTCTTCGTCGACCGGCGCGTGGTCTGAAACCGCGCAGTCGATGGTGCCGTCGGCAAGACCGGCGCCGAGCGCGTCGCGGTCGCGCTGCGAGCGCAGCGGCGGGTCGAGGCGGCAGTGCGAGTCGAAGTAGCCGAGGTCGCGTTCGGAGAGGTGCACGTAGTGGATGCCGACGTCGCAGGTCACCGGCAGCTTCTCCTTCTTCGCCGCGCGGATCATGTCCACCGCCGCCGCGGTGGAAAGGCGGCAGACGTGCAGGCGCGCGCCCGTGGAGCGGACGAGCTGAAGCAACGTGGCGAGTGCGATGGTCTCGGTGAACGCCGGGATGCCCGCGAGCCCCAGGCGCGTCGCCACCTCGCCGTCGTGCGCGACGCCCTCGCGCGACAGCCACCTGTCTTCGGCGCGCAGCCATACCGGGAAGCCGAAAGTCGCCGCGTACTGCAGCGCGCGCCACAGCACCTGGGTGTCGGTGATCGGCACATTGGCCTGCGAGAAGGCGACGCAGCCCGCATGCGCGAGGACCGACATCTCGGTCAGGCGCTCGCCCGCGAGCTTTACCGTAAGCGCGCCGACCGGGTAGACGCGCGCGCGCGACAGCGCCTTGGCTCGCCGGCGCAGCATGTCGACCAGGCCCGGCTCGTCCAGCGGCGGCGCGGTGTCGGGCGGGCAGGCGAGGCTCGTCACGCCGCCGGCGACGGCCGCATCCATCTCGGATTCGAGCGTGGCCCGGTAGCCATGGCCGGGCTCGCGCAGCCGTGCCGCAAGATCGATCAGGCCCGGCGCGACGACGAGGCCTTTGGCGTCAATCGTGCGGTCGGCCTTTGCCTTTTCCCCGGAAATCTTGCCGGCGGAAATGAAGACGTCCCCGACTTCATCGCGTCCGCTGGCGGGATCGATCACGCGCCCGCCCTTGATCAGCAGCTTCATCAGTTCCCCGCCACGATCGACATCACCGCCATGCGCACCGCGATGCCGAAGGTGACCTGCGGCAGGATTACCGAGCGCGGCCCGTCGGCCACCGGCGAGTCGATCTCGACGCCGCGGTTCATCGGCCCGGGATGCATCACGATGGCATCCGCCCTTGCGAGCGCGAGTTTCTCGGTGGTGAGGCCGTAGTTGCGGAAGAATTCCGCGGCGGAGGGCAGCAGCGGGCCGTTCATGCGCTCGTTCTGCAGGCGCAGCATCACCACCACGTCGCAGTCCTTGAGGCCCGCGCGCATGTCGTGGAACACGCGCACGCCGAGCGATTCGACCCCGGCGGGCATCAGCGTCTGCGGGCCGATCACGCGCACTTCAGGCACGCCGAGCGTGGTGAGGCCATGGACCAGGGAACGCGCGACGCGCGAATGCAGCACGTCGCCGACGATCGCCACGGTGAGCTTCGTGAAATCCTTCTTGTAGTGGCGGATGGTGTAGAGATCGAGCAGGCCCTGGGTCGGGTGCGCGTGCCTGCCATCGCCCGCGTTGATGACGTGCTCGTGCGGCTTGACGTGACGCGCGATCAGGTAGGGCGCGCCCGACGAAGCGTGGCGCACCACGAACAGGTCCGCCTGCATCGCCGAAAGATTGGCCACCGTGTCCAGCAGCGACTCTCCCTTGGATTGCGAGCTCACCGCGACGTTCAGGTTGATGACGTCGGCGGAAAGCCTCTTGGCTGCGATCTCGAAGGTGGTGCGCGTGCGTGTCGATGCTTCGAAGAACAGGTTGAACACGCTCTTGCCCCGCAGCAGCGGCACTTTCTTCACTTCACGCTCGGTCACCCCGGCAAAGGACTCGGCGGTGTCCAGGATCTGCGTGAGAATTGCGCGCGGCAGCCCTTCGATCGAAAGCAGGTGCTGCAACTCCCCCTTGGCGTTGAGCTGCGGGTTGTGAGGGGAACTACGCGGCACGTTCGAGCTCCAGTGCCAGCCTGCCGTTCGCGGCGCGCTTCAGCCGCAGCCGCATGCCCTCGGGTACATCGACCTGCACGCCGCAATGCTGCGCGGCGATCGGCAGCTGCCGGCCGCCGCGGTCGGCAAGGACCACCAGGGAAATGCTCTTCGGGCGCCCGTAGTCGAAGAGCTCGTTCATCGCCGCGCGCACCGTGCGCCCGGTGTAGAGCACGTCGTCCACCAGCAGGATCTCGCGGCCCTCGACCTCGAACGGAATCCTGGTGCGCTTGGGATCGTGCTTGAGGCCTTCCTTGGCGTAGTCGTCGCGGTAGAAGGCGATATCCATCAGGCCCAGCGGCTCCTTCAGCCCGAGCAGCGGATGCAGGCGCTCGGCGAGCCAGGCGCCGCCGGTATGCAGGCCGATCATCGCCGTCGCCGGCGTGACGCGGGCCTTGAGCTCGGCCGCGAGCCTGGGCAGCAATTCCTCGGCGTCAGGGAGCTTTGTCACCGAAATATTGCTCGAGGATGATCTGCGCCGCGTGCGAATCGAGTGTCTTGCCCCTCGCCAGATTCGCCGTCTTGCGGTTGCCGTAGGCCGCGCGCATGCGGCTTTCGACTTCGGCGGAGCTGTAGCGCTCGTCGACCAGCGTCACCGGAAGCCTGAAGCGGCCGTTCAGCTGGCGCGCGAATTTTTCGGCGCGGCGCGTCATTTCGTGGGGCGCGCCGTCTTCGCCGAGCGGACGCCCGACGACCAGCAGGTCCGGCTTCCATTCATCCACGAGGTGCTGGATCGCCGTAAGGCGCCCGGGCTGGGTGCGCGAGGCAACGCCGGGCAAGGGATGCGCAGTGCCAAGTTCGGCCTCGCCCACCGCGACACCAATACGCTGCAATCCGAAATCGAACGCGAGGACTGTGCGCGCAGTTGTGCTGCCAGCCTTGTCAGGCATGTCCCGCCTGGTCGGCGAGCCGCGCGTAGTCGATGCCGAGCAGCTGCATGGCAGCGGGGAGACGCTCGTCCGCGGGGATGTCGAACAGGATCGCGTCCTTCGCCTCCACCGTGAGCCACGCGTTCTGCTTCAGTTCATGCTCGATCTGGCCGGCCGACCAGCCGGCGTAGCCGAGCGAAACCAGCATCTTCGACGGCCCTTCGCCGCGGCCGACCGCCTCGAGTATGTCCTTCGACGTGGTAAGGCCGATGGTGTCGCTCACCCCGCTGCTTACCTTCAACGTGGATTGCCACTCGCCTGCGGGCAGGTGCAGGACGAAACCCCGGTCGGTCTGCACCGGGCCGCCGAAATAGACCGGCAGGTCGGCAAACGTGGTGTTCTTCAGGCTCAGCGACAGGCGCTCGAACAGCGCCTGCAGGTTCATGTCGATGGGGCGGTTGACGACGATGCCGAGCGCGCCCTGATCGTTGTGCTCGCAGACGTAAGTCAGTGTCTTTGCAAAGTACGGATCGGCCATGTTGGGCATGGCGATCAGGAAATGATTCGTCAGATTGATCGATGACACGCTTGGCGCCATTTTAGCGCATCGCGCGCCCGGCGTCCCCCGGTATCTGCGGGACCGCTCAGATCTCCATCATTTCGAAGTCGTCCTTGCGCGCGCCGCATTCGGGACAGGTCCAGTTCATCGGCACGTCCTCCCAGCGCGTGCCCGGCGCGATGCCTTCACCGGGGATTCCTGCGGCTTCGTCGTAGACCCATCCGCAGATGAGGCACATCCATGTCTTGTATTGAACCTGCTGCTCGGCCATTGGTCGCGGGAAAGTAAAATTGCCCCGGATGATAACAGGCGACTTGGCGCCTGTTCCCGGGACCCGCGCATGCCGTCGTCACCTCCGGTTGTACTTGCCTTTGCCGCTTCGGATCCGACCGGCGGCGCCGGCCTGCAGGCGGACCTGCTCACCCTCGCGAGCCTGGGTTGCCACCCGCTTTCGGTGCTCACGGGCGTCACGGTGCAGGACACGCACGGCGTCGAAAGCGTGGTTGCGATCGATCCGCCGCTGGTCGAGCGCCAGGCGCGCCGCGTGCTCGAGGACATTCCGGCAGCGGCATTCAAGCTCGGCGTGCTCGGTTCGGCCGACAATGCACGGATCATTGCCGGCGTCCTCGCCGCATATGGGGATGTTCCGGTGGTGCTCGATCCGGTACTCGCCTCTGGCCGGGGCGACGCGCTCGCGGACGCCGGTACCGTCGAAGTTGTGCGCAGCGCGCTCCTGCCGCGAACGACGGTGCTGACGCCGAACAGCCTGGAGGCGCGGCGCCTCGCCGGCGCGCCGCCGGATTCGGATCTCGCCGAATGCGCGCACCGACTCGTTTCGCTCGGCTGCAAATACGTGCTCGTCACCGGTACGCACGAAGCGGGCGCGGAAGTGATCAATACGCTCTATGACGTGCGCGGTGTCGTGCGCGAAGACCGCTGGCGGCGCCTGCCCGGCAATTACCACGGCTCGGGATGCACGCTGGCCTCCGCAATCGCCGCGCTGCTCGCAAAGGGGCTTGCAGTGGAGCGCGCTGTCCGGCAAGGCCAGGAATACGCCTGGAAGTCCCTTGCCGCCGGCTTCTCGCCGGGCCGGGGCCAGGCGATCCCCGACCGGTTTTTCGGCTCGCGATGAAGCTGCGCGGCCTCTACGCGGTGACGCCCGGACTCGAAGACGGCGATCTCCTGCTGCACAAGGTGGCGCTCGCGCTCGAAGGCGGCATCGCGCTGCTGCAATACCGGAACAAGGACCGCCAGAATCTGCATCAAGCCCGGGCTCTGTCGGCCCTGTGCCGCCGCGCCGGCGTGCGGTTCATTGTCAACGACGACATCGAACTCGCAATAGCATGCGATGCGGACGGCGCTCACATCGGACGCGATGACGGTGACCCCGGCGTCGCCCGAAAAAAACTGCGGGGCAAGCTGCTCGGCGTTTCGTGCTACGACTCGCTCTCTGCCGCCCGGACCGCGGTTGCCGCGGGCGCCGACTACGTGGCGTTCGGCAGTGTATTCGCATCCCCTACCAAGCCGGCGGCGGTACGCGCGCCGCTTGCGCTGTTCGGCGAAGCGCGCTCGCTTGGCGTGCCGCTGGTCGCGATCGGCGGCATCACGCTGCAGAACGCGTCGCAGCTGCTCGGTGCCGGCGCGGACAGCGTCGCGGTGATTTCCGACCTGTTCGACGCGCCCGACATCTCCGCCCGCGCGCGCGCCTACGGTATCCTCTTCCAGCCATGACCTCACGCAACGATTCGCTGTTCGAGCGCGCCGGCAAGCGCATCCCCGCCGGCGTGAACTCCCCGGTGCGCGCGTTCCGGGCCGTCGGCGGGACGCCGCCGTTCTTCGAGCGCGCTTCCGGAGCGCATCTCTGGGACGCGGATGGCAAGCGCTACGTCGACTACGTCGGCTCCTGGGGGCCGATGGTCGCCGGGCACACCCATCCGCAGGTGGTGGAGGCGGTGCAGGCGGCGGCTTCGCGTGCGCTGTCCTTCGGCGCGCCTACCGAGAGCGAGGTTGAGCTGGCCGAGGCGATCTGCCGCCTGGTGCCGTCGATGGAAATGCTGCGCCTCGTCTCCTCCGGTACGGAGGCGACGATGTCCGCGATCCGCCTGGCGCGCGGCCACACCGGGCGCAGCCTGATCGTGAAATTCGAGGGCTGCTACCACGGCCATGCCGACAGCCTGCTGGTAAAGGCCGGGTCCGGCGCGCTCACCTTCGGCAATCCGAGTTCCGCCGGCGTGCCGCCCGAGACCGCCTCGCAAACGCTTGTATTGGAATTTAATAATTCAGAACAAATCAATAAGACATTTGCCGCCCAGGGCGCCGAGATCGCCTGCGTGATCGTGGAACCGGTCGCCGGCAACATGAACCTCGTGCTGCCCCGGCCCGGATTCCTGGAAGCGCTGCGCGAGAACTGCAGCCGCCATGGCGCGGTCCTGATCTTTGACGAAGTCATGACCGGTTTTCGCGTCGCGCTTGGCGGCGCGCAGGCGCGCTACGGCATCCGGCCGGACCTCACGACGCTGGGCAAGGTGATCGGCGGCGGCCTGCCGGTGGGCGCTTTCGGCGGCAGGCGCGAAATCATGGAGAAGATCGCCCCGCTCGGACCGGTCTACCAGGCCGGCACGCTGTCAGGCAATCCCGTCGCCGTCGCCGCCGGCCTGGCAACGTTGAAACTGGTGGAAGAAAAGGATTTCCAATCGAAAATCGAAGCGACCACACGCTCGCTGGTCGACGGCCTGATCGCGGAAGCGAAGAAGGCCAAGGTCGTTTTCTCCGCGCAATCGATCGGCAGCATGTTCGGCCTCTACTTTCGCTCGTCGCCGCCGACGAGCTTTGCCGAAGTCATGCAATGCGACAAGGACCGCTTCAACAGGTTTTTCCACGCGATGCTCGAGCGCGGCGTGTACCTCGCGCCCTCGGCCTACGAGGCGGGCTTTGTCTCCGCTTCGCACGGACAGGCGGAGATCGACGCGACGCTGGCCGCCGCGCGCGAGTCGTTCAAGTCGTCCTCCTAGCGCGGTGCCGCCAGCGGCCAGCGGGTGATGTCGAACCCGTCGGGCACGGGCACATGCGCGAAGCCGCGCGTGCCTTCGAGCGTGCGCGTGACATGGCCTTCACCGGTGGTGTCTTCGACGAAGAGCACGTCTCCCGGGCTGAACCGGTGGCGCGTGCCGTCGCTCAGTTCGATTTCGCCGGTGCCGCTGGTGACGAATATGAACTGGCGCTGCGGCGCGCGGTGCCTGGGATTCACGTGCGCCGGCGGCGTATCGCGGAAGAACAGCCGCAACGCCGGCAGGTCTGCGGAGGTCGCGCGGCCGCTGGCGTCGGGCGCCATCGGCACCTCCCGCCGCTCGATGCGCGCCTTGCCGTCGGGCGCGGCGAAGATTCGCGTGACGATCATCGGAGCAGGAACAGGGTCGCCAGGCCGAGGAAGATGAAAAAGCCTCCCGAATCGGTGCACGCGGTAATCAGCACGGACGAACCGACCGCGGGATCCTGGCCGAAGCGCGCCCGCAGGTAGGGGATCGCCACCCCCATGCCGGCGGCAAGGAGCAGGTTCAGCAGCATGGCGAGCGCCATCACGCCCGCCAGGGCCACGTTGCCGTAGAGCAGGTAGGTAACGACGCCGAGCAGGCTGCCCCAGAGCACGCCGTTCAGGGTCGCCACGCCGAGTTCCTTGCGCACGAGGTTTCGCCAGTAGCTCGACTGGATCTGCCCCAGCGCGAGCGCGCGCACGATCATCGTGATGGTCTGGTTGCCGGAGTTGCCGCCGATGCCGGCGACGATCGGCATCAACGCGGCCAAGGCCACCAGTTTCTCGATCGAGCCTTCGAAGGCGCCGATCACGCGCGAGGCGATGAACGCGGTCACCAGGTTGATCGCCAGCCAGGCCCAGCGGTTCTTGAAACTGTTCCAGACCGGGGCGAAGACGTCTTCTTCCTTGGACAGGCCGGCCTCCGCAAGCTGGGTTTCGGCGCTCTTTTCCCGGATGTGGTCCACGACGCCATTCACCGTCAGGCGCCCGATCAGGTTGCCGGTAATGAGATCGACCACCGGCGCGGACACAAGGTTGTAGCGCTCGAAGGCCTGCGCAGCGTCCTCGGCGCGGTCCTCGGGACGAAGATTGACGCTCTCGGGAACCATCACTTCGCTCACCACCCGCTCCAGGTCCGAAACGATGAGGCGCGCCAGCGGCAGCGTGCCGCGCAACTTGCCGCCACGGTCGACGACGAACAGCTGGTCCGTGTGCGCGGGCAATTCATCCAGCGCCCGCAGGTAGCGCGTCGCGGCTTCGAGCGTCACGTCTTCCCGCACCGTGACCTGGTCGAAGTCCATCAGCGCTCCGACGGTGCCTTCCCCGTAGGACAGCGCGGCGCGCAGCAGCACGCGCTCTTCCTGCGGCAGCGCCCGGATCACGTCCTGCACCACTTCGTCGGGCAGGTCGGGGGCGAGATCGGCGATTTCGTCGGCCTCGAGCGTTTCGGCCGCCGCGACCAGTTCCTTCGAGTCCATGGTCGCGATGAGCGATTCGCGCACCGCCTCCGAGAGCTCGAGCAGGATTTCCCCCTCGCGCTCGGCCTTGACCAGTTCCCACGCCACGAGGCGCTCCTGCAGCGGCAGGGCTTCGAGGATGTAGGCAACGTCGGCCGGATGGAGCTTGTCCAGCTTGGCGCGCAGCCTGGCGGGGTCGTGCTTGCGCCCCAGGCGCTTCTGCACCGTGCGCAGGTTCTTCTGCAGGTCTTCGACTTCGAGGCGTGAGGGCTGGTCGGAGGTCACGGTTGATCTGGATTCAGGGGATCTGCGCGGCGGGCATGCGCGCGAGTATGGTCTCGATCCGGCCCGCTACATAGGGCGTGATGCGGCCCGGTGCATAGCGCCGCGGACTCGGCAGGATCACCGCAAGGAATGCGGCCTGCGGCGCGTTCAGGGCCGCCGCGTTGACCCCGAAGTGGTATCGCGCCGCCGCCTCGGCGCCGAATACACCCTCGCCCCACTCCGCGAAATTCAGGTAGAGCTCCAGGATCCGGCGCTTGCTCAGCGTGGTTTCCAGCATCCAGGTAATGACGGCTTCCTGTCCCTTGCGCAGCCAGGAGCGTTCGCCCGACAGAAACAGGTTCTTCGCCAGCTGCTGGCTGATGGTCGAAGCGCCAGACACCACCCTGCCCTTCTTCTCGTTTTTTTCCATCGCCTTGGAAATCGCTTCCCAGTCGAAGCCCTCGTGGCCGACGAATTTTGCATCCTCGGCGGCGACCACGGCGCGCTTGAGTTGCGACGAAATGCGCTCATACGGCACCCATCGCTGCGCGAGCTTCGCCCCGGCATCCTTCTCGCGCAGGCGCTCGGCGCGCGCTTGCATGAAAGCGGTGCTCGCAGGCTCGTACGCGCGCCACCAGAGGACGTGCGCGTAGTACCAGCACTGGACCGCGACCACGGCCAGGAACAGCGCGCCCAGGGTGTAGCAAAAGACCTTCCATGCGGTGCGCGTGGCGCGCAGCATGGCCGCTACTCAGTCCAGATCTTGTCGCCCTGGGCGAAGAACCAGGTTCGCGTGATCACCAGCAGGTCGGTGTCCTTGCGGATATCCGCCGGGAAGGCGGCGAAAGGCGCCGCCATCTGCACGATGCGGAACGCGGCGCGATCGAGCACCTTGAGGCCCGACGAGCGGTCCAGGTCGATCGATTCCACGCTGCCGTCGGGACGGATCGTCACCGTAAGCCGCAGCACGCCGTAGAGCTTGCCGCGCGCTTCAGCCGGGTAGTTGATGGTTCCCACCCGCTCGATCTTGCCGCGCCAGTCTTCCTCGTACTGGGCGAAACGGTACTCCCTCGCATTGGCGCCGATGAAGCGCTTGCGCGGCCGCTCCTGGTAGGCCTGCGTCTGGCGCGCGATCTGGGCCTGCAGGTTGAGCATTGCCAGGGAACGCTCCGCCATGTCGCGCCCCGAAACCTGCGCCGTGGGCTCTTCGGACGCCTGGCGCTGCGATTCCACCGGCACTTTCGCGCCCTGCTCGCGACTGAGCGCGAGCAGCTTCTGCTGCTGCGATTCCAGCTCACGCTGGCGGCGCTGCGTCTCGGCGAGATCGCGCCCCGGGTCGCGCGGATTGGTCACCGGGGCCACGCTCGTCGCGCGCCGCTTGTCGCTGGTGTTGCCGCCGCCGTCGAGGTTGGCCTGCGCAAGCGCCTTGGCCTGCGACGGCTTGTCGGGCGTCTTCGAATTCACCAGGATCACTTCGAGCGGCTGGCTGGCCGGCTTCCAGCGCAGCGCATCCGGGAAGCGGAAATGGACCGTCAGGAGAATCGCGTGCAGCAGGACCGACACCCCGGCCGATATCGCCAGCACGCGCGACTGGCGATCGAGCCCGCTCCAGTATTCGCGCGGATCCAGCAATAGGCTCGCGGTATTACCCTGCAAAATCACCTCTCACAGCGATGTTCTGCTGCCATTTTAGGCTCTTAGGGCGGCTTCTGCTCGCCCACCTCGTTCCCGCGCGGCTTCTGCTCGCCCGCCTCGTTCCCGCGCGGCTTCTGCTCGCGCGCCTCTTGCTCAAGAGATCCCTGCCCTAGCGTCTCCACCCAGGTGCAGACCACGGCGCGCTCGATCAGGTCCGGCGGTTCGAGCGCGAGGCGCACACGCGTCCCGGCGTCCAGCTCCGGCAGCGAGGGCACCCGCACGACCAATGGCAGGCGGTCGAAACGCACCAGTTTGTCGCGCAACACCACGGCTTCGACCTGCGCGACACTCTCCTGCACCAGCCAGCGCAGGCACCAGTATTGTTCCATCGCGCGCTGGTGCTCGTCATAGCCGGCAGTCGTCACTTCGAATGCGCGCAGGGCGGCGAGCAGCGACTCGCTGTTGCGCGCATAGGGCGGGCGCTGGCCGCGCAAGCCTGCCAGCAGTTGCCACTGGTTGATGAGGTCGACATAGCGGCGCAGCGGCGAAGTCATCCAGCTGTAGGCCGACACGCCGAGGCCTTCGTGCATTTCGGCGTGGACGCTCAGCCTGACCTTGCCCGAAGACTGGACCCGGTAGATGCCCGCAACGTCCTTTTCGGCAAGCTGCTCGCCCCAGGTCGTGTTGGCGAGGATCATGAGTTCCGACACGAGCTTGTCGAGCGGTGCGCCGCGCTTGCGCGTCTCGATCGCGACGCGCCCGTCCTCGACCCGGAAGATGTAGTCGAGGTTGGCGCTGTTGACGCTCGGCTTGCCGCGCCGTTTCTCGAGCGCCAGCGCCAGCTGCCACAGCGTATGCAATTCCCCTTCGAATGCCAGGCCGAGCGCGCCGGGTTTGGCCCCGCCCGCTTCGAACGCGGCATTCAGGGCATCGATATCGGCATGGCGCAGGTTGGCGGCGACTTTCACGCGCTCGACCTTCGTGTGCCGGCCGCGCAGCGCGAAATCATCCGCCGCCACGTTCAGGTAGAGCGACACGGCCGGCCGCTCGCAGCCCGCGTCCAGCGACAGGTGCCCCACCGCGTCGTCGGGCAGCATGGTGAACTTGCGCCCCGGCATGTAGGCGGTCGAGAGCCGTTCGCGCGCGATCGTGTCGAGGGCCGAGCCGGGCGCGAATGCCAGTCCCGGCGCGGCGATGTGAATACCGATGCGCAGCTCGTCGTCCGACACGCGCGTAACGGAGAACGCATCGTCGATCTCCGTGGTGCCGATGTCGTCCAGGCTGAAGGCCACGCAGTTGGCGAGCGGCAGGTCCTCAGGCAGCACCGGCGCATCGTGCGCCGGAAAACCGGTGCCCTTGGGATAGTACTCGTGCACGAAACGCCCAAGGTGGTATTCGTGGCTGTCGGCAAGCAGGCCGCAGCGCTCGAACAGGCGCGCCGCAGTCAGTCCGGCCTGGGCGCAGGCCTGCTCCAGTGCCTTGGTCTCGGCTTTGGCGCGGTCCGGTGCATAGAGCAGCTCGTCGCGCAGCGCTGCGATCTCGGGCGGGCATTCGAAGCGCGCAAGCTGCGTGCTCCAGGCGGCGATCCTCTCCTGCAGCCGCTTTCTTTTCTCCACGCCGGCAAGCGCGAGCTTGAGCGTTTCCTCCGGCGCCGCCTGGAAGCGCCCCCGCCCGCGGCGATAGAAATACATCGGCGCCGCGTGCAGCCTGAGCAGCACGCCGGCGCTTTCGACGTCCGCCGGATCATGGCCGACATAGTCGCGCGCGAGATCCTGGAAGCCGAACTCGGCCCCCTTGCGGCATTGCCACAGAAAATCCGTGTCCAGTCCGTCGGCAAATTTGCGCGCCTCGGCGAGCAGCTCTCCGGCCGAGGGCCGCTCGAACGTGAGAACGACGCTGGCGGTCTTGATCTTGGAGCGGCGGCCGTGCGGGCTTTCCACCTGGTAGGAAGCCGGGCTTTGCGACAGCACCGTTCCCGCCTTGTACTCGCCCTCCTCCTCGTAAAGAACGTTCATGACTGCGCGCCAATCCCCGCGAACGCCAGGATGCGCCCGATGTGTTCGGGAAAACTCTGCAGCGAGTGGTCGCCGCCGTCGCGTATGACGCTGCGCGCGCCTTCGTATTTGCGCGCCGCTTCACGCCAATCGAGGACTTCGTCACCGGTCTCCAGCAGCAGCAGGTAGCGCTCCGGATCGATGCGCTCTACCGACAGCGCACGCCAGCCTTCCAGGTGCGCGCGCGTCAGTTCATAGGACGCGCCGGTATGGAGATTCTTCTGCGGGCCGAGGTAGGTCTCGAGCCCGATGTGCGGCGTAACCGCCGGGTTGATGAGCACGGCACGGCAGCCCAGCTTCTCGGCAAGGTAGGTCGCGTAGAAACCGCCTAGTGAACTGCCCAGAAACGTGACCTCGCCCGGACCCCGGCCTGCGATCGCACGCTCGATGGCGCCGATTGCCTCTCGCGGCGTATCGGGCAGCGCCGGACAGGCATAGAGATGCGCCTGCCCGCGGCCTTCGAGACAGGTCTTGAGCACCTGCGCCTTGTGGGAAGCGGGCGAACTGTTGAAGCCGTGCAGATAGACGAGCATCGCGCTCAGAGCGCCTTGAGAAGCTTCTGGTGGATGCCGCCGAATCCGCCGTTCGACATCACCAGAATGCTGTCGCCGTCCCGGGCTTCGGACACGATCGCCCCGACCAGCGCGTCCAGGTCCATCTCGCACCTGGCGCGCGGCCCGAGCGGCGCGAATACGGCAGCCGCATCCCAGGCAAGGCCCGCGCCGTAAATATAGGTCCGGTCGGCGCGCGCGAAGCTGCCGGGAAGCGCATCTTTCATGATCCCCTGCTTGAGCGTATTCGAGCGCGGCTCGAATACGGCAAGGATGCGGCCACCATCGCGCGCGCGCGATCCTTCGATGCGCTGGCGCAGCCCGGCGATGGTTTCGCGGATTGCGGTCGGGTGATGGGCAAAATCGTCGTACACCTCGATGCCGCGGACCTTGCCTTTCAGTTCAAGCCGCCGCCGCACGCCGCCGAAGCGGGAAAGGGCCTCGGTCGCGGCCTCCGGTTCAACCCCGGCATGGCGCGCCGCCGCGAGCGCGGCCAGCGCATTCAGGCGGTTGTACTCCCCAGCCTGCGACCACTTCAACCTGCCGAGCGCCCTGCCCTGCCAGCCGATCTCGAAGCTGCCGTCATCATTCGGCTCGCCCGCCTGCCACCCGGTACCGACGCCGAACTCTTCCAGCGTGCTCCAGCACCCCTGCGCCAGGACTCGCTTCAAAGCGGCATCCCGGCCATTCACGATGATCCTTCCGGATGCCGGCACGATACGCACTAGATGATGAAATTGGCGCTCAATGTCTGCAAGTTCGCCGAAGATATCCGCATGATCGAACTCCAGATTGTTTAGAATCGCCGTCTTTGGCCGGTAGTGCACAAATTTGGAGCGTTTGTCGAAAAAAGCGGTGTCGTACTCATCCGCCTCGATCACGAAGTACTTGGAGGCCCCTGATCGGGCGGAGACCTGAAGATCCGGGGCGATCCCTCCAATAAGGAAGCCGGGGTCCTTGCCGGCGCACTGCAGGATCCAGGCGAGCATCGAAGCGGTGCTTGTCTTGCCGTGGGTTCCAGCGACAGCCAGTACCCACTTACCTACTAACAGATGTTCTGCGAGCCACTGCGGTCCGGAGACGTACCGGTCGCCGCGGTCGAGGATTGCCTCCATCAGCGGGTTGCCGCGGGTAACGACATTGCCGACGACCCAGAGGTCCGGTGCCAGGCGCGTCTGGTCGGCGCCATAGCCTTCGATCAATTCGATGCCCAGGGCGCGCAACTGTTCGCTCATCGGCGGGTAGACGTTGGCGTCGCAACCCGTAACGCGAAATCCGGCCTGCTGCGCGATGGCGGCAATGCCGCCCATGAAGGTGCCGCAAACGCCGAGGATGTGGAGATGCACTGCGGATGCTGCCGGACGGTGGGAGGCGGCGATTGTACGCGAGCGCTGCGCTATCATCGCCGCGATGAGTCGCAACAGCGCGCGGCAAAGCGGCATGCGGGCGCGCATCGCGGCCGCGGCGGCCCGTCTCATGGCGGAAGATGGCATCGACGACTTCGCTCTCGCCAAGCGCAAGGCCGCGCGCGGGCTGGGCGCCGCCAACACCGAAGCGCTTCCCGGCAATGACGAGATCGAGGCCGAACTGCGCGCCTACCTCGCGCTGTACCAGGCCGATGAGCATCCGGAGCGGGTCGCCGAAATGCGCCGGCACGCGCTCGAGGCGATGCGCGCCCTCGAGCGCTTCAATCCCTATTTGACCGGACCGGTGCTTGCCGGCACCGCCGGGCCTTATGCCGAGATCGAACTGCAGCTGTTTCCGGAAAGCACCAAGGAAGTTGAACTGTTTCTCATCGACCGCAACCTGCGCTACGAAGCGAGCGACGAGCGGCGTTACAGCGGGGATCGCGCGCGCGCCGTGGCTGTCATAGCGCTCGACTGGCAGGGCGTCCCGTTGCGCCTGTCGGTGTTCGACCCGCGCGACGAACGGGCGGCCCTGAAGACCACGTTGGCCGGCCGGGTGACCGTACGAGCCGGAATTGCGGAAGTACGCACCCTGGTCGACGGGGGATCCGGCAGACCGGTAGATGAACCCCGGCCGGCGTGACACGCTGATCCTCGGTGCGGCCGGCCTCGCCGCCGCCGCGGCCGGTTTCCTGCTGGGGCCGGCCGTCCTCGAATCGACGCGCGGGAGCAGCCCGGGGGAGGGGGCCGCGGGCGCTTTCGGCGCCTTGCGCGACGCAAGCCTGCTCGACCTGGACGGCAAGCCGCGCCGCCTGACCCAGTGGCTGAACCGGATCCTGGTGTGCAATTTCTGGGCGACCTGGTGCGCTCCCTGCCGGGAAGAGATTCCCCTATTGATGGCGGCCCGGACGAAATTCTCGGCTTCTGGCCTGGAAATCCTTGGCATCGCCATCGATAATGTAGCTAAAGTCCGCGAATATTCAACATCTCTCAGCATTTCCTATCCGATCCTTGTAGCCCAGGCAGATGGCCTGGAGCTCATGCGAAAGCTCGGCAATAGTGCCGGTGGCCTGCCTTTCACCGTCATCGCCAACGGGCGAGGCGAGGTCGTCCGCCGCAAGCTTGGGGCCTTCCATCAGGGTGACCTGGACGCAATCCTGGGCCCGCTCACCCAAGGGTGACCGGGGAGGGCAGGGGAAATTCGGCTAAAATGCCGCCTTCTTCCGCGAAAACAACCAAAACCCCCGTAATTGAAGTCTCGCCGTCGACCAATCCCGCGAGTCCTGTGCGTGGGTCCCGCCGGCCGGAGGTAGCAAAGCCATGGATCTGCGCAAGCTGAAGAAGCTGATCGATCTCGTCCAGGAGTCGGGCATCGCCGAACTCGAAATTACCGAGGGCGAGGAGCGTGTGCGCATCGCGCGCGGCGGGGCCGTCAGCGTGACCCCGCAGGCGGCAGGCGCGGCGCCATCCGCCGCGATCCCGGCATCCATCGCCGCGGCAGCGGTCCCTGCGGCGCCGGCGGCTACGGCGCCCGCCGAGGCGGCGCCCGAGGGCCACATCGTCAAGTCGCCGATGGTGGGCACCTTCTACCGCGCGCCGTCGCCCGACGCGAAGCCCTTCGTGGACGTCGGCACCACGGTCAAGGCGGGCGAGACGATCTGCGTGCTCGAAGCGATGAAGCTGATGAACGAGATCGAGGCTGACGCTTCGGGCACGATCAAGGCAATCCTGGTCGAGAACGGCCAGCCCGTGGAATACGGGCAGGCGCTTTTTATCATCGGCTAGATGTTCGAGAAAATCCTGATCGCCAACCGTGGCGAGATCGCGCTGCGCATCCAGCGCGCTTGCCGCGAAATGGGCATCCACACGGTGGTCGTGCATTCGGAGGCCGACACCGAGGCGAAATACGTGAAACTCGCCGACGAGTCGGTCTGCATCGGCCCCGCCCCCGCGGCGGCGAGTTACCTCAACATCCCGGCGATCATCAGCGCGGCCGAAGTGACCGACGCCGAGGCGATCCATCCGGGCTACGGCTTTCTCTCGGAGAACGCCGATTTCGCCGAGAAAGTCGAAGCCAGCGGCTTCGTGTTCATCGGCCCGCGCCCGGAAAACATCCGCCTGATGGGCGACAAGGTGAGCGCCAAGCAGGCGATGATCAAGGCAGGCGTGCCCGTGGTGCCCGGATCCGAGGGCGCGCTGCCGGAGCAGCCAGCCGAAATCGTGAAGATCGCCCGCCAGGTCGGCTACCCGGTGATCATCAAGGCTTCGGGCGGCGGCGGCGGTCGCGGCATGCGCGTGGTGCACACCGAGGCGGCGTTGCTCAACGCGGTCAATCTCACGCGCCAGGAAGCGCTCGCGGCGTTCGGCAACGGCACGGTGTACATGGAAAGGTTCCTCGAGAACCCCCGGCACATCGAGATCCAGGTGCTGGCGGACGAACACAAGAATGCGGTCTTCCTCGGCGAGCGCGATTGCTCGATGCAGCGGCGCCACCAGAAGATCATCGAGGAGGCGCCGGCGCCCGAACTCTCCGCGAGACAGCGCGACCGGATCGGCGAGCGCTGCGCGGAGGCCTGCCGCAAGATCGGCTATCGCGGCGCCGGCACCTTCGAGTTCCTGTACGAGAACGGCGAGTTCTTCTTCATCGAGATGAATACGCGCCTGCAGGTCGAGCACCCGGTAACCGAAATGATTACCGGACTGGATCTGGTGCAGCTGCAGATCCGCATAGCGGATGGCGAGAAACTGCCGTTCCGGCAGAAGGACGTCGAGCTGCGCGGACACGCCATCGAATGCCGCATCAATGCCGAAGATCCGCGGCGCTTTACGCCTTCGCCCGGGAAAATCACCTCCTACCACCCGCCGGGCGGGCCTGGCATCCGCGTCGATACGCATGTCTACGCGGGCTACACGGTACCGCCCAACTACGATTCGATGATCGGCAAGGTAATCGCCTACGGCGCCACGCGCGAACAGGCCATCCGGCGCATGCGCATCGCCCTCTCCGAAATGGCGGTGGAGGGCATCCAGACCAATATCCCGCTGCACCTGGACCTGCTGCACGACCTGCGCTTCATGCGCGGCGGCACCTCGATCCACTACCTCGAGCAGAAGCTCGCCGAGGAGACGAAGAAGAAGAAATAGGCCGATGGCCTGGCTTTCGATCACCTTCGAACTCGACCCGGCGCAGGCCGAGCTGTTGTCCGATGCATTGCTGGAAGCGGGCGCCGAATCCGTTTCCCTCGAATCCACCTCGAACGACCCGGCCACGCTGGAACCCGGCACCCGCATGCGCGTCGTCGCGCTCACCAGGGCCGGCACCGAGCCCGCCGCACTCATCGCCGCCGCCGCCACGATCGCCGCCATTGCGCCGCCCGCGTTTTCCGTTACACCGCTGGAGGAACAGGACTGGGTGCGGCGCTCGCAGGCCCAGTTCGGCCCGATCCGCGTCGCCGAGCGCCTGTGGATTGTGCCGAGCTGGCACTCGCCACCCGACCCGAAGGCGATCGTCGTGCGGCTCGATCCAGGGCTCGCGTTCGGCACCGGCAGCCACATCAGCACGCGGCTGGTGCTGGAGAATCTCGAAAGGAAGCTGCAGGGCGGCGAGCGCGTGCTGGACTACGGGTGCGGCTCGGGTATATTGGCCGTCGTCGCCGGAAAGCTCGGTGCAGGCGAAATCACGGCCACCGATATCGACCCGCAGGCACTGGCAACCACCGCCGCGAACGCGGCCGACAACGGCGTCACCTTGAACGTGGTGGCGCCGGAATCCCTACTTCCCGGAACTTTCGACCTGGTCCTCGCCAACATCCTCGCTGGCCCGCTGATCGAACTGGAGCCGTTGCTCGCCGCGCGGACGCGCGCGGGCGGGCGCATCGTGCTTTCGGGGATACTTGAAACCCAGGCGGCCGACGTCGCCGCGGCCTACGCGCGGGACTTCGATGCCGTCGTTCTCGCGGCCGAGGAAGGCTGGGCGCTGGTGGGCGGCGCGCGCAGATGAACCTCACGACGCGCTGGCAAGGAACGCGTCGATGAACCTCACGACGCGTTGTCCAAACTGCGGCACGGCATTTCGCGTCCAGCCCGCGCAGCTCTCGGCGCGCGGCGGCAAGGTTCGCTGCGGCAAGTGCACCCACGTATTCGACGGCGTGGCGGCGCTGGTTGCGGAGGGCGCGCAAAATTCGCAGGCGGAAACCGAACCTTCCCCGCAGCTTGCGCTTTTCACGGCCTCGCGCAAGAGCCCCCTGGCCGGCGCCGGCGAGGCGGCGAACGAAGACGCGGCGGTGGCGGATTTCATGGACGAAACGCCGCCGCCCAAGCGCTCGTGGTCGCTGGCGTTCGGCGTGGCGCTGTTGTTGATCGGGCTCGCGGCCCAGGCTGTTCACTATTTCCGCACGGAGATCGCGGTGCTGATTCCCGAAACCCGGCCGTACCTTGCCGCAGCCTGTGTCTCGCTCAAGTGCGACCTGAGGCTGCCGCGCCGGCCCAAGCAGATGGCGATCGAATCCTCGGACCTGCAGGCCGACGGCCGGCGCGACAGCGTCATAGTCCTGAACGCGGTATTGCGCAACCAGGCGCAGTTCGCGCAGGAATATCCCGCGCTCGAGCTCACGCTCACGGACGAACGCGACGAGGCGGTCGCGCGCCGCGTGCTCATGCCGGCTGAATATCTCCCCGCGCCTCCCGCCGAACAGATCGCGCGCGGCATCGGCGCGGCCGAAGACGCCGCCCTGCGCGTGTATTTCGACACCGGCGGCCTGCGGGCCGTCGGCTACCGGATGTACCTCTTCTTTCCATGACAAGGGAGCGCTGCGCTTGAAAACGCTGGTCACTGGCTCGATGGCATACGACACGATCATGGTGTTCCCGGACCGCTTCCGCAACCACCTGCTCGCCGACCAGCTGCACATCCTGAACGTGTGCTTTCTCACGCCGGAGATGCGCCGCGAGTACGGCGGCACCGCCGGCAATATTGCCTACAACCTCAAGCTGCTGGGCGACGATCCGCTGCTGATGGCCGCCGTGGGCGAAGACATCGCGCCCTATCTCGAGCGGCTCAGGCGTCTCGGCATCGGCGCCGGATTGCTGAAGAACATCTCCGGGCAGTTCACGGCGCAGGCGTTCATCACCACCGATCTGGACAACAACCAGATCATCGCCTTTCATCCCGGCGCGATGAACCACTCGCACGAGAACCGCATCGGCCCGGAACTGGGCGCGACGCTGGCGATCGTGGGGCCGGACGGCAAGGAGGGCATGCTGCAGCATTCGCGCCAGTGCGCCGCGCACGGCATTCCGCTGGTGTTCGACCCGGGCCAGGGCCTGCCGATGTTTTCCGGCGAGGAACTGATGGAAATGGTGAAGCTTGCCTCCTACCTCGCGGTCAACGACTACGAAGGCAAGATGCTGGAGGAAAAAACCGGCAGGAAGCTCGAAGAACTCGCGCGCGACCTGAAGGCGCTGGTGCTGACCCTGGGTGGGCAGGGCTCGGTGATCTTCGCCGGCGGCAAGCGCCACGAGATCGCCTGCGTGCCCGCCGACAGCGTGCTCGATCCCACCGGCTGCGGCGACGCCTATCGCGCGGGATTGCTCTACGGCATCGGGCACGGCTGGGACTGGCCGAGCACAGGGCGCCTTGCCTCGGTCATGGGATCGATCAAGATCTCGCACCGCGGCGCGCAGAACCATACCCCCTCGCGCGACGACATTTCCGCGCTCTACAAGAAGGCCTTTGGTTCTTCGCCTCTTTAGGCGAGCTGCTTGCGGATCTTTTCCGCGTAGCCTTCCAGCTTTTCGCGCGGCGGGTTCTTCACCGGCCAGGTGAGTTCCATGCCGTCGGCCTCGTGCCGTGGCAGCAGGTGCACGTGGTAGTGGAACACCGTCTGCCCGGCCGCCTTGCCGTTCGCCTGATAGACCGACAGGCCTTCGGGTTCAAACGCCTTTTTCAGGGCTTTTGCAATCTTGACCGTCGCGCGCCCGATCGCCTCTGCCTGCGCCACGTCGAGCTCAAAAAGATTGGCGGCGTGCTTTTTCACCGCCACCAGCACGTGGCCCGGGTTGACCTGGCCGAGATCCATGAACGCGAGCGTGTGCTCGTCCTCGTGGACCCGCGTCGACGGAATCTGTCCGGCGACGATCTTGCAGAACACGCAATCGCTCATTCCTTGCCTCCCGCGCGTTGATAGCCCGGGGAGGGTACCTGTACCAGCCATCGGTCTTCAAGCCGCAGCGCGGTAAGCGGCCCACCCCAGACGCAGCCCGAATCGAGCCCGGCGACATTCTCGGTGAGAGTCAACCCCAACGTGGACCAGTGCCCGAACACGATTGATTCGGGTTCCTTCCACAGCCGGAACCAGTGCTGGAACCCCGCCGGCGCGTCCGCGCTGGTCGTGTGGAATTCCATCGTGCCGTCCGGCGTGCAGTATCGAAGACGAGTCATTGCGTTGACGATCACTCGCAGGCGATCCCAGCCGGTCAGGCTGTCGTCCCAGCGCTCCGGCTTGCTGCCATACATGTTCGCAAGGAATTCGCGATAGCTGCTTCCCGCCAGTGCCGTCTCCACCTCGGCCGCCAACGCGCGCGCCTTGGCGACGCTCCAGACGGGCAAAAGACCGGCGTGCGTCATCGCCCAATGACCTTCGGCATGCATCATCGGCCGCGTGCGCAGCCAATCGACCAGATCCTTCGCATCCGGCGCGCCGAGCACGTCGGTGAACGTATCGTCCTTGCGCTTGCGCTCAAATCCCTCGAACTGCGTCACCAGGTGCAGATCATGGTTCCCCAGCACCGTCACCGCCCGGTCGCCGAGGTCCCTGACGAAGCGCAGCACTTCCAGCGACTTGGGGCCGCGGTTGACCAGATCGCCCACGAACCAGATCCGGTCGTGATCACGATTGAAACCGATTCGCGCGAGCAGGGCCTGCAACTCGTCGAAGCATCCCTGCACATCCCCGATCGCGTAGATGGCCATCGGGGAGCAATATAGCTTCAAAAACTTGCGTCGAGCCGCCGGTACTGGATGGCTTCCGCAATATGCGCAGCGCGGATCGCGGCGTCGCCCGCCAGGTCGGCGATGGTGCGCGCCACGCGCAACACGCGGTGATAGGCTCGCGCCGAAAGCAGGAGGCGGGCGAGGGCGTGGCGCAACAACTGGTCCCCTTCCTTGTCGGTGGTGCACAGGCGGTCGATTTCGCGCGTGCCGAGCAGCGCGTTCGGCACGCCCTGGCGATCGAGCTGGCGCTGATAGGCGCCAAGCACCCTGTTGCGGATCGTTTCGCTGGATTCGGTGGCGCCGGGCGCCATCAGGTCGGCGTCGCGCGGCGCGGGGACTTCGAGCTTGATGTCGACGCGGTCTGCCAGAGGCCCGGAGACCCGCCCGCGATAGCGAGCGATGCGGTCCGGCGTGCAGCGGCAACGTCCCGCCGGCGAGCCGCAGTGGCCGCAGGGGCAGGGGTTCATCGCCGCCACCAGCTGAAAGCGCGCCGGAAACAACGACTGGCGCGCGGCGCGCGAAATCGAGACCTTGCCCGACTCGAGCGGCTCGCGCAGCGACTCGAGCACGTCGCGATCAAATTCCGGTAGTTCATCGAGGAACAGCACACCCCGATGCGCCAGCGAAATTTCCCCGGGACGCGGCAACGCGCCGCCGCCGACCATCGCCGAGCCCGAGGCGCTGTGGTGCGGCGCGCGATAGGGCCGCTCGCCCCAGTGCGTGGCCTCGAAGCCCGACGCGGACACCGAATGGATGGCCGCGACTTCGAGCGCTTCGGCCTCGCTCATCGGCGGCAGGATCCCCGGGAAGCGCGCCGCGAGCATCGACTTGCCGGTGCCGGGCGGTCCGATCATGAGCACGCTGTGCCCGCCCGCGGCAGCGACTTCGAGCGCGCGCTTGGCCTGCGGCTGGCCTTTCACTTCGGAAAAATCCGGATACCCGTGTGCCGGCGCGCGATCAGGCGCGGCGAAGCGCGGCAGCTTCGCTTCCCCGCACAGGTGCGCGACGACTTCCAGCAGCGTGCGCGCGGGAAGCACGTGCGCACCCTCGGCGAGCGCGGCCTGCGGCGCGTTTGCCTCCGGTAGCACGAACGCGCGCGCGGACGCGCGCGCCTGCAGTGCCATTGCCAGTGCGCCGCGCACCGGCCGCAGGTCCCCCGTGAGGGAGAGTTCCCCCGCGAACTCGTGCGCAGCGAGCGCCGCCGGGTCGATCTGCCCGCTGGCCGCGAGAATGCCGATGGCGATCGGCAGGTCGAAACGGCCGGAATCCTTCGGCAGGTCGGCCGGCGCGAGGTTGACGGTGATGCGCCGCGCCGGAAATTCGAACTGGGCGTGGTTGAGCGCGGCGCGCACGCGATCCTTCGCCTCGCGCACCTCGGTATCGGGCAAGCCGACGATGGTGAACGAAGGCAATCCCGGCCCGAGGTGCACTTCGACCGCCACTTCGGGCGCATCTATCCCCGCGAGCGCGCGGCTCGCCACTGTAGCTAGCGACATTGGTCCCCTCGCTATCAGAAACGCAGCGGCGGGTGGTGCGGTTTACGTGCCCGGCTTACGCGCCGGGTTTGCGCGATTCGAGTTCGGCGACGCGCGCTTCCAGCGCGGCGAGCTTCGCCTGGGCCCGTTCGAGGAGCTTTCGATGGACCTCGAGATCCTCGCGCGCGGCGAGGTCGAAACGGTCGAAGAACGCCGTCATCAGTGCCTGCAGGTTCTTTTCCAAGTCCCGCGCAGGAGAGGCGCGCAGGGCCTCGCCGATGCGCTCGCGAAGTTCATCCAGTGGATTGCGGTCGGCCATGCCGATTAGCGTACAGATATCTCCGTGGAATTGGCCCGCACGCAGCCTGCACCTGCATTGTGCGGGTCCCGCGCGCGCGCGCCCCATCTTGGGGCGCGCGCCTCGCGAGCGCCACCCATGGAATATCTAACGCATTGATTATTGATCATAAAAAGGCTGGCACACGACGTGCTAATAGGACTGGGCAACCATTCAATCCAGGGAGATTTACCAATGCGTAAAGCAATTATTGCGGCGTCCCTAGCTACTGCCGCCATGGCAGTACCCAGCTTGGCGGCAGCCCAGGCGGCAGCGGCGGCGCCGGCTTCGCCGCACACGCTCACGGGCAACGTGGGCCTGTACAGCAGCTACCGGTTCCGCGGCATCGACCAGACCTTCGGCAAGCCGGCGCTGCAGGGCGGGG